>Ga0137374_10005961_pt1 | contig 14497 bp, 9 predicted proteins | sample SagtaG_20_FD_104811 | JGI IMG/M metagenome (GOLD analysis project Ga0137374, IMG submission 104811) | Vadose zone soil microbial communities from Sagehorn Ranch, Mendocino, California, USA - Sage1_R_100_16 metaG | ecosystem: Environmental > Terrestrial > Soil > Vadose zone | place: USA...
GCTGATCGCCAAGCGCGGCGTCAACACTTTGGTGCTTGTTCACCGACAGCAGCTTGCCGACCAATGGCGAGAACGCCTGGCGGCCTTCCTCGACATCCCGACGCGGTCCATCGGCCAGTTCGGTGCGGGGCGGAACAGAGGTAAGGGCACGATTGACATCGGCATGCTTCAAAGCCTCAGCGCAAAGGGCGAAGTCCGCGACGTTGTCGCCGATTACGGCCAAGTGCTGATCGACGAATGCCATCACGTTCCAGCGGTGACCTTCGAACGCATCCTGAGCGAAGTCCGGGCACGCTACGTAACGGGACTCACCGCGACTCCAATACGCAAGGACGGGCACGACCCTATCGTCGTACTGCAGTGCGGGCCGATCAGGCACCGTGTCGATGCCCGGGCCCAAGCTGAAGCGCGGCCGTTCGAGCACGTCGTCGTCCCCAGGCTTACGTCCTTCGCATTGTCGGTGGATGCGGCCGACGCAGGCATCCAGGAGATCTACTCGCGGCTGGTGGACGACCAAGCCCGGACGGACATGATCGTGACCGACGTGCTTGAGGCAGTCGGTGCCGGCCGAGCACCGTTGGTTCTTACGGAGCGCACGGAACACCTGGGGCGAATGCAGGAACTCCTTGGCTCGCGCGTGGAGAACCTCATTGTGCTTCGGGGAGGCATGGGGGCAGGTGAACGAAGAGCGGTTGCGGCATCGCTGAAATCGATCCCCGACCACTCACCGCGCGTCTTGCTCGCCACGGGCCGCTATATCGGCGAGGGATTCGACGATGCGCGGCTCGATTCCCTTTTTCTTGCGCTGCCGGTCTCGTGGAAAGGCACCATTCAGCAATACGCGGGAAGGCTGCACCGACTCCACGAGCGAAAACGGGCGGTAACGATCTTCGACTACGTCGACGTCAATGTTCCAATGCTGGCCAGAATGCATCAGAAGCGCTTACGAGGGTACGCAGCTATCGGCTACTTGGTGGCAGCTGGCAACGCCACTCCGACACTCAGTCTCCAAGAAACCCAGGGCAGTTCAAGAAGTAACCGCGAAATGTAGTTCGAATCCGCACTGGGTCGCTCGGCAGGCATCGCTGGGACCGCCATATGTGGTGACCATCGCTGCCCAGACCCTAATATCTGGGGGCGCCGAGCTATCGCGAATTGGCTCCCCTTAGTGGAGGAGAGTAGGCGACTGGTCCGGCGAGTTACCGCCTCGCCAGCCGCCCCTCATCGAACCGGACTTGAGGTTCTCCCTCATCCGGCTCTCCGACGATGTTCACGTCACAGCTGTCGCAGTAGGTTGCCATCGAATCGACCCAGCGAGCGAATGCACTCCAAGCCCTTTGAACCAGGCGTAGTTGTGCTCGTTCGCCCAGCGCGGCCCTCTCTTGCCTCGTTTCTTGCTGTCGAACAGCGCGAGGCGTTGGTGGACGTAGCTGTCGATCTGGGTGAACACTCGCGTTGAGTTTCCCCAACGGAAGTAATTGCCCCAGCCTCGCAGAACCGGGTTTAACTCTTCCACGACTTGATGCATGGGCCGCTTTAGTCGGTCGCGTGGAGCCGTAATCGCCTTGACCTTGGCCCGCACGCTCGCCATCGCGCGACGCGACGGCCACGGCTGGCAGAAGCGCCTGCCGTACTTCCGCGACATCACCATCCGGTGGTGAAACCCCAGAAAGTCAACACCTTGCGCCCCCTCTCCGAGGTCGACGATCCGGCGCTTGTCCGGGTGAACCTTGAGATGCAGGGCTTGGGCTGTCCTCTGGAGCCATGCGTAGGCTTGCCGCGCGTCGGACTCGGTCCGACACAGGATCACCAGGTCGTCCGCGTAGCGAACGATCTTGCCGAGGTGGCTTGCCTCCTTGGCCCAGAGAGCATCGAGGGCGTGGCCATAGATGTTGCTCAGGAGCGGCGATATCGTTCAGCCCTGGGGAACCCCGGTCGGGCTTCCGACGGACACTCCGTCTTCCATCACGCCGGCGCTTAACCACATCCGAATCAGCCGCAGCACCCTCCGGTCACTCACCCGCCGGGCCACCAGCCTCCGAAGGAGGTCGGGGTCCAGGCTTCCGAAGAAGTCAGCGAAATCAGCGTCCACCACCCACCGCGCCCCGGCATTCACTTCCTTACGGATGACCTCCAACGCTTGGTGGGCCCTCCGCTTGGGTCGGAATCCAAACGAGCACGGCAGGAAACTGGCTTCGAAGATCGGCTCGAGCACCAGCCTGGCCGCGGTCTGCACCACCCGGTCGCGCACGCGCGGTATCCCCAACGGGCGACGCTCCTTCGGCCTTCCCGGCTTCGGTATGTAGACCCTGCGCACCGCCTGGGGCCGGTACTTTCCGACCTCAAGAAGTGAGCGCAGCTCCGTCAGCATTTTCTCCACCCCATAGGCTTCGATTGCCTGCAGGGTTTCGCCATCGATGCCGGCGGCGCCCTTGTTGCGACGCACCTGTTCCCAGGCACGCCTCAACACGTCGGGCCGAGCTATCCGGTCATAGAGAGCATGGAACCTCCTCTGGCGTTGCTGCTTCGCCGCTACGTAAAGCGCGCGCTGAAGTGCACGGACTTTGTCCATGGGGTGGTTGGCCTCAGCCATGCCCTCGCCCGTCCCTTGCAACTCGCGCATCACCGAAGTGCGCAGCCTTCCCTACGCCGAGTTGTGTTGTCTCGACGATCCTCGGTACTATGCCGCGCTCCGACTCCCTCCGCACCGCCCCGGATTTCGCTTTGGGCTTATACCGGGACACGCTTCCGCCGCTATCGACTTCGCGGACGGGTGCGGGAGGGCATCCCCAGTTGACCGACCGACCTTCGCTGCATGCCACCTCCCTTACGCCGGAGCGGTTCCGGGCTGCTCCAGAATCCATGGCCCGGACTACTGCCTTCGCCCAAAAGCGCAGGGCTCGGCCCGCTCGGTCCCTCACGGGTTGTTCTTTCGACGCGGCAGAGTTCACCTATGTTGCGGCCTACAGCTTCGCTTCTCCTCGCTTCAACGCTCGGCTCTCGCCTGACGTTGGAGGTTGACTTCCGGGCTCCTCTGGTGGCTTGCCCGGGCGGGACTCACACCCGCCGATCGTTCGGCCCTTTGCTGGGCGCTCCGCTATTCGAACCACCTTTCCGAACTCAATGGCTCGCCCCGGATGAAATCCGGATTCCATTCATAGCGGCCTGACCGCTACGTCCTTGAGGTATGGGTTGGCCAGGGCCGTCCTTTCGCCGATCCTGGCCCTCCCGTCAGAGATGAACCGAGCCGACAACGGCTTCCGATGCTTGTTGGCCAGCCCTTGCACCAACCTCAGCACCTCGGCGATCCGCTCTGGGTCCTCATCGACACCCAGGGGATAGGCGTCCAGGCCCAGGCCCGACTGCATGCTGAGAAAAAGACACCTTTCGACAGAGAAGTTTCCTGCCTCGTATTCGTCCGCCAGCTCGAAATCCTCGAGGCACGGGAACATCAAACCGCACAGCCCAACGCGCCTTTCACTGTCTTCTTTGATGAAGCTCGCGAGCTTCAAGAACAAGTCACTCGTGACGGTCCTGCCGAAGTCAAGACCGAGTCGCCTGATGAAGTTGACAAAACTGCTCGGCCCATCGAAGAGTGGCGCTATTGAGGTGTCGATGCCGAGGTAGTCCTCTTCTGGCGCCATCAATCGATCAATTTCGTGCCACGTCTCCCGCATGCGGCGGAGCCATTCGTCAACTGTGGTCGCCTCGGCCGATAGGTTGGTTGGTTGGAGCCCGATTGCGAAGCCGCTGCGTTGATAGGTGGCCGATGGAAAGAACGGGCTCGACGGTGAGTTGTTGAACGTATAGGTGAAGCTGAAGGTCTTGGCAGGATTCTTTGCGATGATCGCCTCGATGAGCTTCACGTGCATGGCGTCAATGGCTTCGTTGCTTAGATCTACGTTGAAGGCCACGTTCCGCGAATGCGCCAACCGATCGAGGATGCTGAACGATTGGTCCCACTTGACTTGGCCGAGGCTGAGGTACGTCTTGCCATCGCCGAGCCGATCCATATCGAAGATGCTGTCCACATCAGGCGAGCAGAGCCTCTGCGTTTGAACCGTAAACCCCGCGCCGCCAAGACGCCCTGACAACGAATTCAGACGCGCTATAGAGTGCTTCGAAGGCCTCTCGGTAAAGAGGCAGACCGAGCGAACGACTTTCAACTCCGCCATGTGATGAGTCCTCCAGCCGAAGCGCCGACCGCAAGGGACGGCGCCACCGTCCGCGCTGGCGCCGGGCGGTTCGTAACGTGGAGTTTTGGTGGACCCGAGGGGATTCGAACCCCTGACCTTCTGAATGCCATTCAGACGCGCTCCCAACTGCGCCACGGGCCCACGCGCTTGAGCTGAGTTCGGTTTAAAAGGATACCGCCCGCCCCAGCTACCATCTCCCGTGGCTCCCCTCACAAGATGCAGACGCGCGAACTCACCACGAGCGAACTCACGGGCGGCGGCTACCTGGTGCTGCCCGACGGAAAGGGACCCCATCCCGGCCTCGTCGTCATCCACGAGGCGCAGGGCCTCAACGAGCACATCCGCGACGTCACGCGCCGCTTCGCGGGCGCCGGCTACGCGACCCTCGCCGTCGACCTCTTCGCCGGTCGCAACCGCGCGATCTGCATGGCCCGTTACATGGCCGGCATGCTCAGCGGCTCGGTGAACCGCTACGGCGTCGACGACCTGAAGAGCGCGCTCACCTTCCTCGCCAAGCACCCCGACATCGATGCGCAGCGCATGGGTGCGGTCGGCTTCTGCATGGGCGGGGGCTTTGCGATTGCCTGGGCGTGCACCGATTCGCGCCTGAAAGCCATCGCGCCCTTCTACGCGGTGAACCCGCGCCCCCTCGACGTTGTCAGCCGCCTCTGCCCCGTGGTCGGCTCCTACCCGGAGCGCGACTTCACGGCCCGGGCGGGCCGGAACCTGGACGCGGCGCTGACGAAACACGGTGTCGCTCACGACATCAAGACCTACCCAGACGCCCGACATTCCTTCTTCAACGACACCGGGGCCGCCTACGACCAGAACGCCGCCGAAGATGCATGGCGACGCGTGCTGGGCTTCTTCGCGGAAAGGCTCTCCAGGCAGATGCCATGACGCGGCTGGTCGATCGTCTCGGCCGCACCGGCTTTGCGGCCCTGAGCAGCCTCATCTGGGCGCTGCCGATGGCCGCCTGGGCAGGCTCCGCCGACCTCTCGCCCATCGACAAAACGGCCTATCCGTGGATCGCGCTCGGCATCGGCCTGGTAATGCTCGCCGTCTGGCTCGTGCTCCTGACCCGCCTGGGCAAGGTGCCCATCACCAAGCGCCAGCGCCGCTTCGACCTCCAGCAGATGTCAGGCGCCGAAAAACGCTGGACCCTCGCCACGGCGACCTTCGCGACCGGCCTGATCGCATGGCTCAACGGCGCCGCCACAGTCGATTGGGGACCGCTCATCGCCGCGGTCGGCGCGGGCAAGGTGGGCCCGACGCTGCTCGCAGTCGCGCTCGCCGTGTTCGCCGTCGCCATGGTCGCCGGCATGTGGCTCAGCTGGCGCAAGGAGTCGGCCGCCTACGCGGCTCGCGTCCTGTCTATATATGCGGAGCGCGACGCCTAGCGTCCTAGGCCGATTCCGCCTTGCGCGCCAGGTTCGACAGCAGCGTGCCGAACTCTCTGGACACCTGAGGCCCAAGCATGCCACCCATGATCGGACCGAGCGTCCCACCAACCTCGACCGTCTGACTCACCTTCGTCTTCGTGCCCGACGGCTCGACGCTGCAGTTGAACCGAAATCGAGTCCCCGGCACGACGCTGGTGATCAGGGCGAAGCTCCGTCCTGGCGAAACATCCACCAGCTGCATCTTGTGATGCTGCCCGGCCTTCGTGTTCATGACGCCGGTCGTTCCCGACGCAAACCCGCCCTGCCAGTCCATGGTCACCACGTTCGGATTCCATTCGCCCCACGTCGACATGTCCGACCACACGCGCCACACCTTCTCTGGCGAGGCTGACGTCTCCACCAATGTTCCGTACTCGCGCGCCATCGATTCCTCTCCTTTCAGGCAGACTGCGCGGCCGGCCGCTCGCGAGGCACTTCGACCACGTCCCGAGTCTTCAGGAAGTTGAGCGTCACCACACTGGCCACCAGCAAGACCGCACCGAGCAGCTCGACCGGCTGCAGCGGCACTCCCTGTCCCACCGGCGGGGGCAACGAGAAGATCAGAAAGAGCGCGAGCGGGTAGCCGAGCTCGGCGATGGTGGCAAGCGACGCCGGCGTCCTGGAAAGGGCCAGGTAGTAGAGCAGCATCGCCAGCAGGCCGGGTATCAGCACGATGCCGAGGAAGCTCGGCAGCTGGCTCACCGAATAGCCGCTGAACGCGGCCCCGCCTTTATCGATGAGCACGATCACGAGCAGCACGGGCAGGGCCAGCACGAACCGGAGGCTGGTCGTCACCGGGAAGCTGACATCCTCCAGCGTGTAGCGGCCCAGCACCGTCCCCCCCGCCCACATGATCACCGCCCCCAGCACGAGGACGCCGGCGAGGAGCTCGGGCCGTCGGATCTGCCACGGCGCCGTCGGGTCTGTGGAGAAGATGATCAGGTACACACCCACGAGCGCGATTGCCGCCAGCGGCCAGAACGTGCGCTTGCGCCGCTCGCCGAGGAAGATGCGCGCGAAGACGAGGCCGAAAACGGGCTGCAGGAGGTAGAGGAGGTAGACCTCATGCAGGACGTCGAAGTTCGGCGCCGCAGGGTTGGCGAACGAGAAGCCGATGGCCTTGGTGAACAGCACGGTGGCCACCGCCTGGGGTCCAAAAGCGATCGCGGCGAGGGCGAGCCAGCGACGGCCGCTCAGGTGCTTCAGGGCAGAGAAGTTGGCCACCAGAACGGGTACCAGGCACAGGCTGATCAGGAGGTCCTCGACGAGCACGATCTGTCCTGGGCTCAGCTCCTTGGTCAGTCCGGGGCGAAAGTAGGCGTCGAACGCCCAGAGGGCGGCGGCGACGCCGACCAGCACCACCGAGCCGGCTTCCACGTAGCGCGAGCGGCTGATTGGCGAGTTCACGCTATGAGGGTATCGGGTTCGAGGCGCCGGCTATTCCACATCCCCGTCCAGCCATACTGAGCCTGGCTACAGGTTCGAACCAGCTCGCAGCAAGCATCTCGAGGAGGCGCGATGAGTGATGTGACGTCCGGCGGCCATGCCATCGAGACCCTTCAGGTCGAGGAGCGCCGGTACCAACCGGACCCGGCCTTCAGCAAGCAGGCCAACGCCAAGCCGGATATCTACGGCCGGGGCTTTGACGAGTTCTGGGCGGCGGAGTCGAAGCGGATCTCGTTCTTCGAGCCCTGGAGCCGGCTCTACGAGTGGAAGCCGCCCTATGCCAGGTGGTACGTCGGCGGCACGCTCAACGTCTGCTTCAACTGCGTCGACCGGCACGTCGAGGCCGGGCTGAAGGACAAGGTCGCTTATTTCTGGGAAGGCGAGCCGGTGGACGACCGCCGCGAGATCACCTTCGGCGAGCTGCATGGAGATGTCGTCCGCTTCGCCAACGCGCTGAAGAAGCTCGGCGTCAAGAAAGGCACCCACGTCGGGATCTACATGGGCATGATCCCCGAGCTGCCCGTGGCCATGCTCGCATGCGCGCGCATCGGCGCACCGTTCACCGTCGTGTTCGGCGGGTTCAGCGCCGAGTCCCTCTCCGGGCGGATGAACGACATGCAGTGCGAGCTGCTCATCACGCAGGACGAGGGCTGGCGTCGCGGCAACAGGGTGCCGCTGAAGGCCAACGCCGACGCGGCGATGGAATCGTCCCCGTCCGTCAAGCGCTGCGTCGTCGTGAAGCGAACCGGCGGCGACGTGCCGATGCTTCAGGGTCGCGATGTCTGGGCGCACGACGTGCAGGAGGACGTCAGCGACGACCCGAGGACGTGCGCCTGCGAGCCGATGGACTCCGAAGACCTTCTCTACCTGCTCTACACCAGCGGCACCACGGCCAGGCCCAAAGGCATCATCCACACGACCGCCGGCTACCTGGTCGGCGTGGCGACGACCCACCACTACATCTTCGACGTCAAGCCCAACTCGATCTTCTGGTGCGCCGCCGACATCGGCTGGGTCACCGGCCACAGCTACATCGTCTTCGGCCCGCTCGCCAACGCGACCACGGGCATCGTCTACGAGGGCACTCCTGACTTCCCCGACAAGGATCGCTGGTGGCAGATCGTCGAGCGCTACAAGCCCGACATCCTCTACACGGCGCCGACCACGATCCGGACCCACATGAAGTGGGGGCCCGAGCATGCGCAGAAGTACGACCTCAGCTCGCTGAGGGTGCTTGGCACCGTGGGCGAGCCGATCAACCCCGAGGCGTGGGTCTGGTATCGCGAGCACATCGGCGGCAACCGCACGCCGGTGGTCGACACGTGGTGGCAGACCGAGACCGGCATGATCCTCATCACCCCGCTTCCCGGCATCACGACCCTCAAGCCGGGCTCGGCGACCAAGCCGTTCCCGACCGTCGACGCCGCGGTCTACAACAACGCAGGCGACGAGGTGCCGCCTGGCGGAGGCGGCTACTTGGTGATCAGGAAGCCGTGGCCGGCGATGCTGCGCGGCATCTACGGCGACCCCGAGCGCTACCAGGAGACGTACTGGAGCCGCTGGAAGGACACCTACTTCGTCGGCGACGGGGCCCGGATCGACGAGGACGGCGACTTCTGGCTCCTCGGCCGCGTCGACGACGTCATGAACGTCTCGGGGCACCGGATCTCGACGATCGAGGTGGAGAGCGCCCTGGTCAGCCACCCCGCGGTGGCAGAGGCCGCCGTCGCGGGCCGCAACGACGCACAGACCGGCCAGGCGATCGTCGCCTTCGTCACGCTCAAGGGCGGTCACGAAGGCTCGCCGAAGATGCTGAAGGAGCTGCGCGACCACGTCGGCAAGGTGATCGGCAAGTTCGCCGCGCCGGCCAACGTCGTCTTCACGCCTGAGCTGCCTAAGACGCGTTCGGGCAAGATCATGCGACGCCTGCTCCGGGACGTCTCGGAGAACCGCCCGCTCGGCGACACCACGACGCTGGCCGACCCGGCCGTGGTGGCCGAGCTCGCCCGCCGGGGCAAAGAGGAAGCCTCCAAGGAAGAGGGGTAACGTCAAACTTCCGACCGTGACCGCCGAGACCGCCGTCGCCGAGCGCCCGGCGACCACCGCCTCGGTTGCACCCAGGCGCCGCCGCGCTCGGCTGCCCGTGCTCAGCTTCGCAGGCGCGGTGGTCGTGTCCGCCCTGGTCCTGTACGTCTCGTTCTTCCCCACCGCCGGCCTGCCGGCGCTCGGCCCGGCTTTCAACCCCGCCACCGGCGCTTGGACCATGGCCGCCGACGCCCAGGTCACCGACCGGATGCTCCGCCTGGCGGGCCTGCAGCGCCCGGTTCGTGTGGTGCTGGAGAAGGACGGCACCGCGCACGTCAACGCCCAGACCGACCACGACCTGTTCCTGGCCACGGGTTACGTCCACGCGCGGTTTCGGCTGTTCCAGATGGACCTCATGCGGCGCCAGGGCGCAGGCCGGCTGTCTGAGGTCGTCGGCAAGGCTGCTGTCGACGTCGACAGGTTCGAGCTGCAGCTCGGCCTCCTCCGCACGGCCGAGCTCGAGTGGAGCCAGCTGTCGGAGAGCGACCCGTCCCGCCAGTCGCTTCTCGCCTACGCGCAAGGTGTGAACGACCGCATCCAGGAGGCGAAGGACACACACGAGCTCGACGCGATGTTCAAGCTGCTCGGCTACGAGCCCAGGCCCTGGACCCCTGTCGACTCGCTCCTCGTCAAGGGCGACATGACGCAGACGCTCAACTTCACCGACACGCCACTGGTGATGGCGCTCCTGAAGAAGTCCCTTGGCGCCGACCTGGCTTCCGAATGGTTCCCGATCCTTCCCCCCAACCAGCAGTCTCCATACGACACCGGCCCCTATCCAGGAGCCTCGGCGCCGCAGAAGATCGCCCCGATGCCGGCGCCGGCCGACCTCCTCACCGGCATTCAACCCCTCTACGAACGCCTCGCCGCACTGCCGCCGGGGCTCATCTCGAGAGGCGGCGCCAGCAACAACTGGGCGGTCGCGGGGGCGAAGAGCGCGAGTGGGGGTGCGCTGCTCGCCGGCGATCCCCACCTCCACCTGACGCTGCCGGCGATCTGGTTCCAGCTGACGATGGACTCACCGGGCATCCACGCCGCCGGCGTGAGCATCCCGGGCACGCCGGTGGTGCTGATCGGCCACAACGAGCACATCGCATGGAGCCTCACCGACGCCCAGAACCAGCAGACCTTGTATTACGTCGAGCGAGAGGACGCCGCCCATCCCGACATGTATTTCTGGAACGGCAGCTGGAAGCGGTACACGACGGTCACTTATGACATCCCGGTGCTGGGCGGGCCGACCCAGCACGTAAAGGTCAAATGGAGCGTGCACGGCCCGGTCATCTCCGAGCGCGGCCAGACGACCTCGGTGTGGTGGGCGGGCAACCTTCCGTCGCAGGACCTCGGCGTGCTCTTGGGGATCGACCGCGCAGGCAGCTGGCAGGAGTTCCGCGAAGCGCTGCGCGGCTGGTACTCGCCGACGCACAACTTCGTGTACGCCGACGACCAGGGCAACATCGGCCTCATCTCCGCGGGCTACTACCCGCTGGTCGCCAAAGGCCAGCCCTGGCTCCCCATGCCCGGCACCGGCGAGTACGACGTCACAGGCACCATCCCCTACGACGAGATCCCGCAGGCCTACAACCCGCCCGACAACGTGATCTGGTCGGCCAACCAGCGCCAGGTCACCGCCGGCTACCCCTACTACATCGGCACCGCGTCGAACTTCTTCGACCCCGGCTATCGCGCCAACGAGATCCACCGCGTCCTGAGTCAGAAGAACAAGCTCAGCGCGGCCGACATGCAGGCGCTGCAGACCGACACCAGAGATTTCCTGGCCGCGCAGATCGTGCCGGGGCTGCTGCAAACGCTGGGCAAGGCGCAGCTCAGCCCACAGGAATCAAGTGCACTTGCCTTGCTCAGCGGCTGGGATTACCACATGGACAGCAACTCGGCCGCGGCGACGATCTGGTATTACTTCTGGGACCGCTACCTCGACGAGACCTTCCGCCCGTGGTGGAAGTCACGCTCGGTCAAGGTCGACATCGGGGAGCTGCGGGACGCCCTGAGCCAGGACCTCGAGGCATGGACGCTGCACGATCCCACCAACCGGGCGTTCAGCGCGCCCGGTGTCGGGTCCCGGATCGCCGCTGACGCCGAGAAGGCCGCCTTCAAGACGGCCGTCAAGGACATGGCGCGTGACCTTGGCGTCAAACCGAGCACCTGGACCTGGGGCAGGGTTCACGTACGCGTGCTCGAGAACCTAGCCGATATCAGCGGTCTCAACTACGGTCCGCGCGCCGAGCGCGGCGACAACAACACGCCGCTTGCGGCGGGCGGTTTTCCCTCCACCCACGGACCGAGCTGGCGCATGGTGATCGACTGGGGCGCCCACTCGTTCCAGGGCATCTACCCGGGCGGGCAGAGCGAGAACCCGGCGTCCAACTGGTACACCGACCGCGTCGACACCTGGTGGGCCGGCGACCTGCGGCCGATGCTGACCGCGAGCGAAGCCGGCTCAATAGACGGAACCCGCACGTGGGAGATGCGCCCGTGAGGCTCTACATCTCGGTCCTGTTGGCCGCGCTCGTCGCCCTGGCGGGTGTGCTGCTCGGGTACTGGTGGGCGCCGTTCGCCGCCACATTTGCCCTGGGCGCCATCGACCATCGGGCCCGGGTCGTCGTGCCGGCGGCGGCGGCGATCGGGTTGCTTGCGTGGACGGTTCCCCTGGCGGTCGCCCAGGGCCGCTACGACCTGGGTCCGACCGCCCGCAGCCTGGCCGCGATCATGGGCTTCGACCACCAGGCCGTCGTGCCGGTCCTCCTCACGCTGATCGTCGGCACGTTGCTCGGACTGAGCGGGGCCTGGCTGGCGAGCGCCGCACGGGGCCTCGTTGCGCCACGCGGGCGCATTGACGTCACCGGCAGCCGACCACGTCCACCATCGCCCCGGTAGAGGCACCAGCGTAAACGCCGCTTGAGGAATCAGGCCCGTGCGGTCGTCATCGGCGGAGGTGTCGGCGGCGCGGCCATCCTCTACTGGCTCGCGCGACTCGGCTGGACCGACATCGTCCTGGTCGAGCGCGCGCGCCTCACCAGTGGCTCGACCTTTCACTCCGCGGGGCTCGTGGGCCAGCTCCGCGGCTCGCTCAGCCTGACCCGCATGATGATGAACTCGGTCGAGTTGTACCGCAGCCTCAAGGAGGAGGTCGGGCTCGAGACGGGATGGCACGAGGTCGGCTCGCTCCGCCTCGCCTCCAGCCAGGAGCGCATGGAGGAGCTCACGCGCCAGGCCGCCTGGGCCAAGACGTTCGGCCTCCCCCTCGAGCTGATCTCGGCCGAGGAGGCCCAACGGATGTTCCCGCCGATGTCGACCGATGGTGTGCTCGGCGCCGCGTTTCTTCCGACCGACGGCTACATCGACCCAAGTCAGCTCACGTTTGCGCTCATCGAGGGGGCGCGCCGGCGCGGGGCCGAGATCGACGAGGAAACACGGGTCACCGGCATCGAGGTCAAGAACGGTCGGGTCGCGGGCGTCACCACCGATCACGGCGACATCTCGACCGAGCTCGTCATCAATGCGGGCGGAATGTTCGCCCCGGAGATCGGGCGGATGGCCGGCGTCAACGTGCCCCTGATCCCCTTTGCTCACGAGTACCTGATCACGCGGCCGTCGGGCCTGCCTCTGGACATGCCCACGATGCGGGACCCCTCGCTGCTCGTCTACTACCGGCCCGAGTCGGGCGGGCTGGTGATGGGAGGCTACGAGCGCAACCCGAAGCCATGGGGCCTCGACGGTATCCCTGGCGACTTCAACGGCCGCCTGCTGGAGCCCGACTGGGACCGCTTCGAGCCGCTGATGAGGAACGCCATCGTGCGCACGCCCTCATTGAAGGACGCGGAGGTCGTCCGCCTGGTCAACGGTCCGGAGGCGTTCACCCCTGACAACGAGTTCATCCTCGGCCCGAGCGAGGTCGGTGGCTTCTGGGTCGCCGCCGGCTTTTGCGCCCATGGCCTGGCGGGCGCGGGCGGCATGGGCCGGCTGGTTGCGGAGTGGATCGTCGGCGGCCGCCCAGGTCTCGACGCGTGGGAGATGGACTCGCGCAGGTTCGGCCGCGCCTACGCAAGCCGTGACTACACCCTCGCCCGCACCTACGAGGTGTACTCGACGTACTACGACGTCAGGTACCCGGGCCACGAGCGCAGCGCCGGCCGGCCGCTGCGAGTCTCGCCTCTCTACGCGCGGCTCAAGGACCTCGGTGCCGCGTTCGGCGAGAAGTCCGGGTGGGAGCGCGTCAACTGGTTCGAGCCCAACGGAACGGCGGGAGACCAGTCGCTGCGCCCGCACGGCTGGGCCGGCCGGTTGTGGTCGCCGGCAATCGGCGTCGAGCACAAGGCGTGCCGCGAGGCCGCGGCGATCTTCGATTTCACCTCTTTCGCCAAGATCGAGGTCGGCGGCCGGGGCGCGCCGGACTTTCTGGAACGCCTTTCGGACAATCGGGTCGCCCGCGCGGTCGGCGCCCTGACGTACACGCAGATGCTCAACGCAGGGGGCGGCATCGAATGCGACTTCACGGTCACGCGCCTCGGCGAGCACAGGTTCCGGGTCATCACGGGCACGGCGTTCGGCATGCACGACCTGTCGTGGATCCGCGACCATGCGCCGCTCGACGGTTCGGTCTATGTCGAGGACGTGACTTCGGCCTACGCCTGCGTCGGGCTCTGGGGGCCGGACGCACGGAAGATCCTCCTGAAAGTCACGCCGGCGGACATCGGCAACCCCGCGTTTCCTTTCATGACCGCGCGGGAGATCGCGATCGGCTCGGTGCCCTGCCTCGCGCTTCGGGTGACCTACGTCGGGGAACTGGGCTGGGAGCTCTACTGCCCTTCGGAGTTCGGGCTGCGCCTGTGGGACACGATCCGCGAGGCCGGCCACGAGCACGGCCTGACCCCGGGTGGCTACAAGGCGGTCGACTCGCTGCGCCTGGAGAAGGGATACCGCGTGTGGGGCGCCGACATCGGCCCCGAGGTCGACCCGTACGCGGCCGGCCTGGGGTTCTGCGTCAAGCTCGACAAGGGCGCCTTCATCGGTCGAGAGGCCTTGCTCGAAAAGCGCGCGGCGCCGGCCGGCTCCAGGCTGGCGTGCGTGGTCCTGGATGACGCACGGCGCGTGGTTCTCGGCTCAGAGCCGGTGCGGATCGGCGGCGAGATCGCCGGCCGCGTGACGAGTGGGGGCTACGGCTACACCGTCGGGAAGTCGATCGCCTACGCACACGTCCCTGCGAAGGTTGCCGTCGATACCCCAGTCGAGGTCGACATCTTCGGCACGTGGGTCGGGGGACGCGTGGCCCGGGAGCCTTTGTACGACCCCGAGGGCACGCGCGTCCAC
>Ga0137374_10005979_pt1 | contig 14479 bp, 5 predicted proteins | sample SagtaG_20_FD_104811 | JGI IMG/M metagenome (GOLD analysis project Ga0137374, IMG submission 104811) | Vadose zone soil microbial communities from Sagehorn Ranch, Mendocino, California, USA - Sage1_R_100_16 metaG | ecosystem: Environmental > Terrestrial > Soil > Vadose zone | place: USA...
GTGCCTGCGGCGCTGAAGGCATGGAGTCCCGGCTTTAGCCGGTTGGGCATCCGGCTAGAACCAGCCGGCCATAACTTCGGTCGCGCTGCCGGCTAAAGCCGGGACTCCATGCGGGGAGCGCCGCCCGCCGCTAAACAGATACGGGAGCTTTCTCCCCGAACAAGGTCGGCTCAGACGCTGTAATGGCCCGAAATATAGCCTTCGAGCTGGCTGATGGTCGCGTCCTGGGCGGAGATGATCCAATTCACCAGGTCGCCGATCGACACGATGCCCACCACGCCATTGCCTTCCATCACCGGGAGGTGGCGCACGCGGTGGTTGGTCATCAGCTTCATGGCACTCTCAACCGTGTCCGAGCGGGAAACCGCCAGGGACGGCGCCACGATTTCCTCCACGCGGGTCTCTTTCGAGGACTTGCCCTTGAGCGCCACCTTGCGGGTGTAATCGCGCTCGGACATCACGCCGAGCAGCTCGTTGCCCCGCATGACGAGCACCGCGCCGATGTTTTTGTCGGCCATGAGCTGGATGGCCTCGAAGACACTGGCCTCCGGCGCGATGCGCCAGAGTCCTTCGCTCTTGTGCGCAAGGATTTCGCCGATAGTGCCGCTGATCATGATGACTGCGCCGGCGTGGTTCCGGCCTCGGCCCGACGGTGATTCGACTCCCTGGGAACTGCGACAAGTTCGATCCGCGACGATGCCGTCGGCCCCGAGCGCAAAAGATTCTCCCTGATGGCTACTCCAGGTTTGGAACGCAGTGCGCCCATACGGTCAGTCGGAACGTGCCTGCAGGTTGCCGTAAACTGCGAAACAGGGCAATCCCAAAATCCGCGACAGCAGGTCAAGTTCTCCTACTTCTGCCATCCACTCCTGGCAGCCCGTTCAAAAACTCCACCTGAAGTTGTAGCGGCGGTCTGTGACCGCCGAAATCGGGCCAGAATGCGCAGTTTCTTCGGCGCTCATAGAGCGCCGCTACAGTTTTTGAACGGGCTGCTAGCGGTGATTTGATTCGCTTTGATAAGGTTTGATTGGGTTTGAAGACGATTCGCCCAATCCGACCGCTCCGTCTTGTAATTTTGTTGATTTTGGAGGCGCCTTTTGGCAGGCTGGTCTGAACCACTCAACCCATGCGTGTCGAAGTGCTGTTGGCTTGCCCATCGCCGTCGCTCCACGGCTTTGCCCTGGAATCCTTCCGTTGGCCAATCGCGCCACTGGATGCTAGACTATTCCAACCCTATGGCTCGAACCGGATCCGTTCGCTTCGCTTCAGCGTGGCGGACCGTGAGTGTAACCGATCGAATGACTCGATGTCCTTATGCAAAGAACTGCTCCGAAACTCCTGATCCTCATGAATAGTCTGCGCTCTGCTTTCGCCTGGCTGCCGGCCCTTCTGGCCGGGAGCTGCCTCGTCACCGGCGCCCAAGCCGCCTCCGTCGGGCCCGCCGGCTACACCAATGATTTCAGTCTCCAGCCCTCTACGGGGGATTGGTCACAGTTGGCCATCGGGGGGGCCGCCGGTGACGTAACTGATGCGACCGGGGTCGATATGCAGGTTCAGATGATCGCCGCCAGTGCAATCATTCTGCAGACCGTCGCGGACGCTGGCGATCCGCCGGTTCTGAACTCCAACGTCACGTGGAGTTCGACCGGTTTCTATTTGCAGACCAGGCCCACTGGCGACCGGGTCACGCTCCTGATGTGTACCCTGGTCAACAACACTGGTGGTGCTGCCAATGCGCTACGCATCAGTTACGACTTCACCATCGCCGCGCCCAACGGGGATGAAATCAACGGTCACAGCACCTACTTTAGCCTCACCGGGGCCGCCGGGAGCTGGACGCTCATTCCTGCGCTGTCGTTCGCCAGCGTCTCGGGCAGATTAACCGCCACCGTGAACCTCACCTGGCCCGGTGGCAGCCCGCTCTACCTCTTGTGGGCCGATGACAACAGCGTCAACAGCCCGGACACGGCGAACCAGATTGACAACTTTTCCGCTCTCGTGCCGTTCGATGCACCCGTGACCATCACCAGCCAACCTGTCGGCCAGACCGTGACGGAATTGGCACCGGTGAGTTTCACGGTGGGAACCAGCGGCAATCCGCCTCCGACCTATCAGTGGTACAAGAACAACATGTCGATCACGGATGCGACCAACGCCACTTATTCCATCGCCTCGGCGCCGTTGAGCGACAATAACGCGCAGTTCGTAGTCGTGGCGGCCAACACCGCCAGCAACGTCAACTACAGCGCCACCAGCAGCCCTCCCGCGTTGCTGCACGTCAACGCCGACATGACTCCGCCGACCCTTTCCCGGGCGATCGGCGTGCCGCCCACCACGGTTTCCGTGGACTTCTCCGAAAGGATCCGCGCCGACACCGCCAACGTCTCGGCCAACTACGCGATTACCAGTTCGATCGGAAACCTGACGATCTCCAGCGCGGCCCTTTCGCCCAACGGATCCAATGTGGTCCTCACCACCAGCCCACAAACGCTCGGCACGACCTACACGCTCATTGTCAATGGCGTGCGCGACCTGTCGGCGGCCAGCAATGAGATCGCGCCCAACAGCATCACTTCGTTCACCGTGCTTTCCTTCGTACTCACCGATGTGGGCAGCCCGCAACCTGCCGGTTCCGCCACTCCGACCGGCAACGGATTCGACCTGACCGCGGGCGGCACCGGCATCGACGGCGTCGCGGACTCGCTGGCGTATGAATACCAACAACGCATCGGCGACTTTGATGTGATGGTCCGGCTCCAGGGCCTCAGCCCGGCCGACGCCTTTACCAAGGCCGGAGTCATGGCCCGGGAAAGCCTGGTTGCGGGCAGCCGCTATTATGCCTCGGTGGCGACCCCCGGCCTCAGTGGATGTTTCTTCCAGTTCCGCTCGACCACCGGCGGGGGGACCACCAATGCGGGCGCAGCCCCGACCACTTACCCCAACACCTTTCTGCGCCTCAAGCGAGTCGGCAATACATTCTCGGGTTACTTCAGCACCGACGGCAACACTTGGATGCTCCTGAGTTCGCTGGCCAATCAGGCGCTCCCATCGCAGGTCTATGTCGGCATGTTCGTCGCCAGCCGCATCAATGGGACCAGCGCCACCGCCCAATTCCGGGATTTCACTGACGTGGTCGGCACCCCTCCCGTCGGCAGCTTGAGTTTCCCTCGTGAACCCATCGGCCCGTCCAGCCGCAGGAGCCCCTTTGCGATCACGGAAATCATGTATCATCCGCGCAGCCTTCCGGCCTTTCAGGGACGCAGCCTCGAGTTCATCGAGATCTTCAACTCGAATCCGTTCCCGGAAAGCCTCGGCCGATACCGCCTTTCGGGGTCAGTCGACTACACGTTCCCGGCCAACACGGTTGTCAAGGGCGGCGGGTTCCTCGTCGTCGCGCGCGACCCGGGGTTGGTCATGAGCTACTACGGCATCACCGGCGTGCTCGGCCCGTGGGAGGGCACCAATGAGTTCAACTTCAGCACCAACGGCCTGCCAGGCGGCGAAGGGACCGTGCGGCTGCGGGGACTGGCCGATAACGTCCTGCTTGAAGTCAACTACCAAGGCCGGCCGCCGTACCCGGTGGCGGCGGACGGCCCGGGCCATTCGCTGATTCTCAGCCGGGCCTCGTACGGCGAGGGCGATCCGCGCGCCTGGGGCATCAGCGACGCCATCGACGGTTCGCCGGGCAAAGATGATCCGTTCGGCTCGGACCGGCTCCGCAACGTGGTGATCAACGAATTCCTGGCCCACACCGACGATCCGCTCCTCGCTGACTACATCGAGCTGTACAACCACGGCAACACGGCGGTGGACCTTTCCGGCGCCTACCTGGCCGACGAAGCCGATTTCATCTCCAACGCCGCCGTCACCAACCATTTCTACCGCATCTCCAACGGCATCTCGATTCCTCCGCGCGGCTTCCTCTCGCTCAACCAGACCACGCTCGGCTTCTCCCTCGGCGCCTCGGGCGAGCGCATTTTCCTGGTCAACTCGAACAAGACCCGCGTGATCGACGCCATCGATTACCAGGCCCAGGGCAACGGTGTCTCAATGGGCCGCTCGCCCGATGGCGCGGCGGCGTGGTACCGCATGGCTTCGCGCACGCCGGGAGCGGCCAACAGCGCGCCGCGCAACGATCCCATCGTGATTAACGAGATCATGTACAGCCCAGTCTCCGGCGATGCGAATCACGAGTACCTCGAGCTTTACAACCGCGGCGGTTCGCCCGTGAATCTCGGCGGCTGGCGCTTCCTGGACGGCATCAATTACACGATCCCCCAGGGCACCATGCTCACCAACGGCCAGTATCTCGTCATCGCGAAAAACCACACGAACCTGTTGGCCCGCTACGCCAACCTTTCGTCGGCCAACACCGTCGGCGACTACAAAGGCACCCTGGCCAATGGCGGCGAGCGCGTCACGCTGGCGATGCCGGAATTGAACGTCGTGACCAACAGCGGCGTGCCGGTCACCAACACCCTCTTCGTCATCGTCAACGAAGTCACCTACGGCGGCGGCGGCGCGCGCTGGGGCTCGTGGGCCGACGGCGGGGGCAGCAGCCTCGAATTGCGCGACCCGCGCAGCGACAACCGCCAGGCCGCCAACTGGGCCGACAGCGACGAATCCAACAAGGGGATTTGGACCACCATCGAGGTTACTAACTCCATCAGTGAAACGGTCAGTTCCCCCATCAATGACAACCTGGAAATCTTCCTTCTCGGTGTCGGCGAGTGCCTCGTGGACGACGTGGAAGTGCGCAACGGCCCTGCAGGCGCCAATTTGATCACGGCCAACCCAGGCTTCGAGAGCGATATGGCGGGTTGGACACCTCAAGGCTCCCATGACCAGTCGAGCATCGAGCCGGTGGGCTTCACCGGCGCCAAGAGTCTCCATCTGCGTGCCGGTTCGCGCGGCGATAACGGCGGCAACCGCATCCGTTCTCCCGCCTTCGGCGCCAGCGGAACCGTTGTCCTGCGAGCCCGAGCCAAGTGGGTTCGCGGCTGGCCCGAACTCCTGCTACGACTGCACGGTGGCGGCCTCGAAGCGGGAGGCGGTTTGCCCATCCAACCCAATCTGGGCACGCCCGGCGCGCCCAACAGCCGTCTGCTGGCCAATGCCGGTCCCGCCCTCTATGAAGTGACTCACAGCCCAGCGCTGCCCGCCGCTGGCGAACCGGTGCTCGTCACGGCTCGCGTCTCCGATCCAGACACCGCCAGCGTCGTGCGTCTGAAGTACCGCATCGACCCGGCCACGTCCTACACGGTCGTGACGATGAAGGACGACGGCACCGGCGGCGATGCCATTTCCGGGGATGGCATCTACAGCGGGACGATTCCCGCGCAAAACTCCGGCGTCACGACGCCTTTCTACGTTGAAGCGGTGGATACACTGGGGGCGACGAACACTTTTCCGACGGACCTATTCCCAACGCCCCCGTTGAGCCGCATCTTTCCACTGGACGCTACGAGCCGCGAGTGCGTCGTGCGCTGGGGCGACCGGCAGATGCCTGGGAGCTTTTCCACCTACCACGTTTGGGTGACTGCCGCCAACACCTCCCGATGGGCGACGCGCCTCCCCAAACTCAATAACGCACCCCTGGACGCCACGTTCGTGTACAACAACTACCGGGTGATCTACAACATGAGGCCACAGTACGCCGGCAGCCCTTGGCATCAGGGCGCGATGGACACCGGCCCGGATGGCACTGACCGCGTGGACTACGACCTGGAGTTTCCCAGCGACGACCAGTTCCTGGGCGAAGCGGATGCGGTCTGGACCAATCCAGGCAATCCTGGGGGCGGGAATACCACGTCGGACACGACCGCGCAGTCCGAGCAGGCTTGTTACATCATCTTCCGGGAGTTGGGGATCCATTACAACTATCGCCGGTTCATGCACCTGTTTGTCAACGGCAACCAGCGCAGCACGACAGGGCAACTTCCGGGCAATTTCATCTTCGAGGATTCCCAACAGCCCAACGGCGCCGTCATTGACGAGTTTTCCCCGGGCGAAACGGACGGGCAACTCTTCAAGATTGAGGACTGGTTCGAGTTTGGGGACAATGTAGATGGCGCTAATAACTTGCCTTTCAACATCAACGACGCCGACCTGACCCGCCGCGTCATCACCGGCACTACAAACATCGACATCGCCGCCGCCCGCTTCATGTTCCGCAACCGGGCGCGTGGCCCGGGGGAATCGGCCAACGATTACACCAACCTGGTCAACCTCATCAACATCTTCTCCCCGGCCTCCTCCCCGTCCAGCACCGCGATCAGCAACATCGTCCAGCTCGACTCCCTCGCGGACATGGAACAGTGGATGCGCATTTTTGCCGTCCAACACGCGGTTTGGAACTGGGACTCCTATAGTTATGAACGCGGGAAGAATGCCTATATGTACAAGCCGAAAAACGGCAAGTTTTTCCAGATGACGTGGGACATCGACTTTGCCATGGGCATCGACCGCACGGATACTCCGGGGATATTCGCTTCGAACGATCCTCGAGTCCTGGCGATGTGGAACACGCCCGTGTATCGGAGGGCCTACTTGCGGGCGTTTGAAGACATGGTCAATGGGCCATTCAGCAATGCCTACCTCGATCCCATATTGGACGCCAAGGCCGCGGCATTTGTCGCCAATAACATCAACTACGACGCCAGTCTGCTCAATTCCACCATCCGGATGAAAGGCTGGATTGGTACCCGTCGGAACAATCTCATCACCCAGCTCGGTAGCACGGTGGCGAACTTCTTCCGGATCACCAGCTCGACGAACTTTACGACCAACGGCAACCTCGTCACGATCACAGGCGAAGCCCCGGTGGGCGCCAGGGACATTTACATCAATGGCGTGAATATTCCTGTGACTTGGACGAGCGTCAGCAACTGGACCGCCCGCGTCGCCCTCTCCAATGGAGTGAACAACCTCACTGTCCAGGGCTATACGTCGCGCGGCACGCCCACCAACGCCGCCAGCACCGTGACCATCAATTACACCGGCCCGAGCGCCAATCCCGTGGGCTCGGTCGTGTTCAATGAAATCCTCTACAACCCGGTAGTGCGCGAAAGTTCCTTTGTGGAACTGTTCAACAATTCCTCGGCCGTTGCTTTCGACATTGGCGGCTGGGAGATCAACGGGCTCGATTATTCGTTCCCCTCCGGCACGGTCATCGGGCCGCGCCAGTATCTCGTCATCCCGAAAAACATCAGCGCGTTCTCCTCTGCGTTCGGATTTGGCGTCACCCCGATTCAAGATTACGACGGGGACCTCGACGCCGACGGTGAGACGCTCACGTTGCGCATACCCGCCAGCACCAATGGGCCGGCCGTCGTCATCGACAAGGTCCGCTATGAAAACCAGGCGCCGTGGCCCACGATCGCTCCGGAGAGCGGATTCTCGTTGCAATTGATCGACGCTCAACAGGACAACTCGCGGGTCAGCAACTGGACGCTCCAGCTGGGCCAGTGGATTTACGCCACCTACATCGGAAGAATCGCGACCAACGGCACAAATCTCCTCATCTTCATGAATGGTAGTGCGGGGGACGTTTATATTGACGACATTACCCTCGTGACCGGGGCCGTGGCCGGGGTTGGCATGAACCTGCTCCAGAACGGCGGCTTCGAAGGGCCCTATTCGGAAACCTGGACCAACCTTGGCAACCACAGCAACTCGGTGGTGAGCACGGAGTTTGCCCACTCCGGCAGTTCCAGCCTGCACGTCATCGGCACGGGTGCCGGCGGACAAAGCGCCTGTGTTCGGCAAACCATCGGGACGTTTCCGACCAACACCCTCTGCACCGTCAGCTTCTACTTTCTTCCAACCACCAACGGCACGTTGCTGACGGTCCGCACGCAACCGGGCAGTGAATTCAATACGAACCATCTGGTTCGGGTTGCACCCATGCCCAGCAGCCCCGGCGCGGCCAATGTCGTCGCCTCCACCCTTCCGCCGTACGATCCGGTCTGGCTCAACGAACTCCAGGCAGAGAACATCGCCGGCATCACCGACAATATGGGCGAGCGGGAGCCGTGGATTGAACTCTACAACGCCGGCCCTGGCAGCGTCGCTATGAGCAATTACTATCTGGCCAACAACTACGGTTCCAACCTCAACCAATGGCAGTTCCCCGCGGGCTATCAATTGGCGCCGGGCGAGTTGCGCATTGTGTGGGCGGACGGGGAACCGTTGGAAACCTCTGGCACGAACGCCCATACCAACTTCCGCCTCCCGATCGGCAGCGGCACGCTGGCGCTGGTCCGCCTGCTCGACGGCCAGCCCCAAATCACCGATTACCTCACGTACAACAACCTGCGGGCGAACCTTTCCTACGGCGACTACCCCGATGGCCAGCCCTTCACGCGGGTCGTCTTCCAATCTTCCACTCCGAGAGGCACCAACAACACGCGCGACATCAACGTGTTCATCAACGAGTGGATGGCCGCCAACGCCTCCTTCCTGCTCGATACCAGCGACAACCATTACGATGACTGGTTCGAGCTTTACAACGCCGGCCCCAACGCGGTGGACCTCGGCGACTACTATCTGACCGACAACCTGATGAATCCGAAAAAATTCCGCGTTCCGAACAACGGGCAGTATGTCATCCCGGCGGGCGGCTACCTGCTGGTCTGGGCGGACAACGATTCGAGTGACAACTCGCCCCTCTCGCCCGACCTTCACGCCAGCTTCACACTCGACGCCAGTTTTCCAGGCGAGGCCCTGGGCTTGTACTCGCCCGATGGCGTCACCCCCATTGACACCGTCACCTTCGGCCAGCAAACCAACAACATCAGCGAAGGCCGTTACGCTGACGGCGCCGTCAACCGCTACTGGATGACGACTCCGACGCCCCGCTCGGCCAACGTCATCTCGGGCGGCAACACCCCGCCCCAACTCACCGCCATCCCCGACCGCACCCTCCGCCTCGGCCAGACCGTCAGCTTCCAGGCGATCGCCACGGATGGCGACCTGCCGCCGCAGACGCTGACCTTCACCCTCGGTGGCACGCCGCCACTTGGCGCGATGATTACCAGCGGCGGGCATTTTACCTGGACCCCCTCCGCCGCGCAGACTCCGGGCTCGTACGACATCACCGTCGTGGTCACCGACAATGGCCCCGGCGCGCTGAAAGCCATGGATACGTTCAACGTTTCAGTCCTTCCGCCGCCTGTGGCGATGGTCACCGGCAGCGACGGCACAAGCGTCTTCATCAGCTTCGACACCATCCCGGGCCGCTCCTACCGCGTCGATTATAAGACCCACATCAACGACCCGGTGTGGCTGCCGCTCAACGCGCCGATCCCAGCGCCCGGCGCCAGCATGGAGATCACCGACAACTTCGGCGCTCAGACGCAACGCTTCTACAAGATTTTCCAGGTCGACTGAGCCGGCGGTTGAGAAACCGCTAATCGGCCCTCATCCACGCCGAGAATAAAGTTGATTACGGAATTCCGGGGCTCACGGGAACGAGCACGAACGCCAACGGCGTTCCATCACTCAGCCCAGGGTTGGAGCGGAGCGACTACCCTGGGTGTGCGACAGTTTCCCCACAACCCTGAAGGGGTTGTATCAGCCGCACTGTGTAACCCGTGATTCAACCCCTTTAGGGTTGAGGCCCTCATTGGACATGTACCCAGGGTAGCCCGCTATCGCGGGCAACCCTGGGCTGGAGGATGGAACGCCCTTGGCGTTCCCCGGAATTCCGTGATGAACCAAGAATAATGCCTCTCGAATCTCCATGAAAGGCTTTGGCGAGCAGGATCTCCCTTCGGGACAATGGCCTTGGCGCTGTTTTTGGATTTCCGAAAGGCCTTAACGCGGAAAAGAATTGTCGCCCCGCCTTGATGCGGGCAACCTGCCCGCTCGTTTATGCGGCAAGTGGACCTGGCATTGATTGGCGGCGGCACCGTGGGCGGTGGCGTGTTTGCCGCCATCCAGCGCAACGGCGCCCTGATGGCCTCCCGCCTGGGTGTGCGCCTTCGGATCGCCCGCGTGGCCGTGCGCGATATCCCCAAGCGCCGCGCCGTGGCCATCCCCCGCGCCCTCCTCTCGACGGATTGGAAGGCTGTAGTGGAGGATCCGCGCATCAACCTCGTCGTCGAATTGATGGGCGGCACGACCACGGCTCGGCAGGTCGTGCTGGCGGCGCTGAGGCAGGGCAAACCCGTCGTCACCGCCAATAAGGCGCTGCTCTCCGCGCACGGCGAAGAGCTCTTTGAGGCCGCCCAACGGCACGGCACGAACCTCTACTACGAGGCGAGCGTCGCCGGCGGCATCCCGATCATTAAAGTCCTCCGCGAGGGCCTCATTGGGAACCGCATCGAGCGCCTCTACGGAATCGTCAACGGGACCTGCAATTACATCCTCACGCGCATGAAGCTCGAAGGCGCCGAGTTCGAGGAGGTGCTGGCCGAGGCGCAGCGATTGGGTTACGCGGAAACGCCCCCGAATCTCGACGTGGACGGCCTCGATGCCGCGCACAAGACGGGCATCCTCGCTTCGCTGGCGCATGGTTTTTGGGTCAACCCTCGGCACATCCACGTCGAAGGCATCCGAAGCGTCACCCGCCTGGACATGCAGTTCGCAGGACTGCTCGGCTACACCATCAAGTTGCTTGGGATCGTGAAAAGGGCGGAAGAGATTTACGCGGGCGCTGGAAAAGGCCGGCGCGCGCGTAAATCGAAAATCGAAAATCGAAAATCGAAAATTCAGGTTTCGGTCTATCCGACCCTCGTCCCGGACTCCCACGTCCTGGCCAGCGTCAACCACGTCTTCAACGCCATTTACGTGCAGGGCGACATCGTGGGCGACACGCTTTACTACGGGCGGGGCGCGGGCCCGGATGCCACGGCCAGCGCCGTGCTGAGCGATCTGGCGGATGCCGCGCTCGACCTCAAGTGCGGCACGCGCCATCGCATCCCCCCGTTCGTCCCGCACGAGCGCGATGGCTCAGTGCTGCCCATCGACCAGGTGGTGTCTCGCTACTACGTCCGCCTGAACGTGATCGACAGGCCGGGAACGCTTGCGAAGATCGCCGCCATTCTGGCCGGGGCGCGCATCGGCATTTCCTCGGTGATCCAGCCCGAAGGCCACGAAGGCAAAAGCGTGCCGCTCATCCTTATGACCCATGACGCGACCCACGCGGCGATGCGGGCTGCGTTGGCGAAGATTTCCCGGCTGCCCGTCGTCAAAAGCGCGCCTGTAATGATTCGCGTGGAGAATTTCGAGTGAAGATGACTACCCATCAGAGCGGCGCCTGGCCCGGCGTCATCAAACGCTACGCCGAGTTTCTTCCCGTCAGCAGCGCCACGCCCGTGGTGACCCTGCTCGAAGGCAACACGCCGCTCATTCCCGCGCTGCGGTTCGCCGAGGCCGTCGGCGGCGGGATCCAGCTCTATCTGAAATACGAGGCGCTCAATCCGACCTGCTCGTTCAAGGACCGCGGGATGACCCTCGCCGTTTCCAAGGCGCGCGAGCGGGGCGCGCAGGTCATCGTCTGCGCCAGCACCGGCAACACCGCGGCCAGCGCCGCCGCCTATGCCGCGCGCGCCGGCATGAAATGCGTCGTCCTTCTCCCCAAGGGCCGGATCGCCCTGGGCAAGCTCTCGCAAGCGCTCCTGTACGGCGCGACCACCCTCTCGGTGGAAGGCGGCTTCGACGACGCGCTCCGCGTCGTGCGCGAATTGGGCGAGACCGGCAAAGTCGAAGTCGTCAACTCCATCAACCCCGCCCGCATCGAGGGACAGAAGACGGCGGCGTTCGAGATTTGCGACGCACTCGGCGACGCGCCTGACTTTCATTTTCTTCCCGTTGGCAACGCCGGCAACATCACCGCTTACTGGAAGGGCTTCAAGGAATACCAGGCCGCCGGCCACTCCGACACCCTGCCGAAGATGATGGGATGGCAGGCCGCGGGCGCCGCGCCGATCGTCGACGGAGCGCCCGTGGCGAATCCCGAGACCGTCGCCAGCGCCATCCGGATTGGCAATCCCGCAAGCTGGCAGCCCGCCGCGCAGGCCGCGCAGGAATCGGAGGGCCGGATCGACAAGGTCACCGACGACGAAATCCTGGCGGCCTACAAGTTAGTTGCCCGAACTGAGGGCATCATGGCCGAGCCCGCTTCGGCTGCGGCCCTGGCCGGCCTCATCAAGTCCATTCAGAGCGGATGGATTCCCGAAGGCAGTCTTGTCACCGCGACTCTCACCGGCCACGGCCTCAAGGATCCGGACACCGCCATCAGCACCGCCGGCTTCGAGCCTGTCAACGTCCCGCCTGACACAGCAGCGGTGATGAAGGCAATTGGAATGTGAAATTCCATAACAGATGATTCGAGACACCCTTGGCAAAATTGAGGAACGGATTCGCGCCGCGGAATCCGTCACACCGCAACAGCGCGAGGAACTGCTCGGCCTGTTGGCGGCGCTGGAGGCCGAGGTCGCCAAACTGGCTGAGGCCGACCGCGAACAGGCCCAGAGCATCGCCGGCTTCACGGCGGTGTCCGCCCACGAAGCGACGCGCGACGAGAAGGACCCTGAACTGGTAAAGTTGTCCATCCGCGGTCTGTCACAATCGGTCGAAGGTTTCGAGGAATCCCATCCCAAGCTGGTGCAGTTGGTGAATTCGATCGCCACGATGCTGGCGAACCTGGGGATTTGAACGCCCGGCCCGGCGGCCAGGGCAATGGCTGAAAGCCCGAAAGAGAATAGCCCAGGGCAACCCAGACCAAGTCCGCGCCGCATTGGGTTAATCGTTTATGCGCCAATTCAGTTGACAGTTGGAGGCATTGACGACTAGAAGTAGCACATGCCGACCATGGCACGTCATGACCGCAGGTCACTTGGCGGCTCCCGCCGCGGGGGAGGAGTATCTGTCGCGTCGGTGCCAACAGAAAAAGTACGGAGGAAGGCCAACGGCATTCACTATACACCGCCCTTGCTTGCGGCATACTTGGCCGAGCAGGTCGTGGACGGGTTGAAGGAAGAGCGCGCAAAGTTCAGCGAGCTTTCCATCCTCGACCCGGCTTGCGGAGAAGGCGAATTGCTCAAAGCGGTCGTCGATGCTGTTCCGCTGGCTTGGAAGAACAGGCTTCGACTGACGGGCTTCGACATGGATGAAGCGGCGTTGGAGCACGCTCGCGGTCTTCTCAAAGATTCCGGCGTGGCCTCTGTCGAACTGCGGGCGGGCGATTTTCTCTCTGGCGTGGCTGGCGTCAACGCCTCCGCTCAAATGGACTTGTTGCAGCCCAACACCAAGGACGAAGAAGCTCAGTTTGACGCGGTAATCTCTAATCCGCCCTATGTTCGCACTCAGGTCTTGGGTTCGGCGGCGGCTCGCAAGTTGGCTGTGCGCTTCAACCTGACTGGACGTGTGGATTTATACCAAGCCTTCGTCAAGGCGATGACGCTGGTGCTTCGGAAAGGTGGGATTCTTGGTTTGCTGACCTCGAATCGCTTCCTCACCGTGCAGTCCGGCAGTTCCATGCGCGACTGGCTCACCACTCAATTCCGGCTGCGCCGTTTGGTTGACCTCGGCGATACGAAACTCTTCGAAGCGGCGGTCTTGCCCGCCATCGTCGTGGCCGAGCGCACTGCCAGTGCTAGCACGCAGGACTGCGAATTCATCCGGGTTTACGAGGCGTCACGGATGGAAACCCCCTCGCCACGGCAGACGCGCTCAATTCTCGATGCCCTGGATGGCTCGTTCGCGGGGCACGCCCAAGCGAACGGGACGAGTTTCCACGTCGAAACCGGGAGGCTGCAAACTGGGTTGGACAGCCGCACGCCTTGGGCCATGAGCAATGATGGTCTTCATGCCTGGCTGGCAACGGTAAAGTCAAACACGGCGGGTACCTTTGCCGACGTGGCGAAAATCTGTGTTGGCATCAAGACCACCGCAGACTCAGTGTTCCTCCGTGACGATTGGGAGACGCTGCCAGACCAAGAGCGTCCTGAGAACGAACTGCTTCACCCGCTTGTGACGCACCATCTCGCTGCGCGCTGGCATCTCTCAGATGACGCCCCCAGCACCAAACAGGTGCTTTACCCGTACGCCAACGATGGCGTCGATCGGCTGCCGGTGGACTTGGCCGACTTCCCCCGCGCCCGCGCCTATCTGCTCAAGCACCGCGCCCGACTCGAAAGCCGAAGTTACGTCATTGAATCGGGCCGGCAATGGTTTGAGATATGGGTACCACACCGCCCCAGCGATTGGACTCAGCCCAAGCTCGCGTTCCCGGACATCAGTGAGACAAGCAAGTTCTTCGTCGTCGAACCGGGGTGGATTGTGAACGGCGATTGCTACTGGACAAAGCTGCTGCCCGGCAAAGATGCCTCCTCGCTCATGCTCATGCTGGCCGTCGCAAATTCCTCGTTCGCCCTCAAGTTCTACGACGCCGTTTTTCACAACAAGCTCTACTCCGGTCGCCGGCGGTTCATGAGCCAGTACGTGAGCCGCTTTCCCCTGCCGAAGCTGCAAC
>Ga0137374_10005980_pt1 | contig 14477 bp, 11 predicted proteins | sample SagtaG_20_FD_104811 | JGI IMG/M metagenome (GOLD analysis project Ga0137374, IMG submission 104811) | Vadose zone soil microbial communities from Sagehorn Ranch, Mendocino, California, USA - Sage1_R_100_16 metaG | ecosystem: Environmental > Terrestrial > Soil > Vadose zone | place: USA...
GATCACGATCTTGAGGTCCGGCAGGCGAGCCGCGACGTCGAGCACGGATTCGAACTGCGCGGCGGTCACGGGAATGGCATCGAAGGCGAGCCCCGCGGCCGCAAGGAGCTCGAGCGATTCGATGACACCGTCCTGAAGCAGCCAGCGCGGGTCCGGTTCGTGGCTGATGAGATGGCGCACGCCCACGAGCTTGCCGCGCGAGCGCAGCCGCTCGAGCGCACGCGATGTGGCGTCGGGATCGGCGAGCGGCACCCAGCCGACCACGCCCCGCACGAAGTTGACCTCTTTACAGAGATCGAGACACTCCTCGGTCTCGCCGCCGACCTGATGCAGGACCTGAACCAGTACCGTTCCCTTGATGCCGCAGCGGGAGAGTTCCGGGCGCAGATCGTCCGGCGTGAAATCGCGCGCCAGGCGGTCGCCGACCTGATCCGGCCACGTATAGGTGTGCCGCCCGGTCCACCAGAAATGATGATGCGCGTCGATCATGAGTTGTCCAATCAGGGTCCTCGTGCCACGAACGCGTCGTGCTCCTTGCGCAGCCACACGTTGCCGGAGGTCTCCACGTTCGGCACGCCGATATAGCAGAAGATCAGCGAGGCCTCCTGCGTCCGGGAAGCATTGGCAATGACATGGATCGCGCCACTCGGGATGTAGACGAAATCGCCGGCCTCCAGAATGACCTCACGGCGATTACTGCAATCGCTGCGCGCCTGGATACAACGGATCCTACCGGACATGATGTACCAGCAGACGTCGTTGTTGGCGTGATAGTGCGTCGGATTCGGCTCCGCGCCCGGGACCAGCACAGTGCGCCCCATCACCGCGTTCGCGCCATCGACGGTCTTGTCGCTGATGCCGAAGCCCACCCGCAGCGGCGGCTCGTAGCTGGTATCGACGCCGACTTTGCTCTGCCGGATGACCGTGATGCTCTGTTTCTCGAACGGAACCATAGTTGGCGCCCTTCATGCTCATAGTTAGTTTCTAGGCGGCGTACTGGACAGGCCACTCGCCAGCTCTCAGCTCCCCAACCATTGTGGCTCGCGTTTATTCACGAAGGCCTCGACGCCGCGGCGAAAGTCGTCGCTGCCATAGCACGCGCGCACGAGGTCGTCCCCGTCCGGCAGACCTGCGTGCAGCAGCCGGCGGATCGCCTCCTTGCTCACGCGCATGGTGATGGGCGCATGCTGCGCCAGCCGCGCGCACAACTCGCCGACGCGCCGGTCGAGATCCTCCGTCGCCACGATCTCGGTGAGAAAGCCGGCCGCCAGCGCCTCCTCGGCCGAGAGGTTCTCCGCCAGCAACAGCACGCGTTTCGCGCGGGAAACTCCGAGCGCGGACACGAGCCGCGCGTAATTGGCAATCGAGAGGCAATTGCCGAGGGTGCGCGCGATCGGCACGCCGAAGCGCGAGCCGGGCGTGGCGATGCGAAGGTCGCACGCCGCCGCGATCGCGAGTCCTCCGCCAATGGCAAATCCCTCGATCACCGCCAGCGTCGGCACCGGCAGCGCTTCGATGCCGCCGAGAATGCCCTCCATCTTCTCTTCATAGGAGATGCCGTCGTCGCCGCCGCGGAAAGTTTCGAACTGCGCGATGTCGGTGCCGGCGATGAAGGCCTTGCCCCCGGCACCGCGAAACACCGCCGCGCGCAGCCCGTCTTCGCTGCGGATCCGCGCGCAGGCCTCGCCGAGCTGCTCGTACATGCGCCACGTCATGGCGTTGCGCGCCGCGGGCCGGTCGAAGATCACCGTGGCGATCTCACCCTGGCGGCTCAAGCGCACCTCTCCGTCGCTCATCGCGGTACTCCGTTGCATCGCCGCGCTCAAGAACGCGTTCGCCGCCTGATCTCTTTGATGACGGCGCTGTTGTCCAAATCTCCCTCGCCTTGGCGCACGCACGCTTCCAAGACGTCGGCATGGATTTCGAGGAGCGGAAGCCGTTGCTTCACGCACTCGGCCTGTTCGAGCATGAGATGCACATCCTTGAGATGCTGCGTGATGCGGCCCTCGGCCGCGAACTCGCCGTGGGTCATCTTGGAACCCTTGATGTCCATGACCTGTGAATAGGCGGCCGAGCCGCGGACGACCTTGAGGAACGCCTCAGGGTCCAGTCCAAGTCTCTCGGCGAACACCAGGCCTTCGGCCAGCGCCAGTCGGTTGAGCCCGAGAATCGATTCACGGCAAGTTTGGCGCGCCCGCCGTCTCCGACCTCGCCGATGTGGAAATAGCTCGCAAACAGCGCGCGCAAGATCGGCTCCACTGCACGCACGACATCGCTGTCGCCGCCGATCAGCCCGACGCCCTCGCCGCGGCTGACCTGCCCGCTCGCCCCCGATACCGGGGTTTCCAAGAGGCGCAGCCCCCGCCTCGCAACGCGTTCGCCTAATGCTGCGATGCGGTCCGGGTCGCAGGTGCTTGCACACAGGACGACCTTGCCGGAGCCGTTGCCCAAGACCGGCAATAATTCCCTTTCGATGACGTCCTCGACCTGATCGGTGCTGAACACCGCAAGCACGATGGGATCGCAGCGCCGCGCGAGATCGCCAACCGAGGCAGGACGGCCGCCAAGCTCCGCGAGCGTGGCATTCTTGGCGGCATCGACATCGAAGCCCATGATCTCGAAGCCGGCGCCGCGCAGGCGATGCACAAATGCCTGACCCAAGAGGCCGATGCCGATGACGCCGACGGGGTTCCGATCGGACACGAATTCAACCGAGCGGTGCAATGCCAAGCTCGCGCGCGGCCGCATCGAGGTTTTCGCGCAATGACTTGGGCATGGGAATGCCGTTCTTCGTGCGATCCTGCCGCTTGAGATGGCTCTGTTCTCCGGGCAACCAGATGCGGTCGACCCCGGGCAAGCGCTGGGCGGCTCGCATGGCGCGCACCGCGGCGTCGACCTGGCGCTTGAATACCGCAGCCGGCGCAAAGGCTTCAACCGACAGGGCCACGATGGCATGACCGGTATTTGTGGCTCTGCCCGGCTCCTTGACGAAATCGACGACCTCACGCCCGAAAGCGGCCTGATTAAGCGTACCTGCCAATAGGCCCACGATCAGGCTCAGTCCGTAGCCTTTGTAATCGCCGATCGGCAGTAGCAGGCCCTCCTCCGCGCGCTTGGGATCGGTGAGCGGCTTGCCGTCGCGGCCGATCATCCAGCCGACCGGCAACTCCTCGCCGCGCTGCATCTTCAGGCGCACCTTGCCGAAGGCGGCAACCGTCGGCGCCATGTCGAGCACGATAGGTGCCTCTTCTTCGGCGGGGATGGCGATCGCGATCGGGTTGGTGCCGAGCAGGTTCTCGCTCGAGCCCCACGGCGGCAGATGGTTGTTGCTGCCGACCGCCAAGTAGAGCCCGACCATGTCGTGGGCGAGCGGCATCATGGCGTAGAGTGCCGCCGGGCCCGCGTGGTTGCTCATGCGCGCGCCCACCCAGGCGACGCCTGTACGCTTCGCTTTTTCGATCGCCGTCATGGCGGCAAAGCGCATGACGAGGTGACCGATGCCGTTGCCGCCGTCGACGAGGGCGCTGCCCGGCCGCTCCTGCACGATGCGGATATTCGGGCGCAGCGCGATCCCGCCCGCCTTCAAGCGCCGCAGGTAAAGCGGCAGGCGGATCACGCCGTGGGTATCGCTGCCGCGCAAGTCGGCCTCGACCATCAACCCGGCGACGATGTTGGCATCTTCCGAGGGAAGCCCGGCGGCCTCGAAGGCACGCGTGATGAAGGTTGCGAGCTCCGCCGCCGCAACACGCGGCACTTCGCTCGAGCTTGCGATGGCGGCGTCGGTCGCGACCTGCCCTGACATATGCACTCCTGCGGCTGGCAATATGTCATCTGGATCGAAGTCGGATTACAACCGCATTCTTCGCTCGGGCGTTCTGCGCCAACCGAATTGCCTCGCGCCGCTTGCGTACCGCGGTGATGCGATTAGTGACAGATATTGTCCTTTGACGCCGGCCATGTCCTTATAATACTGCCGCTGCTCGCTCCCGCGGGAACCGCTCAATCGCATGGCTCGCTACCGCGTCACGGTCGATACCGGGGGGACATTTTCGGATTTTGTCTATCTCAACGAGGACACCGGCAAGCTGTCGATCGCCAAGCTGCCTTCGACGCCTGACGATCCGTCGCGCGCCATCTTTGCGGGAATCGAGGCGCTGTTCGCAACGGCTGGCGCGCCGACCGACATCGGCTATTTCTGTCACGGCACTACGGTCGGCACCAACGCGCTGCTTGAAGGAAAGGGTGCCAAGACCGGCTTGTTGGTGACGGAGGGATTCCGCGGCATCTACCCCGTTGGCGAGCAGGCGCGTCCGTACGGGCCGGCGATCTTCGACATCATGTACGACAAGCCACAGCCGCTGGTGCCGCAGCGCTTGACCGGCGAAGTGAAGGAGCGCGTCGACTTCCGCGGCAATGTGCTCCAGGAACTCGATGAAGCAGCGCTGCGTCAGACGGTTCGCGAGCTCGCTGCGCAAAACGTCGAATCGATTGCGGTATGTCTGCTGTTTTCGTTTCTGCATCCTGAGCACGAAGCGCGCGTGCGTGAGATCGTGCTCGAGGAAATACCCGATTGCAGCATCTCGCTCTCGTCCGAGGTGCTGCCGCAGATCCGCGAGTACTACCGGCTGAGCACGACCGTCATAAATGCCTATCTCCAGCCGATCCTCGAGCGCTACATCGCGCAACTCGATCGCCGCCTTTGCAAGGCCGGCATCGCAACCCGACAGAAATACGTGATGCAATCGAATGGCGGCATGGAGACGTTTGCCGCCGCCGCCCGCCGCGCGGTCACCACCGTGCTGTCGGGTCCCGCCGGCGGAGTGACGGCAGGCGTGCTCGCCGGACGCATGAAGGGCTTGCGCAACATCATCACTTTCGACATGGGCGGAACGTCGTGCGACGTGGCGCTGATCAAGGACGGCGAACCGCTGTTGTCGAGCCGCGGAAAGATTGCCGAACGCGATCTCGCGGTACCCATGTTGGACATCAATACGGTGAGCGCCGGGGGCGGCACGATTGCGACGGTCGACCGCTTCGGCATGCTGCAAGTGGGGCCGCAGAGCGCCGGTGCGGTGCCGGGGCCGGCTTGTTACGGCCGAGGCGGCGAGGCGCCGACCATCACCGATTGCAACCTGGTGCTGGGCTATCTCGGCGAGGATGGGTTTCTCGGCGGGCGCATGCGGCTCCACGCGGGCAAGGCGCGCGCGGCCATCGAGAGGAAGATCGCACGCCCGCTTGGCCTCGCGCTCATTGGCGCAGCGGAAGGCATCGTCCGGATCATCGACGTGAAGATGGAAGAGGCGATCAAGGCGATCTCGACCATGCGCGGGCACGACCTGCGTGATTTCATGCTGCTCGCCTTCGGCGGCGCCGGGCCGCTGCATGCGGGCCGCATCGCGCGCGACCTCGGTATGGCCGGCGTCATCGTGCCGCTCTATCCCGGGGTGTTTTCAGCGATCGGTCTGCTGATGTCCGACGTCAAGCACGATTACGTCCGCTCGAAGATGGCGCCCTTGAGCGAAGTCACACCCGAAGAGATGAATGGCATCTTCGAGCCGCTGGCAGCGCAGGCGATTGCGGAATTGCACGGTGACGGGTTCGCGCGCGATCGCATACGCATCGAACGGTCGCTCGACATGCGCTATGCCGGCCAGGGCTACGAGATCGCCGTGCCCTGCCCTGCCGAACCCCTGCGGGTGACCGACCTAAAGGAGCTGCGCATCAGCTTCGATCAGCAGCACCGGAGCATGTTCGGCCATATGGCGCCGGAGGAGCCCGTCGAGGTGGTGTCGTATCGCGTGCGTGGCGTCGGTCTCATGCCGCCGGTCGAGCTGCCGAAATTCGAGCGCACCGGCACTGCCGTTAAGGACGCATGGCGCGGCTCCCGGCGCGCGTGTTTTGACGGCGCGCCGTTCGACTGCCCGATCTATGAGCGGGAGCGCCTCGACGTGGGCTCGAGCATGAGCGGACCGGCCGTCCTCGAGCAGCTCGATTGCACCACCGTAATCCGGCCCGGCCAAGTCGCGCGGGTGGACGAATGGAAGAACCTGATCGTGACGCAGGAGAACTGATCGCGATGCGCGCGACCGACGCGGTCGACCTCGAAGTGGTTAAGGCCAGCCTCTCCGGCATCGTGCAGGAGATGCAAAATTCGCTGTTCCGCACCGGCTTCTCCACCATCGTGCGGGAGTCGCAGGATGCGTCCTGCGCCTTGATGAACGCGCGGGGCGAGGTCGTGGCGCAGCATGTGGTGTTGCCACTGCATATCGGCGCGTTTCCGGCCTGCACCGCCGCCGTCATCGACGTGTTCGGCGGCGGCATCGCGCAAGGGGATTCCTTCATCATCAATCACCCCTACCAGGGCGGAAGCCCGCACGCGCCCGACATCGCGGTCATTACGCCGGTCTTTATCGGCTCCGAGCTATTCGGCTTCTGCGGCTCGATCGCGCACAAGAGCGACATCGGCGGCCCGGTGCCGGGAAGCTGCTCCGGCCAAGCGCGGGAGATTTTCAACGAGGGGCTGCACCTGCCCGCCGTGCGGTACCAGCGCGGCTATCGGCCCAACAGCGACATCGAGCGCCTCATCGGCGCCAACAGTCGCACCCCGGAACTCGTGCTCGGCGACATCCGCGGCCAGCTCGGGGCCGACCGGTTGGGCGAGAAGCGGCTCGAGGAGTTGGCCGGCAAGTTCGGCAAGGGCGAGATCCTTGCCTGCTTCGATCGCTTGCTGGAAGTCTCGGAAGCAAAGGTCAAGGCTGCAATCGCCGAGTGGGAGGACGGCCGTTTCGAGGCGGAGCGTTTCGTCGATGATGACGGCATCGACCTGGAACGCCCGGTGCGCATCCACGTCGTCATAGAAAAGAAAGGAGACAGGCTGCATTTCGATTTCAGCGGCTCGGCGGACCAGACCAAGGGCCCCGCCAATATCCGGCCGCCCTTGGTGCAAGCGGCGTGCGCCTACGCACTGATCTCGCTCATCGATCCGAACATGTATGTCTCAAGCGGCCTCGCCCGCGGCTTCACCATGACCGCGCGCGAGGGCAGCGTACTCAATCCGCGCTTTCCCGCGCCGGTCAACACCTACAATCCCACCATCCATGCGCTGGTGGACGCGATCTTCGCCGCCGTGAGCCGTATGGTTCCGGGCAAGGTCCGCGCCGACGGCAGTGGCAGCCGCTCCATCATCCTCGGCGGCCGCAACACCTATACCGGCAAGGGCTATGTGCAATACGAGATCCTCGCCGGCGGCGCCGGCGCGCGCGCGAGCAAGGACGGCGCGTCCGGCATCACTGTCAACCAAAGCAACGCCAAGATCGCGCCGGTCGAAATCATAGAGAGCGAATTTCCCACCCGACTCATCCGCTTCGAGCTCATCGCCGACTCCGGCGGCGCGGGTGAGTTCCGCGGCGGACTGGGCGTTCGCCGCGAATATCTCAATCTCGCGGACGCGCGCTTCTCCATCCGCTCCATGAAGCATGTGGTTCCGCCGAACGGCTGTGCCGGCGGCAGCAATGGGCGTGCCGGTGAGATCTGGATCAACCCGGGCACCCCAACGGCCAAGCGCTTGCCGTCCCGCTACGCGGACTATTCGTTGCGGGCGGGGGACATCTTCCGGCTCCATACCCCGGGAGGCGGCGGATATGGCGATCCGCTCGCGCGTGATCCCGAGCGCGTGCTGGCCGACGTGCGCGAAGGCCTCGTGTCGAGGGAAGCAGCGGAGCGCGACTATGGCGTGGTGCTCCAGCCGGCCGAGCGATCATGGGCGCTGGATGTGGCGGCCACGCAGGCGCGCCGGGCGCAGCTGAGGAAAGACAAAGGCAAGGTTGCGACGCGATAGCCATGTGCTACGCGGCGCGTCGCGTCGCCTCGCCTCGCGAGGCGCTACGGCTGCGTCGCCTTCTGGCGTTGGAAAGCGCCGAAGCCCGGACGATAGGTCTTCTCGTCGAGAAACTGCTTCATGCCTTGGCTGCGGCTGTCTTCCTTGTCGATGAAGCGCAAGGCCTCGCTCTTGGCATTGAGGTAGTCGGCCGCCTGCGGCTCGTTCATGAAGCGCACCGCGCGCAACGCCTCCTTGGTGTAACGCAGGACGGCCGGGCTCTTCTCCATCAGCTTCTTGGCGAGCTTGATCGTCTCGTCCTTCAGCTTGACCCTGGGATAGGAAAAGTTCACGAAGCCGATCTGCTGCGCCTTCTTGCCGTCGAAGGTATCACCGGTGAGCGCGTAATACATGCCGTCGCGGAAGTTCAACATCTGAGCGACGTTCCATGACACAATGCCGCCCGGCAGAATGCCCCAGTTGACTTCGGAAAGTCCGAACAGCGCCTCATCCGCCGCGAGCGCGAAATCGCAAGCGCAGACCTGGGTGAAGCCGCCGCCGAAGCAGTAGCCGTTGACCATGGCGATGGTCGGCTGCGGGAAGTTCGAGAGCCTGTGCCAGCGCCACTGACTGGAGGCGTGGCGCGCTTTCGCCCGCTCCGCCGGCGCGTCGTCATTAGCGCGGAAATAAAGCTTGATGTCTTGGCCGGCGCAGAAGGCCTCCCCGGCGCCCGTGAGCACGAGGACCTGGGTCTGCGGATCGACAGCGAGTTCGGCCAGCGCGTCGTCCATCTCGAGATGGAGTTGCGGGCTCATGGCGTTGCGTTTGTCCGGCCGATTCATGATCAGCCACGTGATGCCGTCCTGCTTCTCGATAAGGACGGTCTCGTACTTCTTCGTTGTCATGGTCGTCTCCTGGACGCGAGTTCAAGCGAAGCTCAGCACAGTGCTAGATCAGTTCCGTAGGAAGCTCTGGATCGCCTCGGCGACAGCTCCGGCTTGTTCGACGTGCGGCAGGTGGCCGGCTTCGGAAATAATCGTGAGCGTGGAGCCCGGGATCAGGCGGTGGAAGGCCTCGGCATAGGCCGGCGGAATGATCCGGTCGCCGTCGCCCCAGATGATGTGAGTGGGGATCTTCACCCGGTGCAGCCAGCGCTCCAGCCGCGGATTGAAGAAGCGCGGCTGCCATCCGAAACGCGCGCTGGCGATGCGGTTGAGAATGGCGAGGTCCTGATACTTCTCAGTGCCCGCACGAGCGGCGGCTTTCTCGCCGATCTTCGGATCCGCATAGGCGAGGCGCGTCACCTCCTCCGGATCGAGGATGAAAATATCCGTTTTGGGAACGCCTTTGACGTGGATGCCGGCGGCCGAGATCAGCGTCAGGCTGCGCAGGCGCTCTGCGGAACGCACCGCCATCTCGAGCGCGATCCAACCGCCCAGCGATTGGCCGATGATGTGCACGCCGGAGAGGCCGAGCGCCTCGATCGCATCCAGATAGCAATACGCCACATCGGAAACGTCGTCGATCCAGGCTGGTGCCTCGGACCCGCCGAAGCCGGGATGATCGGGCACGATCACATCGAAACGCTCTGCCAAGGTGTCGAGGATGACCGGCCATTCCCCTAGTCCATCCGCGCCGTGCAAGTACAGGAGCGGCGCGCCCTTGCCGCCGCGGGCAAGGCCGAGATTACAGCCGTTGATGTCGATCGTCTGCCGGACAAATTCCATGACCCACCTGCCCGTCCCGGCGCGCGCCGCAAACGTTAGGGGACCTCGGCAACGGGCTCAACAAGCGGATGAACAGGTCCGGGCGCCGCATCCCGGCCATGCGCCCAGGGCGCGACCCCACCTCGCGCCCTTGCGATTTCCATATTAGAATAGGACCAAGCTATCTTTCAGGAACACGAGGCGCGGCATGACCGAGGGTCGACCGCGGTATCAACCATCGCCCCCCAAGGGGCGATGCACGGAGGCTCGCCAATGGCTGATCTCACCGTCAATGGAAAGACCCACCAGGTCGACGTGGATCCCGACACGCCGCTGCTGTGGGTGCTGCGCGACACGATCGGACTGACCGGCACCAAATACGGCTGCGGCATCGCCCAGTGCGGGGCCTGCACGGTCCATGTCGATGGCGTTGCGATGCGCTCATGCTCGGTGCCGTTGAGCGCGGTCGCCGGCCGGCAGATCACCACGATCGAGGGGTTGGCGCAGAACGGCGTGCTGCACAAGGTACAGAAGGCTTGGCTCGACCACGACGTGCCGCAATGCGGCTATTGCCAGTGCGGCATGATCATGGCGGTGGCCGCGCTCCTCAAGGACAAGCCGAAACCGACGGATGCCGACATCGACACCAACATCACCAATATCTGCCGCTGCGGCACATATCAGCAGGTGCGCGCGGCGATTCACGCCGCTGCCGCGAGCGCGTGAGCAGGGGAGGCAGCCATGAATTACATACCAAAAATCGATCGCCGCAGCTTCGTCGTGAGCGCCGCCGCCATGGGCGGCGGGTTGGCGCTCGGCCTCGACATCCCGTTCGGCGGCCCACAGGTCATCCGCGCGCAGGACGGTTCACCCGAGATCAACGCCTGGGTGGTGGTCCGCCCGGACGACACCGTCGTCGTTCGCATCGCCCGCTCCGAAATGGGCCAAGGCTCCCTCACTGGGCTCGCCCAACTCGTCGCCGAAGAGCTCGCATGCGACTGGTCGAAGGTCACGACCGAATATCCTACACCGGGCCAGAACGTCGCCCGCAAGCGGGTGTGGGGCGACTACACCAGCACCGGCAGCCGCAGCATCCGCGAGTCGCACGAGTACGTGCGCAAGGGTGGCGCCGCGGCGCGCGAAATGTTGATCCAGGCCGCGGCTAACGCGTGGAGCGTCCCAGCCGCCGAGTGCAGCGCGTCAAACAGCGTCATCACGCACAAGCCATCCGGCCGAACCACGACCTACGGCAAGGTGGCCGAAGCGGCTGCGAAGCTCGAGCCGCCCGCCGACGTCAAGCTCAAAGATCCCAAGGATTGGAAGATTGCCGGCAAACCGCTCAAGCGGTTCGACACGCAGGACAAACTGACCGGCAAGCAGCTCTACGCAATCGACGTGAAACTGCCGGGCATGCTCTATGCGGCGATCAAGGCCTGTCCGGTTCACGGCGGCAAAGTGAAGAGCTTCGACGCCGCCAAGATCACCGGCAACAAGGGAGTGAAGAAGGTCGTCCAAGTCGACAATTCCGCCGTCGCTGTTGTCGGCGACACCTGGTGGCAGGCGAAGACCGCGCTCGATGCCCTGCCGATCGCGTGGGACGAGGGCGAGAGTGCCAAGGTCAACACCGCGTCGATCGCAGAAGTGCTCAAGGCTGGCCTCGATGCGCAGGACGCCTTCGTCGGCAATCAAAAGGGCGACGCCAAGGCGGCGATTGCCGGCGCCGTAAAGAAGGTGGAAGCCACCTACAGCTATCCATATCAGGCTCACGCGTGCATGGAGCCGTTGAACGCGACGGTGCTCTACACGCCGGACAAATGCGAGGTATGGACGAGCTCACAGAATGCCGAAGCGGCACTCGCCGCGGCCTCCGAGGCATCGGGCCTGCCGATCGCAAAATGCGACGTGTACAAGCTCCTGCTCGGCGGCGGCTTCGGCCGGCGTGGCCGGACGGACTACGTCACCCAAGCCGTGCTGATCGCCAAGCAGATGCCGGGAACCCCGGTCAAGCTGCTGTGGTCGCGCGAAGAAGACATGACGCAGGACACCTACCATCCGACCACGCAGTGCAGGCTCACCGGTGCGTTTGATGCAAGCGGCAATCTGACCGGCTTGCACATGCGCATTTCCGGCCAGTCGATCCTGGCGACGCTCGCGCCTTCGCGGCTCCAGAACGGACGCGACACGGCGACGTTCCAGGGCCTCAATCCCGGCGGCACGGAGGGCGTGTTCGGCTACGACATCCCCAACTTGCTGATCGATCACGCGATGCGAAACCCGCACGTCACGCCGGGCTTCTGGCGCGGCGTCAACAACAACCAGAATGCCATCTATCTCGAGTGCTTCATGGACGAGGTCGCCCATGCAGCCGGTCAGGATCCCCTCGAGTTCCGCCGCAAGCTGATGGCCAAATATCCCAAGCATCTCGCCGTGCTGAACGCCGTGGCGGAAAAAATCGGCTGGGGACAATCTGCACCACAAGGCGTGTATCGCGGCCTGGCCCAGCAGATGGGCTATGGCAGTTACGTGGCGGCGGCGGTCGAGATCTCGGTCACGGGCGGCAATAAGATCAAAATCCACCGCATCGTGGGTGCCACGGATTGCGGATATGCGGTCAATCCGGCCCAGATCGAGCGGCAGGTTGCCGGCTCGTTCGTATATGGCCTCAGCGCGCTCTTCACGGGCGAGTGTACGGTCAAGGACGGGCGCATCGAGCAGCAGAACTTCGACAGCTACGATGTGATGCGCATCGCCCAGATGCCGAAGGTCGAAGCGATCCTCATGCCATCCGGCGGTTTCTGGGGCGGCGTCGGCGAGCCGACGATCTTCGTAGCCGCGCCTGCCGTGCTCAACGCGTACTTTGCCGCGACCGGCAAGCGCATCCGCTCGATCCCGCTGAAGACCCACAACATCTCGTTCGCGTAACGATAGCGGAGCGGCGGCCCCAGCGGCCGCCGCTTTCACCCAGCAAGATGCGCAGCCGGCCGGCATCATAACCGGGGCTTATGGCGTTCGCGGGCGACTTTTGCGCGCGTTATTTTTTTGAATTAATGTCCGCAGGATCGAACCGCCGTTTTGAAGCTCCGTTGGGGGGGGGGAATGGCGCGTCTTACAGTGAACGGACGAGCCCACGACCTCGATGTGGATTGGACACGCGTGAGCGGGACGAGGCTGCCGTGAGTCACCTCGACCGCCGCTCGTTCCTCGCCAGCATCGCGGCCATCGGCGGCTCTTTGGTACTCGGCTTTGAAATTCCGTTCGGTACGCGGGCCACGCACGCCTCGGTCGGCCCCCGGGAGATCACCGCCTGGATCGTGATCGAGCCCGACGAGACCGTCATCATCCGGGTCGCCAAGTCGGAGATGGGCCAGGGCAGCTTTACCGCGCTGCCGATGCTGGTGGCGGAAGAGCTCGAGTGCGACTGGAGCAAGGTAAGGGCCGAGTTCGCGCCGCCGCACGAGAATCGCAAGCGCAACCGCGTCTGGGGCAACATGTCGACGGGCGCGAGTCGCTCCATCAGCGCTTCGCAGAACGATCTGCGCCGCGCCGGCGCCACGGCGCGCGCAATGCTCATTGCGGCTGCCGCCGCGCGCTGGAATGTGCCGATGACCGAATGCACGGCGGCGCAGGGTGTGATCAGCCACGGCCCGAGCGGGCGCAGCGTCCCCTTTGGCGCCATCGCGGCCGCGGCTGCCGACATGAAGCCACCTACGCAGGTCGCGTTGAAGGATCCGAAAGATTGGAAGCTGATCGGCACCCGGCAGCGACGCTTCGACGTTCCCGACAAGATCACAGGCAAGCCGATCTACGCCATCGACGTGCAACTGCCCAACATGCTGTGTGCGGCGATCGTCCAGTGTCCGGTGTTCAAGGGCACATTGAAAGCGGTCGACGAAACCAGGCTCGCCGGCATGAGAGGCATCCGCCAGGTGGTGAAGCTGCCGGATGCGGTCGCGGTCGTGGCCGACAGCTGGTGGCGCGCGAAAAAGGCGGCGGAGGCGCTGCCGGTGACTTGGGATTTCGGTGACAACTCCGAGGTTTCAAGCGGAACGATCCGTGCGCAGCTCAAGGCGGGGCTCGGCGCCAACGACGCCCGCATCGGCCGCGCCGACGGCGATGTCGAGCGCGCCCTCGGACAGGCGGTCAAGCGGATCGAAGCGGACTACGCGGTGCCCTTCCTCGGTCACGCGACCATGGAGCCGCAGAACTGCACAGCGCACGTGACGGCCGATCTCGTGGAGGTCTGGGCACCCACCCAGGACGGCGAGACCGCGCTCGCCATCGCGGCGGATGCCGCGGGGATGTCGCCGGACAAGGTGCTGATTCACAAAATGATGCTCGGCGGCGGCTTCGGCCGGCGCGGGATCTTTCAGGACTTCGTGCGCCAAGCGGTGCTGATCGCAAAAGCGGTCGGCCAGCCGGTCAAGCTCGTTTGGACCCGCGAAGAGGACATCCGTCACGATTTCTATCGCCCCGTGGCGATGGCGAGGATGATTGCCGGCCTGGATGCCAACGGCATGCCGATCGCTTGGAAAATCCGCACCTCAGGCCAATCCATCATCGCGGCGGTATCGCCGCGAGTGATGCAGTTCGGGGTCGACCGGAATTTCCTCCAAGGGCTGCTGGAAGACATGCCCTACGAGGTGCCGAACTATCTCGTCGATTTCGCGATGCGCAATAGCCATGTGCCGGTCGGGGTGTGGCGCAGCGTCAACCATTCGCAGAACGCATTCTTCAAAGAGAGCTTCGTCGACGAGATGGCTTTTGCGGCGGGGCTCGATCCTTATCTGTTCAGGCGCAGGCTCCTGGCGAAAAAGCCACGGGAGCTTGCGGTGCTCGAGGCCGCCGCCAAGCGGGCCGGATGGGGCGCATCGCTCCCGTCGGGAATCTTTCGCGGCATGGCGCTGCACAATTCGCAAAGCAGCATTTGTGCGCAGGTCGTCGACGCCTCGGTCGGC
>Ga0137374_10005983_pt1 | contig 14476 bp, 14 predicted proteins | sample SagtaG_20_FD_104811 | JGI IMG/M metagenome (GOLD analysis project Ga0137374, IMG submission 104811) | Vadose zone soil microbial communities from Sagehorn Ranch, Mendocino, California, USA - Sage1_R_100_16 metaG | ecosystem: Environmental > Terrestrial > Soil > Vadose zone | place: USA...
TATCTTGTCGAGAACTACGCTCGCTCAACCAATATTGGAATAAACGTCTTGCCAAGTTGAAAAGCCTGCAATCCAGCAAACAAAAACACTCAAGGAGGTGGTGGAGAATTCAAAGAAGGATCAATCGTTTCCTGGCGCAAAACAAACAACAACGTCGGGACCTGGAGCACAAGATCAGCAGGGTTGTGGTGGATTGGAGCGTTGTTCATCAGGTGGGCACTCTGGCTATCGGTGATGTGCGGGATGTGGCAGATGGCAAGAGGCTAAATCGGAAAAGCCAGCAAAAGGTGAGTAATTGGTCTCATGGCAAAATCCGCCAATACATTGCATACAAAGCCGAAGCACAGGGCGTCCTCGTGAACGATGAGATAGATGAATCCTATACCTCTCAAACCTGCGTCTATTGTGGGAGAAAGCGAAAGCCAAAAGGCAGAATTTACTCCTGTAAATGTGGGCAGACCTATCACAGAGATGTTGGCGGTGCTGCCAACATTCTTTCCCGGTTTTGCTACGGGGAACTGTCCAAAGTAAATGCTCCTTATCCTTTCTTCTTTCGCCCACATTCAAAAGTATCGCAATCTGTTGCATTGCGTAGTCTCTTTGGCACAGAGCATGTGGCTCGTGAAGATTCACGAGAAGTCCCGCCGCTTTAGCGGCAGGGGAGTGTCATTGCATCCAGATCATGAACTACATCAGGGATAACGAAGTCAATCACGAGAACCCTGCCTCACGGAGAGATTGCGATCTACCTTGATCATCTCCGCAAACGGGGTCATACAAATAGCCGACCAGTCTGGCGAATACACTCGCTACACTGTGGCAAATGTCAACAGGGCCGCTGAGCAAAACTGCTCAGCGGCTTTTCTTTCTATTCAAAATCCAAATTCAATTCAATAGGAGGCCCACCATGGCTAAATCAAATTACTCATCTGTCCCGTCCGCGTCCCTCGCTAAGGCTCTCAGCACTGTCGTTCGCGCAAGTGGCAAAGACCCTTATCAAATGGTGCATGTCCAGGCTGAAAACGGCAAACTCTCCGTCCGCTGCTTCAATGGCTTGATGGGCATTCTTGCCATCATCGCTGCGGAAGACAAAGGCAACGCCTTCGATGCCACGATCGACGCGCAGGCCTTCGCCAGCCTAGTTGGATCGATGAATGGTGCCGTCACTCTCTCCCCCTCCGGCAAGAACGGACTGCAGGTGCAGAGCGGTTCGGTGGATGTCACGCTCAAAGGCATCAACAAGACCCTTGCTGAGTTCGAGGACAAGGACTCAAAGAAGGTTTTGACGGTCAACGGCCAGGATCTGCTCGACCTGCTCCGTGTTGGCAGCTGCGCCGCCTCGGATGTTATTCTCGCCTACGCCGCGGTTCTGGTGAACGTCAGCTCCGGCGAAACATCTTCCTGGGCTACGGACAGCTTCCGCGCTGCGACGTGCGTGAAGGCTATTGGCGGCGAAACCGCAAACATACTGCTCCCGCTCACCGTGGTCAATTGGATGCGCGCCATCTCTCCTCGCGCAATAGTCACGATCAAATCTTCCGAAAAACGTGTCACCTTCGAGGCTGACGATAGCGGTAACGTGGTCAAGATCACATCGCCGGTCAACGATGCTTCAAAGTACCCGGCTCTGTCCAAGGTTTTCGATGCGATGTTCGCAGCCAGTGGCGTCAAGTTCACGCTCGATGCTGCCACGATGAGCAAGGCCGCACGCCAGGCGAAGACGCTGGGCGCCGATACCGTTGCGCTCCACACAGACAACGGAAACATCTGCCTGCGCGCGAAATCGCAGACAGCTAGCTACACCAACACCATCAGCAAAATTGATGGTGAGATCGCCATCTTCCTCGATCCCCAGTTCTTGGGTGAGGGCATGGGACTCTTCGCAGACAGCCCCGAGGTACTTTTCCTCGACACCAAGAAACCCTTATGCGCGAAGGAAGGCGATCTCCGCATCTTGTTCATGCCGAAGAACCCGCCCGCTGAAAAGAAGGTTGAGGAAGCGGAAGCTGTGGAAGCTACGCCGGTGGCTGTGGAAGTCAGCCAGCCCGCTGCAGTTGAAGGATAAGTCCTGTGGAAGCTGTTCAGGATTTCATCCATAAAAATCTGTTCGGGATTAGCTTGCTGATCCTGCTTATAGCATCGATCATTTTGCAGTGAGCGGCACCAGCCAAATCCCGACGTCATATCTATCGTATGGGCGACTCTCCGGTGAGAGTCGCCCATGTCTTTTCAAAATAAAGAACCCGAGATCCGCTTTTGGTATTTGGTCACTATTGCGAGTGCACAAGTGCAGGGCTTTTGTGTGTCACCATAATATCCACACGGGCAGGGATACACACAATCCGACATGTTTTTCATGCCTTGTGGAGGGAAAAGGGGTGTTCTTGAGGGTAAATCTCACAAACAAAATGTACTGCCCAGAACAGACTATGATTAAACTCTAATCTCCTCTTGGAGTGACCAGCCCTGCGCGTATTGCAAGGATCGCCGCCTGCGTTCGATCTGAAACACCCAACTTGTCGAAGATTGAACTAACATAGTTCTTGACGGTCCCTTCAGATAAATACAGTCTCTTGGCAATGTCCGTATTGGAGAGGCCATGTGCCAGCAATTTGAGGATTGCCCGCTCGCGTTCATTAAGCGTATCCGCTATAGATGACTCTGGAATGGTTGTCGTCTGCGAGATGTGATTCAATAACTTTCCCGCCACGTTCGGATCAATGTGAGATTTGCCGGAGGCGGTGCCTATCACAGCAGCGATCAATTCACGACGCGGCGCATCTTTGAGCAGGTATCCTGCTGCCCCACTCCGTATGGCGTCGAAAACCCACTCGTCCGCATCATAGGTGGTTAATACCAATACACCTACATCTGGAAATCGATTACGGATTTCACGTGTTGCCTGGATTCCATTCATTTCAGGCATCTTGAGGTCCATTAAGATCACATCAGGATGGGCCTGCGGAATCTTTTCGAGGGCCTCTGCGCCATCATGAGCGACCGCAACTACTTCAATTTCGGGGGCTGATTTCAAGATTGTCTGTAGACCTTCCAGGACGACATCTTGGTCGTCACAGATCAAGACGCGTATCATGTGGCCCCTTTCCATACCAGACGGATCATCGTCCCACCTTCGGGTCGACTATCCACTTCTAAGTTGCCTCCCAACATTTCCGTTCGTTCGCGCATGCCCTGGATGCCAAACTTGGTGATCGCATCTATCTTGCTCGGATCGAACCCACGCCCGTTATCGGAGATAATCAACTCCAACTGATCTTTATTTTGGGACAATCTCACTTTCACGTTTTTTGCCTGAGCGTGCCGCGCTACATTCTCCAATGCCTCCTGAGCGACACGATAGATATCCTGTTCCAATTCGGGTGATAAGTTCTCCAAATGCTCTGGCACATCCAGACTTAACTTTAGACCATTACGGGATGCGACGGATTCAGCCAGGCTGCGCATGGCCAAGGCGAGTCCAAGGTCTTCAAGTGGGCCCGCACGTAAGGCTCGAAGCGCCCTGCGGGTTTCATTAAGACCACTGCGGGTGGTTGCTAGAGATTGTTGAAGCAATGCCTTGGCTTCGTCTGGATTCGTATCCAGTATAGTGTCAATGGCCTCTAATTGCACAGCGACGCCACTTAGAGAGTGAGCCAATGTGTCATGTAATTCGTGCGCCAGGCGATTGCGTTCTCGGCTGATGGCCAATTGCTCGAGTGTAGAAGCGTATTGCGCCAGACGTTGATTAGCCTCGATTAGACTCTGTCGTTGTTCTCGCTGGACTCTCACCAAATTCTCGACCATATATCCAACGAGCAAAAAAACAATAACTTGGATACCAACGATGCCCAAGAGCAAACCGGAAATTAATTCCTGAAGCAGTAGGATTTGGGATAACAAAATAATATTTAGTGCAGCTGCCAGCATACAGAACAATACGACATGGCGCATCGAATACTGCCAGCTAACTACAATCAGGGGAATCAATAACAATACGATCTGCCGCAAAAACACAAAACTGATGCGCATTTCTGAGACGTTATTTCCAGCAGAATGAAGCTCAACATAAGTCTCCAGAAACGCTCCTACTGTTGCCCACAAGATTGCAATTGGCAAATAAATATCCCCAAGCACTCGCTGCAGACTAGGAACCAGTAAATACAGAAGTAACAACCCAGCTATCAGTACGCCAAACATGCTGAGCATTGGCAGCCGAAACACTTCGGACTGAACCCAATAAGGGGCAAGCCAGTGTGTGATCACATTAAGCACAGACACACCCAATTGGATCCCGATGAACACACGAAAGGCTGGCAAGATACCGGGCTCTAGTTCTCTGACCACTTTCATAGCTTGATCATAACATAGGCTATTTTTTTCTCAAACTACGGGGGTCATTTGTTGATATGACCAGGGTCATGAGGAATATGCCTTCGGTCATCCAAGTCCATTACCCCAGCAACTACAAAATACCTCGTTTCTCTCTTATCCTAAACGTGGCTGAGCGCAGGTCAATGTGGCGTGCACTCGAAGTATTTGGTGAAGGAATGGAGTTAAAAAACATAATGGTACAGCGACCAACGGACAGAATGCCGGACGTGGTTTTCCGGCTGATGAACCTTATTATGGGGATCATCGATTTTCGTTCCAAACGAATCGATGAACGTGTAAAAGCTTTTGGGATAAAAGAAGGTTCGACAGTTGTAGATTATGGTTGCGGTCCGGGCCGCTATACAATGCGGTTTTCAAAAATGGTCGGGGATAGAGGCAAAGTCTATGCTATCGACATTCACGAACTCGCGATCGCGGCTATCAGGCGAAAAATCGATAAATTCGATTTAGAGAATGTCGAACCCATCTTGGCCCGCGAGTATAGCACGACACTTCCAGATCATACTGCTGATATCGTATGTGTGCTCGATACTTTCTTTATGATCAAGGAACCCTCGGAGTTTTTGAGAGAGATAAAAAGAATTACGGCTAAGGGAGGCGTTCTGGTGATTGACGATGGACATCAGCCGCGCGCACTGACAAAACGGAAGCTCCTTGCGTCAGGCATGTGGAGAATCGAAGAAGAAACACGTGATCACTTGAAGTGCAAACCCCTAGAGTCGTGACATGACGAGACTGAATATCTATCAAAACTCATATAAGCCTGAAAGTGGACAAAGAGGAGAGTCGAATGGACACTTGGTCGACTTGCAAGAGGTGGTCAAGACGTATCAGGGTGCAGCTGGGACATTCACTGCGCTCAAAGGTGTGGATTTGCAGGTTCAGTCTGGTGAATTCGTTTCCATTATCGGCAAGTCCGGCAGTGGGAAATCCACGTTGATCAGTGTCATCACCGGAATTGATCGGCCCACTTCGGGCGAGGTTATGGTTGATGGTGTTCCCATCCATACGCTCAATGAAGAACAGCTTGCGATTTGGCGCGGGCGCTCGATTGGCGTGATCTTCCAATTCTTTCAACTCCTGCCCACGCTCACTGCTGTGGAAAATATCCTGCTTGCCATGGACTACGGCGGGCGCTACCCATCCATCGAACGGCCTGAGCGCGCCCTGAACTTGCTCCAGCTGGTGGGCATGGCAGACCAGGCGCACCAGCTTCCAAATTCTCTTTCCGGCGGGCAGCAACAATGTGTGGCGATTGCCCGTGCCCTGGCAAACGATCCTGTCCTTCTCACGGCAGATGAGCCAACCGGCAACCTGGATTCAAAGTCCGCTGAAATGGTTTTCCATCTCTTTGAGAATTTGGTGCAAGCCGGAAAAACCATCCTCATGGTCACTCATGACAATGAACTCGCCGCACGCGCCCAACGCACCATCCGGCTTGCCGATGGCCGCATTGTTGATGAGTTCAGCAATCATTAGGAGAGACTGAATGGTTGAACAAAGCTATCATTCAAACACAGGCGAGACACCGCCACTGATCGAGCTGCGAAACGTGGTCAAAACCTACGACAGCCTGGCAGGCTCAGTGACTGCACTGCAAGGCATTGACTTGCAGGTCTATGCAGGCGAGTTTTTAGTTGTGACCGGCAAATCTGGCAGTGGAAAGACAACCCTTGTCAATGTTGCCACTGGGTTAGATCGTTCTACCTCTGGAGAGATACGGGTAAACGGTACCCCTTTGCATTCCCTCAGCATAGAAAAAATTGCTAAGATACGCGGCAAGACAATAGGGATAGTCTTCCAGTCTTTTGAGCTTCTTCCAACTTTGACTGTCCTCCAAAATGTGATGCTGCCCATGGATTTCGCACAGCGATATTCCCTGCGAGATGGACGTCAACGCGCGATTCGGCTGCTAGAGCAATTCGAAATCGCCGATCATGCTAAAAAACTTCCATCGGCTCTATCGGGAGGCCAGCAGCAAAGATTGGCAATTGCACGTGCGATGGCAAATGACCCGGCGATCCTGGTAGCAGATGAACCTACCGGCAGCCTGGACTCGACGACAGCAAAAACAGTTATCGATATATTCGAAGGGTTAGTTCAAGAAGGGAGGACCGTATTTATGGTCACCCACGATAAAGACATTGCCAAACGAGGCTCACGAACGATCACCCTATCAGACGGTGAAATTATTCATTCTACAGGAAAGGAAAGCTTCGATGCTTCGCGCGCGTTGGTATAAAGTCATCAATGATTTGCTCGTCAATAAGACCCGTACATTGCTAGTCATCTTGTCCCTGGCAGTAGGGTTGTTCGCTGTTGGCATGATTTTCAGTGCCCAATCGATCCTCTCGGAGGGAATGGCACGTAGCTTTATAGAAATCAACCCATCCAGTGGAACAGTGCATACGGTCGAACCTTTCGATGAAGACTTTTTGCAGTCCGTGCGCTCTATGAAGGAAGTACAGGAGGCAGATGCCCGGCATTCTGTTCAGGCGCGCATCAAAACGAGCGCGGGAAATTGGATGAACATCACGATTTTCGCTATTGCTGACTACAACGATATTCGGGTAAATAAAGTCACACCGCAGAGCGGGGCTTGGCCGCCACCAAAGCATGAGATCCTATTTGAACGCGCGGGTCTGCCGCTCCTGAATGCTCAGATTGGCAATACAGTGTTAATCGAGTTACCAAACGGCACCCAGCGAGTAATGCGCATTGCTGGTACGGCGCATGACCCAGCCCAATTACCCGCACCAATGAATAGCACGCCATATGGATATATTTCTATGGACACCCTGGAATGGTTGGGAGAACCTTACGGGTTCAACGAGCTGTATGTGATTACAACTAATCCTGAGGATAAAGTCTGGGCACAGCAGGTAATAAACCTGATCAAAAATAAAGTTGAAAAGTCTGGCTATACCATTCCTGGGAACTTTCTAACCGTTGACCCCGGACAAATTCCTATGAACGAAATTCTGCAAGGGCTCCTGTTGCTCATGGGTGCTTTAGGGGTGTTGTCACTCTTCTTGAGTGTATTCTTGATCGTCAATACGATCTCCGCTCTTCTAGCTCAACAGAAACGGCAAATTGGCATCATGAAAGCGATCGGTGGGACGAGTCTACAGATTTTTGGGATGTATCTGGTGATGGTGATCTCCTATGGCATTCTAGCACTGTTAATTGCAATTCCTCCAGCAATCGCCGGGGCACGGGCATTGAGTCAGAGTCTGGCAAGTTTCTTCAATTTTGACTTGACTGCAATGCAGATTCCACCTCAAGCAATCCTGCTTCAGGTTGGCATTGGATTAATACTACCAGTGCTCGCATCAACCTTCCCTTTTCTCTTGAGCTTACGTGTGAGTGCCGCAGAAGCCATGGGCACCTATACCATAGGAAAGGGTCGCTTCAGTAAAAACCCGATTGACCGACTCCTCTCCGGCGCAAATCTGTGGTTCATCCGTAAGATTTCCATTCGCCCGATCCTCCTCTCGATAAGAAATACCTTTCGCAACAAGGGCCGACTCGTGCTTACGTTGATTACACTCACCCTGAGTTCCGCGACCTTTATCAGCGTTTTGACAGTACGTGCTTCGTTATTCAGCACTGTGAATGACTTATTACAGTGGATGAACTTCGATATGATGGTGAGCTTCGACCGCCTGCAGCGCACGGCAGAAGTGCGACAAGAAGCGTTGGAGGTATCAGGCATAACGAAAACGGATACGCTGCTTCAATTGCCTGTGCGCAGAGTACGTCCCGATGGAAGTGAGAGCGATACGATGTCGTTGTTTGCCCTCCCCGTCGATTCTCGCTTGATTCGATCCGCCGAGATTTTTGAAGGTCGCTGGTTGATACCTGAAGACGAAAATGCTCTGGTCGTTGGTTCTGGCTTTTTACAGAAAGAACCGGACGTAGGTGTAGGTAAAACCATCGTGCTGAAAATTGATGGGCAGGAACATCCATTCACAATCATTGGCGTGAGCGTGGGCACTCCGTTTTCCGTAAGCATTTACGCAAACTATCCGTACATTGCCAAGATCTCAGACAGTGTCGGCCGGGCAAATGTGCTTATGGTCACCACCCAAGCTCATGAGTCAGACTCGATCAGGACCGAAAACATAGCGTTAGTAGATTACTTAAAACGTGCTGGTGTAGAGGTCAACTCCGTATCGACGATCGCTTCCATGCAGGCTGATGCAGCCACCGCTTTCAATGCCATTGTTGCCTTGCTTTTCGTGATGGCAATCATGCTTGCGCTGGTTGGCGGACTGGGACTGATGGGCACTATGAGTATCAATGTGCTGGAGAGAACACGCGAGATTGGTGTACTCCGCACGATTGGCGCACCCAACCGAGGAGTGGCACAGGTTTTCATTTTGGAAGGAATAGGTATCGGGTTGATGAGTTGGTTTCTTGGTTCTTTGCTAGCGATCCCAATGAGCCAAATGCTGAGTGAAGCGGTTGGAAAGGCTGTCTTGGGCGTACCGCTTACTTACTCCTACTCAATGTTTGGTCTCTGGCTGTGGTTAATTATCGTCATATTGTTGAGCGCCCTCGCCAGCTTTATGCCAGCTCGCAACGCATCCCGTCTGACAGTACGCGAAGTGCTGGCTTACGAATAAAAAGTAAAGGAAATACTCATGAAAGCAAAATTTCTCATAACAGTGTTACTTCTAACTCTTCTCATGCTACTCGTTAGTGCCTGTGGCGGTACAACAAGTACCACACCAGAACCCTCAGCAACTCTCTCGGCGGTCATCGACACTTCTGGGATCATTGCGGAAGGGCGTGTAGAACCGATTCGATACGCAGAGATCGCGTTCAATGCCAGCGGTGTTGTCAGCAAAGTACTGGTGGAAGAGGGGCAAGCCGTGATAAAGGGTGAGGTTTTGATCCAACTGGGCAATGAATCGGACAGCAATTACGCTGCCGCTCAACTCGAACTGGTCAATGCCCAACAAGCCCTGAATGATCTGCAAAACGCTGCGGGCGAGGGTCTGGCACAGGTCGTCATCAACCTAAAGGATGCCAGGGAAGAATACGATAAAGCCGTGGATTATTTGGATTACCTGCAAAATTCCAAAAAGGTTCCTCAAACCGAAAACCGCCTGTTTCTGATCCAAACCTGGAAAGGCTATGAATATCGCTATAAGACCAAGAGTTTCAAAGGCCCTGCTCCTGAAGATTGGATCATCGAAGCGCAAAATGATCTAGCGTTGAAGAAGGCGAAGATGGAAAATTTGCAGCGCACCTACGACCGCATGAAGAATGGTGTGGATACCGATCAACTGGCTCTGCTGGAAGCTCGTCTGAAAGCAGCCAAAGCCCGAGTCGCCTCCTTGGAGGTCACTGCCCCGTTCAATGGGGTGGTGGCAAAGCTGAATGCCAAAGTGGGCAGTTCGATCAATGCTGGTGAAATCGCCGTGACAGTGGCTGATTTTTCTGATTGGCTGGTCAAGACCACCGACTTGACGGAGATTGATGTAGTGGCGCTGAGCGAAGGGCAACCAGTGGTAGTGACGTTGGATGCGTTGCCGGACGTGGAATTGAAAGGAACGGTCCTGTCAATTGGGCAAAATTATTCTGAAAACCAGGGTGACATTGTCTACGAAGTAATCGTGCTGCTGACCGGCACGCATCCTGCTATGCGCTGGGGCATGACGGCTGAAATCAAGTTTGAACAGGAATAGCAGCATGTGCGATTGACAAGACTTTTCTGAATTGTTGTACCTGCAAAGCCTGTGCACAAAAGCGCCGCCTCTCAATATTTGAGGAGCGGCGCAAACTGAGAATTTTATAAATATCAGTGAATTAACCTATCATCAACTTGGGACGATACTGCAGCGCCTCTGCCAGATGTACAGACTGGATTTCTTCACACCCCGCCAGATCTGCAATCGTGCGCGCCAGTTTTAGGATGCGATGATAAGCTCGTGCCGATAGATTAAGCTGAGTCATCGCCGCCCGCATCAGGCTTTGACCTTCTTCTGGCAACTTGCAGAATTGCCGTATCTCCCCCACTCTCATGTCAGCGTTGCAAATGATGTCCGGTGATCCGATACTCGAGAATCGGGCTTGTTGAATATTTCGAGCCGCTTGCACTCTTGCACGGATACATTCGGATGGTTCCCCCATTCTGTCACCGCTCAGCTTTTCGTAGTCCACGCGCAGCACTTCGATGTGAATATCGATACGGTCCAGCAATGGACCAGATATTCGCTTCTGGTATTTCGTGACAAGTGCGTGTGCACAGGTGCAAGGCTTTTGTGAGTCACCGTAATATCCACACGGGCAGGGATTCATCGCCGCGATCAGTTGGAAGTTTGCTGAGAATGTTAGCGAACCTTTGGCGCGGCTGATCGTGACGACTTTATCTTCCATGGGCTGGCGCATCACTTCGATGACACGCGTGCCGAATTCGGGAAACTCATCCATGAATAAAACACCGCGGTGCGCCAACAATATTTCGCCGGGCTTTGGGATATTCCCGGCATTTGATCACGATGGTCGCTATCATCGGAATGCTGTCATGGTGAATCGTGCGGCACTATACTGCGTATAACGGCCCGCCCCTTCTATCCTTCAGAGATGAGCGGTTGAATAGAATAAGCCATCCCTTGTTGACTACACGAAGGAAATTACGATGGAAAAACCGAAATGCCCTCGGGGTAAAAAGACAGGCAAAATCAAAGAGAAGGGAAGTAGGGTAACAATAACTTATCCACTATGCAAGGGTCTTGGATAAATCCCGCCCCTGCATGTCATAGTGGAGAATGAAACTAGCCTGGCTCTATACTACTGGGAATTTACGTGCGAAATCAAAAAAGTATGGAATGACTCTCCGCTATATGTATCCCTCAAACCGTGAGGTCTGTGAAAAGTGCGGGGCAAAGCAGTTGCAGGCAGAAAGGGAATCAATCAAAGAGCATGTCCGATAAAGGATGAAAGGGTAAAATAAAGTATGGCAACCTTCACACGCACAGAAATATTGGAAGGACTTCAGCGTTTGGGTGAACTAGCGCAGGAAAAAGGTATTACTGTACAATTAACCTTGATGGGTGGCGCTGTAATGGTGCTGGCATTTGAGGCTCGTCTCTCCACACGTGATGTGGATGTCTTCATTCGCTCGCCGCGGGAAGCACGTATTGTCCGTGAACTGGCAAAAAGAGTCGCAAGTGAACGTGATTGGAATGATGATTGGCTAAATGATGCCGCAAAAGGTTATCTGGTTGGCGTCAGCGAAGGGCAAATCCTTTATAACGCTCCAGGTATTGAAGCTCGTGCGCCAGCGTTAGAGCAACTACTTGCCATGAAACTTTCCGCATGGCGGGATGATGTGGATGTTGCAGATGCGCGTCGCCTGTTACAAGAACTGGCAATCTCTAACCATGACCGTGATGTTTTGTGGGGCCGAATTGAACCCTATCTGGTACTTGGCGATGAATTAACTGCCCAATATGCTTTTCTTGATCTTTGGGAGTCAATGTATGGAACCAATTGAACAACTTGCTGAAGCTGCGCTGCAAAGGGACAGCCTGCGTCTCCGTAGTCTGGTCCAAGATTTGACGCGTGCTCACATGGACTGGAGTTCTCTTCCGCGTCCCTCTATCAACGATACTCGCTTGCTGGCAATCGCTGCCTCGCTTGCTGAGCTATTGGCAGAGCGCCAAAATCAAAACCCTCCTGCCTGGACAAAAGAAGTGGGCGCGCTGAACGAACCCTTCTTCTTAGTTCGTTCTGCCGAAACAATGAGGCGGCTGCGTGTTTTATGCGAGACGCAATCTCCTGAACCCATGCGCAAACGACGCCTCTACGCACCACCGAACTTTCTTGAATTTGCCTGAACTTACAAAGAGCGTGTCTATAGACACACTCCTGATTACCCTTGGAAATCCCAGGGAAAAGATTTTAAGTAAAAAAACCGTGTCTGTAGACACGGTTTTGATTTTCAATATACCGACATCAAATATCCATTCGTGGAGAAAGAAGGTACGATGAATATCAATTTCAGAAAATCGTTTATGGACGTGATGCTTACTCTCGCTCTACTTTTTTCCTGCCCATTGGCGGGATACGCTCAGGCGTTCTACTCAGTACTCTACGGCTTGGACATGGACATCGAGATCATGTCATAGAAAACAGAGATTGAGGATCAATCATGATTCGCGCCGTCAACCCGCTAACGGTGAGCAGACCATAAATGACAGAGAACTAAATATTTGGTAAACCATGGGGTCGTAAAGTATTCTGTTCGTAAAATAATAGCACTCACACTAATGACTAACACACCCCGGTCCTAGGACCGGGGCGTGTCTGTTTAATTCCATCTATTCAAAAGGAGACCTATGATAACTTCCGATTCACTTCTTCTCGACACCCCCTTGCAATATGACCAGCCCAAACTCAAAAGTCTGCCCCTGCGCGAGCAACCTGCCTATCGTGTGAGTCAAAACGCGGCTGCCTGCAATCTAACTGAATTACTGGCAGCGGTGATCGGCGGGCAGAGACAAATCGAAATCTCGCAGGCATTGCTGGCGCGTTTCGACGGGGATATTCGCCGTTTGTATCTGGCGCATCCTGCGGAACTTGCTATGGTGAGGGGCATTGGCCCAGCAACCGCGGTGCAAATCAAGGCGGCCCTCAATCTGGGCTTACGTTTGAACATTCCTAATGAAGAACGCCCTACCATCAACTCTCCTGCCGATGCTGCCGCATTGGTCCAATATGAAATGGGCCTTCTGGAAAAGGAACATCTAAAAGTGATCCTCCTGGATAGGCGCAATCATGTATTGGACATCGTGCAAATCTATGAAGGTTCGGTGAACTCCTCACAGGTGCGCATTGGTGAAGTGTTCCGCCCGGCGATTCAACGCATGGCTTCCGCGATCATAGCCTGTCATAACCATCCAAGCTCGGATAACACGCCCTCACCGGATGATGTAGCTGTGACACGTGCAATGGTGCAGGCCGGGAAACTGCTTGACATCGACTTAGTTGACCACCTGGTCATTTCGTCGCGCGGCTTTGTTTCCCTCAAGGAGAGGGGATTGGGCTTCAGCCAGGAGGCGCCATGCCTATGCAATTAACACTTGACTTCACACCCGGTTCGCAACCAGAACAACAGCCGATCATCAAAAATGAAGCCTGGCTCGATGTGAGCGATATTGCGCGCGGGGTTGGCTTCACAACCGCCGTGTGGGTCAGCATCGCTTTGAATGATGCGCTTGAACCACTTCAGAACGAAATAGACGGCGACTACGATCAGCGTCTTTATGATGCCCTGTGGCGTGCGCACTTCAAATTGTCGCTCGATCAAAGTCGATCCGCCACATTCAACATTACCTTCCCGCGCAAAGACTGGAAGACAGAGGAGATATCTGAAGTCAGTTTGCGAGTGAGGGTAAAAGCGGAGAAGCAGGTTGTGCTGCTCGGCCTGTTGCAGGATTTTTAGGAGGCGGCATGAATTTCTACCTGAGAAAGAGTGTACAGGCTTATTTCACCTCCCCACCAAAGCATCATACGACCAACTGTTTTCCCAGTTTGACAAAACATACCTTCTTCGCTATGCTTAAGAAGACGAAAGGCAATCCATGAAACGTCTCGATGTGCTACGTATCCTTCAAAAAGAACGACAGGAATTGGTAGATCGCTACAATATCTCCGCGCTTTCCGTATTTGGTTCGGTCGCGCGCGATGACGCGCGTGAGGATAGCGACGTGGATATATTGGTTGAATTCAGTCATCCAGTTGGCTTATTCCAGTTCATCGAACTTCAGCAAAGGCTGGAAGCCCTCCTCGGATGCAAGGTGGATTTGGGAACCCCGCGCTCGCTCAAGCCGCGCATCAAGGAACAGGTTTTGCAGGAGGCGATCCGTGTCGCCTAGAGCCTGGCAGGAGCGTATTGAAGATATCCTAGCCTGTGCACGAAATATTCGGGTTTACAGAAGGGATGTCGTTTGATGCCTTCCTCGATGATCCCAAGACCATCCGCGCGGTGGCATATGAATTCACCATCGGTGAAGCGGCGCGTGCCATCCCGCTGGAGATACAAAAACAGTTCACAGATGTGCCCTGGGGA
>Ga0137374_10005985_pt1 | contig 14472 bp, 15 predicted proteins | sample SagtaG_20_FD_104811 | JGI IMG/M metagenome (GOLD analysis project Ga0137374, IMG submission 104811) | Vadose zone soil microbial communities from Sagehorn Ranch, Mendocino, California, USA - Sage1_R_100_16 metaG | ecosystem: Environmental > Terrestrial > Soil > Vadose zone | place: USA...
CTGTCTCGGTTGACGGTGGGTTGGGAATGGTTGTCTATGTATGTTCGATGCATCCTGAGGTGACCTCTTCGAGTTCGGGTCGGTGTCCGAAGTGCGGCATGGATTTGGTTCCCAAGAAATGATGGACGTCGAATGACTCGGCTCAGTTCGTATTCGGCGGTGATCTCCCTCGGCGCTGCCCTCGTCACCGGTTGCGCATCTACGTCGCCGGCACCTGCGTTCCAAGAGGTGGCCCAAACGGTGAAACAGCGCGGTGCTTCCACCGTTCGATGGGATCAGAACACGGCGGAGGACGAGCAGGGCTGCGAAGGCCATCGAAGACCTGCTCGCCAGAGAATTGACCGTCGACGCGGCGGTCCAAATCGCGTTGCTTGGCAGCCCACGGCTCCGTTCCACCTTCGAGGAGCTCTCCATCGCCCAGGCCGATCTGGTGCAAGCAGGACTCCTCAAGAATCCGGTGTTCACGATCGGTAGCACTGCTTGGGACTCCGAACACATCGATCCGAATTTGTTCCTCACCGTCGAACAAGGTTTCCTCGACCTCATCACACTGCCCATGCGAAAGCGGGTTGCCGCGACCCAACTCGAGGTCACAAAGCTCGAGGTGGGGGACGAGGTGTTGCAACTCTCGGCGGAGGTGCGGTCGGCCTTTTACATGGCCCAGGCTGCGGAGCAGACGACTGCGATGCAGCGGATGGTGAGCGAAGCGGCGGAAACCTCGGCTGAACTGGCACGTCGTCAACACGCGGCCGGCAACGCGAACGACCTGGCGCTCAGCAGCGAGCTGGCGTTGGCGTCGCAAGCGCGGCTTGCCTTGGCGCGCATCGAGGGAGAGGCGGCCGTGGCGCGCGAGCATCTGACGAAGCTCATGAGCGTCTGGGGCAAGCGCACGGGTTTCAAACTCGCCCCGCGGCTCCCCGAGTTACCCGCCGGCGAAGTCCCGCTCGATCGCCTCGAATCGTTGGCGATCGAGAAGCGCCTCGATATCGGGGCTGCGCGCCGCGAGGTCCAATCACTCGAGTACGCCACGACGTTGGCGAAGACGACGCGCTGGACTGGGTTCGTGAATGTATCGGTCGAGGCGGGTCGGCTTCGGACGACCAAGAAGATTTCGCTCGGGCCGTCGGTTTCGCTCGAGATCCCTCTCTTCGACCAACGCCAGGGGGCAATCGCCCGGCTGGAAGCGTTCCGCCGCCAGGCCGAGAACAACCTGCAGGCTCTCTCTGTCGATGCGCGGTCTGATGTGCGCTCATCGCACGCCCGGGTAACCACTGCCCGTCGCGTCGTCGAGGAGTACGGCAAGTTCCTCGTTCCGATCCGCGAGAACATCGTCAAGCTCTCGCAGCAGCAATACGACGCGATGTTGCTCGGCGTTTACCAGCTGATCCAAACGAAACAGAGCGAGTTCGAGGTCTACCGGGAGTACATCCAGGCACTGCGCGATTACTGGATCGCGCGGAGCGATCTCGAGCGGGCCGTCGGCGCGCGACTCGCTGCCGCAACCGGCGCCCAATCACCCTCGGAGAGCCACCCGTCGCGCCCAACGCCGCCGCCGACCTCGGACGGCGGGCACAAGCATTGATAGGAGCCGGACCATGAAGACCATCCGTTTTCTCATCGTCAGCGTCCTCGCGGTTCTCCTCACGTTCAGCTCGTTGGGGAGCGATCACGATGACCCGGTGCTGGGTGTGGGCGCGGCCGAAGCACAAACGCCGAAGCTCCCGTACATCCCGGTCGTGACACCGAACGGGTCGACGCTGCCCTTCACGATGAACAAGGGGGTGAAGGAATTTCGTCTGGTGGCCGAGCCGGTGAAGCGCGAATTTGCACCGGGCATGGTGGTCAACGCGTGGGGCTACAACGGCTCGACGCCTGGACCCACGATCGAAGCCGTCGAGGGCGATCGCGTTCGAATCTTCGTCACCAACAAGCTCCCCGAGCGCACGAGCGTGCACTGGCACGGCATCCTGCTTCCGAATGGTATGGACGGCGTCGCGGGCTTGAATCAGCCGCACATCGAACCTGGCGAGACGTACGTGTACGAGTTCACGCTGAAGCAGCACGGCGTGAACATGTACCACCCGCATTCGGACGAGATGGTGCAGATGGCGATGGGCATGATGGGCTTCTTCGTGACGCACCCGAGGGTGCCCGAGACGCCGCGGATCGATCGACACTTCCTCGTCATGCTGCACGAGTGGTTCGTCGAACCCGGCACCGCCACGCCCAACCCGAACATCATGACCGACTTCAATATGTTCACATTCAACAGTCGTGTCTGGCCGGGGACCGATCCGTGGATCGTCAAGAAAGGCGAGCGCGTGCGGTTCTCATTCGGCAACCTGAGCATGGATAGCCATCCTATCCACGTGCACGGCTACGACTTCGAGGAGGTCGGCACCGACGGCGGAGACGCTCCAAAGTCCGCGCGGCGCCCCGAGACCACGGTGAATGTGCCCGTCGGATCCACGCGAACGGTCGAGCTCGTGGCCAACGTCGAGGGGGACTGGGCATTTCACTGCCACAAGTCCCACCACACCATGAACGCGATGAACCACGAGGTGCCGAACATGCTCGGCGCGCAGCAGTCGGGCGCGCTGGAAGACAGGGTTCGCTCGATTCTGCCCGGCTACATGGCGATGGGCGAGACGGGCATGGGCAACATGATGGAGATGGGACGGCCGAAGAACACCCTGCCCATGATGACGGGCGAGGGACCGTTCGGTCCGATCGAAATGGGAGGCATGTTCACCGTCCTCAAGGTTCGCGCCGGCCTCACGTCGTACGACGATCCCGGCTGGTACAAGCATCCGCCACGCAGCCAACCGGAGAAAGCAAACCGGCCGGGCACGTGACTTACAAAAGCCCGAGGGACGCCAGGATGTCGTCGACATTAACGGGCTTCTTGAGGAACGACAGATTCAGGTTCTCGACATCGCGATCCGCCGGCCTCGAGAGTCCGGTGAGAAGCAGGATTTTCATCGCGGGGAAAACCCCTCGAAGATCGGATGCCAGCTCCAGACCTGATCGATCCGGCATTCGTAGGTCGAGAACAGCGAAGTCGGGTGCTTCCATCGTCGCCGCGAGCCAGGCGTCGTTAGCGTTCACCGCGGTCCGCACCCGATAGCCGCGATCGCGCAGAGCCCGCGCGGCGCGCTCGCAGAAGGCCGAATCGTCGTCGACCAACAGAATGGATTGACCTGCGCGCGTCGGATCGATCGAAGTCGACATCTCGTCGGAGCATACCTCTACACGCGTGCACTCTGTGCCCGGATCGGTCACGTCGGCACCGAAGGGGCGCCTCGACTTGAGCAACGCTCCGGCGACGGCGAAACTCGGGCCAACTGGCGAATTCGTGGTGTTCTCTCTTTTTGAGTCGTGCCTCACGCAAGTGCGCGAATCGTCATATTCGTCCCCTTCTCAGCGTCACCGCGTCACGCTTACCGTCAATGGGTCCTCACATCGAGCACTTACCGCGTGACGCTGCGTCACGGCGTCGAGTTGCCGGTCAGCGTCACGCTGCTCGGCGTGCACACCGCAATGCCGAATGGCATTTGCCACACGCAATGAGCAGAGCCATTCTTCAAGATGCTTCGAGGATTTGGCTCTGGGCGACGACGTAATGTTCAGCGCGCGGCAATTGCCCAAGGGGGCACTCGGGAACTGACGCGCAAACAGGTGGCGAGTCGTCTCGGCATCGCTGAAACGTCCGTGCGGCGTCTGGAAGGCACTTCGCTCCACCCAGCGCATCGCGGGCGGTTCGTCTTTTTCGATGCGCAGGAAGTCGAGGGCTACGCCGCGGAGCACGGCGGAGGTCGAAAGGGTCGAGACCATGGCGAGGTGGCGGCGCGTGCCTTCGAATTGTTCCGTGCGGGGCAGGATTTCCGGGACGTGGTCATCGAGTTGCGGCAGAGCCCGGAGAGGGTGCGCCAACTTCTTCGAGAGTACGCGCTCGGTTCCGATCTGCTCATTCCCGCCGAGATTCTTCGGCAAATCGAAGAATTAGGGCTCAGCGAGGAAGGTCAGGTCCTCCGCGCACAAGACATCCTGCACCTGTTGCAACGACTCGCGGAAGGCAATCGAAGGCTGGTGCAGGAGTCGATCAACCAATGGCAACGGATCCAGCAGCTCGAACGTGCCTTGGAACGAGCGGCGCGAGCTGGCGCGGCGATGGGATCGCGCGAGCTGACCAAACGTGAAGGCGTAGTTCCGTTCGATGCGGACTCCGCTCGTGCTGGCGACGAGGCTCCAGCGGCCAGCGGGCAGCGTGACCCCTCGGAGCCCGACGCGTCGCGGCACGAACAAGGGAACGATTCATAGCCACCACGCGCTGCGCCCCACTCGGCCGCAATGGCTCGTTGTGGAGAATCACTCAACACGCCCTTGCACGACGATGGAATCAGGTTAGCTTCATCGTAAGCCACCGCGTGCCGTACGGTGGCTGATTCAATCGATATGGAAACGCCCTTGGTTCGCCGATCCTGGAACAACGTGATCAAGCTGGCCGCCGAGGAGTGGTTGGATGAAGTGGCCCCGTCCGATCCCAGCACGTACGCGGCGCTGGGGATCCGGCACGCGGTGGCACCTGGACAAGCCGAATTCGACGGAGCCGGCATTATCCGAGCGTGGATCGATGGCCGGCGTGTTCCGGTCAACGCCTTCTGCACTGCGACCGAGCGATCCCTGCGCGAGCAAGCCACGCGGTATCCCGACGGGCCTCTGGCGCGGGATCTTGCCCGTCTCGACGCCATGCGGGCGAGTCTGCGAGCCGCGCGCGCAGCGGCTCGCCAGTTGGTGATCCCGACAGTGCGGCGCCCTGGCGTTCGCCCTTCCGCGCATTCTCGGAGAACACCGCGGCGTGCACGGCGGTCTGGGTTCACCCGTAGGGCGAAGTCGAGCGGTGCCGACCCGCCAGGACGAGACGGGGACCCACCACGACGAGCGCCCCTGCTTGAGCGGCGAGGGTCAGCGTTCGTCGCACCGAACCACCGGCGGAGGCTCGCATGGCGGGCCTAATCCCCTATCGGCGAACGAATCCATGCCCCGAGTGCGGTCACGGCGACGGGTGGTGTTATGCGTCCGCGGATGCCCGGTACACCTTCTGTCGTCGCGTGCAGGGCGCTCGCGCCATTGTCCGTGAGGACGTGAGGGGCCAGGAATACTATCTCACCCGCAACGACGGAGCGGCTGAAGGCATTGACGACACCGCGCCTGCGCCGCCTCACCCAGCGTGGCGCGAGACGGCCGCCGACGCCGATACGCGCGACCGAGTGTACCGCGCCCTACTGAGCAGGCTCGGGCTGTCGGGCGAGCACACGCGCCATCTTCGTCAGCGCGGCCTGCCGGGCAGTGTCATCGAGCGCAATGGATACGCGACGCTGCCTGCTGCCGAAGGCGAGCGCAACGCGGTGGTCCGCGAGCTCGTGCAGTCGATCGGCGCGCTCTACCTGCTCGATGTTCCGGGCTTCTACAAGCGAAACGGGTCCAAGGGCACGAGGCTCGCCGGCGCCCCAGGGATTCTCATCCCGGTGCGCGACGAGCTCGGCCGCGTCGTCGCTTGCCTCATCCGCATCGACGAAGCGCGCGATGGTGGCGGCAAGTACCGCTGGCTCAGCGCGCCGCCCGACACCATCGGTTGTGGTCCAGGCCTCTGCCTTCACATTCCACTCCACGAGTCAGGCAATCGAAGCGTCGTCCGGATTACCGAGGGACCTCTCAAGGCGGACGTCGCCACCGCCCTCTCCGGAGTCTTGACGCTCGGGCTGGCAGGCGTGGGCGCGTGGAAGCTGGCACTGCCAACGTTGCAAGCGTTCAAACCATCCAAGGTCCTCGTCGCGTTCGACGTCGACGCACGAACGAATCCTCACGTCGCGCGACCGCTCTCGCGCATCACGCAGACGCTTCAGAACGAGGGATACACGACGGCGCTGGAAGTATGGCCTGCGAGCGCTGGCAAAGGAATCGATGACGTACTTGCAGCCAGCCAAGCGCGCGCCATTCGTACGATCGAGCAGGACGGCATTTCCGCAGAGCTTCGCGCCATCGAGACAAGCGCGGGCGTCAACGCGATAGATCCGCCGAACCGTCCGAGCAAGCCGCACACGTCCGGAAATCCGGACGAGCGCAAGTCGCAAGCGAAAGCGCTGCTCGAGCTCGCCGCCGGCGTCGAGTGTTTCCATTCGCCGGAAGGGCAAATGTTCGCCGACGTGCAAGTCGATGGTCGCCGTCAGACGTGGCCGATCGGCTCGGCGTCTTTCAGGCAGTGGCTCGCCCTTCGGATGTACCGCACGCATGACAAGCCCGCGGGCGCGCAAGCCATGAACGACGCGCTCGCGGTGCTCGAGGCACGCGCTCGTTTCGATGGACAGGAGCGAACAGTCTTTCTCCGCGTCGGCCAAGTCGATAACACCGTGTACGTCGACCTCGCGAATGACGGATGGGAGGTCGTCGAGATCACCCGTCAGGGGTGGCGGATCGTCACCGAACCGAATGTGCGATTCCGGCGCACGAACGGTATGCGCTCGCTCCCGCGGCCCGTGGAAGGCGGCCGCCTCGACGCGTTGCGACCTTTTCTCAACATGGAATCGGACGATGACTGGACGCTGACGGTTGCCTGGTTGCTCGGCGCGCTGCGAGCTCGCGGTCCCTATCCGCTCATGGTCCTTCAGGGAGAACAAGGGGCGGCCAAGTCCACGACGGCGCGCGTGCTTCGCGAGCTCATCGACCCGAACACATCGCCGCTGCGCGCCAAACCGCGCGACGTGCAGGAACTGATGATCGCCGCCATCAACGGCTGGGTCATTTGCTACGACAACCTATCGGGTCTGCCCGCTGATCTGTCGGATGGCCTTTGTCGTTTGGCCACGGGCGGCGGTTTCAGCACGCGGGAGCTCTACTCGGACACAAGTGAGGTCCTTCTGGAGGCCCAGCGCCCGGCGATTCTCACGGGCATCGATGCGATCACGACGCGCGCCGATCTCGCGGATCGATCGCTCATTCTGACGCTTCCACCCATTCCGGAAGCCAAGCGAAAGCGCGAGGCGGATTTCTGGAGCTCGTTCGAAGCGGCACGCCCGAGGATTCTCGGAGCGCTCTTCACGGCCATCTCGGGCGCGCTCGGCAACTCGGGAAAGAGTGGCCTGACGACGCTCCCCCGCATGGCCGATTTCGCCGAATGGGTTGCGAGCGCCGAGACGACGCTGGGCTGGAGGTCTGGGACTTTCATCGAGGCGTACTCGCGAAATCGGGGGGACGTCGCCGTCGGAACAGTGGAAGCAGATCCCGTAGCAGTCGCGGTTCGACGACTCGTGCAGGAGCACGGCGAATGGGAAGGCTCGGCAACCCAGCTTCTTCAAGTTCTGGGCGAACTCGCGGGAGAGTCCGTGACGCGCGGTCGCTCGTGGCCGCGTGGGCCGCGTCAGGTCTCCGAACACTTGTTTCGCGCGGCGCCGGCGCTGCGAACCAGCGGCATCGACGTGGTTCGTGACCGCAAGCATCGCGGGCGCCTCCTGACTTTGCGGCGCGTGGAGGCGGCCGTTTCGTCTGGCTCGGGTGACGCTCCGCCTCTCTGTGACGATGAGCACGAGCCCAGCGTCACGGAAATCCCTGAACAGTTTCACGGCCGTGACGCTGGTGACGCTGGCGACCCTCTTCCTTCCGTCGCGAAAGGAAACCGTACCGAGGTCAGCGACTTCGAGCGCGTCTTGACGAACCCCATCGTCGCAGAAGCCATCAAGGAGCTCGAGCCCGAGGCGATCCGCGTTCGTCTTCCCGACGGCCGCGTGTGGACGGCGCAGCCGGATGGCGCCCCGCAGGATCCATCTCCCGACCGGCCGAAATCGGGCGATTCATTCAACCACCAACCAAATGGAAAACATCATGATCATCCACGATAACGAACGACCCTCGCCTCCCATTTTCGAGACGATCGAATCGGCCGCCGGCAAGCTCGACGTCGAGCCCGCCGCCCTTCGGAGCCGGTGCCGGCGCGCTGCTCGGCGCTGCGCCGGTGCCAGCGTCGCCCAGCTCGGCGGCGGCATCGTCGCCTTCAAATTCGGTCAGACCTGGCGAATTCGGTTTCCCACGACCTGACGCGCGAACGCCAACCCTGTCACCGAGAAGCACCTTGCGTTCGTCACGTCGTCTCCCAGCCTTGCCGCGAGAAAAGCGGTCACGAGCGCAGAAAGCTCGCACGTCGCGCTGCCGGGAGACTCCCCTTGACGTCCGCAGTGACTTTCCGGAACCTGACACCGTCCTACCGTGGGAGCGCGAGCTCCTGTTGCCCTTCGTCAACCGCTTACTCGAACAGGTACTCGCTGAAGTCGATGAGCACGAAGACCCGAAGCTGCCCCGAAAAGGGTGAGCAGGTTGTCCTCTACCTGCGCGTCTCGACCGCCGACCAGGCAGAAAAGGATTTGTCGATTCCGGCCCAGCGCGACACGCTCCGGCGACACTGCCACCAAAACGGTTACACGATCGTTCGCGAGTACGTCGAGCCGGGGAAGACGGCCAAGGACGACGCGCGCCCCGTCTTCAAGCAGATGATCGCCGACGTACTGGCTTCCGGCTCGAGCGTGAACACCATCCTCGTCTACATGACGAGCCGGTTCATGCGCAACACCTTCAAGGCGCAGCTCTACAAGACCCAACTTCGCAAGGCGGGCGTTCGCGTCATCGCCGTCCAGCAGCCGACCACCGACGATGCGCATGGGCACTTCATCGAGCACATGTTCGAAGCGTTCGACGAGTTCGAGAGCGAGATCAACGGCGTGCGCACGGCCGCGGCGATGCGCGAAAACGTGCGTCAGGGAAATTTCAACGGTTCCTCCGCTCCTTACGGCTTCCGCATCCACAAAGAGGAAAGCCGGCCCGGCCTTTTTCGCGGCAAGATGGTGCCGAACGCAGAGGAGATTCCGATCGTGCGCGAGGTCCTTCGTCTCTACGTGGGAGGAGCAGGTGCCAAAGCGACGGCGCGTGAGCTCAACCAACGTGGCGTTCGCTATCGTCAAGGCAAGCTGTGGACGCGCGACATGGTGTTACGCATCGTCTCCGAAGAAGCGTTGGTCGGCAATTACCACTGGGGCAAAACCGATCATCGGACGGGGCAACAACGGCCTCGCAGCGAGTGGATCCCGCTGAAGGTCGAGCCCATCATCGACCGCGAGCTGTTCGACATGGCGCAGGCCGTGCGCCGAGAGCGTGATCCGGAGCGCAGTCCGGGCCGGACGGCGTCCAGCCCCATGCTCTTGGCTGGCCTCGTCCGATGCGGATCGTGCGGCGCGACGTACACGCTCGAAATGTCCGGCAAGGGTCATCGTTATTACAATTGCCGCGCGTTCACGCGCACCGGCAAAGAAGCGTGCGCAGGCTACCGCATTCCCCAATCGAAGCTCGACGATGCGGTGCTCGCTCATCTTGCCGACAAGCTCTTCACGCTCGAACGCTGCCGCGAGATCCTGCGCGACTTCGTCGAAGAAGTCGGAATCATGCGACAGAAGACGACCGAGCATCGAAAGCAGCTCGAGCGCGAGATCGGAGAGCTCAACCGGCGCATCGAGCGCTGGGAGGAAGCGTTCGAGACCCGCCGAGAAGACGCGGACGTTATCATGCCGAAACTGCGGGACCTTCGCGGCAAGAGGGACGAGCTCGCCGCCACGCTCTCCAAGATCGTCCCCCTGCGAGCCGTGCCGCCGCACCTCTACAACGAAACGACGATCCGAAAGTTTCAGGAGAACATCCGCGAGCTCTTCCTCTCGAAGGACACGTCCCTCACGCGCAACTACCTGCGCTTCCTGGTCCAAGACATCACCGTGCGCGGCGCCGAAATCACGATCCGCGGGCGCACGGACGCCGCCGTCGCGCTCCTCGCCAGCGGCGCCGAGCCCGGAAGCAGCCCCCTAAACCAGTCATCCGCGGTTCTTACATCCGTAGTGGATTGGCGCCCCCGGCGCGACTTGAACGCACGACCTTCGGTTTAGGAAACCGCTGCTCTATCCACTGAGCTACGGGGGCAAACGTGTTTTTTCAGGAACTTACCGCGCGATTGGGGCCTCCATCCGGGAGTACTGTGGCCGCAGCGTAGCCAAACGTACCGCTCTCGGCCACCCGGGCCGCGATAGGTACTACGTCGCCGCCTCGCGTCTCAAGGTCGATCTTCACCACCTCGTAGTCGGCCGGGACGAACAGGTCTGGACGGAGAAGGGCGTAGCGCTCGGTGGTGGTGATGCTCGCGTGGCCGAGCACCTTGGAGAGCTTTTCGATCGAGCCTCCACCGGTAACTCATTGGGACGCGAACGTGTGGCGCGTTGCCTGGTACCAAGTGATCTCCGACAAGCCGAGCGCGGCGAGCGCCTTGGCGAGGTGGCCATGGATCGTGTGCGGCCGGATGAAGGCGGCGGGTCGTCCGGGCCGGCCGCCGCGCGCGGGGAGAAGGGTCGAAACACAGTTCCCTGGCCTCCGCTCTTGAGCTTCCAGGCAGCCAGGATGGGCGCGAGCGCTTCGAGGATGGGGACGACGCGACTGTCGTCGTCCTTGAGAGGAGTGAGCGCCCGGCCCGCGGAGATAGGCAGACCCCTGTGCGTGCGCCCGGCGCCGTCTTTGCGAGCCATCACGCCACCGCCTTTCGTTTGGCGCCCGTTCGCTTCACCGTCGGGCCCGATTTCTCGGATCGGCGCCCAAAACCTTCGGCGATGAGCGTGAGCAGCATCGTGTTGATGGACACCCCTTCTGCCGACGACATCTGCGAAATGCGCTCATGGAGCGACTTGGGCAGCCGCAGGCGCAGCTGACCCGAGTAATCCGCCGATGCGTCTTCCGGCGGCAGGGGATCGCGATGTTCTTTCATTGTGTCGAGGATGGCTTCGGCAGCCTCTCGAGCCTCCTTGGCTGCCTTCTCGGGCGTCGGGCCGTGTGCCGCGCACCCGGGGAGCGCAGGCACACGAGCGACGAACGCGTCATCCTCGTCGCTCCATTCCGTCACGATTCGGTACTTGAACTGTTTCGACATCAGCGCACCTCCAGTCTGTTCTCGTCGATGAGACGCAGGACCTGTCGAACTTGGTAGGGCTTGGCCGTTGCTCCGTCCGCCTGAAGGTTCACGATCGCAAGATCCCTTCGTGACTTGTGGCGAAAAATATGGTGCGAACCGGTCTGTCGAACCTCGACGTAGCCGGCGGCCTGGACAAGTTTGACCAGGTCTCGGTATCGCAGGTTGGCCGGGCTCCGCCGAGCTTGTTCCAAGATTTCTGCGGCCCCACGTCCCATCGGGACGATGGTACCGCATGCGGTACCTATAGGCAAGATGCAGATGGTTCGATACCCATGACTTTCGTCTGGCGGACGCGGCGGCTATCGCGCGCCGGGTTTGCCGTTCGGCGCCGTGCGGATTCGCGCGTTGTCCGTTGCGCGACAACGCGACGTGTTTGCCAGCTGGGCAACGTCGCCGGCGTCGGCGACAACGAATCTCGAAAGGTCGACGCGGACGGTCCGTCCGATTCGAAGCGACGGAAGTCGACCCACCCGGACCCAGCGCCGCGCCGTCGGAATGCTGATCCCAAGCGTCGCTGCCGCCTCGACGATCGTGACCAAGCGCCTTGGAGGCAGAGCGGCTCGTAGCGCTTCCAAACGGTGCGCCACGTCCTCCAGCTGGCGCTCAACGTTCGCAAGGCGCGACGGCGTTTTCGCCAGAGAGGCGACCAGGGCGGTAATCGCGTCCGCGCTCACAGCATCGTCTCCTCGTCGGGAACCGGAACCGGAGATAATTGCGCGAGGTCACAAGGGATGGTGCCGTTCCCCAATGCCTGCAGGTCCGAAACCGCCGCGCTCCCGGCCTGATCGGAGACGAGCGTATGGTTGTCGTGACTGGGAACCGATGATTCTTTCGCGAGTACGGGAGCTTTGCCGTGGTCCAAGTTCCCGAGTGTAAGGCACCAGCGGAGATGTTTTCCGCAGTAGCCGTCCTTGACGATGAGGCCCTCGCGCTCCATCGCCTTGAGCTCGGTGAAATAACGATCGCGCTTTCCGCCGCCGGTTTTTTGCGCGGCTCCAACGATCGCCGTACGAGTGAAGGGGCCCAAGCGATGAAGCACGTCAACGAGGACTCTTCGAACGCTGTCCGGCGTCCGCGTAGCAGAACGGGGACGTGACGGCAGCTCTTGGACGGCGGCGGCGGGGTCGAAATCATCGGGACCATCGCCCCATTCGATCTGCGCATCACGTCCGAGTCGCATGGTCAGCGGTTTTGGCTTGGGAGCCAGATTGTTCTTTGCACACCAAAGAACGCGCGCGCTCGCATCCTGCGGATGCCGACCGAGCAAGTAGACAGCCCGGGAGGCGGCGGTGAGCCCAACACTGCCACCCACGCGGTGCAGAACGGTCTGGGCAATGCTTTTGTTCAAGTGCTCCACGAGCAGGACGGCACAGCCTGTTCGCGCGGCGAGATCCGCGAGTGGCTTTAGCAGAGAACGGATCTCCGCGTTCTTGTGCGGGTCAATTCCCTTCAAGAAAGCCGAAAGAGGATCAATGATAACAAGCCGCGCCTTCACATGCTCCACGAGCTGCTCAATGGCATCGAGCGTATCGGAATCGCCCAGGCTCGACACGCTCTGTTCCCGACCATTTGCGTCACGAGAACCTATGAACTCGTGGATTCGCGTCAAATCTGCACCGTGGCACAGAAGTCGCGGGACGATGGTGTCCTCCGCAGCGTCCTCGGCCGAGAGCAAGACGACGTGCGACGCGGGCGGTCCCGCGGTGCCGTTCGGCATGTCTTGTCCACGAGAGACTCGAGCGGCTGTCCAAAGCGTCAACGTGGATTTGCCTTCGCCCGGGTGCCCGGCGAGCAATGTTAGCTTGCCGAGGGGGATCCACCCTTGCCAGAGCCATTTCACCAAGGTCGGCTCCACTTGGTCGAGACTCCTCGAAATGGGCTCGATTTTGCCACCAGCAGGACCAGGATTCGATCGTTCGCCCATCGCACGGCTGAGCCCAATCAGCGAGGGGCTACGAAACGCCGGCCAGGAGACGTTGTCGTCACCCGGTGCGCGTCCACGAAACGACGCAGCTCATTCGAGGGGATGAGGACTCGACGGCCCACTCGCACGTGATCGAGCTCGCCCTTGGCGACGAGCATATAGACAGTGCGTTTGGCGATCCCAAGCTCGTCAGCGACTGCCGGGACTCCAAGGAGCGTGGGGAGAGTAGTTGCTTGCGTCGTGTGCATGCCCCCCTTTTTGCCACGAGCAGCATCGCTGTGAAGGGGGGTAAATTCGCTAACGTGGACTGAATTCCCCACCCGCCGATCGCATGCCTGTCATCTTGCCGGTTCTCGTTAGCTCGGCCGACGATTGGTTACGCGACGAAGATCGTTGATCTCCCGTGCCCGGTTACTGAAGACCTCGGGCGTCAGTTTTTGACGAAGCCGCCACTCGGACATCCGAACCGGAGGGATCCAGCCGAGCTCGAGGCGAGCAATTTGCCGTGCCTTTAGTCCGCGTTCCAGAAGCTGGGCGCGAACGAGGTTGCGGGCCGACAGGTGCCTTCCTCGTCCCGCGCGCATGGGCGGAATTCGGGCTTTGTGAAATTCGAGGAAGAAGACCAATGGTTCCAGATAGCTAGGCGGAACGGAGAGTTCGCGTAATCCATCAAGGTACTTTTGAAGCTTGGCAATCTTGCGGCTAAGAGTCTGCTGGTTTCGGGCCAGAGTCGACTTGTTGGACGTCTGCTCCTTCGGACAATCATCCAGGAACTCTGGCGTTCCATCCAGGCGCTCTGCCCTCATGTAGTGTTCCCAAAGCGTGCCGCGCGTGACGCGCGCGTAGGTCCACAGCGCCTTGAGTGCCTCATCCATTTTCGAGCGGCCCCCAAGCGCGTGGATAGCGACCTGTCGTGCATTCTCATCACGAGCCGCGTTCAGTTGTTCGAGAGGTTCAGCGCCGAGTTCTGGGGCGTCGTCCTCAGACCATTCTGCAGGCAGCGGAAGAGCCCACGCCCCCCGATTTACCATCTCCTTAAACGCATTCCAGGGGGGCATTGCAATTCCGTGCATGGTTCGCAATGTAGCTCGTGGAGCGCTTGGAGTGCACCGGATTCGAAGGGAATGTTCGTTGGAAGCACCGGAGGATTGTTCTGCCAGGCTGCGATCCCGTGGTTCAATTATCGGGGGCTGCAATCGAGTCGAAAGGGGGGCAGCCGCTCGACATTCCGGCATCTCCGCCGAATCGGCATGTCCACCGACCCGAGCTGCGGTTGATCCGCCAGAGCGACTGGGCTGAACGACGCCGCCTCAGCGGCGCACTTTTGGCTCAGCTTGTGATTTCACGAGACCGGACGAACAGCTTCCGCTAGCCCGAGCGTACGTACCGTGCGTCGTTCGGTTTACGAAGGTGGCTAGGCCAGTATCGAGATCGATCGTGAACAGGCTCTTGCCTAGATTGGTCGGCCGCTCCTCGAGTGAAACGGTGTAGCTGCTCCCAA
>Ga0137374_10005994_pt1 | contig 14464 bp, 16 predicted proteins | sample SagtaG_20_FD_104811 | JGI IMG/M metagenome (GOLD analysis project Ga0137374, IMG submission 104811) | Vadose zone soil microbial communities from Sagehorn Ranch, Mendocino, California, USA - Sage1_R_100_16 metaG | ecosystem: Environmental > Terrestrial > Soil > Vadose zone | place: USA...
ACGCCGATGATGATCCAGGCGAGTGCGTAGTGCGTCTGCTTGAAGGGGAACGGCCAGGGATACCACTGCAGCGTGTTGAGGAAGCCGGTGAAGAGTTCGAGGGCGAGCGCCGATACAAGCACCAGGATCGAGAGCCGTTCGAGGAAGTTGCCGAGGGCTTTCCGGCTCGGCGGCCACGGGACCTTGGCGAACAGCTTGGGGTAGACGGTCCACAACTTTGCCAGCAGCAACGGGACCGCGATGGTGCCGCTGAGGACGTGCAGACCTTGGGTGACCCGGTAGAGGGACGCGGGCCGGCTGGGGATGGCGAGCCAGCCCGGCGTGGTCTGCTGCAGGTGGCTGAACAGGCCGGTGAGGAAGCAGATCAGCACCGCGATTCCCAGCCAGCGGCCGAGCACGGTCGCCACCCGCGGGTGGTGCAGCGGAGACGGGAACGATTTCTCCGTCGGTGGGGCCGGAAGCTTCATGTTTCCACTACAACCCAGTTCGCTCCGCCGGTACGCCGCTCGCCGCTTACTGCTTGCGAACGGCGTACCGAAGAACAGGAGGTAGTAGCTCCATCGACCCGGCGGTGAGCCCGCCCAGGCGCCGCTGGATCGCCGGAGCTCGACAACCTCCTGTTCTTAGGTACGTCAGTGCGGGATCCGTTGCCGGCTGGTGTGCGTCTGGAGGGAGGTGGTGGTACCGGTCGGGGCTTAGGCTGGGGCGGATTGAGGGAGAGGAGTGTGCCGGGTGAGGACGCAGCAGCGGTCGTCCGATGATGACGAGCGCGCCATGGCGGACCTGGCCGAGGTTTCCGACTGGAGGCCGCTCTGGGGACCGCCGGGGACCGGACTGGATGCGATCCGGGCGCTGGTCTCGCGCGTCACCGCTGCTACCGGCTGGCGCCCGTGGGCTCCCGGCAACATCGATCCCGACCGTTACACCTGGGGGTTGGTCACCCAGCGCGAGACCGTGATGCTGGTGCTTCCGGACGCCGTACTCCCGGAGAGCCCGCGCAGCGGCTGGTCGGCGTACGAGATCGGGCCGTCGGAGGTGCCCGACGCCGACGAGGGCCTGGACGAGCATTGGCCCGGTCAGCTCGAGCTGGCGCGGCGGTACTGGGGACCGCCGGTGTTCGTCGGCCCGGGGGACGATCCCCGGATTCCTTTCGAGTGGCGGGGACGCCGTCGCCACCTGGCTGTCTGGCTGCGGCCGGGCGCCGAGATTCACCTGTACGCGACACAGCCCGGGCCAGAGGTCAACCAGGCCGGCTTCGGGTATTCCGTCTATGCGAGCGAGGTGGCGTGATGGCAGACGAGGCAGAAGAACTGCTGGAAGTGTTGGCTGCCCAGCTGATCAAGCGGATTCGCGACATCCGTGCGCTGAGCGATCGCCTCACCCGGCGGCAGGAGACGCGCTCGCTGCTCGAGGAGATCCGCGACTTCCGGCGGCAGAACCCCCAGGTCGACCGGGCGATGCAACAGACCGAGCAGAGCGAGCAGTACGGCCGGCTCGAGCAGCGGATCCGGGAGTTGCAACAGGAGGCTGATCGGCTGCAGCAGGACCTGGACCGCCAGCAGCAGCAGGAGGCCGAGCGGAACCGCGAGGAGCAGGCCGATGCCGAGCGCAACGATCGCGACGGTGACGGCGTGGACGACAGGGTGGAGAACCGGCGCGATCTCGACCGGGACGGCCGGGACGACGCGACCGAGGAGCGTGACGAGGTCGACGCGGAGAACGACGCCGCGAACGACCGGGACGACGACGGGCGCGACGACGCAGTCGAGGAACGCCAGGAAGAGCGGGCCGAGCAGGACCAGGAAGCCGAGGCCCGGAGGGACCGCGAGCGCCAGGAACGCGATGAGCCCCAGCAGGAAGACGTCTCGGCGGGTACGGCGGTAGCCGCAGCCGGTACGGCGGCAGTCGTCGCTGACGAGGTCGAGGACCGCCTGGAAGAACAGCAGGCCGAGGACGAGGCTGAGCAGTCCAGGCAGGAGCAGCAGGAGCCGGATCGGGAGTTCACGAACGAGGACGGGACTGCTAACCAGGCGGCGCTGAACGGTGAGGACCCGCAGCGGCAGCAGGAGCAGCAGGAGCCGGATCGGGAGTTCACGAACGAGGATGGCACTGCTAACCAGGCCGCGCTGAACGGTGAGGACCCGCAGCAGCAACAGCAGGAGGAGGAGCAGGGCCGGCAGCAGGAGGGCCCGCAGCAGGGCGACGCTGGGCAGCAGCCGAGTCTGCCGACGGCTGGGGATCGGCGGGAGGCCAACCAGCTTGCCGAGCAGAACTCCCAGCAGGCCGGGCAGACCGGCCAGGTCGGGCAGAACGGCCAGCAGGGCGGGCAGAACGGCCAGCAGGGCGGGCAGAACGGCCAGCAGGGCGGGCAGCGAGAGCCGGTTGAGAGGGTGCTGGCCGAGGAGCGGGCGCGGAATGAGCAGGGTGGCCAGCAGCGGCAGGGCTCCAGCCGGAGCCAGATGTCACCGGATGAAATGCAGCGCAACCAGAACGCGTACAGCTCCGGCACCGCAGCAGCCTCAGGCGCCGCCACGCCACCCCGTGAGGACGCGCTGGCCGGGAGCGGGCGCGGAGGCCAGACCGCCGGCCGGCAGCACAGTCAGACCGTCAACCGCGACACCAGCGGCCGCACCGACGGCCCCGGCATCGAGAGGTAAGCGTCAGTACACGATCGCCTGGGTGTTGTCGGTCAGGATCTCCTCGGTGAAGGCCGGTGCGCCGGCGATGCGCGTGCCGGGGAGCAGGTCGGACTCGGTCAGATCGCGGCGCTTCGCGCACTGGGTGCAGACGGTCAGCTGACCGCCCTCCAGCACCGCCGCGACCAGGTCCTCGACAGGCGCCGCGTGCGGCAGTTCGAAGGTTTCGGCCCGGCCCGGTACGGCGAACCAGACGGCCTCACCGGTCAGCCACAGGGACACCGTGGCTCCGGCGGCCACGGCGGTGGCGGCGACGGTGAAGGCCTGGTTCGCGCGTTCGGGCTCGTCGGCGCCTGCGGTCAGCTTGATTACCAGCGTGCGGGACATCACGCCACGGTAGCCGAAGAGTCCGGACGGGCATCCCCTAGACTGGCGGACGTGCTCCACGTCATCTTCACCACGCTGCTGGTTCTGGTCACGATCTTCATGGGCTGGTTCTCGGCGTTCGTCGTCTACCGGCTGTACCGCGGCCGCAGCACGAACTGAGTGATCCGATGGCGTTCGAGATCCCGCAGGATCTGCACCCCGACCTGATGCCGCTGGCCTGGCTGCTCGGCCGCTGGGAGGGCCGCGGTCACGGCGACTACCCGACCATCGACAAGTTCGAGTTCGGCCAGCAGATCGACTTCAGCCACAACGGCAAGCCCTACTTGCATTACGTGAGTCAGACCTACGTGGTCGGTGAGGACGGCAAGAAGGAGCGCCCGCTCGCGGTGGAGACCGGGTTCTGGCGGACGAAGCCGGACAAAAAGCTCGAGGTCGTACTCGCGCACCCGACCGGGATCACCGAGATCTGGTACGGCGAGATCGACGGCGCCAAGATCGAGCTGCGCACCGACGTCGTCGCCCGTACGGAGACCGCCAAGGAGGTCACCGGCGGCCACCGCCTGTACGGCCTGGTCAACGGTGAGCTGATGTGGGCCTACGACATGGCCGCCGTCGGCCAGCCCCTTCAACCCCACCTCTGGGCCACCCTCGTCCGCGCCTGAGCAGACACGCCCAGAGCTAGCTCTCAGCCACCCAGGAATACTCCACCTTCGGCCGCCCGCTCCGGCCGTCGTACCGCTGGGTGCGTAACGCCTGCCCCTGGTCCGCGAGGTGTTCCAGGTACCGCCGCGCCGTGATCCGCGACGTACCAAGGGATGCCGCGACCTCTTCGGCCGTCCAACCCTCCCGGTTGCCGAGCAGCTGGACAACACGATCCAGCACCGATCCGGCCAACCCCTTCGGCACCGACGAGACGGTTGCCGGATGCAACAACCGGTCCACCTCGTCCTGATCTGCGACGACGTGACCCGACTCAGCGGCTCGCCGCTGCCGCGCGTACGCCGTCAGCCGATCCCGCAGAGTCTCATAGGCAAAGGGTTTCAGCACGTATTGCACAACCCCGATCCGGGCCGCCGCCTGTACCGCCGCCACCTCACGCGCGGACGTCACCGCCACCACGTCGGTTTGGTTGCCGAGGGCCCGCATTCGCCGTACGACGTCCAGCCCGTGACCGTCCGGCAGATGCATGTCCAGCAGCACCAGGTCCACTTCACCACGCGCCAGCACGTGCAGCGCACGAGCCGCCGTACCAGCGACTCCCAGACACGTGAAGCCCGCCAGGCGATCGACGTACGTGCGGTGGGCCTCGGCGGCGACCGGGTCGTCCTCGACAACGAGGACCCGCAGGTCAGGCACTGGCGTCCACCGCCCGCGGCAGCCGGACCCGCACGGTCAGCGCCGGTACGTCGTCCAGCTCGGAATCCGGGTCGACCATCAACGTCCCCTGCCAGCGCTCGACCGTACTGCGAACCAGCACGAGACCCAGCCCATGACCCGGCTCGGCCTTAGTCGTCCAGCCGCGGTCGAACATGTGCGCCAACTCCACAGCACCCAACTCGGCGCCGGTGTTCGTGACGATGAGGTCGATCGCGTCCGGCGTCGTACCGGCCCTCAACTCCACCCGACGCGGAGCTGGTCCGCCGCGCGCGGCCTCGATCGCGTTGTCGAGCAGATTGCCGACGACCGTGACGACGTCCTGGGCAGGCAGTCGGGTGTTCAAAGCTTCATGCCCGAGCTCCAGCGTCAGTACGACGCCACGCTCCTGGGCTTGCGACAGCTTCGCCAGCAGCAGCGACGCGAGCACGGGATCGCCGACCGTGCCGACCACCCGGTCCGTCATCGCCTGCGCGAACTGCAGCTCCGACACCGCGAACTCGCGTGCCCGTTCGGGCTTGCCGATCTCGATCAGGCTGACGACCGTGTGCAGCCGGTTCGATGCCTCATGGTTCTGTGCCTGCAGGGACTCGGCCAGGCTGCGTACCGCGTCCAGCTCGCCGAGCAACCGCTGCAGTTGCGTGTGGTCTCGCAACGTGACGATCCGCCCGGACCGCGCCGGTTGCTGGTTCACGACGACGACACCCTCGGCGCCGAGGTGGAGTTCGTCGTACGCCGTTCGTCCGGCGGCCAACAGCTCTGACAGGGTGGCGCCCAAGTGAAGCTCCTCGACGGGGGTGCCGGGGACGACGCTCCGCAGGCCGAGCAGGCGGCGGGCCTCGTCGTTGAGCAGCTGGACCCGGCCGTCGGCGTCGAGCAGGATCAGCCCCTCGCGCGCGGCACGCAGTACGCCCTCGTAGAAGTCGAGCATCCGAGCCAGCGCTTGCGTGCCGATGCCGCGCGTGGCACGTCGTACCCGCCAGGAGACCAGCGCGTTACCGGCGATCGCGACGCCGAGCATCAGGCTGGCGATGCCGAGCATCGAGCGGAGGTCGAGCCGTATCAGCTCCCACAATCCGGGCGGCGAGATGCCGGCGATCGCGGCGTCCCGGCCGGCCTGTGCGCGCGAGCGGCTGATCATGGTGATCCAGGCCATGATGATCAGCACGAAGACCGTGACGGTCTGCAGCCAGAGGACCTGGCGGCGCAATTCCCACGGCCGCTGCTTCATGGCGAACAGTCTGCACCGACGACGCGCGGACCGTCTGCCCCGCGAACGATATGAACGAAATGCGCAGTTCCCCTGTGCGTCACGCCACAGTTACTGGAGTACAGCCCTTCCGGCAGGTACTCCCACCCCGGCCGATACAGGAGTCCCCACCATGTCGAGCCCGACCGAATCCCGACCGACGCCGGTCCGCAACGACCGGACCCACTTCCTCTACATCGCCGTCATCGTCGCCGTGCTGCTCGGCATCGGTGTCGGCTTCCTGTTCCCGGACTTCGCGACCGAGCTGAAACCGCTCGGCACCGGGTTCGTCAACCTGATCAAGATGATGATCAGCCCGATCATCTTCTGCACCCTGGTGCTCGGCATCGGCTCGGTCCGCAAGGCCGCCAGTGTCGGCCGGGTCGGCGGTCTGGCGCTCGTCTACTTCCTGGTGATGTCGACAGTCGCGCTCGCCATCGGCCTGCTGGTCGGCAACCTGATCCACCCGGGCTCCGGGCTGAACCTGACCGACAAGCTGCGCGAGTCCGGTCAGAAGCAGGCTGCCGGCGCACACGCGAGTACGACGGACTTCCTGCTCGGCATCATCCCGAAGACGATCCTCTCCTCGCTCACCGAGGGCCAGGTGCTGCAGACCGTCCTGGTCGCGCTGCTGGTCGGCTTCGCGCTGCAGGCGATGGGCGCCAAGGGCCAGCCGATCCTGGACGGCATCGCGCACATCCAGCGGCTCGTGTTCAAGGTGCTGTCGATGATCATGTGGGCCGCCCCGATCGGTGCATTCGGCGCGATCGCGGCCGTCGTCGGCGCCACTGGAATGGACGCGCTGGTCAGCCTGGGCAAGATCATGCTCGCCTTCTACGTCACCTGCCTGATCTTCGTGCTCGTCATACTCGGCACGCTGCTCCGGGCGGTCACCGGGATCTCGATCTTCCAGCTGCTGCGCTACCTGGGCCGCGAGTTCCTGCTGATCGTGTCCACGTCGTCGTCCGAGACGGCGCTGCCGCGGCTGATCGGCAAGATGGAACACCTCGGCGTCGGCAAGTCGGTCGTCGGCATCACCGTCCCGACCGGCTACTCGTTCAACCTGGACGGTACGGCGATCTACCTGACGATGGCGTCGTTGTTCATCGCGGAGGCGATGGACCAGCCGTTCTCGATCGGCCAGCAGGTTTCGCTGCTGCTGTTCATGATCGTCGCCTCGAAGGGTGCCGCGGGTGTCACCGGAGCCGGATTGGCGACGCTCGCCGGTGGTCTGCAGTCGCACCGGCCGGACCTGGTCGACGGCGTCGGCCTGATCGTCGGCATCGACCGGTTCATGTCCGAGGCCCGCGCGCTGACGAACTTCGCCGGCAATGCGGTCGCGACCGTCTTGGTCGGCCACTGGGTCGGTGAGTTCGACAAGGAACAGGCCCGGCAGGTCTTCGCCGGCGAGGACCCGTTCGACGAGGCCGCCTTCGCCGCCGGCGACACCCACGCGGGCGACGTACCGGCCGCGGTCGAAAGCGGTCCTTCCCACCACTAAGCCATCTGCCCCACCCCTCCAGCACGGCCCGTCAGCTGTCCCGCTGACGGGCCGTGCGCTTTCAACTGCCCGCGAGCTTCTCGACGACGGGAGCCAGGTCCTCGAGGTACATCGCGTTGACCGTGATGTACGTCGTACCGAACTCGTCGCGCCGCCGCTCCAACTCGTCCACCATCTGCTGAGGCGTCCCACGCAGCAGCATCAGGGAGTCACTCGCCTCGAGCTCCTCCGGAGGGGCGCCGGCAAACTGCCGCGTCCATTGCGGAAGCTCGCGCGTCCCGGCCGCGAACAGGTTCATCGCCAGCTCGATGTCGTCGGCGCGGGATCCGGCCAGCTCCTGCAGGTCCCGGACCATCTGCAGGATCTCGGCCCGCGGCGTCATCGCGTCCTTGGCGATCGACACGATGTCGGCCCGGGCCGCCGCCAGCGCGAGCGCGCGCGGCCCGCCGGCCGCCAGCATGATCGGCGTACGACGCTCTTCGTCGAGCTGCTCTAGGATGTCCAGCGTCGCGCGGACCTGGTCGCGCCGCTCTTTGTTTGATCCGTATGGCAGCCCGATCTCGGCAGCCTGTTGCTCGACCGCAGGCCGCTCGGTACCGATGCCGAAGTCGAAGCGACCGTCGGTGAGCACGGTCAGGGTGTGCGCGTCCCACGCGGCCTGCCGTGGCGTCCGCAGCGGCGCCGCAGCCACAAAGGTGCCGACCCGGACATCCGCGATCGTCGCGGCCATCGCCAGTGAGGCGAACGGCGACGGCAACTGCAGCCCATCGGGCATCAGCACGCTCGCGTACCCGAGCTCGGCCGCCCTCCGTACGGTCGTGGTCCACTGCTCGGCGGTCGTCGGGCTGCCCACTACGCCGAACCGGAATCGCCTGTCACTCATCGCCTCGCTCCTCTCGAATGTATGTACCCAGGTTGTCCGCCGGCGGGTGTTGTCCACATCCCACCGAGGGAGGCGATCGCCGTACGACGCTCGACGTACTCTGGTGACATGTCACGGAAGCGCAGCCCTCTGCTGGCCCGGCCCGGCGCGGTCGAGGCCGACGGACCCGATGCCGGCGTCGCGGCCCACTACGGCTCCGATCTACGGGAGCAACGGGCCTTGGTCGCGGGGGAGGCGTTCGTCGACCTGTCGCACCGCGAGGTCGTCACGATCTCCGGCCCGGATCGGCTCACCTGGCTGCACGCGCTCACGACGCAGTACTTCGAGGGCCTCGAGCCCGGTACGTCGACGACCGCACTGCTGCTGTCCCCGACGGGACACATCGAGCACGTGATGTACGGCGTGGACGACGGCGAGACCTTCTGGCTGCACACCGAACCGGGCGCGGCCGCGGCGCTGGTGGAATGGCTGCAGAAGATGGTCTTCATGTCCCGCGTCGAGATCACCGACGTGACCGACGACTACGCGATCATCTGGCGGCCCGGTGCTGCTCCCGCGGATGGGCCGCTGACGCGCAGCGGCGAGGATTCGCTGGGTGGGCACGAGGTCTTCCTGCCGCGGGCGGAGCTGGCCGTACTGGAGGGTCCGGCGGCCGGGATCTGGGCGTACGAGGCGCTCCGCATCGAGGCAGGTGCGCCGCGGTTCGGGCTGGACACCGACGAGCGGGCGATCCCGAACGAGCTGGGCTGGCTCGGCGTCGGCGTACACCTGAACAAGGGCTGCTACCGCGGCCAGGAGGCGGTCGCCCGGATCCACAACCTCGGCCGTCCGCCGCGGCGGCTGGTGCGGCTGCATCTGGACGGTTCCGTCGACCACCTGCCGGCGCACGGGTACGCCGTACGCGCGGGGGACAAGCAGGTCGGGTTCATCGGCTCGGCGGCTCGGCATCACGAGTTCGGGCCGATCGCGCTCGCGCTGGTGAAGCGGAACGTCGACCCGGATGCCGTCCTCGAGGTCATTGCCGAGGACCAGCCGACGGTGACCGCGACGCAGGAGATCCTGGTGGATCCCGAGGTCGGACTGCACGTTCGCGCCCGGTTGTGAGCGGGATCATTCGCGTCACACCTTTTTGCCCCTGACTCGCTACCCGTACAGTTCAGCCGTGACCGAACCTGTGATCCTGGCCGACGTCGTCCGCAGCGGCTTCGTGGAGGGCCACCACCGTGGCTCTGTCGTCGTGACCAACCCCGACGGCGGCGTCGAGTGGTCCGTCGGCGTGGTGGACCGGCCGATGTTCCCGCGGTCGTCGAACAAGCCGATGCAGGCGTTCGGCATGCTCCGCAGCGGGCTCGACCTGGACGGCGAGCTGCTCGCGCTTGCGGGCGCCTCTCACTCGGGCGAGCAGTTCCACGTGGACGGCGTACGACGGATCCTCGCCGGCGTCGGCATGGACGAGTCGGCGCTGCGTACTCCGGCGCAGTACCCGATCGACGAGCAGGCGCGGGACGAGTGGGTTCGGGCCGGTCACGTGGTGGACCCGATCACGATGAACTGCTCCGGTAAGCACGCGGCGATGATCGCGACCTGCGTGACAAACGGCTGGCCGATCCACGACCCCGAGCGCGAGAAGAGCCCGGACGCGGTCTGGGGCCGCGACGACTACCGGTCGTCGGAACACCTCGTCCAGAAGGCGATCCGGGCCGCGATCGAGGACTCCGCCGGCGAGAAGGTCTCGCACGTCGCCGTCGACGGCTGCGGCGCTCCACTCCTGGCGATCAGCCTCGCCGGACTGGCTCGGTCGTTCGGCCTGTTCGCCTCTGCCGCGCCGGGGTCGCTGGAGCGCCGGGTCGCGGACGCCTTCCGCGCGTACCCCGAGTACGCCAGCGGGAGTAGGCGCGACGAGGCCGCCCTGATGCGCGCGGTCCCGGGCCTGCTCTGCAAGGCGGGCGCGGAGAGCGTGTACGCCGTTGGTCTCGCCGACGGCCGCGGTATCGCCGTCAAGGTCGAGGACGGCACTCCTCGGGCCCGCGCCGTGGTGATGGCCGCCGTACTCCAGCACCTTGGCCTCGAGCACGAGGTCATCGACCAACAGACCCGCTTCCCCTTGTACGGCGGCGGCATCCAGGTCGGCTCCGTCCACCCGCATCCCGAACTCTTCAACTGATCTTCACTTTCAGCCCGGGGTGAGCGGGCTCACGGGGATGCTGCTTGCAATTGCAAGCATGGTGCTAGCACACTGGACGCATGGCCAGGTTGAGTGATCGTGTTGCCGGCTCGGTGGGCTCCCTCGGGGAGTATCTCGCCGAGCAGCGGCGGCACGCGCAGTTGTCGTTGCGGCAGCTGTCCGACCTGGCCGGTGTGTCGAACCCGTACCTGAGCCAGATCGAGCGCGGCCTGCGGAAACCGTCGGCCGAGGTGCTGCAGCAGCTCGCGAAGGCTTTGCGGATCTCCGCGGAGACCCTGTACGTACGGGCCGGCATCCTCGATCCGGACGACAGCTCGGACGGTGCCCGGCGTCCGTCGGGGGTGGTCGAGGCAGTACTACTCGACCCCGCACTGAACGAGCGGCAGAAGCGTGTGCTGCTGGATGTGTACGCGTCCTTCGTCCGTGAGAACACGCCCGACACCGCCCCTGACGATGAGGCCGCCGAGAAGCCGGGTCCCGCGAGACCGGCTGCCGCCAAGAAGCCGACGGCTGCCAAGAAGACCCCTGCAAGCAAGTAATTCATCCTGCTGAAAACATCCCGAGGAGAAGCCTGATGGCTACCCGTACGCCCGTCACCCCGCTCTACGTCATCGCCGGCGCCGGCGACCTGGCGGTGGAGAAGTTCCGCGCGGTCAGCGAGGACGTCACCGCCCGGTTCGCCAAGCTGGACCAGAAGGCCCTGCAGACCGAGCTGACCAAGGCGCAGTCCGAGCTCGGCAAGCGTTTCGACGCACTGGTCGCCGACGCCAAGACCGCTCCGGCCAAGCTGCGCGAGCTGCCGGCCGCCGCGCAGGCCGGGTTCACCACCGTGCTCGGCCAGGCCGAGGAGACCTACGAGGACCTGGCCGGCCGCGGCAAGGAGCTGGTCGAGCGGATCCGCAGCCAGAAGGCCACCGAGGACCTGGTCACCCAGGCCAAGAACACGGTGAGCAAGGCGAAGGCGACCCGGACCACCGCGAAGAAGACCGCCGAGTCCACGACGCGGAACGTGAAGGCGACCGCGACCAGCGCCCGCAAGACCGCCAAGACCGCGACCAAGGCCGCCGCCGACGCCGCCGACAAGGTCGGCGACTGACTGTAACAATCACCAACATCCGGATGAATCATCCCGGCCGGGCGGTCCTAATCTGCGCCGAGCAGAGGTGGGCCGCCCGGTCTTTCAGCTAGGCTCGTAGGCATGCTCCCACTCGCCACGTTCCCGAACCTCTTCCCAGGGTTCGCAGGTCCGCTCGAGATCATCTGGTGGGTGCTGCTCGGCCTCAAGCTGGTCGCGCTGGTCGATGCTGCCTTCCGGCCGCGCGCGGTTTTCATCGCCGCGGACAAGCTGACAAAGCCCGGCTGGGTGCTGATCCTGGTGGTGTTCACGCTCAGTCAGATCTTCCAGGGCTGGCTGAGTTTCTTCGGCCTGATCGGCATCGTGGCCTCGGCCGTCTACCTGGTCGACGCCCGCCCCGCGCTGCGCGCCGCCGCCGGCCGCGGTCGAGGCGGCTGGGGCGCCATCCGTCGTCGCCGCGGCCCCCGCCCGCTGTAGTTCCCCGCAGTACGCAGTACGCCGTACGCCGTACGACGTCTGAGTCGGGAGCTACGAGCGGTAGACGATGACCTTGTCGCCGACGTGGATCTCGTCGAAGAGGATCTTGATCTTGGACAGGTCGCGCACGTTGACGCAGCCGTGCGACGCGCCACTGTAGCCGCGGGCCGCGAAGTCCGAGGAGTAGTGGACCGCCTGGCCGCCGCTGAAGAACATCGCGTACGGCATGGACGAGTCGTACAGCTTCGACACGTGGTTCCGGCTCTTCCAGCCGACCGTGAAGCTGCCCTCGCGCGTCGCCGTCTTCACCGCGCCGAACCGCACGTCCATCTGCATCTTCACCACGCCGTCGACGACGTACCGCAGCTTGCGGGTGCTCTTGTCGATGCACATCGCGACACCGGTAGCGCAGCGCGGGTCGAGCTTCCTGCCGTTGACGACGGGCACCGGCGGGTAGAGCTCGGTCTGCGTCGGCTCGTGGGTCACCGCGACCAGCTTGTTCCAGGTGTTCTGGTCGACGTACCCGAGCTCGGGGATGCCCTTGGACTTCTGGAACTTCTTGACTGCGGATCGGGTCATCGTGCCGTAGTCGTTGTCCAGATAGCGCTTCTCGAGCAGGTTCAACTGGACCAGCCGGGCCTCGGCCTCGCGGACCGCCGTACCGCTGGAGCCGTTCTTCCACAGCGCCTTCGGGTAGATCGGCAGCTCACCGCTGACCTCGAAGGGGACGGTCTTGAGGTCCGTTGTCGCGGTCGGCGTCGCGGTGGCGCTCATTCCGGAACCGATGAGGGCAGCAAGGGCCGCGCCTGTGACCAGGCCGGTCAGCACGTTGCGAATGATCAGCGCACGCATCGGAAACCCCTTGTTGTAGACCCCGTCCAACAGTTGTGGGACGCCCTCGCCGGCCCTTTGGTTGGCGCCTCAGCGTAAGTTGCGAACTGCACTCTGTGCATCTGTTGTGAGCAAGTCGTGATCGGAGGCTCCGATGCAGATCATGCTCAGTACGGCGGACATCACCACTGTGCCCGCCGATGCGATTGTCAATGCGGCCCATCACGCATTACGTGGCGGCGGTGGTGTCGACGGTGCGATCCACCGAGCCGGCGGGCCGGAGATCCTGGCGGAGCTGATCGAGCGGTATCCGAACGGTGCCGCGACCGGCGAGGCCGCTTGGACGACCGCGGGCGCGCTGCCGGCGTCGTACGTGATTCATGTTGTCGGGCCGAACTACACGGCCGGCCAACGGGATCCGGCGCTGCTCGAGTCCTGCTACCGCAACGCGCTGCGGATCGCGGACGAGCTCGGCGTCAAGACGTTGGCCCTGCCGGCGGTGTCGGCCGGGATCTACGGCTGGCCGGCGCAGTCCGCGGCGGACATCGCCGTACAGACACTTCGTCGTACGACGACCAATGTCACAACGGCCACCTTCTGTCTTGTGGAACCAAGGATCTACAAGGCCTTCCAGAACGCGACAGCGGCCGGGGAGTGAGCCTCCCCGGCCGCTGTTCACGTGGTGCGATCAGGCGTTGTAGACGACGACCTTGTCGCCGACCTTCACGCGGGCGAAGATCCACGCGATCTTCGTCTTGTCCCGGATATTCACACAGCCGTGCGACGCGCCGTTGTAACCGCGCGCCCGGAAGTCGGCCGAGTAGTGCACCGCCTGGCCGCCGCTGAAGAACATCGCGTACGGCATCGGCGACTTGTACAGCGTCGACACGTGGTTCTTCGACTTGCGGTAGACCTTGAAGGTGCCGTTCCGGGTCGGCGTCCTGGCGGAGCCGAACCGCGCGTCGGCGATCTGCACGACCTTGCCGTTCACCAGGTACACCAGCTTGCGGGTGCGCTTGTTGACGCACAGCACCCGGCCCTTCGTCATGCAACGCTTGTCCAGCCGCAGCTTCCCCGGCACGACCACGCTGGAGCTCGCCACCGCGGTCGCCTGCTGTGGCACGACCACGGCCTGGGGCGCAACCTTCGGAGCCACCGTGGCGGCCTCGGCCGTCGTGGTGGCGGTCAGTGCGCCGATACCCACGAAGGCGGCAGCCGTGACAGTGGCGCCGAGCTTACGCAGAATGCCCATTCCTTTGTCCTTCCCCCAACACTGAGTTGCCTGCACAGTTGCTTGCACCTGGCAGACGTCGAGACTTGATGCCTGGTTGATAACGATCCGGAACTTCTTCCCCCGCACCGGACCGAGGAATGGTGTATCACACCGAGGGGTGTTTCAGCCGCGAATTCGGGAACCCGTTACGTGCCTGCCAGGTTTCCGTCGGCGACCGCGTGAAGGCGGGCGTACGTCGAGAGCCTCAGGCCTTGTTCTTGCGGCCGAGTTTGGCGCGTTCCACCTGGGTCAGGGCGACCTTGCGCATCCGGATCGCGTCCGGGGTGACCTCGACGCACTCGTCCTCGCGGCAGAACTCCAGCGACTGCTCGAGCGAGAGCTTCCGGGCCGGGATGAGCTTCTCGAACTCGTCCGCGGTCGAGGACCGGACGTTGGTCATCTTCTTTTCCTTGGTGATGTTCACGTCCATGTCGTCGCTGCGCGAGTTCTCGCCGACGATCATCCCCTCGTACACCTCGGTCGTGGGCTCGACGAACAGCGTGCCGCGCTCCTGCAGGTTGATCATCGCGTACGACGTCGCCGCGCCGGAGCGGTCGGCCACCAGCGAATCGGTCGGCCGCGTGCGCAGCTCG
>Ga0137374_10006002_pt1 | contig 14455 bp, 11 predicted proteins | sample SagtaG_20_FD_104811 | JGI IMG/M metagenome (GOLD analysis project Ga0137374, IMG submission 104811) | Vadose zone soil microbial communities from Sagehorn Ranch, Mendocino, California, USA - Sage1_R_100_16 metaG | ecosystem: Environmental > Terrestrial > Soil > Vadose zone | place: USA...
ACTCGGGGTCGATGCGGGGGCCGGCGACGACGATCATGCGCAGGTCCGGGACCCGCTCCCTGGCCGCCGGGAAGGAGGCGATCACCCGCCGCAGCAGGTCGCCGCCGACGCCCGAGCCACCGACGGTGACGATGCAGACGCGCTCGTCGTCGCCGTAGCCCAGCTCGGCGCGCAGCTTCGTACGATCGCCGAGCTCGGCGGGGTCGAAGCCGGTCACGTAGCCGGCGAAGTCATAGTGCTGCTCGGTCCAATCGCGGATGCGCGGCAGGTCGGGACCGAAGGCATCGGGGACGACGTCGTCAGGATTGCCCACGAACACGGCGCGGTCGCGAATGCGCGGAAAGCGCGCGATGTGCTCGATCATCTCGGCGTTGTAGTCGGCGGTCAGGAAGGCCTCGTGCGAGCCGCCGTCCTCCATCGGGAGCCAGCCCACGAAGTCGGTCAGCCACACGTAGGCGGCGCGCTTCTGCTCTGGATTCTCGTGCAGGTAGTAGTCGAGCTCCCAGGCCTCGTCGCCGATCCAGACGTCGTAGTCCTCCTCGCGGACGAGGTCGTGGAAGACCATGAAGTTGGCCAGCAGGATCTCGTCCATCCGCCGGATCGCCTGGAAGCAGTGCAGGTCGTGCTCCGCCGACTCGCTCTCGATGTGGCCGGACTCGTTCGCCAGGTACGCGCTCGCGGGGTGGATCCGCTCGCCGTTAGCCTCCAGCACGGACGTGACCGGGTGCTGGGCGAGCCAGTCGAGCTCGAGGTCCGGATGCAGCCTGCGGAGCTCATTCGCGATCGCCACGTCGCGCCGCGCGTGCCCGAGCCCGATCGGCGACGAGATGTAGAGCGCCCGCTTGCGGCGCGACTTGCCGCGCACCCAGCGCGCCGGCCGCCGTGGGGGGACGACGAAATCGCGCAGGAGCAGGTTGACCTTGACCGGGTCGCGCACGTGCGGGCCGTGTCCCGATCCGTCGAGCAGGACCAGCTCTCCGCCGGTCGCCTCGGAGAGCGAGATGCCGCGGCCGGCGCCGGTGATCTGGTCGCCGGTGCCCTGGATCACGAGCACCGGGCAGCTGAGACGGCCGGCCAGCTCGCGCGCGGTGTCGGTGTCGAGGCTCTCCGAGAGCTCGGCCGCGATCAGCGTTCGCGCGTCCGTCTCGAGCCCCCAGCCGACGCAGTCCTCGATCGGCTTCGTGGAGTGCGGCTCGGTGAACATCTGCGAGAAGAAGAACTCGAGGAAGCCGCGGTAATCGCGGAGCCAGTGGTAGCGGTTGTACTTCGCCCAGCCCTCGTCCGTGTCGAGCTCCTCGTCCCAGGCTTGGACCTTCCGCGCCGCCGGCCCCTTGCCGAGCGGCACGGCGGGGGCGATGAAGACGGCCCCCTCGACCCGCTCGGGCTGCTCGGCCGCAAGCAGCAGCGCGCGCTGGGCGCCGAGCGAAAGCGAGACGAGCACCGCTCGCTCCGTCGCCGTCGCGTCCATCACGGCGAGCGCGTCCGCGGCGAACTCGCGCTCGTCGTAGCCTCGCTCCGGGCGGTCGGAGCGGCCGTTGCCGCGCCCGTCGAAGGTGAGCACGCGGCAGTGCCGGGCGAGGTAGGGGATCTGCATCTTCCAGTGGCGCGAGTGGATGATCGACCAGGTCGGCATGAGGAGGACGGTCGGCTCGCCCGAGCCGTAGAGCTCGTAGTGGAGCCTCACGCCGTCGCGCTCCACGTAGCCGGACTCATCCGGGTAACGCGCGCGCGTCTGCTCGCGCGCGCCCGCGCTCAGCTCGACAACCATGCGTCTATCCAGGCCAGGAGCTCGCGGTGCCCGGCCTCGACGCCGCCCAGGCGCTCGACGATGATGCCGAGGTTGAAGGTCATCACGAGCGACACGAGCGCCTCCAGCGGCAGCTCGAGCTTCAGCTCGCGGTGCGGCTCCTCGAACGCCTCCGTCAGCACCGCCCGCCACTCGGCGTTCACCTGCGCGAGGCGGGTCTGGAGACCGGGGTTGTTCCAGGCGAGCGCCTGCAGCTCGAGCCACGCCTTCTGGTAGCTCAGGTCCTCGCTCAGGAGGTAGCGCATCGCCGTGCGCCACTTCTCGATGAACGGCGCGTCGGCCGCGTACAGCTCGCGCTGGCGGTCGATCAGCCGCTCGGTGAAGCGCTCGAGCGCGCGCACGAGCAGGTTCTCGTTGGAGCCGAAGTAGTAGTGGACGAGCCCGTGGTTGACGCTCGCCTCCTCGGCGAGCCGGCGGGTGGTGATGCCCGCATACCCGACATCGACGAGCAGCCGCTCCGCGGCGTCCAGCAGCTCCTCCTCCGCGGCCGAGCGCGCGGGCGACTTGTGCGCGAGCTCGGTCACGCGAATCGCCACAGTCCGGGGGAAATGGCCGTGTCGGCCGAGTTAGTCATACGACTAAGTCATTTGACCAGATGGTGCTGCGGCTGTCAACGATCAAGTGGCCCTGAGGACGCGTCAGCCCTCGATCGAGGACATGACGTGCTTGACCCGGGTGTACTCCTCGAACGAGTAGGACGAGAGATCCTTGCCGTAGCCGGATTGCTTGAAGCCGCCGTGCGGCATCTCGGCGACCAGCGGGATGTGGCAGTTGACCCAGACGCAGCCGAAGTCGAGGGCTCGCGCCATGCGCAGGGCGCGCTTGTGGTCGCGTGTCCAGACGCTGGAGGCCAGCCCGTAGTCGGTCCCGTTCGCCCACCGCAGCGCCTCCTCCTCGTCGGAGAACCGCTGGACGGTGATGACCGGCCCGAAGATCTCGGTCCGGGCCATCTCGTCGCTCTCCTCGAGTCCTTCGACCACCGTCGGGGCGTAGAAGTAGCCGTCGTCGGTCACGCGCTCGCCGCCCACCAGCACCTTGGCATGGGCCGGAGCTCGCTCCACGAGCCCGCCGACGTGGCTCAGCTGGTTGACGTTGTTCAGCGGCGGGATGAAGAAGTCCTCCGAGCCGTCCACCTCGTCCTTCGACAGCTTGACCTCGCCCGCCTGCTCGACGAGAGCGGCGGCCAGGTCCGACTCCACGCGCTCGCTTGCCAGCACGCGGGTTGCCGCTGTGCAGTCCTGCCCCGCGTTGAAGTACCCGGCGACCGCGATGTCCTCTGCTGCGCCAGAGAGGTCGGCGTCGTCGAAGACGATCACCGGTGCCTTGCCGCCCAGCTCGAGATGGCAGCGCTTCAGGGTGTCCGCCGCCGCGCGAGCCACCGCCTTGCCGGCCGCGATGCTGCCCGTGATCGACACCATCTGCGGGATCGGGTGACTGACCACCGCGGCCCCGGTGTCCCGGTCCCCGCAGACCACGTTGAACACTCCCGGAGGCAGGATGTCGGCGAACAGCTCCGCCATGTAGACGGTGCTCGCGGGGGTGGTGTCGGACGGCTTGAGCACGATCGTGTTGCCCGCCGCCAGCGCCGGAGCGAACTTCCAGACGGCCATCATCATCGGGTAGTTCCAGGGCGCGACCGAGCCGATCACGCCGATCGGCTCGCGCCGGACCGACGAGCTGAAGCCGGTCATGTACTCCGAGGTCGCTCGCCCTTCGAGCATCCGCGCGGCACCGGCGAAGAAGCGGATCTGGTCGCACATGGGCGGGATCTCTTCGCTGAGGGTCAGCCCCTTGGGCTTGCCGGTGTTCTCGGCCTCGATCTCGACCAGATGCTCGGCATTCGCCTCGATCGCGTCGGCCATCTTGAGGAGACAGCCCATTCGCTCACTCGGGGTCGTGTCGCGCCACCCGCCGTCGAACGCGGCTTGGGCGGCCCGCATGGCCTCGTCGACGTCGGCGGATGCAGACAGCGGCGAGGTCGCGTAGGTCTCGCCGGTCGACGGATTCACGACGTCGAGCGTCTCGCCGTCGCGCTGGGGCTTGAACTCACCGTTGACGTAGTTGAGCAGTGCGCGCGCTTCGGACATGGATCATCACCTCGCAGCGACTATCTCACTTCACACAGCGCTACGCGGCCCGAGCGCCCTCGGCAAAGGTCTGCGTGCGCTCTCCCTCGGCGAAGCGATCGAATGACTGGTTCCAGGTGAAGTCCGGCCAGCGGTATTCCGCCCGTCCCTCTGCCGGGAAGTAGGCCGCGGTGTAGACCGTGCCAAACCCGCTCGAGAAGGCGGCGCTGTAGAGCGGAGGCTCGAGAAAGGCCTGGAGGAGCTGCTCGCGCGTGATCTTCGGCCCGCGAAGCAGCTCGACGAGATAGCGCTCGCGCTCGAGCGTGCGCACCGCGCGGGCGTATTCGGGCCAGTCGTCGTGACGCTGATGATTGGTCGCCACCGCCACCTCACGGAATTCTGGCTCGCGGTCGGGAGACAGGAAGGCTGTGACGAACTCGCCGGTCCGGTCCAGAAGCGTGACGTTCTGGGCCGCGTGGATCGGCAGGCGGGCGAGGGTGGTGCGTGCTTCGGCCACGGTCTCGCAGGTCTCGAGGACGTACCGGATGACCAACGGAATGCCGAACCCGTCCCCGACGACGCGTCGGCCGCCGAAGGTGAGTGACACGGCGAGGCCGTCGTCGTTCATGCCGTCGAGCAGACCCCAGAGGCAGTCGCTCATGCCGATCACCCGGCGCCCGGTCCAGGCGGTGGAGTAGACGATGCCCTCGGCGCGGGAGGGCGGATAGTCGTAGTTGCGCACGAGGACCGGCTGGCCGTCCCTGGTCCAGGCTGCCTGAGAGCAGCCGACCACGAAGCCGGGCGGCCGGTAGAGCGACAGGAACCGCGCCGCCAGCTCGTCGCGCCCGGTGAGCTCGACGAGGCGCTCGTAGGTCGGGACCAGCTCGGGCATGTGCTCGCGCAGCATCCGCCGGCACGTGGACAGTCGCGGGCGAGCCGACTCGCCGTCCTTGAGGTACCAGCGCCGGTAGGCCGGCCAGATCGCCTCGAACGAGGCCCGCCACCGCTCGCCGGGCTCGAGCTCCTCGATCGCCTCGAAGGCCAGGCGCTCGCCCTCCGAAGCGGCGAGGAGCTCGGGCGGCCCGTCGCGATGGTCGGGCAGGAGGTCGTGCCTGATCTCGTCCCAGACGGGCAGCCAGTAGCGGTCGATCGCATCGATGGCCACCCGTGGCAGGCCGAGTGATTTGACCCAATCGGGCAAGGAGGTCATCGCGGCAACGGTAGCGGCGCCGCCGGGCGGCCCTGGCGGTCAGGTCGCGGTCAGGCCGCACCAGTCGCGGATGAACAGGCCGAGCGCCTGGGCCGTCTCGACCATCGACGGAAGCAGCACACGCTCGTCGATGCCGTGGATTCCCTCCGCATGCGGGCCGAAGCAGACCGCCGGGCTCCCGCCGAAGAGCTGGAAGCTCCGGGCGTCCGTGGTCGCGGTCGAGGCGAACACGTGCGCCGCGGCCCCCGTCGTCCGCTCGATGGCTCCGCCGAGCACGGCCACGACCGGAGCATCCTCCTCCAGCGTGTAGCCCTCGCATGCGAAGCCGTCGTATGCCACCTCCGCCTCGAACCCCGCGAGCACAGGGTCACCGGAGGCGGCGGCCGCGACGGCGTCCTCGACCCGGCGCTTCAGATCCTCGACGGCGTCTCCGGGGAACAGCGCGAGCCGGCAGTGGACGATGCTCTCGCCCGCCACCGTGGACGGCCAGTCGCCGCCGCGGATCATCCCCACGTTCAGGTTGATGGGGTGGGGATAGACGTCGAAGGGAGCGGGGGGGTCGACGTTCAGCTCGGCCTCGAGCTCTCTCAGCGCGCGGATGACCCGGAAGGTCGCCTCGATCGCGTTCTGCCCTTCCGGCGCCTCGCCCGCGTGAGCCGGCCGGCCCGACACGCGTACCTGGAACCACAGCACGCCGACCTGGGAGTTCTGGATCGCTCCGCCGGTGGGCTCGGTGACGATCACGGCGTCGGCGGTATGGCCGGCGAGCACGCACGCCAGAGCGCCGTTGCCGCTGCACTCCTCCTCCACGACGGACTGCAGCTCGACCAGCCCGCGCGGCGCCAGCCCGAGGCCCTTCAGGCCGCGCACCACTCCCACCATCGCGACGAGGCCGGCCTTCATGTCGCCCGCACCGCGGCCGTAGAGCCAATCGCCGTCGCGCCGCGGCAGGAACGGGGGCGACGACCACATCTCCGCCGGCTCGGGGCTTACGACGTCGATGTGGCCGTTGAGGATGAGGGAGCGTCCGCCGGCCGGCTCCCCCGGCTCCCAGCGCGCCACGACGTTTGCCTTGTCCGACACATCCCAGCTGAAGGGCGAGGCGCCCGGGTGCCCGCGCAGGGCCGCGGGGTCGAGCGGCACGTCCAGCGGCTCGAGGCCCGTCTCCTCGAATGCCTCCCGCATGACGTCCTGGCCGGCCAGCTCATGGCCGAGCACCGTCGGCGCCTCGACCAGGCGCTCGAGCAGCTGCTCCATCGCCGGCCGCTCGGAGGCGACCGCCGACAGGATCTGATCGTCACTCGGGCTCACACGCCCCGCCTGCCGGGGGGACGTCTAGGGCCGGGTTGCGGTCGAAGAAGCCGACGGGCTTCAGCCAGAAGGAGACCGTGTCGACGGGCATGACCGGCCACTCCTCCGGGCGGGTGATGTGGTGGATGCCGAACACGTACCAGAGCACGACGTCCGTGTTCTCGATCGAGCGGTTCGAGGCGGTCCAGGCCGGCAGACCCGTGTCCTCCTCGCTCTGCACCGGAAACTCGCCGCACGGCCAGCGCTCGTCCGGGTCGTACGGCGTCACCCACAGGTTGTGGCCGATCGCCTGCGCGCGACGGAACACCGGCGCCTCGGGGTCCATCATCGCGGGGAAGCACCCGCCCGGGACGAGCTTGTAGCCGACCGGCGTCCCCAGGCCGTTCAGGACGCTCTCGTTGACCACCTTCCAGCTCCGCTGGGTCCGCCAGTCGTAGTCCTGCTTGCCCTCGTCCTCGGTGCGCAGCGGGGTGCTGCGCTGGACGATCGCAAGCCCGTCGGGATTGTCGGAGCCGATCGGCGGCGCCTCGGACTCGGTCATCTGAACCGTGTTGCTCTCCCCGTCGACGTCGAGGTCGAGCCGGGCGACGATGAAATGCTGGTGGAACGGCGCGTAGGTGCGCTCGTCGACGAGCGTCCCGTAGGGCGGCTGCTCGCCCTCGGGGAAGTGGGTCGTGACCATGATGCCGGTGGCGCGCACCTCGCACTCGATGTTCCCGTCCTGGTAGAAGCGCCAGTAGACCAGATACTCGTAGTTCGCCACGGTCGCGTGGAACGAGACCACCAGCCGGCGCGCGCGCCGCACCTCGGCTCCCGCGACCGAATCCACGTGCTTCCAGAGCACGGCGTCGTCCTCCTCGTGGATGCAGATCGCGTTCCCGATCGTCCGGGGCTCGCCCTCGGCGTCATGGACGACGGCGTCGAGGTAGGCGATCTCGCCGAGGCAGTCGCAGCCGACCTCGAGCGAGGTGGTCATGAATCCGAGTCCCCATTCGCCGATGTCGAACGCCGTGCGCGCCTTGTGGTCGTTGGTCGGGTCGCGGTACGGGACGACCATCTCGGCGAACGAGAGCCGGTGGGCCACGGTGCGCACGCAGTCGCCGTCCTCATAGCCGAGCGCGTGGATCACGAGCCCTTCGCGAGGATTGAAGCCGAGCCGCATAGACCACCTCTGCCACTGCAGGAGATGACCGTCGAGGGTGAGGGACGAGCCGTCCGGCTGAACGATCTCGAGCGGCTTCAGATCGTCGCGCAGACGCTGGCCGGGTACGAGCCGGGGAACGTACTCGCCCATTGTCCGCGGCCGGTCGACGGCCGAGGCGTCCTCGATCTCGAGCAGCTCGAGCGTGTTCATGTCGATGACGAAGTGCAGGCCGCTGAGCGGGTTCGCGTACGGGTTGGAGCCCTCCGAGTTTCGGTACCACACGTCGGTCCAGCCGACCCGCCGGTCGCGGTGCTTCTCGGGGAGCAGGAGGCCCCCGTAGGCCCACGTGTCGAAGAGCACGCCGTCCAGGTCGGTGATGCCGTATCGCTCGAGCACCTCGATGACCCGTGGCTCCCGCCGCAGCGCCTCGTTGCACTCGGAGAACTCGTCCGCCGTGAAGTTGGCCTGCTCGCCCGGCCGGTGCTCCCATGAGAGCACGCGGTCCTCACCGATCGACACGAGCGCCTTGTAGGTCTGGCCGTCGTCACGGTTCCAGCACACGACGAGCGCCTCGCGCGCCACCGGGTCGCCGGCGGAATGGCTGCGAGCGGACTCCTTCGAGGGCTCGCTGAGCTCGATCGAGGCGAACCGCCAGCGTGGCCCGACATCCTTGTCGCGACGCAGGACCGCGACGGCGCTCCGGATCTCGTCCGCGGACAGCGGATCGAGCGGGTGAGGCGCGGTCTGGGGGCACATCGGCGTGCATCCTCCGCGATCCCTGACGTCGGGGCAACCGTCCTGGATTAGGTACCTATACGGACCCCTATCCAGGACGGTCCCACTCAGTGGGCATAGAATCGGAGACCGGCGGCGCTCGAGGAGGAGAAGCCATGGCCGAGACCACGACGACGCTGCGGGGGATCTCCGAGATCCGAGGCTTCTTCCGCACCAACCAGACGCCGGTTTACTTCATCTCGCCGACGGCGTTCAACCTGCTCGGCATCGACCGCTGGGTGCGGAACTTCTTCTACGTCAACTATTTCGACTCGTTCGAGGGAAGCCACCCGCGGGTGTTCGTGCCCAAGGAGCTGCCGTACCGCAAGTTCGGCTCGATCGAGGAGATCTGCAACTACCTCCTCGAGCACAAGGAGGTGCTGGAGCTCATCCAGTCGCGCGGGCCGGGCGGCAAGGCCCTGTTCGTCTTCTTCGACGAGGAGACCGAGGCGTGCGCGGCGGAGGCGGGGCTCCAGGTCGCGCTTCCGCCGGCGGAGCTCCGCCACCGGCTGGACTCGAAGATCGTGACCACGAGGATCGGGGACGAGGCGGGGGTGCCGAGCGTGCCCAACGTGGTCGGGCGGGCGACGAGCTACGACGAGGTCATGACGCTCGCAAGGGACGCGGGGCTTGGTGACGACCTGGTGGTCCAGACGCCCTACGGCGACTCGGGCAAGACGACCTTCTTCGTGCGCGGTGAGGTCGACTGGGTGAAGGACGCCGACGACATGGCGAGCCAGGAGCTCAAGGTGATGCGGCGGATCAATCCGCGCGCCGTGGCGGTGGAGGCATGCATCACGCGTCATGGCACGGTCGTGGGGCCGCTGATGACCGATCTCACCGGCCATCCGGAGCTCACCCCCTACCGCGGCGGCTGGTGCGGGAACGACATCTTCCCGGACGCCCTCTCACCCGAGCATCGCGAGCGCGCGAGGGAGCTCACACGCCGGCTCGGGGACCGGCTGGCGCGCGAGGGCTACCGCGGGCTGCTCGAGATCGACTACCTGGTCGACCTGGACAGCGGGGAGCTCTATCTCGGCGAGCTGAACCCGCGCCTCAGCGGCATCAGCTCCATGACGAACGTCAGCGCCAGCGCGTACGCGGACATGCCGCTGTTCCTGTTCCACCTGCTCGAGTACATGGACGTCGACTACGAGATCGACGTCGACGACATCAACCGCCGCTGGTCGAGCCACGACCCGACGGACGTTTGGAGCCAGCTCGTGCTGAAGGAGCCGAACGACCTTGTGGAGCTGCTCACGGGCACGCCGAGGACGGGCATCTGGCGGCTCGACGACGACGGGGGCATCAGCTTCAGCCGCTGGGGCAACGACTGGCACAGCCTCCAAGACGACACCGAGGGCTTCTATCTCCGTGTGCTCGGCCCGGGCGACTATCGGTACAAAGGCGCCGACCTCGGCATCCTGGTCACGCGGGGACGCCTGCAGACGGAGGAGAACGAGCTGACCGACCGTTGCCGCCACTGGATCCAGGGGATCCGCTCCCAGATCGCCGGCACTCCGGTCGAGGACCGGTCCGACCCGCCGCCGAAGCACGACGCGCTCGCCTTCAAGTTCGCGTGACAGGCCGGCGCGGATGATCGATCCCCTCAACCGTTGGTCGGCGATCGGCGAGAAGCCGGACTACGCCGGCCTGCTGACCTTCGCCGGCCTTCCGTACACGGAGGACCCGGCCGAGCTCGGCGGAGTCGACGTCGCGATCGTCGGAGCTCCGATGGACGACCTGGTCTCCGACCGTCCGGGAACGAGCTTCGCGCCGCGCGCGATCCGGGCCGCCAGCAGCCCGCCCGGGCCGCATCTGGAGGCGGGCGTCGACGCGTTCGCCGAGCTCAGGGTGGTCGACTTCGGCGACGCCGCGGTGCTGCCCGCGGACGCTCAGCGCTCTCACGCCGCGATCGAGAAGGTGGTCGGCGAGGTCCTCGCGGCCGGGGCCATGCCGCTGGTGCTGGGTGGCGACCACTCGGTCACCGACCCCAGCGTGCGGGCGTGCGCCGCCAAGCACGGACCCGTGGGCGTCGTGCACTTCGACACGCACACGGACACCGGCACGGAGGTCTTCGGCGTCCAGCGCTCCCACGGCACGTTCATGCGCAGCCTCATAGACGACGGGCACGTCGACCCGCGCCGCTACGCGCAGATCGGCCTGCGCGGCTACTGGCCTGGCGAGCGCGAGTTCGAGTGGCAGCGGGAGCGGGGCATCACGAGCCTGTTCATGCACGACGTCCGCGACCTCGGGATCAGGGAGGTGGTCGGGCGCGCGCTCGCGGCCGTCGGCGCCGGACCCGCCTACCTGACCGTGGACATCGACGTGCTCGACCCGGCGTTCGTGCCAGGGACCGGGACGCCCGAGCCGGGCGGCCTCACCTCGGCCGATCTCCTATTGGCCGTCCGCGAGGTGGCGAGGGGCCTCGAGCTGGTGGGGGCCGACCTGGTCGAGGTGATCCCCAATCAGGTCGGTACCGCGGACTCCTCGGCGCTCGTCGCGGACCGCGTCGTGCGAGAGACGCTCACGGGCATCGCACTGCGGCGGCGGGCCGCCTCCTCGAGGCCGGCGCTCAGCGCCTCGTAGACCAGCTCGAACTGCTCCGGTGGACCTGACGGTTTGGACGATCTACAGTCGCTCAGTCTCGGGCGCAGCCGGGAGGCTGCGCGTCGGCCTTGGAGGGAGCGGCCCATGCACGATTTCGACGAGCTCACCGAGCGGATCGCCAAGGCGGTCTACGGCTACACCGACTGGCGGCTGCGGCTCGACCCGGTGCCGCTCGACGTCGGCGCTCCTCGCGACCAGTTAGAGGAGCGAATGGCCGGCCTGCTGGGTGCGCGGGGGAACGACCCGGAAACGGTGCTGAAGCTGTACGACGAGACCGTCTCGCGCGCCGTTATCTCGTGTGACAGCCCGCGCTTCCTCGCCTTCATCCCCGCCGCGCCGACGAAGGCCTCGCTGCTGTTCGACATGGTGGTCTCCTGCGCCTCCATCCAGGGCATCTCGTGGCTCGAGGCCGCGGGGGCGGTGCACGCCGAGAACCAGGTCCTGCGGCTGATGGCGGATTTCGCCGGCCTGCCGGAATCTGCGGGCGGCTGCTTCGTCTCGGGCGGCTCTGCCGGGAACCTGTCCGCCCTCGTCGTCGCGCGCGAGACCGCCAAACGCAGGGTCGCCGACTCGGGCGGCGAGCAGCCGCGCCGCTGGCGTATCGCGGCGAGCCACGAAGCGCATTCCTCGATCGACAACGCGCTGCGCATCATGGAGGTGGACGCCCTGCACGTGCCGGTCGAGGAACAACGCCTCACCGGCGAGGCGCTGAGGGCGGCCCTCGACGCGGACGGCAACCTGGCCTCGGTCTGCGGCGTCGTCGCCACCGGCGGCACCACCAACGCGGGCATCGTCGACGACCTCGCCGGCGTGGGCGAGGTGGCGCGCGAGCACGGCCTCTGGTTCCACGTCGACTGCGCCTACGGCGGCGCCGGGCTGCTCGCCCCGAGCGTGCGCGGGCGCTACGCGGGGATCGAGCAGGCGGACTCGATCGTGATGGACCCGCACAAGTGGTGGTTTGCGCCGTTCGACTGCGCCGCTCTGGTCTATCGCGAGCCCGGGCGCGCCAGGGCCGTGCATACGCAGGATGCGTCCTACCTCGACGTCATACACGACCGCCCGGAGGAGTGGAACCCGACCGACTACGCCTACCACCTCACCCGCCGCGCGCGCGGCCTGCCGCTGTGGTTCTCGCTCGCCGTGAACGGCACCGACGCCTACGGTGACGCCATCGAGGCGGCGCTCGCGCTCACGCGCGAGACCGCCGAGCTGATCCGCGCAGCGCCGCATCTCGAGCTCTTGCGCGAGCCCGAGCTGGCCGTGGTGCTGTTTCGCCGCGTCGGCTGGACGGCCGAGGACTACAACGCCTGGTCCAGCCGGCTGCTCGCCGAGCAGGTGGCCTTCGTGACGCCGTCCGCGTGGGAGGGCGAGACGGTCGCGCGGCTCGTGTTCATGCACCCGGCGACCAAGCTCGAGGTCGTTCGCGAGATCCTCGACGCCATGGCTTAGTGGACACGCTGTTGTCCCTCTTCCCGTCCGGCAGCGCCACCGACGCCGACGGGATGCTCCTCGTCGGCGGCTGCCGCGCGGACGAGCTCGCCGCGGAGTTCGGGACGCCCGTGCTCGTCGTCGCCGAGCGGGCGCTTCGCGAGCGGGCGCGCGAGTACACCCGCGAGCTGGCCGAGCGCTGGCCCAGATCGCGGGTGGTGTTCGCATCGAAGGCGTTCCCGTGTACCGCCGTCCAGCGCGTGATGCTCGAGGAGGGGCTGGGCCTCGACGTCGCCGGCGGTGGCGAGATCGTCACCGCGCTGAGGGCTGGAGCCGACCCCGCGCTGTTGGTGCTGCACGGAAACGCCAAGAGCGACGAGGAGATAGCCATGGTCGTGGAGCACCGCATCGGCCTGGTCGTCGTGGACAACGGCGACGACGTCGACCGGCTCGAGGCGACCGTGCCGGACGGGCGCGCGCAGGACGTGCTGGTACGCGTCATACCGGGGGTCACCGCCGACACTCACCCGCACGTGCTCACCGGCCACGAGGGCTCGAAGTTCGGGCTGGCGCCGGCGGCGGCCGCCGAGCTGATCCGCCGGATCGAGGACAGCAGACGGCTGCGCATGCAGGGGCTGCACGTCCACATCGGCTCCCAGATCCAGGAGGTCGAGCCGTTCGCCCAGTCGGTGGCACCCCTTGCGGCCCTGGGCGAGTTCCCGGTCTACGACCTCGGCGGCGGCCTCGGCGCCCGTTACACGTACGGCGACAGACCACCGGCCGTCGGCGAGTACCTCGATGCGCTGATCGGGGCGGCACGCGAGCACCTGCCCGCCGAGGCCGAGCTGATCCTCGAGCCCGGTCGCAGCATCGTCGCGTCCGCCGCGACGACGCTCTATCGCGTGGTCACCGTCAAGCGCGGCGAGCCCACCTTCGTCGCCGTCGACGGCGGGATGGGCGACAACCTCGAGGTGGCCCTGTTCGGCCAGCGCTTCGAGGCCGGGATGGTCGACCGGCTGGACGACTCCGAGGGCGAGGCCGTCACGCTGGTCGGCCGGCACTGCGAGAGCGGGGACGTCCTCATCGACGCCGTGCGGCTGGCCGACCCGCGCGTGGGAGACCTGCTTGGCGTCCCGGCGACCGGGGCGTACTGCTTCACGATGGCGAACAACTACAACGGCAACCGCCGGCTCCCGGTGGTGTTCGCGGCGGACGGCGCGGCCCGGCTCGTGGTGCGTCGCGAGACCTGGGCGGACCTGTTCGCGCGCGACATCGACGAGAGCTAGACCACCGTCTGGACCGGCACCTCGTAGAACTCGACCGACGTGCGCCGCTCGCTCGCGCCGGGGTTCATGGCGTTGAGGGCCTCGTCGCCGCGGCGCATCGCCTCCTCGCTCTCGAAGAGCGTGACGCCGAGTCCCTTGCCGCTCTCGCGGTTGATGAGCATGAGCATCTTCGCGCCCTCGAGTCCGGCCGGCGTCTCGCCGGATTCGACCTCGCCGCGCACCATCTCGATCGCGTCGTCGATTCTCGCGGGGTCACTCTCGAATGTCGCTATGCGCGCGTACATGTCGCCTCCTTCGAAACCGGGGGAGAACAGGCTAGAACCTCCACGCGATCGGCGCGCGCGGGTCGGGGAGGTACGCGCAGTAGGTGCCGGTGCGGATCGCGCGGCCCAGGTGCTCGCCGAGATCGGGATGGTGCTCGTCGATCCGGGCCATTCCCTGGCGGAGCGCGCGGGTGACCGCGGAGCGGGCCCGTTCGGACGCGGATGAGGCTCGTCGATCCCGTCCGCCCAGCCCGACTGCATGTGCGAGCTCTCGGACGAGGAAGTCGCGCTCGGCGTCCGCCTGCGCGGCCCGCTCGGCGTCCCAGCTCGCGCACTTCAACGTGAGCGCGAGTGCTCGCGGGAGGTGGTGGTGAACGCGCGGCTCGTGCTGACCTCCGCGATCGTGAACGTCTCGTGGCCGCTGTAGCTCGGTTGTGAGGGATCGTCGGGCTCGAAGGTGACCTGCACGGTGCTGTGCCCCGTGAAGCGGTAGTACGACGGCGAGCCAGAGGCGCATCCGTGAGTGGAACGGGTGCTTGTCGATCACTTCTTCGGC
>Ga0137374_10006006_pt1 | contig 14451 bp, 11 predicted proteins | sample SagtaG_20_FD_104811 | JGI IMG/M metagenome (GOLD analysis project Ga0137374, IMG submission 104811) | Vadose zone soil microbial communities from Sagehorn Ranch, Mendocino, California, USA - Sage1_R_100_16 metaG | ecosystem: Environmental > Terrestrial > Soil > Vadose zone | place: USA...
AACCCGCTCGCCAGGTGTCGGGTCACAGATGACGCGGCCCTCGCGCAACGCCTCTTCGTCAGGAGGGCTCATTCTAATGACTCATGTGTTTACTCATCGTCCTCACGCGGTGCCCAATTTCCAGCGGTTTGAATTCCGCGGGCCTGTCGAGACACCAACATTCGCCACTGCATGATAATATAGTCAGGCTTGAACAACCGCTCCCGGTGCCACCAGTCTTCTTTCGCATAAGCGTGGTGCGACCACTTGCGCGCAAAGGCGTCAAAATTGTTAAATCCCTCGGGTTGGCTGCCGGGCTCTTGCCAGACTAGAGGAGAGAGCTCTTTGGCTTCTTCAACGAATGCAGCTCGCTCTGCTTCGGTATGAGCATGCCCCGCAATCAATATCATATAAAGATGAGCGTTTTCGTTGATAGGAACGTACCACTCGAAGTGAATTTTGCCGAGGCGCGGAAAATTGTTAACCTGCAAGCCACAGGGCAGATAGCAGCCGACTGCGTCAATGCGAGGTTCGGTCCGTACTACCGATGGCGCATCCTTGGGCCAGCCAGGCACGCGAACGTCTTGTCCATCAATCTCTCGCGCATACACATTGATGTCATCCTGCTTGATGATCCCTTTGGGCTTTCCCTCGTCCTCCAGCACATGGATGATGTCCTTGCGTGACGGGTAGGTCCCGAAGGGTCGAATGCGACCGGACTGCTGCATCCCCACCCAATGGCGGTGACCATAGATGTGGGCAGGATCAAAGCCATTCTCGGCGGCGACTCGCCAGTTGCACTTGATGTGGCGGCGGACGACGGGGTAGGTGACGAGATCCTCGTCCCAGAAACGCGGCTGGGTGTCCTCACGGAGGTCGACCGGGGCATCATCTCCGATCCACACGAAGACGATCTGATTCCGTTCGGCAGTGGGATACGCCTTGAGCCCGATCTTGCCGCGCAAGGCGCTGTCCGCTTCGGTCAGAATCTCGACTAGCTTGCCGTCGCGCCAATCAAATGTGAAGCCGTGGAACCAGCAGGTCAGTGTGTGGGGCGTATAGCATTCCGGTCGTACAGAAAAAGGAACGCCACGATGTACGCATCGATCTTCGACACAATGCACCTTGCCATCGATGCGTTTGAAGAAGAGGCGCTCACCCAGGATGATCTCAGCGCGAGTCTGGCCCTCCGGAATCTCATGAGAGAAGAGGACGGGATACCAGTAGTTCCGCAGACCCAGCTTCGCTTCGAGGTAGCGCTGCCAAGGTTTGTGCTTCTGTCCACCCTCCATCTCTCCCTGGATCGGGTCGTCTTCCTTGCCGCGCTCACCCCCCATCCCGGCGGAGTGTAGGTCAAGCAGACTACGGATAGCAAGCCTCTCTCGGGAACGTCGAGGGTCGGTGATGGAGAAGAAAGCGCACACTATGGCGGAATCGCCACGACGGCGCTGGTGAGGCGGCACCGTCATGGCGAAGACCGGACACAGTCATGCTAACATTACTGCGTCAGATCGTCGCTGCCAGATCGTTTCATCGTAGTAGCCATAGGCCCACTCAAGTACTGACCGGACAGGCGGAACTGGCTGTCGGCGAAGCCGAAGAGGCGAGGCCTCGCGGCCATGCCGGTCTGATGGGTCCTACCGACGGCCTCGCCGTAAATTTGCGTGGGGAAACGCGGCAATTGCTGATCGTGATCTGTCATCGCCAAGATCTGACGCAGTCATGCTAAGCAGCCCGTGGTCTCGATGCGAGTCCTCGCCAGCCGAACGCTTGTTCCAAGAGCCGCCCCAGCGCGAGTACGGTGACATCATCGCCGCAGCGGCCCACGATCTGCACGCCGATGGGGTGCCCCTGGGAACTCAGGGTGGCGGGAATGCTGATCGCCGGTTGGCCCGACATGTTGAACGGCGCCGTGAAAGCGCCGAGCTCGGCCGCGCGTCGGAATACCTCGTCGGGCAGCAGGTTGCGCCACGCTCCGATCGGCGTCGGCTCCACGGCCACCGTGGGTGTGAGCCACACATCGGCATCGCCGAAGACGGCCAGAACACGTTCGGAGATGGACCCGATTTTCGCGGAGACTTGGCGTCGGTCGAGGTGCTTGCCCGCTTCACGCAGCCAGCGCGTCACCGGCTGCGTCAATTCCCAATCGGCGACCGGCACGTTGGCGACGGCTTGCTGCCAGATTGGGAGAAAATCGTCGATGTCCGCGCCGGAGAGCTGCGGGTGCGGTTCGACCTGATGACCGAGCCCTGCGAGGATCTCCGCGGCGCGCTCGACGGCGGCTTTGGCGTCATCCGTCGTTTTGACGACGTGCACTTCGGTTGCGTAACGCACGCGCAAAGATCGCAGCGGCATGCGTGATCGCTCGAGAAACCCGGCGCCATCTGCCCCGCGATCGGTCATCGCGTCGAGAAGCGCAGCCGCGTCGTCGACCGAGCGCGCGAGAGGTCCGCACGTCCAGATGATGTCCGGCTGCCGCATACCGAACGGGTTCTCGACGATGCCGCGCGATGGCTTGAACCCGACGATGCCGCAAAGCGAAGCGGGGATACGGACCGAGCCTCCGCCGTCGCTCCCCTGTGCGAAAGGAACGAGGTCGGCCGCGACCGCCGCGCCGGAGCCGCCGCTCGATCCGCCAGCGGTCACCCGCGCGTCCCACGGATTGCGCGTGGGCGGGTGGATATCGGGCTCGGTCACCGGCAGCGCGCCGAGCTCGGAGGTCGCGGTCTTGCCGACGAAGATGAGACCGGCGCGTCGCAGTCGAGCGACGACGAGATCGTCGGCAGGAACGAGCAGGCGCGAAAACGCGCGCGACCCCATGCGCATGAACGCGCCGCGCACCGCGTTGAGATCCTTGATGGCGATCGGCACGCCATAAAGCGGCGCGTCGGGCGGCGGATTTCGTCGATCGGCGCGCCGCGCGGTGCGACGAGCCTCGTCGGCGAGCACCTGCACGAACGCGCTGTACTCGCCGTCGTGCGCGGCGATGCGCCGCAGATACAGCTCGGTCAACTCTTCCGAAGAGAGGAACCCCGAGCGAATCATCGCGCCCTGCTCGAGGGCCGACAGGCGGAGAATCTCGAACTCGTTCACGGTCCCAACTCTTACGGCAATCGCCGCCGATGTCGAGCGCATCGTTGCTCGCCTTTTTAGAACGCCTCGAAAAGCAGACTGCTTTCGCCGACGCGCCCTCTTCTCAACACCGCGCGCGGCGTCCTTGCTCCACTGAAGCAGGGCCGCTAGAGTGCGCTGGTTTTTCGAGGGCGAATGCGACAAATGCAGTTCGAACGTTGCTGGGTTCTGAGCCTCGCCTGCTCGATCTTGGGCGGTGGTTGCGAAGTGGTCACGAAAGACCCACCCACCCGCGACGCAGGCTTCGATGGCGCCGAAGTGCCGGACGCGGTTGGCGATGCAACACAGTCCAGCCCTGATGGGGGTTCTTGCCAGCCGGGTTGGGGCGACTGCACCGCGGCTCCGGGGTGCGAAACCGATCTGCTCGCCAGCGCGACGAATTGCGGCAAGTGCGGTCACGATTGTTTGGGGGTCAGCTGCGGGATGGCCCTCTGCGAACCGACACAGCTCGGTACCGCGCAGGTAGGCGTGTTTGGCCAATCCATTGGAGTGCACGGGCAAACGGTCTATTGGATCACGGGAGACACGATCCAAGGAGCACTGTGGACGTGTCCGACCTCAGGATGCCCCGCGATGCTCGCCGCCCTAAACCCCACAAGCGGGCACCCCTGGGCCTCGGTGCTCGACTCCCGGCAAGTTTTCTGGCTCGACAAACTAGGCGTCCTCAGCTGCCCTCTTACGGGCTGCGGTTCGGGTCCTACCCGTCTGTCTCCCGAAGAACCGGTATCCGGTGGCATTGCGATCGACGCCGCGTCGCACGTTTATTGGACGGATACGAACAACAAGGTCGTCAAGAAGTACGACAATTCACTCCTACCGGGAACTGAAATCGTCCAACTATCCACGACGTCTAGTCTGCCGACGTCCATCGCCGTTGATGGATCCACCGTGTATTGGCTCGAGGTTTCTTCCAGCTCGATGGACCCCATTCCCCCCGACGGTCGGCTGATGCGCTGCTCGACCGCATGCACAAACAACGCGATGACCTTTGTTATCGATCAGCGACTCCATGCCGAGTCTTGGTTCGCGGTCAACGAGCTCACGGTCGCGAATTCCAACGTCTATTGGATCGCGGCAACGGGTCTGACGAGCCCTCTTTCTCGGGTGATGACGTGTCCAACCACAGGTTGTGGCGATCATCCTTCTCCTTTCGGGGATGTCGATACACGCGCTCCGGGATTGTATTCGGACGGCACGTATCTCTATTGGGCTACCAAGGACCTTCAGTTCAACATCGCGCGTAGACGCCTCGACGGCACCGGCCCAGCGGAAAAATTTGCGACTACGATCGGACCGGTATCGGCGATCACGTCGGACGCGACCTACATCTACTGGATCGAGAGCAGTGGGCTGGGCGCGGGTCCGCTGTACCTGATGAAAGCGCCAAGGTAACGAAACCCTATCGCCTCGGGCCTGCCAGGAAGGGGGCAATTTGCGCAGCGACATCTATTGACCAGAGTTCAATACCGAGGTAAGAGAGGGGCGGAGGTGCCTATGAACACTGGACCCGCTTTTGGCCGCGCACGATTGGGTTTTGTATTGTCCGCGGTTCTCGCGGCCGGTTGTGGTGGTTCGAGCACCTCGGAGGCGGGGGGACCGGCAACGACTGGGTCGAGCGGATCGAGCGGCTCGACGACCACCTCGGAAACATCCAGCACGTCAGGAACGGGAAGTAGCACGACAGGCGAGGGGGGAGCAGGCGGCGCCACCGTGGCCGGCACGGGGGGCTCCGATACGGGTGCAGGGGGCTCAAGCACGGGCACTGCGGGTTCGACCGGTGCTGGGGGCGCGGGCATGGGGTCGTGTAGTCCCCTCACAAACTTCACGCTCGCCGTGCACGTCGTGATGGACGTGACCTGGGCGGGCAGCAACACGACGACGGCGGGTTCAGGCAAGGTTCACATCTGGAACCGTACCAAGCTCACCGCGAATGGCAGCACGATCAGCGGCGACGATACCCAAGCTTGCGGCTCGGTCCTTCCTGAGTTCGGGCTGACCCAGCTCGCTGCCATCGCCGCAGGAGGGTCCAAGATACTCATCGAGATCCCGAACGAAATCTGGGACAAGCCTTCGATGCCGAAATTCCACAGTCAAGGGACGCTCAGCGCGTGGACGATCGGCGGAACGGCGGATTTCATGGCTACGTACGGGTTGGTCGGCGTGAACCTCAATCCGCCCACCGCTCCATGGCCAGACAGCTACACGACGCTTCTCGCCGCCAAAGAAGTGGTCGATGCCGACGGCGACATGAAGCTAGGCATCACCGCGGTACCGAGGAGCAGTGGCGGCTACGTGCAGCCGCCCGTCGGCCTTACCGGGCCCAAAGCGGACAAGCTATACATCGTGACCCGAACGGCGATCGCGCTTCACGGCACACTGACGGCGTGTGACGCGCTCTCGGGGACCGCGCAGATCCCCTTCTTCGATAATCATGTCGTCGGCTGCCACACCACAAGTGGCGCCGATTGCGACACCACCAGCCAGATGCCCGACAACAGCCAGACTGGTTTTGTCGACAAGTCTCGGACCATCTACAAGCCGGGAGCGGCGACGTTCACCGCCAAGAAGGTAGCCGACAACGCAACGTGCGCCGATGTCCGCGCTGCGCTTCCGTAATGTGACGACGGATGCGCTCCGGCCGAGCCCCACTCTTGCTCGCGCTCATCGGCACGAGCACGATGTCCGCAAGCGTATCCCGCGCGTCGGGGTTTGCGGCGGCGCGATTCGGTGGTGAGCTCGGTGGGGTCACGTCGACGAACCCCACCGCGCTCTACTACAACCCGGGTGGGATCGGCTTCAGCTCCGGCACGAGCCTCTTCGGCGACGGCACTGTTGCGCTCCGGCATTTCTCTTGGGAGCACCCGCGCTCGCAATACGACGGCGCAGACCCCCCCGGTGGAGAAGGAGCCAACGCCGGCAAAGCCGAGGTATTCAACGTCTTCGGTGGCCCTATGCTAGGGGCCACGACGCATCTGGGCAATCTCGCGTTGGGCGCCGCGCTGTCGGTGCCTTTCGGGGGCCGAGCCTTCTTTGGCAAAAACGACAAGTTTGTCAATAGCACCTTCCCCCTGGCCGCCGACGGCGTTCAGCGCTGGCATCTCACCGAGGGCGCTGTGACGTCGATCTACTTCACATTGGGCGCCGCGTATCGCCTCGGTCCGGTAAGCATTGGCATCGCGGGCAATCTCGTCGACTCGTCTTTCAAGAACACGCAGGCGAAAGACATCACGGGCGACGGCCTGCCCAATACCGCGAACGAAGGGCGCGATACGCTCGATGTCAGGGGTTGGAACGCAAGCGTAGGCGTGGGCGCTACGGTGGAAGTCGCTGCCGACCGACTCTGGCTGTCGGCTTCGTACCAATCGCAACCCGGATTCGGTCCGATACAGCTCAAAGGAACCGTTGCGGTGTCCGACCCAAGCGGCAACGTCGCGACCTTTCCGGTCACCTTCGATACCGCCCTTCCGGACATTCTTCGTGTAGGCGCTCGCTATCGGACGAGCGACACCTTCGAGCTTCGGCTGATGGCCGATTGGACACGTTGGAGCGTTCTTCACACGCAGTGCGTCGCGATCGAAGGACACCCGTGCATCGTGGACGCGAGCGGGGCGGATGCGGGCGATGGAGGCACCGTTCAGAACATTCGCAGATACTGGAACGATACGTACGGCGTTCACCTGAGCGCCAGCCACTGGGTACGTCCTGATGTCGAGCTTTTCGCGGGCGTCGCCGGGGAGACCGCTGCCAGCCCCGACGAAACGCTGCGGCCTGATCTCCCCGACGCCGACAATTTCGCGGTCGCCTTGGGGGGGCGCGTCGAGGTGGTCAGGGCGCTGCTCATCGCGGCGACGTACACGCACATCCAATATCTGAATCGCGACAACACCGGAAAAAGCACGCTTCCCCTGCCGGTCGCTCCCACGCGATGGCCGGACGGCGGTGGCAAATACACGCAATGGATCGGCGTTTTCAACTTGAACGTCGAAAAGAGGTTCTGAGGATCCGACATGAGTGCCATCGGTCGAACGCTGTCCGTTTTGACGCGCGTCGCGGGGTCGGAGTTCATCGGGCGCATGGGGCTTCGGCGCCCCGCGCAAGAGCTCGCATCGCGCGCGGTGCGCGGCGGGGTGGCCCTCGGCGAGGCGGCGACGCGCGGGTTTCAGGCGCTGTCCGGGTTGACGGAGCCGGCCCGGCTGTCGACTCCCAAGGCGCGCGACCGCTTCGATCTCATCGCGACCGACGAGCAGGTGATGATCCGTTCGAGCGCCGCGCGCGTGGCGAGCGACCACTTTCGGCCCGCCGCGATGGGGGCAAGCGAGGCGTGCTCGGCGCCCGCCGAGGTGATGGCCAAAGTCGAGGAGTTGGGCCTGACGCACTACGCCATTCCCGAGGCGCTCGGCGGCGCAGGAAACGAGAGCTCACCGGTTACGGGCGCCATCGTGGCCGAAACGCTGGCGCACGGCGACATGGGCCTCTCGCTCGCCGCGCTTTCGCCCGTGGGCGTCGTGAATACGCTCGTGCGCTGGGGGTCGGCAAGCCAGCAGGCGACCTACTTGCCGGCGTTTCTCGAACAAGGCGGATTGCCTGCCGCGCTCGCCCTGATGGAGCCTCAGCCGCTCGCTGACCCTTTTTCGGTGCGCACGCGAGCCACACCCGCACGGTCCGGCTTCGTCTTACGCGGCAAAAAGACGCTCGTGCCGCTTGCTGAAACGGCGAAGCTTTTCCTCGTGAGCGCGCGCGTCGAGGGCAACCGCATCGAGCTCTTTCTCGTCGAGCGTGACGCGCCGGGCGTGAGCATCCAACCCGCGCCGGCCATGGGCTTGCGGGCCGCGTCGCTCGGCTGCCTCGAGCTTGCCGACGTTCAGGTCGGCGCGAGCGCGCTCTTGGGCGAAGGGAGGGCCGGCGCGTTCTACGAAGAGCTGATCGACCGCGCGCGCGTCGGGTGGTGCGCGCTCGCCACGGGGACGGCGCAGGCGGTTCTCGACTACGTAGTCGAGTATTGCAATGGGCGAACTGCGTTCGGCGAGCCGATCACGAATCGCCAAGCGGTCGCATTCATTATCGCCGATATCGCTATCGAGCTCGAGTCAATGCGTTTACTCACGCAGCGCGCCGCCAGCCGAGCCGAACAGGGGCTATCGTTTCATCGCGAAGCCTACCTTGCTCGTGTTTTTGCGGCGGAGAGAGCCACCCAAATCGGCACCAACGGCGTCCAGCTCCTCGGCGGTCACGGTTACGTCAAAGAACATCCCGTCGAGCGCTGGTATCGGGATCTGACGGCCGTCGGTTTGATGGAGGGAGGCTTCGTCGTCTGATGCCGATCAACCTCGAGATTCCGAAGAAGCTCGAAGCGTTTGCCCAGCAGGCCCACGACGTCGCCGAGCACGTCTTTCGCCCGATCTCCCGCAAATACGATCGCGCCGAGCACCAATATGCGGTCGAGCTCGACATGTTGGCCAAAGTCATGGACGGCATGAGGGAGGGGGCGGGGCATGGCGTGAACGGCGTAGGCCGTGCCAAGCACCACGGGCAGACCAACGGCGCCGCGCGCGAAGTCCGCAACGGCTCCAACATGGCCGCCGTCCTCGGCATGACCGAGCTCTGCTGGGGCGACGTGGGGCTCGCGCTGACGATTCCACGTCAAGGTTTGGGCAACGCGGCGATCGCAGCGGTGGCGAGCGAAGAGCAACTGGAGCGCTTCAAAGGTCGGTGGGCGGCGATGGCCATCACCGAACCGGAAGCTGGCTCCGACTCGGCCAATATCAAGACCACCGCTCAGCTCGACGGCGATCACTACGTCATCAATGGCGAAAAGATCTTCGTCACCTGTGGCGAGCGGGCCGACGCCATCGTCGTCTGGGCTACGCTCGACAAGTCGAAGGGTCGCGCGGCCATCAAACCGTTCGTCGTCGAGAAAGGCACGCCGGGCCTCGAAGTCGTGCGGCTCGACAAAAAGCTCGGCATTCGCGCCTCGGACACCGCCACCATCCGCTTGAGCGACTGCCGCGTTCCGCGGGAGAACCTACTCGGCAACCCGGACATCAGCGTCGAGCGCGGCTTTGCCGGCGTGATGAAGACGTTCGACAACACCCGGCCCATCGTCGCCGCGATGTCGCTCGGCGTCGCCCGCGCCGCTCTCGAGCGCACGCGAGAGCTGCTGGCTCACGAGGGAATCCTCGCCGATTACAACCGGAGCTTCTATCGTGCGCCGGCCGCCGAGGCCGAACTTTACCGGATGGAGGCCGAGCTCGAAGCGGCGAGGCTTCTCACCCTGAAAGCCGCTTGGATGGCCGACAACGCCCTACCCAACTCCAAAGAAGCATCGATGGCCAAAGCGAAAGCAGGTCGTGTCGGCAATGCGATCACGCTGCGTTGCGTCGAGCTCTGTGCGGGAGCGGGCTACGGCGAAACGGAACTTCTCGAGAAGTGGGCGCGCGACTCCAAGATTCTCGACATTTTCGAAGGCACTCAACAAATCCAGCTCCTCATCGTGGCCCGCCGTCTTTTGGGCAAAAGCTCGGACCAATTGAAATAGGAAGGTTTTACCATGGCCCTTATGAGCAACCGCAACTGGAACGATTGGATCGGCGAATACTCCGAAAGCCACCAGCACCCCGTCAATCGTTTGTGCCACACCATCGGCATTCCGATGATTGCTCTGTCGATCCTGCTTTTCCTTGCCTCTCCGATCGTGAAGGGGCTCTGGGCCCCGTCTCTCGCGCTCTTCGTCGTGGGCTGGGTCTTTCAATTCATAGGGCACGCCTACGAGAAGAAGCCCCCGGAGTTCTTCAAGGACTGGCGTTTCTTGTTCGTGGGCCTGCGGTGGTGGGTCGCGAAGCTGCGCGGCCGCGCCTGAGCGGCTAGCAGCACCCCACTCGCGGAAAGCGAGCTGGCCCAGCTCGAGTCGTATCTCATTCAGAAGTATGGTTTGTCGCCTTGAGTTACGAACCCTCGGACGGCGGCCGATCACCTGCGACGATCGCGTAATCGACCCCGGGATCGGCGCCGCATGCTCGATATCGGCGGCTTGCGCAGCCAGGTCGTGAAGAGTACCGCGCCGACGAGCGCCGCGACCCACGCGAGCAGCGGCTCACCAGTCAGCCATTCGAGCCAGATCTCACGCGTAAGGAAGGCCACGCCAAGCCCGGTCACGATTACGAGTGCGCCAGCCACACGAAGAACCAAGCCTGCGGTGGTCACCATAGGTACGAGGTCGGCCCGATCTTCATCCGGCGCAGAGTAAGGATTTTCCTCGGCCACAACTTCAATCTAGCACTTGCGGCCGTTGCCTTCGGCGCCCAAGTTTGCTTTTGTCATTCGTCCGAGAATCGCCCGCCGCGCCGCAAGAAAATGGCAGACTGGTCCGCGATGATTCTCATCGGGCAATACGACTCTCCATTCGTCCGTCGTGTGGCGATCGCCATTCGGTTTTACGGCATGCAGTACGAACACCGTCCCTGGTCGGTGTTCGCCGACGCCGACAAGATTGTGCAGTTCAATCCCTTGCGGCGGGTGCCCACGCTCGTTCTCGATTGGGGAGAGGTGCTCGTCGAAAGCTCCGCGATTATCGACACCATCGGCGAATGGATCGGCCCGAACGCGCCCTCCTGCCGCGGAGCGGCCCGATCCGTCGCGACGGGCTCCGCATTATCGCGTTCGCGACGGGCTTCGCCCACAAGGCGGTGAGCCTCTATCTCGAAGCCTTGCTCAGGAAGGCGCCGTCGGAAGCATGGATCGCCCGCTGTCGGAACCAGATCGCCGAAACCCTCGACGTCTTGGAAGCCGATCGAACGCGCCGCAGCAGCGCTTGGTGGCTCGGCGACCTGTTGAGCCAGGTCGAATGACGACGTCACAACATTTCATCCTCGTCACCATCGGCGTACTAACCGCGAGGGGCGTTCCGGGCGTGGGTAGACTCTGTCCTTTGAGATCGTTTCGCGGGCGCGTGGTCGTGCCGGTCAGAAAACGCCCGTCCGGAGACAGGAATCGATAATCGACCGTGACTTGGTATTCGCTATCGTCATCCACCTTCCCGGTCGCTCCAATCAGTTCTCCGGGGAGGGTGTGACCCCGGCGAAGGCGCAGCCCGCGAAAAAAGACGGTCAGGAAACGGAACATACGGCCACACGATACGACTTCGGCCCGCACACATAGCCATTTGGCTGATGGGGCCTTCACCAAATTGTCGCACGAAAAAAGTCGGCGTTGCGACGTTTTCTGGAGTCTCCCGATCGATGCTCTCGATCTTCGATGTTCTTCTTCCATTGGCCGGTAAGACGCACTAATGGAAATGATTCGATGCCTCGGGATAGTCCTCGCGGTATTCGCCGTCCCATCGCATCACTCGACGTGCGAGAGATACGATTCTAGCGGCCACACGCCTAACAAACGGTCTGCACCATGAAAACTTGGATTGGCTTAGCAGTAATAGGGTTGCTTGTTCTTTCCGGATGTAGCGGCGGTACAGACACCGTCATTGCGAGTTCCGGTGGATCTGCAGGTGCGTCAGGGGGGCAACCGGTCAGCGGCGGTAGCGGTGGTGCCACGAGTGGTGGAAGCGGCGTCACCGGCGGTAAGACCGGGGGCGGAGGAAACGCTGGCGAAACAGGCGGGTCTTCATCGGGCGGCGCGGGCAATCCCAACACGAATGAAGGAGGAGCCGATCACGACACGAGCGACGCACAGCCTGACCAGTCCGAGGGCGACGCGCGCGCAGACGGGCGCGCCAAAGACGCGCGCGCCGACCAGGCAGCAAGCGACGGGCTGGCGGATCAAGGCGCGACCGATGGCCGGCCCGACGAGGACGCCGGCCACGGACAGGCCGACGAGGACGCCGGCCACGGACAGGCCGACGAGGACGCCGGCCACGGACAGGCCGACGAGGACGCCGGCCACGGACAGGCAAACGAAGACGCCGGCGATGGTGGGGTCAATGGCGATGCTGCGGCGGACCAGGCGACCGGCGATGGGCCGGCCACGTGCAGCGTGCCGTCCGTCGTTGGATCAACCGGTCATTCGACAGAAGGAGTCCTCACGAACCATCCGGAATTCCATTTCGTGAAGAGCAGTGGCCCGTTCGAGATTGCGTCGATCTATCTTCGCTTGGACCGGCTGCCAACCTTCAACTCCATTCGCCTCTGGGGCGATCTCAAGAACACGAGTACCCAGCAACAATGCGTGCCCCTCGTCACTTCGTTCACCATAGGACAGCAGCAGGTGCTCGTCATCGTCCAGGGACCGGCGTATCATGGCTTCTCCAAGGTCACCGACGTGTGTCTCGAGCCCGGTGCGAAGGGCGTGATCCGGGGCATTCAGAATAACGTGTCTGCGACCCTGCTCGATGCACCTACGACCGTGTCGTACGCGATGACCGGCCTGTCCCTGAGCGGCGAAACCAGGGATCTGGCCGAGCCGCAGATCGTGACCGCCTCGGTCAAGAATACGTCCCTCGGTTGGGTGCTCGCCGGAACCATGAAAGCGGGAACTGCCGACATCTACAACTTGCAGGTTTCCTTCTACATTCGAGACCCGAGCGGCCTCTTGTACAATAACGCGTTCGCATTCCCCGGCAACCTGGCCACCATTGCAGCCTTCAGTACGTTCGACTTCGAGACGTACGCAGTCGCGCAAGAATTCTGCGAATTCGAAATCTATATGAGCTTCATCGATGGCGCGCAGCCAATGGTTCTCGCCGACAAGATCTCTCCCGACCTCGATGCCCGCAGGCGTACCTACGCGAACCGTATGGCGGAGCTGGAAGCAGCCAGTGTCCTTGCGACCGGCAGCCGCTGACACTCCGACGCTGGGCATCGATGCGCCGCGTCCTGCGAAGTCGAGCGGTCGAAGCGCCGTGGTGCCATTTCGGTCGTCCTCGGGTTGGAAGGATAGCAGCGCGAACGGCGGCGATCGCGCGAGCGGCGCCGAGGCGCTGAGGCTCGGAAAGGTTGCAACGCCATGTCGGTTTGGTCTCGACAGCCATCGGACCCCGCACGGTACGAGTCTAAATTGACCATAGGTCTACGTCGGCCGACTGGCGAGGGCGTCTTCGACGGCCTCGTGAACGCTATGCAGAGCCAGACGCACTTCGGCGACCATCACGCCGCAACCGACGACCAAGCCGAAGACGGCTCCTAGCCCGGCCGCGAGCGCGGCCAAGGCGCTGATGCGAAATAAGGCCTCGTGGTCGTAATAAGAGACGACAGCACCGACGACCGAGAGCAATGCGCAGGCGGCGAAGCCCCCGAGCGACGCGTACATGATGCGCAGCGCAGTCAAAAGAAGCCTGGCCCGGACGCGCAGACGCTCGATCTGGGCCATCCGGTTGCGGTAGGCCTCGGTTCCCTCCGCGATCGTGGCGAGCTCGTTGACGACTTCCGTCGTGCGGTCGACGACGCGGGCGACGCGGTTGCCCGTTCCCAGCGCGAGCACGGAGCAGGCGTTGGTCAGGATGGCCGGCGCGACGACCGCGCTCAGGACGGCAAAAGGATTGTCGGTCACGGCCCTAGCAATACTCCGCCAGCCTTGGCGGCAGCCAGATAAGGTCCGGCGAGGCCGGTGCAACCACGCTTCCCTGTCGGAAGGGCCGCGAGGCAGCGCCAATCCGCCTTCCCAAACGAACCAGCGCCTGTCCGGTCAGTTTGAGCGTGGATAACGCTACTTCGATGATCGATCTCGCAGCGAGCGACGGGCAAAGTAATGCCGGGCGCGCGCGCTCAAGAGTCGATGAACGACTTCAGCTGCTTGGAGCGGCTCGGGTGGCGGAGCTTGCGCAACGCTTTGGCTTCGATTTGGCGGATGCGTTCGCGCGTCACTTCGAAGTCTTGGCCCACCTCTTCCAAGGTGTGGTCGCTTTTTTCGCCGATACCGAAGCGCATGCGGAGCACTTTCTCTTCGCGAGGGGTCAAGGTCTTCAAGACCTTTCGCGTCTGCTCGGCGAGGTTCATGTTGATGACCGCTTCGGCGGGCGAGATGACGCTCTTGTCTTCGATGAAGTCGCCGAGATGCGAGTCTTCTTCTTCTCCGATCGGCGTCTCCAAGGAGATCGGCTCTTTGGCGATCTTGAGGACCTTGCGGACCTTGTCGAGCGGGAGCTCCATCTTCTCCGCGATTTCTTCCGGCGTCGGCTCGCGTCCGTACTCCTGAACGAGGTAACGAGAGGTCCGAATGAGCTTGTTGATCGTCTCGATCATGTGGACCGGGATGCGGATCGTGCGCGCCTGATCGGCGATCGCGCGCGTGATCGCCTGGCGGATCCACCACGTCGCGTATGTGGAGAACTTGTAGCCCTTGGAGTAATCGAACTTCTCGACCGCGCGGATCAAGCCGAGGTTGCCTTCTTGG
>Ga0137374_10006024_pt1 | contig 14424 bp, 11 predicted proteins | sample SagtaG_20_FD_104811 | JGI IMG/M metagenome (GOLD analysis project Ga0137374, IMG submission 104811) | Vadose zone soil microbial communities from Sagehorn Ranch, Mendocino, California, USA - Sage1_R_100_16 metaG | ecosystem: Environmental > Terrestrial > Soil > Vadose zone | place: USA...
CTCTCAGCGCTGTATAACCTACCTGCAATTTATTTGATGACCTGTTTCCAAATCTTGTATTCAACTCTGCAATAACAATATTGAAATTATTATTGATGGTATAACCGCTGCCGCTAAAAGGCAAATTTGTTGTACCCGGTTGCCTGTTTCCACCGGGTGCACCACTGTTGCTGGCAGAAATATTCCTGTATGATTTTAAGTAGTTGTATTTAATAGTGAAAGTATTATTCTTACTAATGTTCCAGTCAATTTTTGCAGTGATCTTGTCACTGTAAGTTTTATAACTGTATCCCTGGAATTGACCCGCGTCATAACTGTATTTATCAATCAAAAATTGGCGCAGTTGATTTAATGTATCTGCATTGGCAAGTGATACATTGCCTCCCGTATGGAATTGTTAAGTGGATTTGCAGACGAAGGTAAAATTTTTTTGGATACTGGCTTTTGATTCTAATGACGTCTTTATCGCCGTATGTTCATCATTTTAAACTTTATAATGCATAAAAAACATTATGAATAAAGTTAATCGCGCAACTGGTTAGCACTAATTTTAATTTGTCACACGCAGCTTTACTTTATCTGTATCAATTCCAAACTGTTTCATTTTTTGTTCAGCTTCCTTTTCTATTTGATTTTTTAATTCCATAAGAGTCTCATCAAACAAAACATGCTTATCCATCATGTAACACATATCATATTCAATTTCTTCCCACGTAGAAAAGTCTGCATGGTTATGCTGAAGCTGAACTTCTAATTTGTCAAGAGCATTAGCAACTTTCGCTTCATAAGTTTCTTTATTTTCAAATTCATAAAACAGGGTATAAATTTCTTCTCCATTGGTATTTATTAAAGCTTCTTTTAAATGCTCAATTGCCTGCCGTTCCCGTTTCGTTTTTTCTGATTTTATTTCCGGATTGCGCAATACATCTAATGCAGAAATATCTTTTGCTTCTGCTTCAACAAGGTCATGGATAATGATCATTTTCAGAAGGCGGGCCGTGTCAATTTTTGTTGTGAGAAGAGGCTCAATCAGTACGGCCATTAAGGACATTCTCCATGTATGTTCGGCAACACTTTCCTGTCTTCCGCTGGAAGTAAAACTGTGCCGAAGTTCAAATTTTAGTCGCTCAGAAAGTTTGAGAACTTCTAAGATAGAAGTGATTTGTTGTTTCATGCCCGAAGGTAAGAAGATAGCAGGCTTTGGCAAAGCGATGGCATTCATGTTGTTTCATTAATTAGGCAAAGGTTTTATTCAAACGAAATATACTTGCTTAAGATTATTGCCAATCCCATAAAACTACATTCCATTCATCCATGTTATCAGCATAAGAGTAAATAGTTTTGAAGCCAACTTTTTCATGTGCACGTAAAGACCGTGAATTGCTTGTTGAAATTTCTGTTACAACAAAATCATAATCTTTTTCAAATAATGTTTTGTGTTGCTGGTAAAGCATTTCAAATACTCCCTTACCACGATATGCTTTATCTACACAAATCTGTCCCATCACATAATACTTATACTCACTCAACTTTTTTTCATTGTATAATAATTCTTCGAGGTAATGGATCATTGCTTCAAGATCGGGATGAAAATATCTTGCTTCTTTTAACGCCACTAGTGCATACCCGGCAATTTTATTACCATCTTTTACAATCACGTGAGGATATTGTGCATTCATTTTCTGAAGTAATTCCAATGAATAATTCCATGAAACAAAGCCCTTGGAAATTTTTTTCTTCTTCAGAAATTTTTGTGCGGAGATTTTGATGAGAGAGTTGAATAATTTGGTAAAGTTCTTCGTTGGTTGTTACAATGGTTGCGAGCATTTTCATACGATGAAGACGTTTTGATACGAAGAAAATTTATTTGAATTAGAGTCAAACGGGGACGGTCAGATCCATTGCTGAGTTTGTTGAAAAGAATTCTAAAAGTACAAGAGTGCGACGCAACAAAAGTTTAATCCCAGCATTGTAGCCCGGCCCATTCACAGAATCTTGCGGATAAAAATTATTTTACTTATACTCCCCAAATACTTTTCTTAATGTATCAGCAATTTCTCCAAGTGTGCAATAATTCTCTACAGCATCAATAACAAAAGGTATTAAGTTAGAACCATCCTTTGCAGCAGCATCAATCTTTTGCAAAGATGAATTTGCTTTTTCTTTATCTCTTTTTTCTCTTAATGATCTTAGTTTTTGCGATTGCACTTCCCGGATGCTGTCATCAACTCTGAGACGCGGAATATTATTTTCTTCTTCAACAGTAAACTTGTTTACACCAACAATAATCTTTTCTTTGTTCTCGATCTTTTTCTGGTACTCATAAGCACTTCTCGCAATTTCATATTGAATAAAGCCTTGTTCAATAGCACTGACACTGCCACCCATCGCATCAATTTTATTAATAAGTTCCCATGCTTTTTGTTCCACTTCATTTGTAAGCGATTCAAGAAAATAACTTCCCGCCAAAGGATCAACAGTATCTGCCACACCACTTTCAAAAGCAACAATCTGTTGTGTTCGCAACGCAATGCGGGCCGCTTCTTCCGTGGGAAGACTTAATGCTTCATCGTATCCGTTTGTATGCAAACTTTGTGTGCCGCCAAGCACTGCAGCCAATGTTTGAACAGTGACACGGCTGATATTATTCAAAGGTTGTTGTGCAGTTAAAGTACTTCCTCCGGTTTGTGCATGAAAACGAAGCATCATTGCTTTTTCATCAGTTGCGCCAAGCTCTTTTATCATCTTTGCCCACATTCTTCTTGCCGCACGAAACTTCGCCACTTCTTCAAATAAATTATTATGTGCATTGAAAAAAAAGGAGAGACGTTTGCCAAATACATTTATGTCCAGGCCTTTTTCCAGCGCGGCTTTTACATAAGCCTTGCCATTGCTTAAGGTGAAAGCTATTTCCTGCACGGCTGTGCTACCTGCTTCACGAATATGATAACCTGAAATTGAAATAGTATTCCATTTTGGTAATTCATTGCTACACCATTCAAAAATATCTGTAACGATGCGCATTGATGACTTGGGTGGATAAATATATGTGCCTCTTGCAGCATACTCTTTTAAAATATCGTTTTGAATGGTACCCGAAATTTTTTTCAAATTAACGGCTTGTTGTTTGGCAAGAGCAACATATAAAGCCAGCAAAATAAATCCCGTCGCGTTAATGGTCATTGAAGTAGAAACTTCTTCGAGTTGTATGCCATCAAATAAACGTTGCATATCTTCAATGCTGTCAATAGCAACGCCAACTTTGCCCACTTCACCTTCCGCAAGTAAATGATCACTGTCATAGCCAATTTGTGTTGGCAAATCAAATGCAACACTCAAACCATTTACACCATGCGAAAGAAGGTAATGATAACGTTTGTTGCTTTCCTCGGCAGTGGAGAAACCTGCATATTGCCGCATTGTCCATGGCCTGCCGCGATACATATCCGGCTGAATGCCTCTCGTAAAGGGCCATTCGCCCGGCATTTCCAATTGTAAGTTTTCGATTGTGGATTTTGTGTAAATTCCTTTGATCTCTATTCCGCTATCAGTATATCTTTTTTTATCAGTCATAGTGCAGCATTCGTAACAGAGAAATTTCTTTAAGGATTAGAAACTAAAACCTTCTTTGCCTCATAGCTTAACACTTCGCTTACTACTTCATGTAGGGCGCCTTTTTTATCATTCATCAAGTATTCGAGGAGCATTTTATTTAAATCCATTCCTGTGGCATTGGGTGGCAAAAGATTGGCAAGCTGGTTTATGATAAGCATGTTTTGTTCTTTCAAATTTTTTACTGCTGTCCATGCATCAGGACTTACATAAATCTGTTGGGTAATATTATAATTAAACTCTTCCTTTATGTTTTGGGTAAGCAACATTTGCATATCCTTTGCACTTGTCCCCGCCTGATTAACACGACTGATAAGATTGGGCAATGCTATCCTGTCTGTTAATAATATTAAACGCTCATAAGCCTGTAACTGCATTTTCACCAGGCTATTATCAGCGCCTGCACTTTCTGTACTTTTTTCTTCTCCATTTTTTGAAAACAGAATATATAAAGTACCGCCTCCCAGCAACAAGGCGACCACAGAAATAATGATGACATTTGTTAAATCCAAAATAATAGTTTTTGCAAAAATAGGCTTCTGTTTCAGTTATATTGTTTGAAATTTATTTTGTTCGCAATACCATAACAAGATTATCGGAGATCAGTAAATCGTAAGCATACGCTATTGGTAAATTGTTTGCAACTGCTCATTATTTATAGTGAACCAGCCAAGCTTAACAAACAAAAAAAACCGACATAAAACCGGTTTTTTTACTTACTTATTTATTCATTCATTCTTTTAGTATCGTCTTCTGCCATTTCCCTGGGATTGCTGCTGCTGCTGATATTGAGGCTGCACTCTGTGCTGAGGTGCCTGTTGTACAGGCTGCCATCCCCGTGAAGGTTGCTGATTCATATTAGGATTTGGCCTGTCCTGATAAGCGTTATTGTTTCTTCTTTCCATCCTGGAATCAGGCCTGTTGTTATTTTGCTGATTGATTCTATTTTGTTCATTGATCCTATTTTGTTCATTGATCCTGTTCTGTTCATTGATCCTGTTCTGTTCATTGATCCTGTTCTGTTGATTAATTCTCTCCTGCTGATTAAACCTGTCATTTCTGTTTATGTTCTGGTTATTCCTGTTTGATTGAGACGGCATATTCTCATGATTATTCTCTGCCCTTACATCAGGAATATTTTGATCGTTGTTGTCACGCCTTCTTATGCCGGGATCATTATCATTTATTCTATCATTAATGTTTGGTTTGTTTGGCCTGCGATCTCTTTCCCGTACAGGAGGCGGAGTATTATTTTGTTGTGGGCTTCTTATAACTTCCCTTTTTTGTTGAGGCGGCTGATTAGAATTTTGCTGAGGCGCTACATTACGGTTTGGCTGTGCCTGTATAGATCTCGTTCTATCTGCATTCACTCTTTCCGGTGTAAGCCTATCATTTTTCCTGATCTGTGGTTTGTACATGTTTATAGTATTATTATTAACCACGCGTGTACCCGGTCTTGAATCATTATTTATTCTTACAGTATTTATTCTGTTACCAGTTACTCTTTCCACTTCTCGTCTGTCAGGTCCCACAACATACCTTGCCTTACGATAAATATTAGTGTTTCTAATTATCGTTGTATTGTTGATAATGGTAATGTTTCTGCCTCTGTCAAGTGCATAACGATGGAAGTAGGGATTTGAAATATAACGTCTTGGCACAAAGCACCATCTATCTGCCGGCATGTAATTGCCAAACCCAAATCCAAGACTAATATTTATACCAGGTGCAAGCGGTGCCCAACCATAATAATCACCACCGGTACGCCAGCCAACCCATGCCGGTCCCCATTCATAGCCTGGTACCCACATCCAGCCATAGAAAGGATCATAAGCCCAGCGTCCGTAATGGAATGGAGCCCAACCCCAATTATAGTTTGAAACCCATGTCCAGCCAAAATTTGAGTAAACCCAATGACCATTGGTGTAATAAGGCGTAAATCCCTGTTCGTTACAAATCCATACTTGTCCATAAGAAGGAGAAGTTACCCATCTTCCGTAAGGACTAAGCTGATCCACGAATACATCAATACTTACATCCGGTGAGCCGGACTCATTATAATTGCTGTTGTCGTAATCGCCGTTATTGTCGTAATTATCAGAATTATTGTTGTCGTAATTATCAGAATTACCATTTGAATTAGAATATGCATCTTCATTTGCATCGTACTGGGCAGATGCATAACGCCCGGTACTGCATGACATAAGTGCGGTAAGTAATAACGCACCGAGTACAATGTGGAATTTCGTTTTCATAATTATTTTTTACTTGTTGAATGAATGATTTTGTAATGCAATCTTAATACCCAATTCTGTTTTCATTTTGTGTTTTACGAATGTTTTGACATAATACAATTATAAAAGTTTGTTAAGGGATGGATAAAAAATTCTGAAGGAATTTTGAGTTGATTTTTTCTTTGTAGATAACAGATTTTTCAAGTGAAATTGAGCAGTAATTAAACAAAAAACAAGTTATAGCAAGCATTTTAAAGACACAATAGTAATAAATATTATTATGAAAAGCATGATGCCTTTAGTATTGTTTTGAAGAGATGATGTCATAAAAATCAAATCATGAGATCATAATAAATCTTAGATAAATAGAAGTGCATCAATTTTGCATCTAAATTTTTTAATAACAATAATGACAATAAAAAAGCTGCTCTTTTAGAACAGCTCTTTTTTATTTTAACAACAAACAACTTTCTTATTTAACGAGTGCTGCTTTCGTTTTCTTTTGTTCCTGTTTTCCTAATGGCCGATCTTTTGCGAAATCAACGAGTATTGGCGCTGCCACAAAGATAGAAGAATAGGTACCTGTAATTACACCTACCAGCATGGCAAATGCAAATCCTCTTGTTACCTCGCCCCCAAATATAAAGAGAATGAGGATGGTTAGGAACACGGTCAATGACGTCATAACAGTACGGCTAAGTGTTTGACTAATTGCTGTGTTGATGATGGTAGCTTTATCAGCGCCTTTCATTAATCTTGAATCTTCGCGTATTCTGTCATATACAATAACAGTATCGTTCATGGAGAAACCAATTACAGTGAGCACAGCGGCAATAAAATACTGATCAATTTCAAGAGGAAAACCAAGTCCCCAGTTTCTTGCATAACTGAACACCGCCAAAGTAACTAATACGTCGTGCAGCAATGATACAATTGTTCCAAGCGAATATCTCCAGTCGCGGAAACGAATGAAGATGTATAAACAAATTACAATGATTGCTATTATTGTTGCTTTTGCAGCACCACTCTTAAGATCTTCAGAAATAGTAGGCAAAACTGTTTGAGAACTTTGCTTGAATTTAGTATCAAATTCTCTGAATGTTGTTCCCGGTGGTAAAAATTTTTGCAGGCCGGTGAACAGCGTAGCTTCTACTATAGAATCAACGTTATTTCCTGTTTGTGTTATCTTATAAGATGTAGTAATGTTTAACTGATCATTTGTATTTATCGTTTTGATAGTTGGGAATTCAACAAGAACTTTTTTTAGCTCATTTCTTACATCTTCAATATTAGGTGCCTTTGCAAATTTAATTGTATAACTACGACCACCCTCAAACTCCACACCTTTGTCAAAACCATGAAAGTAGGAACTGATACCAAGTATTAACACAACGACGGATATACCATAAGCAATCTTTCTGTATTCAATAAATTTAAAAGTTCCATGCGTGAATATTTTTTTTGAGATGGCTGTAAAATATTCAAAATGTCTTTGCTTATTGGTATAAAAATCTGTTATCAAACGGGAAACAAGAATACCGCAGAACAGAGATAATGTAATACCTAGCATCTGCGTTGTTGCAAAGCCAAGTACGGGGCCTAATCCAAAAATGAAAAGAATCGCCGCGGTTAAGAATGTTGTAACGTGTGCATCCAATACAGGTGCATAAGAACGTTTATAACCATCAGAAACTGCTGTTAAATAACCTTTACCTCTGCTTAATTCCTCTTTTATTCTTTCAAAAATAATTACGTTGGTATCTACAGCCATACCAATGGTAAGTACCAAACCTGCAATACCGGGCGCTGTAAGTGTAAAGCCAAGGGCAGCAAGTATACCTATTGTAAAAAGAAGGTTCAGTATTAAAGCAATATTTGCTACCCACCCTGCGGTATTGTAATAGATTAACATTAATGCAAATATCACTATGAAAGAAATGAGGAAGGAAAGTGCGCCGCCTGCTACCGCCGCCTGTCCCAACGTTGGACCTACTACCTGTTCTGCAACAATTTTGGCAGGCGCAGGCAGTTTACCTGACTGAAGAATATCTGCAAGATCCTGTGCTTCTGTAATGCTGAAATTGCCAGAGATTTGCGAACTTCCATTAGGAATAGGATTCAATACATTGGGTGCACTATAAACAAAATTATCCAGTACAATCGCTATGGGTTTGCCAACATTATCGCTTGTCATTTTGCCCCATATTCTTGTACCCAATGCATCCATGTTCATGCTTATGGCAGGTTTTCCTTTTTCATCATAATCCTGTCTTGCACTGCTTACATGTTCACCTTCCAGTTTCGCTGAACCATTATCTAATGTTTTTATAGCATACAAACACAGCCTGTCTTTTAAAACATTGCCTTTGTTGTCTTCTGCGGTGCCATACATGAAAACAAGATTGCCGGGAAGTTTACTGCTTACTATATCCATTCGAAAATAAGAGCCAAGTAAACCAGTATCTTTTTTCATTACATATCCTATATAAGCAGGAAAATGAACGCTGCCATTCTGATCTCTTTGTCCTTGTGCAACACCTGCAAATAGACTGAAAATAGGGTTTTCGTTTTTTCTCAGTTTTGCTGAATCTGTTGTTTTGACTGTGCCTGTTTTTTTAGCAGTATCTGTTCCTGATAAAGTATATGTTTTGGTAGTATCAACATTGGCCGGAGGCTGTTGTGCTTTTTTTGTTGTATCTGTTTTGGCAACCGTTGTATCAGATGCACTGGTGCCTTTCAGATAATCTGAAACAGCTTTGTCCGCACTTTGTAATGCCTCTGCTATATCACCTACATTATATACTTCAAAAAACTGCAGATTTGCTGTTGATTGTAAATAACGACGAACCCTCTCCGGATCGTTAATCCCAGCCAGTTCAATATTTATAATACCCTTTGCCGCATTAGGATTAATAGTAGGAGAAGCAACTCCAAACCTGTCTATTCTTGTGGTAAGTATACGTACGGTATTATTAAAAGCATCTCCTGCCTGTGCACGTAAATAATTCAATACCGCATCATCAGATGCATCCACTTTTATTTTATTATCACTGCGGGTAGAAAAATAAGGAGCAAGCTTTGCACCCTTAGAAACTTTTCTAAACTCTTCACCAAATAAACTTATTAAATCAGCATTACCGGTTGCTTTGCGCATTACAGCGTTATTGAGTGCCGTATTAAAAGCAGGATCTTTTGGAAAATTAGCCAGTGAGCGTATCAGACCATCAAGCCCCACTTCCATTGTAACACTCATACCACCCTGCAAATCCAGGCCCAGCATTAATTCCTTATCTTTTGCGTCCTGGTAAGTAGTTAGATTAAAAGGGCCAATTTTAGTGTCCTTTGTGCTATCAAGCAAGCGCTGCTTTCTTTGCTTCTCTATATTGACAAGAGAATCCGCATAAGCAGCCTGCAAATCTTTGTTGCCAGTATACTTTGTTTCAGGAGACAAAAAGTTTGCTTTAACCTGTGCTCTTGCTCTTTCCTCCATACTCTTTTCATGGCTTCGCACAATCCAGGTAAACGATAATTGATAAAGACAAATAAGAATAAGCGCAATGGCAAAAAACCGCACTAAACCTTTCAGTTGCATATAAGATAGGGTTTACAAATTTTTTTTGTGAGCGGCAAAGATAGGGGTTTCGACAATTAAATTAAGTGTAAAAAAATGCCTGAAAGGGCTGTTGGCTGAGGATTAATTCCCTTCGGGCTTAAAATCTTTTTCAGAGCTGTTTAACTTCTTGTCCTGTTGTCCTCTTATGATGGGAATTATCCGGTAAAATTGCTCAGTTGGGTTATAGAGTATAAGTGTGCGGCTCACGAAGTTGCAGGGCAACAGAAGCTGAATAATATTATCTTGCCTGACCATAAAAAAATTTATGCATTTAAATAAATACATAGATCACACCATACTAAAACCCACAACGCTTATTGCCGAGATTGAAAAAATATGCGCCGAAGCAAAAGAATATAATTTTGCAGCAGTTTGCGTGCCGCCCCCTTTTGTAAAGAAAACAAAGCAATTATTGGTAGGCTCACAGGTGAAAACGGCTACTGTAATTGGTTTCCCGTTTGGTTATTCTCCAATTGAAGCAAAGCTTGCAGAGATATTACTTGCCATCGCAGACGGTACAGATGAATTGGATATTGTAATTAATTTAATTGCTTTAAAAAATAATGACTGGACATATCTTGCTAATGAAATAAATCATATAATGCCCATTATTAAACAGCATAAAAAGATTGTAAAAATTATTATTGAAACAGGCTTATTGACTGAAGAGGAAATTATTAAGTGCTGCAAATTATATGGTGCAGGAGGTATTGATTATCTTAAGACTTCCACGGGTTATGCAGAAAAAGGTGCCTCTGTTGAAGCAGTGCAATTGATGCGCAAATATTTGCCATCACATATTCAAATAAAAGCCTCAGGCGGAATACGTACTTATAAGTTTGCTATGCAGTTGATTGAAGCAGGAGCTAATCGTTTGGGTTGCAGTGCAAGTGTTGCCATTATGCAACAGGGAATGAATAATGAAGAAGGAACATTGAACAAGGAATATTAGATGGTGAAGTAAATAATTAATATTCAAAAATCAACACCCAATGTTCATTCAAAATTCTTAATTCCTTGCTCCTTATTCGATCTTCATTTGGCATTATTTTTTATCATTACTTTGTTATAACCAATGAAACAAATAGTAGTCATATTGAGCTTAATCTTGTTGTACAAGACATCTTTTGCTGCAGATACTATTTTTGCTGCAGATACTATTATTGTTCATAAAGATTCCCGCCTTGATATACTCACCGAAAAACAAAGTGCGGTAAATAAATTAACCTCTAAGATGACAAGCAGCGGATTGTACAAAGGTTATCGTTTGCAGCTACTAAACACACGCAGCCGCGATGAAGCATTTAAATTAAAATATGAGTTACTGAAAATGTTTCCTGATCAGCAAACCTATGTATTGTTTCAATCTCCATATTTCAAAGTGAGGATTGGTAATTTCTTTCACAGATCAGATGCTGCCTCTTTTCAAAGCCGGCTTTCGCAAAAATTTCCGCAGAATACGTATATTGTGGAGGATGTAATTGAATATACTTCTAAAGAAGAAGAAGAAGATACTACTTCAAATTGAGAAAGAGATTCAATATGGTTAAAGAGAAAATACAAGCCTATGCCTGTAATTATCACGACCGCTTTATAGAAATAAGGCATCATTTGCATGCCCATCCTGAATTGAGCTATAAAGAATTTAAAACCTCAGAATTCGTACAGCAAAAATTAAATGAATTTTTAATTCCCTTCGATGTTATCGCCGGCACAGGTGTGGCAGGGATCATTAAGGGGAAAAATCCTGACAGCCGTGCAATTGCATTGCGTGCAGATATGGATGCGCTGCCAATAAAAGAAGAAAATGAAGTAGGGTATAAATCGGTAAATGAAGGCGGGATGCACGCTTGCGGGCATGATGTGCATACAACATGTTTATTAGGAGCAGCAAAAATTCTTAATGATTTAAAAGATGAATGGGAAGGAACTGTAAAGCTGATTTTTCAACCAGGTGAAGAAAGAAATCCCGGCGGAGCAAGTCTCATGATAAAGGAAGGTGTGCTTGAAAACCCAGTTCCTCAAGGGATTGTGGCTTTACATGTGCATCCCGGATTAGAAACAGGAAAACTTAGTTTTCGCTCCGGAAGGGTAATGGCAAGTGCTGATGAAATTTATATTACAATCAAAGGCAATGGAGGTCATGCTGCAGCACCTCATCTTACCGTCGATACAATATTAATAGCCTCACAACTCATTGTAAGTTTACAACAAATTATCAGCAGGAACAACAATCCTGTTTCTCCCTCCGTTTTATCCATATGTTCTTTTCAGGGTGGTAATACAACCAATGTAATTCCTGCCGAAGTAAAATTAATGGGTACATTCCGCGCAATGGATGAGAACTGGCGATATAAAGCGCATGAATTAATTACCAAACTGACGATTGGTCTTACCGAATCCATGGGTGGCGAAGCAGAAATAAATATTGATGTGGGATACCCTGTTGTTGATAATGATGAAAAACTAACCCCTGCTGCAAAAAATCTTTCCAATGATTTTCTTGGCGCTGGAAATGTTTCTGAAACCGAATTGCGAATGGGCGCCGAAGACTTTGGATACTATACACAAAAAATCCCCGGTTGTTTTTTTAGGCTGGGTGTAAGAAATGAATCAAAAGGAATTGTACACAATGTACATACGTCAAAATTCAATATTGATGAAAACGCAATTGAAACAGGTATGGGCATAATGGCCTGGTTAGGTGCTATGCTTAAACCTTGTTCAAAATAGTATGTGTAAACATGAAAAAAAACTACATTGCTTTTGAGCATTTTTGTAAACGCTCAATTCTTCTTTGCCTTTTTCCTCTTTGCTTCTCTGCTTATGGTCAACAAAAAGCAATTGACAGCACGTTTATTATTTTAAAAAAGCACATGAAGGAAGATTCAGTGCGTGTAAACGCATTGATTTATTTATCGTATTTGTACCAAACAAATAATCTGAAAAATTCAGAGTATTATGCCAAAGAAGCATTACAAATGAGCAATAAGGTAAATAATGATCTTCTTATATGCGCTGCCTTATATCAATTGGGAAGTGTGTACACATGGGAACGAAAAACCACAGAAGCTTTAAGCACTTATTTTCGTCAGCATGAAATAGCACTGAAGATTAATGCAGGTTATTGGCTGCAGAAGGCTTACATCGGAATAGGATATGTATACGAAATGGAAAGTGAATGGGGGAAGGCTTTGGGTTATACATTACAAGCTTTGCATTATGCAGAAAAATCATCCAACCCTTCTGATAAGGCATCTGCATATAATCATTTGGGAGCAGAATATATTGGTCTTAAAAATGATAAACTTGCTGAAGATTTTTTAAGAAAAGCTGGTATCCTGTTTAAACAGGTTAATAATCTTGATCAGTTAGGAGATGCTGAAATTAGTCTTGCCAAAGTTTTTGCCTCCCGTGGTAGTTATGATTCAGCAGAATATCATTTTAAATATGCGTTATCACTATTTACCCAACTTGATGAACCTTACCAGATAACGGATGTATACCAGCAAATGGGTGATATGTATATCGAAAGGGGTATGTATAAAAAGGCAAAAGAATATTTTACAAAAACTATTCTCACATACGATAAAAATGATGTTTCAGAAGCAGATTATGCACTTGCTGTATTGGGTTTGGGAATGGTAGCATGGGGAGAAAAGAATTACGATGCAGCTTCAAAAGTCTTTCATGAAGAATTTACGAAAATAAAAAAGGCAGGTATTACTGAACCCCAGTTAACATACCTTACTTATATGGCAAAGGTGGATTCAGCATTGGGTAATTATAAAGAAGCGCTTGAGCATATGCAGAATTACGCCTTATTGTATGACAGTGTTTATAATGAAGGAAAAACAAAAGCTACGCAGCGTATGCTGGTTGAGTTTGATGTGCAGCGCAAAGAAAAGGAGAACGAGCAGCTAAAACTTCAGAATAATTTGCAGCAACAGCAAATGACCATTTTTGCAGTAACAGGTATTGCATTGCTTATTGCCGGTACCTTCCTGGCTTTATTGTATAAGCAAAAAAATGCAGCATTAATATCAGTTAAGGAAATGCAGCATGCAACTGAAGTAAAGAAAAATGAACTCGCAGTAATAAATACGGTAAAGAATAAGTTGATCTCTATGATAGCGCATGATGTTCGTTCACCGCTTACCTCTTTGCAAAACACACTTTATTTAACAAGGCAAAAAATTCTTGAGGAGGAAGAATTTGGCAGACTCAGCAGGATGCTTGATCATGATATCCGGCACCTTATTACCATGCTTGATAATACTTTGCTTTGGGCAAGAGAACAAATACATTCAGTAAAGGTAAATAAAGCTCCTTTTGATTTGCATTTGCTTGCAGAAGATGTAAAAGCTCTGTACAATCATTCAATAGAGGATAAAAATCTTAAAGTGCATAATCTTATTCAGCCTTCAACTGAAGTAGTGAGTGATAAAGAAATTATCCATGCAGTGCTCCGCAACCTTTTGTCCAACGCTATAAAATTCACAAAACCCGGTGCACGAATTGAAATAAGGTCAGAACAAAAAAATGGCTCAATGCTGGTTACAGTTAAAGATCATGGTGCGGGCATTTCAAAAGATATTTTAGATAAGATTGACAAAAGGGAATTTATTTCAACAAGAGGTACCAATAATGAAAAGGGAACAGGGCTGGGCTTAATGTTCAGTTTCGATCTTCTTTCAAAACTTGGGGAGACTCTGGATATCAAAACTGAACAGGGAAGGGGAACCGCTGTTACATTCTCCATTCATAAACAGGACTTACCTCAGTCTTAAAGAATACCATCAATTTCTTTTGCATTAATTTGCACGTTTATTTAAATGTTTTAAAAAGCAGTGTGCCCGGCTTTATGCATTATGGCTATCCCGCACTTGCGGGATTGCGTCGCACTCTTCAACGCCAAAGTTTTATTGAACAAAGCGAAACCGGGCAAAGATGATCTTCACGCAA
>Ga0137374_10006026_pt1 | contig 14424 bp, 9 predicted proteins | sample SagtaG_20_FD_104811 | JGI IMG/M metagenome (GOLD analysis project Ga0137374, IMG submission 104811) | Vadose zone soil microbial communities from Sagehorn Ranch, Mendocino, California, USA - Sage1_R_100_16 metaG | ecosystem: Environmental > Terrestrial > Soil > Vadose zone | place: USA...
AGCATCACGCTGACCCAGGTCTTCCCGCGGACGCTGATCGGCCAACGGCAGAAGATCGGCTGGGCGGTCATCGCCGCCCTCGGCCAGTCCCGCAGCAAGATGGGCGGTCACGAGGGTCACGGCTGGATCGGCCTGACCGTCGGCGCGATCTCGGCCGCCTCGCTGGTGATCGCGTTCGCGATCTTCCTGCGGTCCGTCCGCCGGGTCCGCTACCTGACCCAGACCGAGGAGTTGCAGGTACGGCGGTTGCTCCTGCTGCACGGTGAGCGCGATTCCCTCGGGTACTTCGCCACCCGGCGGGACAAGGCGGTCATCTTCTCCCCCGGCAACGATGCCGCGATCGCGTATCGCGTGGTCAACGGGGTCAGTCTGGCCAGCGGCGATCCGTTGGGTGATCCGGCCGCCTGGCCGGCCGCGATCAAGCGCTGGCTCGCGGAGGCGCGCACGTACGGCTGGTCCCCCGCGGTCCTGTCGGCGAGCGAGGAGGCGGCGCACGCGTACGTCGACGCCGGACTGCGCGCGCTGTCGATGGGGGACGAGGCGATCATCGACGTCGCGGACTTCACGCTGGAAGGCCGGACGATGCGGCCGGTCCGGCAGGCGGTGACGCGGGTGCAGCGCGCCGGGTACCACGCCGAGGTCGTCCGGCACGGCGACCTGTCGCCCCAGACGTTGGCGCAGTACGTGCACCTGGCCGAGAAGTGGCGTGGCGCGCACACCGAGCGTGGGTTCTCGATGGCGCTCGGGCGGCTGGGCGATCCGGCCGACGCGCAGTGCGTGATGGTGATCGCTCGCGACTCCGACGGCGTCGTACGCGGTCTGCTGTCGTTCGTGCCGTGGGGCGTGCGGGGTGTCTCGCTGGACCTGATGCGGCGGGATCCCGAGTCGGTCAACGGCCTGATGGAGTTCATGGTCACGTCGCTGATCGACGCCTGCCGGGATCTCGGCGTCCATCGGCTCTCGCTGAACTTCGCGATGTTCCGGGAGATCTTCAGCGACGCCGAGCGGGTCGGGGCCGGGCCGGTGCTGCGACTGACCAACGCGCTGCTCACCGCGGCCTCACGGTTCTGGCAGCTGGAGAGTCTCTACCAGTCGAACGAGAAGTACCTGCCGCGGTGGTCGCCGCGACTCATCTGCTACTCGCGTGGTGCGTCGCTCGCGCAGGTGCTGCTCGCAGCCGGGACCGCTGAAGGGTTCCTGCCCGCGCCACGACCGTGGACGCGCGTCGACAGCGTGGAGACAGCGGAGCGGCACGCGATCATGGCGGCCGATGGTGGTGCGTTCGCGACCGCCGTACGGGAGCAGGAGGAGAAGCTGCTGCGGCCGGCATTGCCTGATCGCAGGCTCACCGAGCAGGAGCAGATCCGCCGTACCAAACTGGCGCAGCTTGTTGCTGCCGGCATGGATCCCTATCCGGTCAGCGTGCCCCGGACGGAAACGCTGGAACAAGTACGCGAGTTGCACGCGAACCTGCCCGCCGACCGCCGCACCCGCCAGACGGTGTCCGTCACCGGCCGGGTGATGCGGATGCGCGACCATGGCGGGCTCTCGTTCGCTTCGTTGCAGGACGGGTTGTCGCAGCTGCAGGTGATGCTGACCGCGGATGCGTGCGGCGAGGTGGCGCTGGATCACTGGCGGCGACTTGTCGACATTGGTGACCACGTGAGCGTCACCGGCGAGGTGATCACCACCCGCCGCGGCGAGCTGACGATCGCGGTGACGAGCTGGCTGATGGCGGCGAAGTGCCTGCACCCGTTGCCCGACAAGCGGATGGGGTTCACCGATCCGGAGGCGCGGGTCCGGCAGCGCCACCTCGACCTGGTGATGAACCCGGACTCACTGTTGATGATGCAGCAGCGCAGCATCGCCGTACGGGCCATGCGCAACGGGTTCGAGTCGCGCGGGTTCATCGAGGTCGAGACGCCGATGCTGCAGGCGGTGCACGGCGGGGCGAACGCGCGGCCGTTCGTGACGCACATCAACGCCTACGACACCGAGCTGTTCCTGCGGATCGCGCCGGAGCTCTTCCTCAAGCGGCTCAGCGTCGGTGGGCTGGGCAAGGTCTTCGAGCTGAACCGGAACTTCCGCAACGAGGGCGCTGACGCGACCCACAACCCGGAGTTCACCTCGGTCGAGGCGTACCAGCCGTACGCCGACTATCACGTGATGCGCGAGCTCACCCGCGAACTGCTGATCGAGACCGCGACCGCGGTGTTCGGCAAGCCGGTGGTGCAGCGGCCCGACGGCGAGATCGACATCTCCGGCGAATGGCCGGTCATCACCGTGCACGAGGCGGTCGGTCAGGCCACTTGTACGACGATCGACGCGGACACGCCGGCCGAGCTCCTGCGCCGACTGTGCGCGGAGCACGGCGTACACACGACGTTCGAGATGACCGCGGGCGAACTCGTCCTCGAGTTGTACGACGAACTCGTCGAACCGGCGACGACCCTGCCGACCTTCTACGCCGACTTCCCGCTGGAGACGTCACCGCTGACCCGGACGCACCGATCCGAGCCGCGCCTGGCCGAACGCTGGGACCTGGTTGCCTTCGGCGCCGAGATCGGTACGGCGTACTCCGAACTCGTCGACCCGGTCGAACAACGCCGCCGCCTGACCGAGCAGTCGCTGAAGGCAGCCGCCGGGGATCCCGAGGCAATGTCGCTGGACGAGGACTTCTTGTCCGCGCTGGAATACGCGATGCCTCCGACTGGCGGCCTCGGCATCGGCGTTGACCGCGTCATGATGATGCTGACCGGCCAGAACATCCGCGCGACCTTGGCCTTCCCCTTCGTCCGGCCGACGCCGCGCGACTAGCCTCGTGTGGAGCTATTTCACAGACAGACCGCTAGACAGCTCCACCACTCCACATCCGGGAGGCCTTCACCTGTCTACGGCTCGCCGTACCCGATCGCACAACGTGCCTGGGCATCACAACTAGCACTAGCTGTGGGGCGTCCCCTGACCGGAACCCTCGGTGCGAGTCGTCGCGGCTGCCTGGAGGCAGCGGGCAGCATCGGATTCATTGCCGGCGCCGGCGAACGCATGTGCTGCTTCGCGGAACATGGCGCGCGCTTGTTCTGCCTCGCCCTCCGCCTCGCGGAGGACGCCCCGGGCTTCCCAGACGGCGCCTGTCCAGAAGCCGCCTTGCCACATGCCCGCGATGCGCTCGGCTTCGGCGAGGAAGGAGCGTGCGCGGTCCAGGTCACCGGCTCGGGCGCTGGCGGTGGCGGCGCTTGTCAGGAAGCCCATCGAGCACGGTTCGCACGAACGCAGCTGGCTGAGCTCCTGCTCGGCCCTGCGCAGTACGGTCACAGCCGTGTCGCGATCGGCAGCGGCCTGGATCTTTGTGCCGAACACTCGGACCAACAGGTGTGCGACGAGGTCCGACCGGAGGGCAAGGGCGTGGGCCCGGTCGAGCAGTCGGTTGGCGTCGAACCTGCGGCCGTTGATCACCGCTGCCTCCGCAAGTCGCTGCCGGGCCAGTGCCGCGCCCGAGAGGCAACCCTCGCGGTCGTTCGCAGCCGCTGCCTCCTTCAGGTGCGCCTCCGCTTCAGGGAGGTGGCCGGCGAGGAGTTCGGCCTCCCCGAGCATCAGACGCGCGAGCGCGGCCCCTGTCGCCGAGCCTGCCTCTTCGGCGATTCCCATCATCTGGCGCGCGAACTGGGCGGCGATGTCGTGGCCCTCGGGCCCGGCCAGGTAGTACTCGGCGAGGCAGAGGTGGGCGTCGTAGACGATCGGCTCCATGTCGGCGCGCATCCGCATCGATTCTGCGAGTTCTTCGGCGAAGCGCTCACGCCACCTGCCCTGGGCCATCGCGACCTTGGCAAGGATGACTGCCGCTTCGCCGAGCTCGCGGCCCAGGCCGGCGTCGAGAGCTATGGTGCGTGCCTCCTCCGCAGCCCGCTCGGCCTCCGCAACGTCGTTGCGGTTCATGTGCACCAAGGCCCAAGCGAGCAGTGCATGGGCTCGCTCGGCCGCGGTGGGCTGCGGGGCACCTTCCACCGCGAGCACCTCTTCGTAGAGGGCGACCGTCGCGGGGTCGGGCCCGACGCCCAGGTCGTCGTGGAGCGCCTCGCGTAGCCGTTCGAAGCGGCGGATCGCTTCGCGGCGTTCTCCGGCCTCGAGATGGGCGCGCATGAGGGTGCGCGCGGCCTGCTCGTCGGTGGGGTCCTCCTCGGCCAGCCGATCCCATAACGCTCCGGCGCGGAGTACGTCGCGGTAGCGGCGCCGCAGTTCGCCGCGCCGCTCGGCCGGCCAGGACTCGTAGAGGTCGTCGGGGAGGAGATCGCCGCGGTACAGGGCCGCCGCAGCCCTGCAGACAGTCGTATCCCCCGAGTCGAGCGCGCGGCGCGCGGCGGTCTCGAACCGCTCCACGTCCGTCTCGACCTGTGCGTCCGGCCACAGGACGAGGACGCCGTGGTCGTTGCAGACGGCTTGCTCGTCACCGGTCGCGTGTCGGGCGAAGTGGAGGGCCTTGCGGAGGTTGGTGCCGGACGCCTCCGGATCGCTCTCGGGCCAGAGGGCTTCCATGACCTGAGCGCGGTGCATCCGGTGGTCTGGAGCGAGTGCCAGCAGCTTGACGACGTCGGCGGCCCGACGGCTGCGCCACGCATCGCCCGAGATCGGGACGTCGTCGACCACGACCGAGAACCGGCCGAGGAGATGGATCGCCGCCTCTTTCACTGCAGAACAGCATACGGCTCCGGCCAGCCTGGCGATCGGAACGGTTCCGGAACGGTGCGCTTCCTAGCGTGAACAAGCAGTTGGGGATGCGAGCCGAGAGGAGTTGAGGACCGATGTCGCTCTACATGGATGTGCACAACAACCTGCCGGACGGCACCACCGCGGCCGACCTGGCGGGAGCCCACGCGGCAGATCTCCAGGTTCAGCAGCAGTACGACGTGCGTTACCTGCACTACTGGGTGGACGTGGACGGCGGGAAGGTCTTCTGCCTGGTGGAGGCGCCGAGCGCGGATGCTGCGCACGCGGTGCACCGCGCTGCGCACGGCCTGGTTGCTGACGAGATCTATCCGGTCGTGCAGGGGTGAGTGCGGTGGCAGTCCGTGAGGTCGGAGAGAGGTTCCTCCGAGCATTGGCAGCCCGGGACTACCCGGCGGCGCGATCGGTGCTCGCGGACGATGTCCGTTTCCGGATGCTCGTCCCGAGCGGACTCATGACGGACGAGCGCGCGAGCAACACGATCGGCCGCTTCATGGGGTGGTTCGCCGAGGCGGACTCGTGGGACGTGGAGTCGTCGAGCGCCGAGGAGGTCGCGGGCCGCGTGGCCGTGACCTATCGCATCCGGCTTCACAAGTCCGGCGGCTGGCAGCTTATCGAGCAGCACCTGATGCTCGACGTGAACGCTGAGGGTTGTGTCATCGGAATCGACCTGCTGTGCTCGGGCTTCCGCCCGATCACCATGGATGCCTCGGCGCCGGTGCACCGCTTCGACGCCGGAAACCTCGGCTGCGCAGACGGTCTCGCCGGAGAGTTCCGCCGGCAGATGCAGCGGATCCCGGTCGGCGACGTACTCCTGGTAACCGCGCGTGACCCGGCGGCGAAGGAGGACCTGCCGTCGTTGGCCCGGCTGATGGGCCATGTTGTTCGTTCGAACGAGACGTCCGACGACGGACGTCTCCTGTTCAGTGTGGAAAGGGGACGATGAGATGAGCGAGAAGCTGATCTTCAACTGCACGCACGGCAAGGAAGACCCGGAGCGCGCGACGCTGCCCTTCGTGGCCGCGAACATCGCCGCAGCAGCAGGGCAGGAGGCGTTCGTGCTGTGCACGATCGAGGCCGTGTGGCTGGGGACGAAGGGCGGCACCGGCGGGATCGCCCAGCCGGGCCTTCCTGTGCTCGAGGACCTGTATGCCGAGTTCATCGACAACGGCGGCCAGATCTGGCTGTGCGGCGCGTGCGCCAAGCCCCGGGGGATCACCGAGGAGGACCTGGTGAAGGGGTCGACCATCGTGGGCGCCGCGAAGGTCGTCGAGGAAGTCGTCGCCGGGGCGAAGACGGTGGCGTTCGCCTAGGCTGGACCGCGGTGGCCGACGCCAGCTGTACCCTCGGTAAGCGCCTGGACCCGAATCGGAACACCTTCCCGTCCATCCGCGGTCTAGACTTCCGCCGCGAGACGGGTGGCGATGTCGGCTCGGAGGGCTACTTTGTCGATCTTGCCGACCTTCGTGGTGGGGAGCTCTTCGATCAGGACGAGGCGTTCGGGGAGTTTGTAGGCGGCGACGCCGAGTTGCTCCATCGAGTGGCGGACGTCTTCGAGCGTCAGGTCGGTGCCCTCGCGGGGTACGACGTACACGCAGACTCGTTCGCCCAGGCGAGGGTCGGGCATGGCGATGGCGGCGACCTGTTGGACTCCAGTGAGGGTGTAGGTGAGGTTCTCGACCTCCTCGGCGGAGATCTTCTCGCCGCCGCGGTTGATCATGTCCTTGTCCCGGCCCTCGACGATCAGGTTGCTGCCAGCAACTATGCGGCAGATGTCGCCGCTGCGGTACCAGCCATCGGGGGTGAAGGCGCGAGCGTTCTGTTGCTCGGCCTTGTAGTAGCCGCGAGGCGTGTACGGGCCGCGGGTCAGGAGTGAGCCTGGTTCACCGGGTGGGACCGGGCGGTCGAAGGGGTCGACGACCATCACCTCGTCGTCGGGGCACATCGGGCGGCCTTGCGTGTGGCAGATGACGTCTTCCGGGTCGTCCAACCTGGTGTAGTTGAGGAGGCCTTCGGCCATGCCGAACACCTGCTGCAGTGTGCATCCGAGGACGGGCTTGATCTTGCGTGCAACCTCGTCGGCCAGCCGCGCACCACCCACCTGCAGCACCCGCAGCGACGACAGATCCGCTGCATCGTCGCATTCGTCCAGCCACCGTTGCGCGACCGCTGGGACGACCGCAGTGTGCGTGACTCCCTCCGCTGCGATCGTCGCGAACGCCCGTTGCGGCTCAGGGGTTGGCAGCATCACTACAGTCCCGCCGACGAGCAGTGTGCCTAGCAGACCCGGGCAGGCGAGTGGGAAGTTGTGTCCGGCCGGCAGAGCGACCAGGTAGACCGTTGAGGCGTCCATGCCGGACACCTCACCGCTGCGCTTGGCGTTGTAGGTGTAGTCGTCGTGCGTACGCGCGATCAACTTCGGCAGGCCCGTCGTACCTCCGGACAACAAGAAGACCGCCACACTGCGGCTGTCAGGCTCAGGTCCGTCCCACGTTTCGGAGCCCGAGCAGAGCGCACGTAGGTCCACGCTGTCCTCACGCAGGTCGTCACCAGCGACCAGCACGTGCTGCAACGACTCCACCTCGGCCACCAGCCGGTGACCAAGCTCCTGATGGTCGAAGTCCCGCAGTACATCCGGTACGGCGATAGCCGCGGCCTCGGCATGTGCAGCCAGGTACGACAGCTCGTGATAGCGGTGACCGGGTAGAGCCATCACGGGCACGACACCCGCCCGCAGACAAGCGAGAGTGAGTACGACGAACTCCCAGCCGTTCGGCAGCTGTACGACGATCCGGTCGTCGGCACGTAGCCCTAGCTCGGTCAGCTTGGTCGCAGCGGCGTCGACGCGTGCTCTTAGCTCGGCGTACGTGAGCCGGAGGTTGCCGTCGACCAGTGCGACCGTGTCCGGCGTACGGTCTGCCTGCTGCCAGATGTGGTGTGGCAGGCTCCGGCCTTCCCAATACCCGGCCGCGACGTAGCGCGCGGCGTCCTCAGCGGGCCACGGCACAACACCATCGGCGATGGCACTGACCATCACTTCTCCTTGCCGGTGATCACGGCGTCCAGCGCGACCAGACCGTCGCGAGTGAGCCGGAGGGGATTGATCTCGATCTCGTCGATATTCGGCGCCTTGAGCAACACTGCGCCGAGGGCACGCACTACCCGGGCAAGCTCCGATCGGTCCAGCACCGGCCCGTTGCGCCAGCCGTCCAGCAGAGCCCGGCCGAGCAACTCGTCAGGCATCGACGCGGCCTCAGCCATCGTCAGAGGTGCAGCACGTACGGCGACGTCCGCCAGCGCCTCGGCTGTCGTACCACCCAGGCCTACCAGGACAACTGGCCCGAAGACCGGGTCACGCCGCGCACCAACGATCAGGTCGACACCCGCAGGTGCCATCGCCTCCACCAGGACCCGGCGATTGCCGAGTTGCTCGAGCGCTTCGGTCAGCTCGGCTCGGGTGCGGATGCCCAGGTGCACCCCGCCGATCTCGGTCTTGTGCAGTATCGCGGCGTCAAGGATCTTCACCGCTACCGGGCCGCCCAACCGCTCCAGAGCGGCGTACGCCTGCTCCGCGGTGTCACAGGCGACGCGAGCCGGTGTGCGGATGCCCAGCGAGTCCAGCACGGACTTCGCCCGGTCCTCGTCCTACGGTCCCGGCGGCAGTTGCACACTCGACACAGGCTCGTCACTCACCCCGCGGCGGTGTGCGAGGCGGGCGTCGTCCACCAGCGCTCGTACGGCGTGAGCCAGTGCGGCCGGACTGGTGCCGACCGCGAACCCGCGCTCGTGCAGCCCGGACCGGACAACGTCGACGTCCACGCTGGAACCGCCCACGCCGACCACAGTAGGGCCGGCCGCGCCTCGCCGGGAGAGCTCGGCCACCAGGTCGAGACTGTCCGGCTCCGACAACGCGTACACCGCCACCAGGTCGATCTCTGGATCCTCGCCGACCACTCCGACCACGTCACCGAACCCCGGGCCGGGCCGACCGGTGTCGACAGGGTTCGCCTGATAGGTCATGGGCGGCAACAGGTCGCCCAGCCCGTGCTGAGTTGCCGATGTCAGCTCCGGCACCCGGACCTCAGACCCTCGCAGCCGATCCAGCAACAGCAGCCCCGGACCGGCCTGGGCAGTCACGACACCGACACCCGGGTCGGCGTTCGCCGGCAGCCGTGTCATCGACAGTGCGCCCACCGCGTCGACCAACTGGCGCTCGTCCTCGACCAGCACCGCACCGGCCTGCCGGAGCACGCCCCGCGTCGTACGCCAGGAGGTGGCCAGCGCGCCCGTGTGCGACTGCGCGAACTCACCGACATCATTGCGACCGACAACCAATGCGACAACGGGCTTTCGCGCGGATAGTTGCGCCACCGCATGTGCAAGCCGCGACCCATCCGCCACCGACTCGATGTGCAGGGCAACAGCCGTCGTACTCCGGTCGTCCAGCAAGTAGTCGAGTACGTCGGCTGCGTCGACATCAGCACTGTTCCCAAGCCCGACGGCGACACTGACGCCGTACCCGGCCTCAGCCAGCAGGAACGACACTGCGTGGTTCACGCCACCGCTCGCCGCGACCACAGCCACTCCACCGGCCGGCACCTCAGCGGCGCTCGGCACGAAGCTCGCAGTGAGCTTGCGCGACGGCACCATGAAGCCGGACGTGTTAGGACCAAGCAGTCGGATGCCGTAGCGATCCACTACGTCTGTCAGCGCCTGCTGGTAGTCCTCATGACCGGATTCGGCGAAGCCACCCGCGCAGACCAGCGCAGCGGTCGCTCCGGCCTTGGCAGCTTCGGCGACGGCGTCAGCGCAGAATGGAGCCGGTACGCAGACCACAGCGAGGTCGATCGGTGCGCCTAGTACGTCAACTGCTTCAGCAACAGAGCCATGACCTGCCGCGGGGTCCCGTGAGTTCACCAGCGCGAGTGGTCCGTCGTACGTGGAGAGGGAGCGCGCCATCACAGCGCCGAGCTTGGCCGGGTTGCGCGAGGCGCCGATGACTGCGACCCCGCGAGGGGTGAACAACCCGTCCAGGCCCCTCACGCGCCCCCTCCCACGCTGCGGCTGACCCCGGCGGCGCGGTCCCGGGCAGTGCCACTGGTCCGGCCCACCAGGTCGGCTCGCCCGGAGAGGAGGAGGGTCTCCGCGTCGTCCGGGGTCAGCTCGTCATCAACCACCATTGCGGGGGTCCCGGCGGCGAGCCGCGACTCCTCCGCCAGCAGCGTCCGCGTCAACCGCGAGCCGCCGTGAATCCCTACCAGCGCAGGCCCTGCGAGTACGCCGGAGTGCAGCGACGCCAACGCCGCGGGCAACTCCTGCTCACTAGCCGGCGCATCCAGCCACAGCCCCCAGTCCCGCACCCCGTCCGGAACCTCAGTGAACAACGGCAAGGCGGACCGCTGCCACTCACCAACCACCACCTCAGCCCTGGCGGACCCCCATGCTGAGCCTGGCGAGCTCTGATGTTCCGCACTTGATGAGTGCCGGCGGTCCGCAACCGTCACCAAGCGTCCCGGCAGCACGAGCCCACCTGACCGGAACGGCGTCTGGAACGGCGAACTCCCTTCGCGCGCCTGCCACGCAGCCCGTGTGTTCTCCACGAACGCCGGGTCGCGGCGGGCGAGCTTGCCGGCGCTGATGCTGCGGGTGAGGAAGTGGAAGGCGAACTGCCAGGGCTCGAGCGTGTCGTGGTACCGCCCGAAGTGCTCCCACCAGGACAGGCTCGGCCGCGCCGAGCCCTGGATCTTCTCCACCGACGGCCGCGCCGATTCCTCGTACGACGCCAGCGCCGCCGGCACGTCGTCATGCGAGGCCAGCGCCGTCGCCAGCGCCACCGCGTCCTCCATCGCCATCTTCGTGCCCGAGCCGACGGAGAAGTGCGCGGTGTGCGCGGCGTCGCCGAGCAGTGCGACGTTGCCGTGCTGCCAGCGACCAGTGCGCCGGGTCCGGAAGCTGCCCCAACGCGAGTTGTTCACCAGCAGTGGATGGCCGTCGATCTGGTCGGCGAAGAGCTTCTCGAGGTAGACCTTCGTCTTCAGGTCGCTCGGCCCCGGCGGCTGCGACACGTCGAACTCGTCCAGCCCGGCCCCCAGCCACGACTCCCGATCCGTCTCGACGATGAACGTGCTCACGTCCGGGCTGATCGGGTAGCCGTGCACCGCGAACACGCCGTCGTCACCGCGTTCGTGGACGAAGGTGAGTCCGTCGAAGGAGTACGTCGTACCGAACCAGATGAACTTCGCCGCGGCCGTCTCCACCATCGGCTCGAGGACGCCCGCCAGCCGCTCCCGGATCCGCGAGTTGGCGCCGTCGGCTGCCACGATCAGGTCGAAGTCGCCCAGATCATCCAGATCCACCTCGGTCTGGAAGCGCAGTGTCACGCCGACGTCCACAGCTCGCTGCTGCAGCACCGCGAGCAACGTCTTCCGGGCGATCGCGGCCATGCCCATACCGCCGCAGCGGAACCGCTCGCCCCTGAGCCGGACCTCGATCGCGTCCCAGTGGACGCCGTACTGCGTCATGGCATCGCGGACCACGGGGTCGGCGGCGTGGATGGCGGCCAGCGTGGCGTCCGAGAACACCACGCCGAAGCCGAACGTGTCGTCCGCGCGGTTGCGCTCGAACACGGTGACCTCGGCCGACGGGTCGTTCGCCTTCACCAGGGTGGCGAGGAAGAGTCCGCCGGGTCCACCGCCGACACACGCGATCCGCATCGTCATTCCTCTCAGGCCTGCGTCGTCTGGGGCGTCGTACCGAGCGCGGGCTCGGGCCGCCGCTCCCGGCCGGTCCGCGGTACGGCGGCGATCACCAGCGCACCGAGCACCGCGGGGACGGCGAAGCCGTAGAAGTTCCAATCGAGGCTAAGCCCCGAGTCGAGCACCCAGCCACCGAAGAGCGGGCCGACGATGGCACCGAGCCGGCCGACGCCGAGGGACCAGCCGAGCGCGGTCGCACGACTCCCGGCCGGGTAGTGGGTGGCGACGTACCCGTTGACCAGGATCTGCGTGCCGACCGTGCCCAGGCCGGCGATCGCGATCAGCAGATAGAGCGCGAAGGCGACCGGGTTGGTGCTCAGTGCGTAGATCGAGAACGCGGCGAGTGCGAACGCGACGGTGGTGACCACCTTCGAGCCGAGCCGGTCGGCGAGCGTCGACGCCACCAGAGCACCGACGATCGCGCCGAGGTTCATCACCAGGAGGAACCGCAACGACGATCCGAGGGGGTAACCGGCCTGCCGCATGATCTGCGGGAGCCAGGTGTTCAGGCCGTAGACCAGCAAGAGGCCGAAGAAGCTCGCCAGCCCGAAGAGGATGGTGGCGGCGAGGTGCTTGCGTCCGAACAGTACGGCGAGCGCACTCCACTTGCTGCTGGTCTCGGTCGTGACCGGTTCCGGTTGTACGCCGTACCTGCTCGCAAGGGCTGCGGCTTCGTCGTCGCGTCCGCGAGCCTGAAGGAAGCTGACCGACTCGGGCAGGAACCGCCAGGCCAGCGGCAGCACCAGGACGAGCGGCGCCATGCCGATCCAGAACATGATGCGGAAACCGTGCGTGGGAACGAGGTTGATCGCGAGTACGGCGGCCAGGACACCGCCGAGCGAGAAGCCTGAGAACATCAAAGCGTTGTTGAAGTTCCGGCGGTGCGGCGGCGCGTACTCGACGGTGAGTGCGATCGCGGTCGGGACCACTCCGCCGAGGCCGAGGCCCGTGACGAAGCGCAGTACGCCGAACGCCTCGGCGCTCGGAGCCATCGCGGTCGCCCCCATCGCGAGGGAGAACCAGATGATGCTGGCGAACATGATCCGGCGCCGGCCGACGATGTCGGTGAGGGCGCCGACGCAGAGCGTCCCGATCACCATGCCGGTCAGCGCGTAGCTGCCGATCGCGCCGGCCTGGCCGGCGGTCAGGTGCCAGTCGGGATTCTTGAGCAGTGACGGTACGACGGCGCCGTACACGATCAGGTCGTAACCGTCGAAGACGATCGTGACGAAGCAGATGGCGACCACCCAGAGACCGGCGCGGGACCGGGCGGTGATGGCGGTGGGACTGGTCATGTGCGGCCCTCGATTTCCTGCCGGGCTGACGGGGACGTTTCGAAAGTAGAACTAATCACAGACGACCGTCAAGACTTTGACACGCTTTTGGTGGCATCATGAGAGGATGAGCGCAGCGAACCACTGGGAACGGCTCCGAGGAGACGCCATGAAGCCTCGGTCGATCGTCTTCGACCTGTTCGGCGACTACATCCGCTACCACGGCGGCGAGGTGCGACTGCGGACGCTGACCGCGCTGCTCGAGTGCTTCGATATCGGCGAGAGCACGGTGCGGGTGGTGATGGCTCGGCTGCGGCGCGAAGGGTGGTTCGACACGCGGCGGGACGGCCGGGAAACGGTCTACGCGCTCAACGACAAGAGCTGGCGGCTGCTCGACGAAGGGCGCACGCGGATCTTCGAGCGGTCCCGTGAGCCGTGGGATCGACAGTGGTCGATGGTGATCTACTCCGTGCCGGAGAGCGATCGCGGGTTGCGTGAAGAGCTGCGGAAAGAGCTTGCTTGGCTCGGGTTCGGGCCGCTGGCGTCGTCGACGTGGGTATGTCCGCACAACCGCTTGACCGAGGTCCAGGAGCACTTCGCGGATCAGCCGTCCGTGCGGCTCGATCTGCTGCAGTGCACGTCGTCCGGGTTGTCACGCGACCGCGAGATGGCGGCGCGCTGCTGGGATCTCGACTCGCTCGACGCGGACTACGCCGAGCTGCTGCGCACATACCGGCCGCGGATGAAGGCGTACCGAGGCGGCAGCGTGTCACCGCGCCAGGCGCTCGTCGAACGGATGGAACTCGTCCACGACTACCGCATGTTCCCGTTCCGCGACCCCGACCTCCCCGAGGAACTCCTCCCCGCCGGCTGGCACGGCCGCGAAGCCCACGACCTCTTCCTGCAGGCCCACGAAGCCCTCGAGGAACCCGCCACCCGCTTCTTCGTCGACCTCTCCGCCACCGATCGCGTCGCCTGACCTGTCAGCTGGCACACCTCACACAAGACTGTTGTGTGTCAGATTCTTGACGAACGGCGCATGTATGTACTTCAATCCGGAGCACTCCATCGGATCGCCGGCCCCGGTCCACCGTCCCCGTCTTGTGCTCTGGAGGCGCAGCCGATGAGACCGATCCATTCGACCCTTGCCGTCCTGGCGGCCGGCGGGTTACTTGCCTGGTGGGCGTACCCCGCCGCTGCCGATCAGACCGCTACAGCCGCTGCCCCGGTCGCGCCGGGTCCCGCCGTACTGAATGCTCCGCCGCCGACCGCACCTCAACTGGAGAACACCGGCATCTGGCAGGCGAAGCCCACGATGATCTGCGACACCAGCGCCTACCGCGCCGGCGAATTCCTCAACCAGGGTTGCGTGTACGACGACCAGGGCGCGCAGGTGTCGCCGACGAACTGGCCCGAACACTCCATCACCTTCGCCTACACCTACCCGACCGATCCGGCGTACCGCGCCAACGCCGCCGACCTGGTCGAGGTACGCGTCAAGCCGCTCACCGACGCGACCGCGTTCCGGATCACCTTCAACACGATGACCGACCCTGACCTCGTCGGTACGACGATTGCCCTCGGCAACTCGCTGCTCCCGCGCGAGGCGCCGTACGGCGCGAACACCCGGATGCCGGCCGAAAAGTTCGTCACCGTCCACGGCCGGACCGGTG
>Ga0137374_10006029_pt1 | contig 14416 bp, 14 predicted proteins | sample SagtaG_20_FD_104811 | JGI IMG/M metagenome (GOLD analysis project Ga0137374, IMG submission 104811) | Vadose zone soil microbial communities from Sagehorn Ranch, Mendocino, California, USA - Sage1_R_100_16 metaG | ecosystem: Environmental > Terrestrial > Soil > Vadose zone | place: USA...
AGGAGCAGTTGGCTGCGGCACCGGCCCGGGTACCGCTGGCCGAGTACCGGCGGTGGTTCGATGCGCTGCCGGCACTGCTGCGGGAGCGGATGCGCGAGCACTGGGGCGAGCCGCCCGGATCGCTCTACGTCGACGGCGGCGACATCGTGCTGGCCGCGCTGCGCTTCGGCAACGTCACGTTGATGATCCAGCCGCCGCGGGGGTTCGGGGAGAACCCGATCGCCATCTACCACGACCCGGACCTGCCGCCGTCACACCACTACCTGGCCGCGTACCGATGGCTGTCGTCCAATGTGGACGCGGTCGTGCACCTGGGCAAGCACGGCACCTTGGAGTGGTTGCCGGGCAAGGGACTGGGCCTGTCGGCGGCGTGCGCGCCGGACGCGGTGTTGGGCGCTCTGCCACTGGTGTACCCGTTCATCGTTAACGACCCGGGCGAGGGCACCCAGGCCAAACGCCGCGCCCACGCGACCGTGGTCGACCATCTGGTGCCACCGATGGCCCGCGCGGACACCTACGGCGAGATGGCCAAGCTGGAGCAGCTGCTCGACGAGTACGCCACGGTGGTGGCCCTGGACCCGGCGAAGGTGGCGACGGTCCGGGCCCAGATCTGGACGCTGATCCAGGCCGCGCAGCTGCACCACGACCTGCACCTGGCCGAGATGCCCGGCGAGGACGAGTTCGACGAGTTCGTGCTGAACGTCGACGGGTACCTGTGCGAGATCAAGGACTCGCAGATCCGCGACGGGCTGCACATCCTCGGTGCCGCACCGATCGGTGAGGCGCGGGTCAACCTGGTGCTGGCGATCCTGCGGGCCAATCAGATGTGGGGCGGACGTGCGGCACTGCCAGGCCTGCGGGTCGCGCTCGCCGCCCGGTTCGACCTGTCCGAGGCGGCATTGCTGGACGGCGCCGCAGCGGCGGTCGTACCCGAGGCGCTGTCGTCTCTTGTGGACGGTCCGGCCCGGACCGGCGCCGACGCGGTGGACCTGCTGGAAACCTTGGCCCGCCGCCTCGTCGAGGGCTGCGACAGTGCCGACTGGGACCCCGCCAAGGTGCCCGCCGTCGTCGCCGAGGTCCTCGGCGGCACCGACAAGACGGTCGCCGACGTGCTGCGCTTCGCCGCCACCGAGGTGGTACCGCGGCTGGCTGCCACCACCGACGAGATCGCGGCCGTGCTACACGCCCTCGACGGGGGGTACGTGCCGGCCGGCCCGTCCGGCTCCCCCACCCGGGGCCTGGTCAACGTGCTGCCCACCGGGCGCAACTTCTACTCCGTCGACCCGAAGGCGATCCCGTCGCGCAACGCGTGGGACGTCGGTCAGGCGCTCGCCGACTCGCTGCTGGCCCGCCACCGCGCCGACACCGGGCAGTGGCCGGCCACCGTCGGGCTGACCGTGTGGGGCACCAGCGCGATGCGCACCCAGGGCGACGACATCGCCGAAGTGCTTGCGCTGATCGGCTGCCGGCCGGTGTGGGACGACGCCTCCCGGCGGGTCACGGGCTTCCAGATCGTGCCGCTGGCCGAACTGGGGCGCCCGCGCATCGACGTGACCGTGAGGATTTCCGGCTTCTTCCGCGACGCCTTTCCCCACGTGGTGACGCTGCTGGACGACGCGATCGCAGCGGTGGCCGGCCTGGACGAACCCGACGCGGACAACTACCTGGCCGCCCACGCCCGCGCCGACAGCGCCGAGCACGGCGACTGGCGGCGCGCCACCACGAGGGTGTTCGGCTCCCGGCCCGGGGCCTACGGCGCCGGACTGCTACCACTCATCGACGCCCGCAACTGGCGCGACGACCGCGACCTCGCGGAGGTGTACGCGGTGTGGGGCGGCTACGCCTACGGCCGCGACCTCGACGGCCGCGCCGCGCGCAAGGACCTGGAACGGGTGTACCGGCGCATCGAGGTGGCCGCCAAGAACGTCGACACCCGCGAGCACGACATCGCCGACGCCGACGACTACTTCCAGTACCACGGCGGGATGATCGCCATGGTCCGCACGCTGACGGGACGCAACCCGACCGCGGTGATCGGCGACTCGCATCGGCCGGACCAGGTACGCACCCGGTCGCTGGCCGAGGAGACGGCGCGGGTGTTCCGGGCCCGGGTGGTCAATCCGCGGTGGATCGCGGCGATGCGCCGACACGGGTACAAAGGCGCGTTCGAGTTGGCCGCCACGGTGGACTATCTGTTCGGCTACGACGCCACCGCGGGCGTCGTGCAGGACTGGATGTACGAGCAGCTGGCCGCCGCCTATGTCTTCGACGACGAGACCCGCGCCTTCCTGGAGCAGTCCAACCCGTGGGCGTTGCGCGGCATCACCGAGCGGCTGCTGGAGGCGGCCGACCGGGGCCTGTGGGCACAACCGGACCCGGCCGCCCTGGACGAGCTGCGCCGCACCTACCTGGCCACCGAGGGCGACCTCGAAGGCCGAGCGGAGCAAGCATGAGCGAGCGGTACCCGTTCTCGGCGGTGGTCGAGCTGCCCGACCTGCGGCTGGCGCTGTTGCTCAACGCCGTATCGCCGGTGATCGGCGGCGTGTTGGTGCGCGGCGAGAAGGGCACCGCCAAGTCGACGATCGTGCGTGCCCTGGCCGGCCTGCTGCCGCCGGTCGACGCGGTCGCCGGCTGCCGGTTCAGCTGCGACCCGTCCGCAGCCGACTCGGACTGTCCGGACGGCCCACACGATCGGGACTCTCCCGCGATCCACCGCCCGGCACGCCTCGTCGAGCTGCCAGTCGGGGCGACCGAGGACCGCCTCGTCGGCGCCCTGGACCTGCAACGCGCGCTGACCGAAGGCGTGAAGGCCTACGAGCCGGGCCTGCTCGCGGCCGCCCATCGCGGGCTGCTTTACGTCGACGAGGTCAACCTGCTGCCCGACCACCTGGTCGACCTGCTGCTCGACGCGGCCGCGATGGGCCGGGCCTATGTCGAACGCGACGCGGTCTCGGTGCGGCACGCCGCGCGGTTCCTGTTGGTCGGCACGATGAACCCGGAAGAGGGCGAGCTGCGTCCGCAGCTGCTCGACCGGTTCGGACTCGCGGTCGACGTGACCGCGCCGCGGGACACCGCGCAACGGGCGGAGGTGGTGCGCCGGCGGCTGGCCTACGAGGCTGACCCGGCCGGCTTCGCCGAACGCTGGCGGGCCACTGACGCGGACCTGGCCGCCCGCATCGTCGCGGCGCGGCAGCGGCTGCCGCATGTCCGGCTGCCGGACGCGGAGGTGACCCGCATCGCGACCGTCTGCGCCGCCTTCGACGTCGACGGGATGCGTGCCGACATCGTGGTCGCCCGTACCGCGGTGGCGCTGGCCGCCTGGCACGGCCGCGACCAGGTGACCGAGGCCGAGGTTCGTGACGCGGCTCGCCTGGCGTTGCCGCACCGCCGCCGCCGGGACCCGTTCGACGCGCCCGGTCTGGACGAGCAGGCGCTCGATCGGGCCATGGACGACGCCCGCGAGCCGCACAACCCCGATCACGACCCGGATCTCGACCCGGACCCGGCTCCCGGTGGCGCCCCGGACCCGGCCGGCGACGACTCCCCCAACGACGCCGGCACTGGCAACCGCAGCGCGGCCACGACCGGTGGTGGGCAGCGCACCGCGCCGGCCGATCCGCCATACCGGACCCGGCTGCTCGCAGTGCCCGGCATCGGCAGCGGGGCACGGGCCGGGCGCCGCTCGCTGGCGTACACCCGCAGTGGACGCGTGGTCGCCGCCCGGCGACCGACCGGAAACCTGACCAGTCTGCACCTGCCGGCGACGTTGACCGCCGCGGCGGAGAACATCACCGCACGCGGCGGCCTGCGGGTGCGCGCCGAGGACCTGCGGCAGGCTGTCCACAAGGGACGTGAGGCCAACCTGGTGCTCTTCGTCGTCGACGCGTCCGGGTCGATGGCGGCCCGCGACCGGATGCGGGCGGTCAAGGGAGCCGTGCTGTCGCTGCTGCGCGATGCCTACCAACGCCGCGACAAGGTCGGCCTGGTCACCTTCCGCGGCGAGCGGGCCGAACTGGTGCTGCCGCCCACGACCAGCCACGAGATCGGCGCGATCCGACTGCGGGAGCTGGCCACCGGTGGACGCACCCCCCTCGCGGCCGGCCTGCACACCGCCGCGTCGACCGTACGGGTGCACCGGCTGCGCGACCCGCAACGCCGCGCCCTGGTCGTGCTGGTCACCGACGGGCGGGCCACCACTGGCCCGGACCCGACCACCGCCGCCGCCGCGCTGCGCGGGGTGGCCTGCGTCGTGGTCGACTGCGAGTCCGGCCCGATCCGCCTCGGCCTGGCCGCGCGGCTGTCCGCCGCGCTGCAGGCCGAGTACCTGCGCCTGGAACAGCTGTCCACCCAGGTGCTCCGCGACGTCGCCACAAGGAGGGCCGCCTGATGCCGCAGGGAGTACCCGAACACGTCCCCGACGACGGGCTCACCACCCGCCAGCGCCGCCAACAGCCGATCCTGGCCGTGCACACCGGCATCGGCAAGGGCAAGTCCACGGCCGCGTTCGGGATGGCGCTGCGCGCCTGGAGCATCGGCTGGCCAATCGCGGTCTTCCAGTTCGTCAAGAGTCCGAAGTGGAGGGTCGGCGAGGAGGCCGCCCTACGCACCCTCGGCGACAGCGGCAAGGGCGGCCCGGTCACCTGGCACAAGATGGGCGAGGGCTGGTCCTGGCTGGCCCGCCCGGGCGACGAGCGCGACCACGCCGCCGAGGCCGCCGAAGGCTGGGCGCAGATCAAACGGGACCTGGCCGCCGAGACCTACCGGTTCTACGTGCTCGACGAGTTCACCTACCCAATGAAATGGGGCTGGGTCGACGTCGCCGACGTGGTCGCCACGCTCACCGCACGGCCCGGCTCCCAGCACGTGGTGGTCACCGGCCGCGACGCGCCGCCGGCATTGGTCGAGTCCGCCGACCTGGTGACCGAGATGACCAAGGTCAAGCATCCGATGGACGCCGGCCGCAAGGGCCAGCAAGGCATTGAGTGGTAGGAGCTGAGTGGTAGCAGCATGGTAGACACGCCTCGGCTGGTCATCGCCGCGCCCGCCTCCGGGCACGGCAAGACAACCGTGGCCACCGGCCTGCTCGCCGCGTTCGCCGCCCGTGGACTGACCGTCGCCGGGTTCAAGGTCGGACCCGACTACATCGACCCCGGCTACCACGCCCTCGCCAGCAGCCGGCCCGGCCGCAACCTCGACCCGGTCCTCGTCGGTGAGGAGCGGATCGCGCCGCTGTTCGCCCACGGCGTGACCGGCGCGGACCTAGCCATCATCGAAGGGGTGATGGGCCTCTACGACGGGCGCACCGGGGCGGGCGACTTCGGCTCCACCGCCCACGTGGCCCGGCTGCTCGACGCCCCGGTGGTCCTCGTCGTCGACGCCGCCGCACAGGGCCGCTCGGTCGCCGCGCTGGTACACGGGTTCCGCTCCTTCCCACCCGGCACCCGGATCGCCGGTGTGGTGCTCAACCGGGTCGGCTCGCAGCGCCACGCCGACCTGCTCCGCGAGGCGTTGGAGGAGGTCGGCACACCGGTACTCGGCGTGCTGCGCCGCGCCGACACGGTCGCCGCACCCGCCCGCCACCTCGGCCTGGTACCGGTGGTGGAGCGCCGCGCCGAGGCACAGGCATCGGTGGCCGCCCTCGCCGACCTCATAGCCGCGTCGGTGCACCTCGCCGCTGTACTCGCGTCGCGCAGTCGGCGCCGCCGCTGCCGGCCACGGCGTGGTCGGCGCGGCAGGCCTCGCCGACGGCCGGCCGGCCGGTGGTCGCCGTCGCGGGTGGTGCGGCGTTCAGCTTCTCCTACACCGAAACCACTGAACTACTCGCCGGCGCCGGCGCCAAGGTGGCCATGGTGGATCCGCTGCGTGACGAGGCGCTGCCCGCCGGTACGCGGGCGTTGGTCGTCGGTGGCGGCTTCCCCGAGGTGTACGCACCTGAGCTTGCCGCCAACGCGCCGCTGCGCGCCGCGGTGGCGGCATTGGCCGCCCGCGGCGCACCGGTCGCCGCCGAGTGCGCCGGGCTGCTGTGGCTGTGCCGCAGCCTCGACGGCGCCCCGATGTGCGGGGTCTTCGACGTCGAAGCGACCATGACCGACCGGCTCACCCTGGGCTACCGCGACGCCGTGGCCGTCACCCCGAGCTGGCTGGCCGACGTCGGCACCCGCGTGACTGGCCACGAGTTCCACCGCACCGCCGTGGACGCGTTGCCGGTGGCAGCACCGGCCTGGCAATGGCACGACGCGCCCCCGCAGGGTTTCGTCGCTGGCGGGGTACATGCGTCGTACCTGCATCTGCACTGGGCTGGCCGGCCGGAGATCGCCCAGCGGCTGGTGGCCGCAGCGGCGCAGGTGGGCTCATGCGACTGATCGGGGTGGGCGTCGGCCCGGGCGACCCGGAGCTGGTCACCGTCAAGGCGGTGCGGGTCCTGCGTGATGCCGGGCGGGTCTTCGTCCCCGTGCTCGACCCGGCCGACGCTGGCCGTGCCGAAGCGACCGTCCGCGCGCACTCCAGCCACGACCGCATCGAACGCCTCGTCTTCGCGTTGAACGAGCGGGCCGATGTCGGGCGGCGGGAACGGTACTGGGACGCGGCCGGGGCCCGGGTCGCCGGATGGCTGGCCGACACCGGCGGCGTAGCGGCGTTCGCCACCATCGGCGACCCCAACGTGTACTCCACCTTCACCTACCTGGCCCAGACGGTCACCGCGCTCGCGCCTGGGGTCGTGGTCGACACGGTGCCCGGCATCACCGCGATGCAGGCCCTCGCCGCCGCCAGCGGCACCCCGCTAGTCGAGGGCGGTGAGCGGCTGACCCTGCTGCCACTGGCCGCCGGGGTCGACCCGCTGCGCGACGTGTTGGGCGCCGACGGCACCGTCGTGGTGTACAAGGGCGGCCGACACCTGCCCGAACTGGCCGACCTGATCCGGCGGGCAGACCGTGACGCGATCTACGGCGCACACGTCGGCCTGCCCGACGAGCGGATCGACAAGCTGTCCAATGTGGACGGTATGGCGCCGTACCTGTCCACCGTGCTGGTGCCCGCCCGCCGTGCGGCTCGCGGAGGCAAGCTGTGAGCGGCCGGGTGACCTTCGTCGGTGCCGGGCCGGGCGCAGCCGACCTGATCACCGTGCGCGGGGCGAACGCCCTCGCCGCCGCCGACGTCGTGGTGTGGGCGGCCAGCCTGGTCCACTCCGACGTCCTGGCCTACGCCGGCCCGTCGGCGCAGACCGTCGACTCCACGACCCTGACGCTGGAGTCCACGGTGGACATCTACCGCCGCGCGGCCGTCGACGGGCTACACGTGGTGCGGCTGCACTCCGGCGACCCGGCCCTGTGGGGGGCGCTGCAGGAGCAGCTCGACGCGTGTACCGGGCTCGACCTCGTCATGGAGGTGGTGCCCGGCGTGTCGTCCTACGCCGCAGCCGCAGCCGCAGTGGGGCGGGAGCTGACCGTGCCCGAGGTGGCCCAGTCGGTCGTGCTGACCCGCCTCGGTGGGGGCAAGACGCCGATGCCGGCAGGTGAAAGCATGGCGGGCTTCGCCCGCCACGGCACGACGATGGCCGTGTTCCTGTCCGCGGCACGCAGCCGCCAGCTCGCCGACGAGCTGACCGCCGGCGGCTACCCGCCCGACACCCCGGTACTGGTCGCCTACCGGGTGAGCTGGCCCGACGAGCTGCTGCTCTGGTGCACGGTCGCCACGCTGGAGGACACGGTCAAAGCGCACCGGTTGTGGAAACACACCCTGTTCCTGGTCGGCCCCGCGCTGGCCGCGGCCGGCACCCGCAGCCACCTCTACCACCCCGGGCACTTCCACGGGTACCGGCGGGCCGAACCACAGGCGCGGGCCCGGCTGCGGGAGCGGCCGTGACCACCCCTGAACAACCCGACCTCCGCGAGCCGGACCTGCCCCGCACCGCCAAGGTCCGCCCCAAGGCACTGCGGACCGGATGGACCACCGGCACCTGCGCCTCGGCGGCGACCAAGGCGGCGACCCACCTGCTCAACGACGGCCGACCGCGGCAGTGGGTCGAGGTGGGCCTGCCCTCGGGTCGAAGGGTCACCTTCGCCGTACAGCGCTGCGAACCGGTCGCCGACGGCGCGCAGGCGGTCGTCGTCAAAGACGCCGGCGACGACCCCGACGTCACCCACGGCGCCCACCTAACCGCAACCGTGTCCTGGCGTGCCGGCACCGGAGTCGAGCTGGCCGGCGGCGACGGCGTCGGCACGGTCACCAAACCCGGCCTCGGCCTGCCGGTCGGCGGACCCGCGATCAACTCGGTGCCACGCGCGATGATCACGCAGGCGGTCACCGAGGTGGTCGGCCACCGCGGGGTACGCGTGGTGATCAGCGTCCCCGAAGGTGAAAAGATGGCCCGCAAGACCACCAACCGGCGGCTAGGCATCATCGGCGGCATCTCCATCCTCGGCACCACCGGCATCGTACGGCCGTTCTCCACCGCCGCCTGGCGGGCCAGCGTCGTGCAGGCGGTCTGCGTGGCCGCCGCGCAGGGCGAGCACACCATCGTGCTGTGCACCGGCGGGCGCACCGAACGCGGCGCCATTGCCCTACTCCCCCACCTACCCGAGGTCTGCTTCGTCGAGGTCGGTGACTTCACCGGCGCGGCCCTGCGCATCGCGGCCGAACGCGGCATTGCCCGGGTGGTGTTCGTCGGCATGGTCGGCAAGCTCACCAAGCTCGCATCCGGCGTACTGATGACCCACTACACCCGCTCCACCGTCGACACCGGCCTGCTGGGCCGGCTCACCCACGAGGCCGGCGGCTCCGAAACGCTGGCCACCGAGATCGACCGGGCCAACACCGCCCGGCACGCCTACGAGCTGTGGGACGACGTCGGCGTGCTCCGCGCGGCCGGCGACGCGCTGTGCCACCGGACCCGCGACGTGCTCGTCCGCTTCGGTGGCCTACCCACCGACGTGGTAATGGTCGACTTCACCGGGCACACCGTGGTCGCCGCCACCGAACCGGCATGGGTCACATGATCACCGTGGTCGGCTGCGACGGCGGCCCGTTGCCCGCGCTCGCCGCGCAGCGGCTGGCCGCGGCGACCCTACTCGTCGGCGGCCAGCGCCACCTGTCCACCGTGGACGGTCTCGCCTCGCACGCCGAACGGGTGGTGCTCGGCGACCTGGCCGCGGCGACGGCGCGGCTCGCGGCCCACGCCGGGACCGCGGTCGTGCTCGCCAGCGGCGACCCCGGCTTCTTCGGCATCGTGCGGGCACTGCACCGTGCGGGCCTGCGACCCGAGGTGCTGCCGGCCGTCTCGTCGGTCGCGGTCGCGTTCGCCCGCCTCGGCCTGCCCTGGGACGACGCGGTCGTCGTCTCGGCCCACGGCAGCGTCGGTGAGCGCGGCCTTCGCCGGGCGGTCAACGTCTGCCGGGCGTACCCGAAGGTGGCCGTGCTCACCGGCCCGAGCGCCGGTCCGGCCCAGCTGGCCGCCGCGCTGCCCGGCCGCCGGCTGGTGGTGGCCTCCCGGTTGGGCGGCACCGACGAGCGGGTCGGTGACTACGACGGCACGTCCTGGCCGGAGCCGACCGTCGTCCTGGCGCTGTCCGATGTGGACGCTGACGCCTGCTGGACGGCCGGGGCGCAGCCGCCACCGGCCGGCTGGGCCTTGCCCGAAGCCGCGTTCGCGCATCGCAACTCGATGGTCACCAAGGCCGAGGTCCGGGCCCTGGTGCTGGCCCGCCTCGGCCCCCGCCTCGGTGACCTGGTCTGGGACATCGGCACCGGCAGCGGCTCGGTGGCCATCGAGTGCGCCCGGCTCGGCGCGGCGGTCGTCGCCGTCGACCGCGACCTCGCCGCCTGCGAACTCGTCCGACGCAACGCCGCCACCTTCGGCGTCGCCGTCGACGTGGTACATGCGGCGGCGCCGCACGCGCTGGACCGGCTGCCCGAACCGGACGCGGTCTTCGTCGGCGGCGGCGGCCCCGACGTGCTCGCCGCATGCGCAGCCCGCGGGCCGGCCCGCCTGGTAGCCGCCTACGCCGCCGTCGAACACCTCGGCCCGGCAATAGCCGCCCTGCGCGCGGCCGGATACCGCGCCGAAGGCACCCAACTCCAGGCCAGCCGGCTGGCAGAGCTGCCCGACGGCTCCCACCGGCTGGCCGCCCTCAACCCGGTCACCGTGCTCTGGGCGGAGCCGGCATGATCGCCCTAGTCACCACCACCGACGCAGGTCGGGAGATGGCACGACGCCTCGCAGCCGCCTGGCCCGGCGAGACGACCATCCACCGTGGACCGGTGGCCGAGCAACTCCGGGCCGCCTGGGACTCGGCACAGGCGATCGTGTGTTTCCTCGCCACCGGCGCCACCGTCCGCCTCCTCGCGCCGCTGCTGGCCGACAAGCACACCGACCCCGGCGTGGTCTGCGTCGACGAAGCCGGCCGCTACGCGATCGCCCTCGTCGGCGGGCACGCCGGCGGCGCCAACGCCCTCACCGCGCGGGTCGCCGAGGTGCTCGGCGCCCAGCCGGTCGTCGCCACCGCCACCGACGCCGTCGGCATCACCGCATTGGACCAGCTCGGCGCCGACCTCGGCTTCCGCATCGCCCACCCGCAGCCCCTCGCCAAGGTCGGCGCGGCTGTGCTCGACGGCGCACCTGTCACGGTGCTCGCCGACGCCACCTGGCCATTGCCTGCCCTGCCGGCCGGCGACCCGGCGGCCTCGCCGGTGACCATCGTGGTCAGCGACCGCCTCGACGGCACCGCCGACCTGGTCTACCGGCCGCCATCCCTCGTCGTCGGCATCGGCGCCAGCCGCGGCGCTCCCGCCGATGAACTCGACGACCTCGTCACCGCTGTGCTCGGCGAAGCCGGACTCGCGGCCGAGTCGGTGCGCTGCCTGGCCACCATCGACGTCAAGGCCGACGAGCCCGGAATCCGCGCCGTGGCGCACCGCCGTGACTGGCCGCTGACGACCTTCACCGCTGCCGAACTGTCCGATGTGGACGTGCCCAGCCCGTCCGAGGTGGTCCGGGCCGCCGTCGGCACCCCCAGCGTCGCTGAGGCGGCTGCGCTGCTCGCCGCGCGGCGCGCCGGCCGCGACGCGAGCCTGGTCGCACCGAAACGCACCAGCGCGATGGGTACCGTCGCCGTCGCCCGGCTCATCCCCCGCGGGCGGCTTACCCTGGTCGGGCTCGGCCCGGGCGCCGAGGATCTCCGCGCCCCCCGAGCCGTCGCGGCGCTGCGCCGCGCGTCGGTCGTGGTTGGCCTCGACCAGTACGTCGCCCAGGTCCGCCACCTGCTCCGCCCTGGCACCCGGGTGCTGGACAGCGCACTGGGTGCCGAGGAGGAACGAGCCCGCACCGCCGTCGACCTCGCCACGGCCGGGCACGCCGTGGCGGTGGTCGGCTCGGGCGATGCCGGCATCTATGCGATGGCCTCCCCCGCCCTGCAACTCGCCGACGGCACCGTCGACGTGACGGTGATACCCGGCATCACCGCCGCGGTCGCCGCCGCCGCTCGCCTCGGGGCGCCGCTCGGCCACGACCACGCCTACCTGTCCCTGTCCGACCTGCACACCCCGTGGGCGACCATCGCCGAGCGGCTCCGCGCCTGTGCCGCGGCCGACCTGGTGGTGTGCCTGTACAACCCGCGCAGCGCCCGGCGCACCCGCCAGCTCGACGAAGCCATCGCGATCCTCGCCGCGCACCGCCCCACCGACACCCCGGTCGGGATCGTCCGCGACGCCACCCGGCCCGCCGAACGGGCGACGTTGACCACGCTGGCCGCCCTCGACCCCGCCATCGTCGACATGCACAGCGTGGTCATCGTCGGATCCAGCCGGACCCGGGTCGTCGCCGGACGCATGGTCACCCCACGGGGGTACCGATGGCAACCGTGACCTATGCCGTCACGTTCCGGCCGCTTGACCTCGGGCTCCGCTCCGCCACGCCCTCGGACGGCCGCTTCGCCGGCTGCACCGGCTGCGGTGCCTGCCTGCTCACCTGCCCCACCCACGCCATCCGGCCCGACGGCGGACACTTGGTCGCCCGCGACGACCTGTGCACCGGCTGCGGCGAATGCGTCGAGGTGTGCCCGGTCGACGCCGTCACCATCCATCCGACAGAGCCGGCCGGATGAGCCGCATCGTGCACCCGATCGAGACGCAGTCCTACCACATCCTGCGCTCCACAGTGGACACCACGCACCTGACACAACACGCCCGCGACGTGGCCGAGCGCATCGTGCACACCACCGCCGACCCACAGTGGGTCGAGGAACTGCTGCTCGACGAGACAGCACTGGCTGCCGGGGCGGCGGCGCTCCGTGCCGGGGCACCACTGGTCGTCGACGTGATGATGGTGGCGGCCGGCATCACCGCGTACCCGTCGATCTGCGGCCTCGATGCGGCCGCGAGCGACGGTCTGACCCGCACCGCCGCGGGCATCCGTCACGCCGCCGAACGCGCCGCCGATGGCGCGGTCTGGGCGATCGGCAACGCCCCCACCGCCCTCGTCGAACTGCTGCGGCTATGCGCCGACGGTACGGTCCGCCCGGCCCTGATCGTCGGACTGCCGGTCGGCTTCGTCGGCGCGGTCGAGGCCAAGGCCACGTTGCGCGCTGCCGGCCTGCCCCAGCTGTCCAACCGCAGCGCCAAAGGCGGCGCGGCCGTGGCCGCCGCCGCCGTCAACGCACTGCTCTACGGCGACCCTCTCGCCACCGACGAACCGCGGAGGGAGCACCCATGATCGGTCTGCTGATCGCCGGTCACGGCAGCGCCGACCCGGCAGGAGCGGCCCAGTTCCGGCTCTTCGCCGACCGGGTCGCCAAACGCCTCGCACCGCAGGAGATTCCGGTCGCCGGCGGCTTCATCGAGCTGTCCCCGCCACCGATCCGCGACGCCATGGGCGAACTGGTCGCCACCGGCGCCGACCGGCTGGCCGCCGTACCGCTGGTGCTGGTGGCCGCCGGCCACGCCAAGGGCGACATCCCAGCCGCCCTGACCCGCGAACAGCAACGCCACCCCGGCCTGCACGTCGCGTACGGGCGACCACTCGGCCCGCACCCGACCATCCTCACCGTGCTGCGACAACGACTGTCCACCGCCGATGCCGACCCGCACACCACCGTGCTGCTGGTCGGCCGCGGCTCCACCGACCCCGACGCCAACGCCGAGGTCGCCAAAATCGCGCGGCTGCTGGCCGAAACCACCCAAGTGGCCGGAGTCGAGTACGCCTTCGTCTCCCTGGCCCCACCCGACGTGACCGCCAGCCTGGAACGCTGCCGACGCCTCGACGCCACGCGCATCGTGGTCCTGCCCTACTTCCTATTCACCGGCGTCCTGCCGCTGCGAGTGGCCGATCAGGCGCGGACCTGGGCCGACGCGCACCCGGCCGTACCCATGTCGTGTGCCGACGTCATCGGCGACTGCGACGAACTGGCCGACGTCGTCATCGAGCGGTACCGAGAAGCCCTCGCCGGCGACATCAGGATGAACTGCGACACCTGCCTCTACCGCACCCCACTACCAGGCCACCAACACCGCGTCGCCGCGGCCCAGATACCGCACCACCACCCCCACGACACCGCCACGCCGTCCGCTCGACACTAAGCCTGGATCCAGGGATAGCTCGTCATGGCCACTGAGGTCTCAGCCGGCACCACGCGCGCCCGCCAGATCGGCGTCGCGGGCATAGTTGCCCGGGTCGTCGTCGGGGTCGCCCTCGTCGGCAGCGTTGTCGCGGGCCACCTGCGGGCGTTCCACCCGCTGCCGTGGCTGGTCGGCCGGTGGTGTTTCCCGGCCTGATCCTCGGCTGGCAGAAGCGCCGGGCGCGACTGACGCCAGGCCGCCTGCAGGCCACCGGGCCGGTAGCTCACCTGGCCATCGTGGCCGTGTTCGTCGCCCTCTACCTCACCCCGTACTACGCGCCGGCGCTGTCGTTCACCAGCGACGCCGCGCTGCTGTTCTATGGCACGTCGATGCTGCTCGCCGCGGTGCGCGGCTCCGCCGGCTGCGAAGTCCTCGCCATCTCCAACTGGCTGCTGCGCCGCAACGACCAGATCGGCTGCCTGCTGTTCCTGCCCGTCGACGGCGTCGAAGTGCGCCGACACAACTTGGGCGGGGAGCCAGATGCATCGTCCCGGCGGGAGGGCATCCGCCATGTCTGAGTCCACCCCCGCCGTGCGCACCGGCACCACCATGGCTTCCGTCGTGGGCGCCCTCGGCTCGGCCGCCACCTCGCTGCTGGCCACCTTCTGCTGTGTCGGCCCGGTCGCCTACACCGTTCTCGGCGCGGGCGGCGTGCTGGCCGCCGCCCGGCTGCAGCCGTGGCGGCCCTGGCTGCTGGCCGCCTCCGCGGTGTTCCTCGCGTCCAGGCCACAGGTGGGCCTGTGCATCGGTCCAGCAGCAGCGCATGCACGCGGCGAAGGTCAGCAGCAGCACCGTCGCCGCCGGGTTG
>Ga0137374_10006030_pt1 | contig 14416 bp, 17 predicted proteins | sample SagtaG_20_FD_104811 | JGI IMG/M metagenome (GOLD analysis project Ga0137374, IMG submission 104811) | Vadose zone soil microbial communities from Sagehorn Ranch, Mendocino, California, USA - Sage1_R_100_16 metaG | ecosystem: Environmental > Terrestrial > Soil > Vadose zone | place: USA...
GCCTGGTATCAGGAAAACGCAGGAAGCTCTCCGCGTCGCGTCAACTACGCCGCGCTGGATGTTGAAGAGCTCGGCTCGGTGTACGAGAGTCTGCTCGAGTTTCATCCCGCAGTGGATCACGATGCTGCTGGCCGGCCCGAGTTTAAACTTGTTTTTGGTTCCGAGCGTAAGACCACGGGCTCGTATTACACGCCGCCGGAGCTGGTCAACGCACTCATCCAGTCCACCCTCGATCCGGTTATTAGCGATCGTGGCTTGCACCAAGAGCCTTTGAGCTGGTGTATACGGCCCACGACTTGGCACCTCTGGCACGTAACTGTCACTATGACGGTCCACCTTTCCCTTTGGACGACGAACGGCGCTTCGGGGTCCGCTGCGAATTGGACGCAGCTTTCTTCCACCGCTATCTGACATGCGAGCCGGATGGTTCCTGGCGCAAGGCTGAGGGCGAGACGCCGGAGCAATTGGCCGCGCTCAAGCACCACTTCCCGCAGCCCCGCGACACCGTAGCCTATATTCTCGACCAGTTTCCTATTGTGCGATAGAAAGACGAGCGAACCCATGGTAGGTACCGCACGAAGGAATGCATTCTGGCAATCTACGATGCTCTGCTCACCGCTCGGCGTAGTGGCCAACCTTATCAAACGAAGCTGCATCCTCCGCCTGGGAGTCATTGACTTCATGATCTCTCAGGTGACCATTCAGAATTTCAAACGTTTCAAGGCGCCGACCGCATTTGTGCTCAAGCCGGATGAGATGACCTTTTTGGCCGGTGGTAACAACTCCGGCAAGTCTACCCTCCTGCAAGCACTCGCAGTCTGGGAATTTGTCCATTCCGTTATCGCGGTGAATAAAGGCGAAGCGGCCTGGCTGGCTGGCTCCTCGGGTCAAGGTGTCGGCGTCAGCACAGAGGAGTTTTCGCCCATTGCCATCCCAGACTTGAAGCATCTCTGGAGTGATCTCAAAGCGTCCGGTGGTGCGACAGGCAATGGCTAAACCCTGCGCATTCGGTGCGACTGGCAAACCACCACGGCTCCTCCTGCGGATCGCCATCTTGAGTTTGGTTTCGCGCTCTCGAAGGATCGTCTCCTCCTCAAACGCACAACATCAAATCTCACCGCCGGAGACACGGTGCCCCATATGGCATACCTACCGCCCTTCGCGGGCATCGCGCCACGCGAGGAGCGCATGTCGCCTGCCGCACGCAAGCGCTGGATGGGGCGCGGTCTCGCTGGCGCTGTCTTACGGAACCTGCTCTACGACTTCTGGAAGCAGAACAGCGAAGCACGGGAGCAAGCGAGAGGTCTCAATCATCGAATCTTGCCAAGCGAGCTGGCCAAAATTCGGAAGAACGACTCGTGGGAGCAGCTCCTCCAGGTGCTGGCAGAAGTGTTCAAAACTGGGCTCAGCGTGTACCCGTTTAACGATCCATACCACATGAGAACTACCTTCTTTACCCCCCAGCCATAGCCCGCGCCGCTGGTAGAGCAGAAAAGGACGTGCGCGATTTGCTGGCGGATCCCTATGGTCTGCATATCCCTGCCGACTTCACGAAGTCACACTGTGCTCAGACTCTCGCGAACACCAACGGTAAGGAGATCCTTACTAAGAACGCAAGGTCGGTCAAGGCAGAGCTCGGAGTCGATTACAAAAAGATCGCCGAAGCCATGCTCCCAGAAGAGATCCCGGATGACGCCAAAACCCTGCTGCAACAACTCATAGATCTGTGCAAGCTATAAGCATTTTCAAACTCCACTTCCAAAGTCTCGCTGATTACCGTGCTTTCGTCCACTCGTTCTCCATCATGGCTGATGAACAAGTGTAGCAGTGCGGCGAACACACGCTGGTCGAGGGGATATACGGGCTTTTTCGTCAGGGCAAATGTCCTTTTATTGTCCTTGGAGAAACGATAAATGCACGATCTCATTTCGCAGAAGATTGTGGGCTCCCTCTCGCGATCCAATCCCCGAGCAGTATCTTCTATACTGATCAGTGCGCGAGTGGCTAATGTTTCAGTTTGCCTCACTATCATATTTATGCAAAAATGATTTTATGCGAACCACGATTGAGATTCCCGACGATCTGTTCCGGAAAGCCAAAGCTCAGGCAGCCTTGGAGGGCGTGCGGTTGCGTGATGTGATTGAGCGGGGACTACGGCTTGTGCTCGCGGAATCGGCTCCTCCTGTGTCGCGGCGGGTGAGCTTTCCTCTGCATCGCAGCCAGCGACCGGGAGTGCTCTCGGCAGAGGATGTGTCCCGCGCAGAGGAGCAGACGCAACGTGATGACGACGCCAGCCGTGCCGATGCTGTGTGACGTGAACGTGCTGCTGGCGCTGGCCACGGATCGTCACGCGGCTCACACGGCGGCGGTCCGCTGGCTCGACGACGTACCGGTGGGCGGAGCCACGATCTGCCGCATTGCCCAAACGGGCCTCCTGCAACTGCTCAACAACCCGGCTGTGATGCGTGAAGACGTGCTGGATACTACTGCCTGCTGGGGACTCTGGTGCCGCTTCCTGGAAGACGAACGCATCCATTTTATCCCAACTGAGCCGCCCAGCCTTGATGCCACGTTTGAACGCTTCACCAGCGGCAGGATGTTCACGCCCAAACTGTGGCCAGATGCCTATCTGGCTGCCTACGCCCAGGTGAGTGGATTGGTGCTGGTCACCTTCGATCATGGCTTTCGCCAGTTTGACAGTCTCGCCTGCCATGTGCTCGAGTCCGGCCAACTGCCGCTGTAGCCACTCTCCATTTGCCATACTACCAAACAACGTTCAACCCGCAGCCCGGGGAGGGAGTAGGAACGCCACGAGCATCTTCAATCTCCACGCCCAGGTTCTTGCCGACTACCGTGACTTCGTCCGCTCGTTCTTCATTGTGGCTGACGAACGGGCGCAGCAGTTCGTCGAGCACGCGTTGGATGCAGAGGCACGGTTGTGGCCGGATTTCCTCTTACAGGTCAGCCCTGCCTACGCCCGCGCCGCCACGGGAGACGAGCTGGCGGCTCAGAGCATGCTGCACGAACAAACCGCACGCATCTTCCGCACGCCAGAAGGCAGTCCATTTCACCTGTACCAGCACCAGATCGAGGCACTTGACAAAGCGTGCAGCGAGGAAAGCTACATCGTCACCAGTGGTACAGGCTCAGGCAAAAGCCTAACTTATTTCTTGCCGATTGTGAACAACCTCATGCGTCAACCAGCGACTGGCGATCGGGTGGCGGCGCTAGGAGTCTATCCGATGAACGCCCTGGTCAACTCGCAGCTCCAGGCGCTGGAGAAGTTGCAAGAGGGCTACGAGCGCCGCACTGGACAGGTCTTCCCGGTGACCTTCGACAAATGCACGGGCGAGACCAACGAGACAGCGCGTGCGGAGCTACGCCAGCACCCACCACAGATCTTGCTTACCAACTACGTCATGGCGGAACTCCTACTGGTGCGTCCGGAGGATCAGCGTTTTCTGGATCGTGCAGGCGGGGGGCTGCGCTTCCTGGTCTTCGACGAACTGCACACCTACCGTGGCCGTCAAGGGGCGGATGTCGCCATGCTCATCCGCCGGCTCAAGGAGCGCTGCGCCGCATCCAACCTCGTGCATGTGGGCACCAGCGCCACCATGGTGGCGAGCCCAGACGCCACCCCCGAGTTACGGCGTACTACAGTATCGGACTTTGCTACCCGACTGTTCGGGCACCCTTTCACCGCGGGGCAGGTGATCGAGGAGACGTTCGTCACCTTCACCGCTAGCGAGCTACCCACGCATGAGGCACTGGTAGCGGCGATGGCTGGCCCGTTGCCGGAACAGCTTGAAGACTTCTGCCGCCATCCGCTGGCGCGCTGGGTAGAACGGGAGTTTGGCGTGGAGCCAGAGGAAGAGGGGCGGCTCAAGCGCCGCGTACCGCGCACACTCGCGCAAGCGGCTGAGCGTCTGGCGCAAGAAACTAGCGTGGAGTCGGAAGTGTGCGCGGCGCACCTGCGTGAGATCCTGAACCGCGGCGGAATGCTGGTGCGCGAAGACGGCGGGCGGGGCTTCGCTTTCAAGCTGCACCAGTTTATCGGCCAGGGACGTGCTCTCTTCGCCACATTGGAGGCTGCGGACCGGCGTGAGTTCTCGCTGGAAGGTCAGGTGCAGGCGGGTGGCGGGCGCTTGTTTGTCACGATCAAGTTTTGCCGTCAGTGCGGCCAGGACTACTACCACGTGCTGCGGTCGGACACGTGCTCCCTGCCGCACCCGGTAGGGACGGAGAGCGAGGACGACGCAAGCCACCCGGGATATCTCATGCTCGCACCGGCTGATAACGACTGGAGCGAGAAGCGTATTCCGGAGGAATGGCGCGATGCGCGTGGACGCTTGCGGCAGACGTGGCGCGAGCGCGTGCCGCAGGCGCTGTGGGTGACGCCCGATGGTAGCTACGCTACTCAGTCCCGCCAGGGCGCCATGAAAATGTGGTGGCAGTCGGCGCCGTTTTCGCTGTGTCTCAACTGCGGTGAGTTTTACACCGCGCGCGGACGGGGGTTCGGGAAGCTGGCCTCGTTGTCGAGCGAAGCCCGCAGTAGCACCACCACGGTGTTAGCCACAGCGCTGCTGCGGCATGCTGGCCAGACCGAGATGGCGCGCGACAAGCTGCTCAGCTTTACCGACAACCGGCAAGACGCCTCGCTGCAAACGGGACATTTCAACGATTTCGTGCACGTGTCACTGCTGCGCTGTGCACTATGAACGCAGTACGCTCGGCAGGTTCCTACGCCAGCGGCTTGGCCTCACTACGGCGGACTATGCACAATTTCTTGAGGCGCTTCTGGCGCTGTTGATCAGCCAGGGTTTTCTCACTCGCCTCGATCCGCTGGACAACCATCAGTTCTACCAGCTCGATGCAGAATGCCTGCTCTGGCGCCTGGGTGATGGCAGCCCACCGCCGCCTGACCCGATTTACTCGCGTCGCGCTAGCAGCGCCGGCTACGTCCACACTGTGACACCCGTCAACACCTTCTTCCAGCGCTTCTACCGCGCCTCCTCCGCGGCGCTGGCTGCGATGGAGGGCGCGCGAACACAACCACCCAGGTGGTCACGTCTGGCGAACGTGAGCGGCGCGAGCGCCGTTTTCGCTGGGAGGACAGCGACACCCGCAAGGCGAGCGAGTTCGGCCGCCGTCTGCCCTACCTGGTCTGCTCGCCCACGATGGAGCTTGGCGTAGACATTGCAGACCTGGACCTGGTGCATTTGCACAACGTGCCGCCCACACCGGCGAACTACGCGCAGCGGTCGCGCCGGACGGCAAGGGCAGCCAGGCATCATCTTCACCTACTGCGGCGCGCTCAACAGTCACGACCAGTATTTCTTCCACCGTCGGGGAGAGATGGTCGCCGGCAGTGTGCGACCGCCGCGCCTGGATCTCGCTAATGAAGTCTTGCTGCGGGCGCATATCCAGGCGGCGTGGCTGACGCAAATACGCCTGCCGCTTGGGCAGTCCATCGAGCAGGTGATTGACACGGATGGTGACGATTTGCCACTCCGGGAAAATGTCGCTGGTCAGATACAAATGGGCGCTGCTGCCCGGCACGAACTGCGTGAACGGGTGCGGCGCGCACGCAGGAAGCTGAGGTGATGTTCGACGGGACACCGCTGTTACAGCTGATCTACGCTCCAGCGGCAACGCTACTGCGTATCAACCACGGCTGGCGGGCAACCAGACAGCCTGGCTTTCTGGTAGATTTCGAGAGTGGTGACATGCTCACGTCGGCGCTGGCGGCGGGGAACAAGCCGCCGCGGCCACGCCGTGTGGAGCATCTCCGCCTCGCTGTGCAGGGCATACAGAATGTGCTGCTGGTGCGCTTCGCACGCGTGGAGTTGCGCAACTATGCGGTGCTCGCAACGACCCTGCAATACGCTCTACAACGCGGCTGCGAGCAGACCTTCCAGATCGAGGAAACGGAACTTGCTGCCGAGCGCATCGGTGCGGAGGAACATCGCGCCATCTTGCTCGAGGCCACGGAAGGCGGCGCCGGAGTGCTGCGCAGGCTGGTGGAGGAAGCCGACGCCCTCTCCCGTATCGCACGGGAGGCGCTCCTCCGGTGCCACTTTGACGAACAGGGCAACGATCTCAAACCCCCTTGCCAGGCGGCATGTTACGAGTGCCTGATGAGTTTCAACAATCAGCACGAAGCCCTGCAGCTCGACCGCCGCCACATTCGACAGACCCTGCTGGACCTCGTGACAAGCTGTACGTTGCTCCGCATCGGTGGTCGCGACTGGGCTGCGCACCTTGCGTGGCTGCGCTCGCTCACCGATTCCCGCTCGGCACTTGAACGCCGCTTCCTCGACGCCTTGATCGGTGGCCACCATCGTCTGCCGGACGAGGCGCAGAAGGCGATTCCCGAACCGAGCTGCATGCCGGACTTTTTCTACACCCCGAACATCTGTATCTTTTGCGACGGGTCGGTGCATGATCAGTCAGACCAAGCGGTACGGGATAAGGTGATGAGAAGCGAGCTGAAGAGTCGGGGCTACCGAGTGATTGAAATCCGATATGCCCAGGACATACGAGAGCAGATAGTGAAACATTCAGATGTATTTGGAGGGATTCGATAACGTCGATAAGGCAACGGTCGGATGTCGTGTGGCTGTGCTCTGCTCATGCTTGTTTTGTGTCTCATAAAGATTGTATCATAGCCAAAAAGCGGTAGCGTGATCTATACCCTGGCCTCCAGACGAGGTATACTCCATCTGCCGGATGAAAACGTACGCTGGCATGCGCGCCAGTACCGAGCCTTATGCCCTCCTCAACGCGCGCACGATTCGCGACCATCTGGGTGCCACCTGGGGGCTGGGTGAGACAGGCGCCAGCGGCCCAACGGGGAATCGCTATGGTGACGCCGCGGGCCACGCCTGTATCGCCGCAGCGGGTCCTGTCGAGCGTACCCTCACTGTGGAGACCAGGGTAGCGGACCGCGAGGCGAATATGTGGATGTTTGCCAGAGCAGTGTTGGAGTTGCTGGAAGCGTGTCTGAAGACGCCATAGGCAACGCGATAGAGGGTGACACCTTCAGAAGCTCCTAGTTGGAGTGTCACATGTATGTGCCAATTTTGTCGGAGTGTTAACATTTCAACGGTGTGTGTCACACCTGGACGCCTGTAGCGACGCCGATTTTCATATTTTATGTCATCTATAACCTCTTATAGAACGGGCATGTCAAGCACGCAATGAACGCCAAAAGAGATTGGCGTACAATCTGGCATTATTCTTGCTCTCTTTAGCACAATGAGAGGGAAGATTGGACAGGCAATGCTTATCATACACAGCAATACAGACGTCTCTGGGTAAAGGAAGGGTGGCTTATGGCAATCGTTCTAATCGAAGAAGTGCTGATGGGCTTAGATGACGTGAGAGATTCGTTAGGGCAGGCGGTAACGGTCTTGGAAGCGCTCGTCGAGGACGTGCCTTCTACGATGGGCGAGAACCTCAAGGAGGTAATGGAACAGACATTGCTCATTCCTTTACAATCTCGTGTTGCTGTACTCGACAAGCTGTTGGATGAAGTGGCTACCATGTCCTAAAGGTTGTCAGACTGTACCACGCTCCTGTAGGTGTCGCACCTGTTTGCATAGAGCAGCGTACTCTCAAAGCTGCTCAGTATGCATCCGTAGGTTGGCCGCCTGGAGTACAGCGATGATCGTCATACTATCGACGATTTCGCCAGCCTGGACCATGTGCAGCGCTTCAGCAAAAGAGAAGGGACGCACCTCGATGAATTCTGTCTCATCCGAGGGCAGTACCAGTGGGACTAACTCTGCTCCCAGGAAGAGATGGGCTGTTTCATCCATAATGCTCTTGCTCGTATGATACGTACAGAGATGCGTTAGCCGGCCTGCTCTGTAGCCGATCTCCTCGGCGAGTTCGCGCTGTGCTGCAGCTTCGATTGGCTCGCCAGCGTGGACTCCGCCCGTGGGCATTTCCCAGGTTGTACGGCGAGCTACATAGCGATATTGCTGGATGAGCAGCACTGTATCAGGATCGAGAAAAGGCAGGACACCGACACAGGGACCAGAGGTGACCACACCATAGATGGTCGTCCGGCCATTAGGGAGTTCGACGAGATCCTCATGGAGAGATATCCATTTGTTCTGATAGATCAATTTGGTGGATAGTGTCTTCCAGGGTGTGTCCAAAAACTTCTCCATTACCCACGCTCCAGAAAAAACTGCCGTGTCTGCCGGGGTGCCTCGCCTACTGTCTGGGACAGCGTGGTGCGCAAGCGTGCCAAATCTTCAGGGGTATCCACGTCAAACCACTCGGGGAGCCAGGCTATGTTGAGTCCCAGGGCTTGCGCTCGTCGCACTGTCTCTGGTAGGACAACCGAGGTGCTCCAGGGCATATCTACGAAGAGCGCTCGGTGCAGGGCGCGTATACCAATCAGATAATAGCCGCCGTCATCGCTCGGCCCAATGACAACATCGACTGCAGGCTTGGTGAGCAAGTCGATGGCCTGCTGCAAATAGTGGGTCGGTAAGGTTGGGGTGTCACTATCAATGGCCATCACCCCTGTGTCCCCTAAGTTCAAGAAATACTCCAGGCTATGTTTCAGGCGCTCTCCAAGATCGGTCCCTTGCTGCGGAATGAGGGTAAAATCCGGCGCCAGATCGCGAAAGAAGTCTTCTCCTGAAGCAGGCGTGTAGGCGATAGCCAGTCTAGCAGCGGTGAGTGTCCGCACCTGCGCAATCTTGTCGAACAGGAATGCACGATATAAGGACGCCGCTTGCCACGGTGTCAAAGGGGGGCAGAGTCGCGTTTTGACCTGACCAGGGCATGGCATTTTGGCCATGATCACTACGGCAGTATGTGGCATCGTAGAGCGCCCTTATATCTCGTGTGGTCTGGCATGGCCAGTCACGTTATAAAGCAGGATTCGCTGGTCGTGCTAACAGGGTACTGAGAGCATCAGGTTCTGTCACCGGGAGAGAACATGTAAAGTTGTGACATACATACACCGTGGCTTTCCCATCCACCTGGGTTTTGCCAGCGAGCACGTCACGGAGTAATGGAATAGCCTCGAGTGCCGCCGTCCCGTGTTGCGGATCGATGTGGAAGAGGATCTTATTGGGTATGTATCGCTGGTGGATAGCCCGCAGCATAGCCTGGGTATCCTCGGCACCTGGCGTCCCAATGAGGACGATTTCTTGAGGTTTCTGCACATAAAAATCCAGGGCCGTGAGCAGACTGCCAACCCCAAATGGCTGCTGCTCCATATGCCGCCGCACGAGACGCAGGAGCTGCTCAGCATGCTGCAGATAGTCGACTTTGCCTGTGTAATGATAGAAACGTAAGAGAGTCTTAGTAGCCACCGCAGTGCCTGAGGGGATGGCCTGGTCAAAAACCGATTTCGTCCGCTCGATGAGCGTTTCATGACTTTTGCCAGTAAAGAAAAATCCCCCCTGCTCTGCGTCCCAGAACTCTTCGAGCATGGTGGACGTTAACTGTTGTGCCAAATCAAAATAGGCAGGCTCAAAGGTCGCCTCAAAGGCATCGAGTAGGGCACTGGACAGGAAGGCATAATCATCCAGATAGCTATTCAGCTTCGCCTGGCCATCTTTATACACACTCAGCAAACGGCCATCGTGCAGCATACGTGCGTGCAGAAAAGTGATGGTGTCTCGCACCGCCTGCAGCGCCTCAACATCTCCCAGGACATTATACGCCTGCACCATCCCAGAGAGCATCAGCCCATTCCAAGAGGTAAGAACCTTTTCATCTCGAAAAGGTTTCACGCGCTGCTCACGCGCTGCAAACAGAATAGCCTTGGAAGCCTCAATACTCGCAGCCACCTCGTCCAGCGGCTGGTTGAACATTTTTGCGAGCTGCTCCAAGGATACAGTGAGATGCAGAATATTTCTGCCATGCTCCCAGTTGCCGGTCGCTGTGATGTCATAATAGCGGCAAAACAATCTCGATACTTCACCGAGTAACGCATCCACATCAGACTTGGCCCAGACAAAGAATCTCCCTTCCTCTCCCTCACTATCTGCATCTTGGGTCGCATAGAATCCGCCCTCCGAATGCAGCATTTCGCGCTTGATATATGTTAACGTTTCACGTGCAACACGCGCATAGAATTCATCGCGAGTGATCTGATACATTGAGAGGTAAAGTGGCAAGAGCTGGGCATTGTCGTACAGCATCTTTTCAAAGTGTGGTACGAGCCATCGGTCATCAACAGAGTAACGATGGAAGCCGCCTCCGAGGTGATCGTAGATTCCCCCGCTCGCCATCTTGCTCAGCGCCAGCTTAACCATATTTAAAAAGTTCTCATTGCCACTGGCCTGCCAGTAGCGCAGGAAACATTCCAGATTGGCAGGATTGGGGAATTTTGGCTGGGTACCAAAGCCGCCGTGCACCATGTCAAAATTATTCGCCAAAGCACGCGCCGCATTGGTGAGAATGTCTGGGGAGAGGTCACCCGGACTTGTTTCGAAGGTCGAGAGCTTTTTTAGCCCCTCCCGAATCTGCTGGATGCTTTTGGTGACTTCTCCCGGTCTGTGGTGATAAGCGTCGGCAACTGCCGTGAGCACGCGCGGAAATCCCGAGCGGCCATAGCGGTCTTCGGGAGGAAAATAGGTGCCGCCGTAGAAGGGCTCTTGATCCGGCGTGAGGAACATCGTTAATGGCCAGCCGCCCTGACCAGACAACATCTGTATGACATTCTGATAGATGTGATCCAGATCAGGCCGCTCTTCACGATCGACCTTGATGCTCACGAAATGCTCATTCATCACTGCTGCAATGCGCTCATCCTCGAAGGACTCGTGTTCCATGACATGGCACCAATGGCAAGCCGAGTAACCGATGGACAGTACGACAGGCTTGTTCTCAGCGCGTGCTTTCTCGAATGCTTCGGATCCCCACGGAAACCACTCTACAGGATTATGGGCGTGTTGGAGTAAATAGGGACTTGTTTCATGTATAAGGCGATTGGTATACTCGTTACTCATGATAAGCCTTTCTGAACTGTAGAAATTATCCTCTTTCCTAGCAGGGCAGCGCTAGGATAAGGCAGCAGGAGTGGCTGGTTGTTGTTGCGTGACACAGTGAATGGCACCCAGGCCCCAGACTAGAGGCTCACAGTGTAGGCCAAGGACGCGGCGATCTGGAAACAGATGCTGCAAAATTGTCAGGGCTTTCTGATCGTTGGGGTGGTCGTAGATCGGGACCAGCACAACATCGTTGGCAATGTAAAAGTTGGCATAGCTGGCTGGTAGTCGTCCAGATGCAGGGCCAATATGGCCGGGCGTGGGAAGAGGCAGGATCTGTAAGACATGCCCATCCTGATCCGTCGCAGCTTGCAGGCGTCGATAGTTGTCTTGCAAGACCCCGTAGTTGGCATCTTGCGGATCCTCTTCCAGCACACACACCACCGTTGTCGGATTGACAAAGCGCGCGATATCATCGATATGACCATCCGTATCATCTCCGACAATACCCTGCCCTAACCAGATGACATGACGTACACCCAGGTAGTCGTGCAAGTAGCGCTCGATATCAGTACACTGCAAGTGCGGATTGCGATTGGGATTGAGGAGACACTGCTCGGTGGTCAGGCAACTCCCCCGCCCATTCACGTCGATCGAGCCCCCTTCGAGGACAACGCTAGGCTCGAAGCGTGGGATGTCGAGAAACGCGGCCACGCGCTGTGGCACGTCGTTGTCGGCCTGTAAATCGACGTACTTGCCACCCCAGGCGTTGAATAGCCAATCACTTATGGCGACTGGCTGTGCCCCCCCACAGGTGGTCGTCACAAAAATTGGCCCACTGTCGCGCAGCCAGGCGTCAGCGGTGGGCCACGCATGCAGCATGACACGCTCCAGCCGTATCCCATGGCAGTGCAGTTGCTGCTTAACCTGCACGGCTGTCGCTATATCGTTGACGAGCAGGTGCACAGTCTCCTGCGCATGTAGAGCGGCAATCATGCGGAGAAAAATGTCCTGCACCTGCGGGAGCTGATCTGGCCAGGTAATGGGGTTGTGGGGCCAGGCCAGCCAGGTCGCAAGGTGCAATTCCCATTCCGCTGGCATACGGTAGCCCAAGGCTGTAGGCATATTAGGGGCCATGATCGAGAAACCTCGAGGTCAGAGCGCCATACGCGTCAATGCGCCGATCACGCAAAAATGGCCAGTTTTGACGCATGGTAGCCACAGCAGTCAAATCACAGGGAACAAGAACCAGCGCTTCTTCATGGTGGGCGGCGCGTGCCAGCAGTTGTCCATCGGGTGCCGCTACAAAAGACGCGCCCCAGAACGTGACATCCCCCTCACGTCCAACCCGATTCACTGCCGCCACAAAGACGCCATTGGTCACCGCATGGCTCCGTTGCACCAGTTCCCAGGCTTCGTGCTGGGCACGCGCCACCTCGGGACGTTCATGCTGATGCCAGCCAATTGCCGTGGGATAAAACAGCAAGTCGGCCCCAGTTAAAGCCGTCAGACGGGCCGCTTCAGGAAACCACTGGTCCCAGCAAATGAGCACTCCAATCGTTCCATAGCGGGTGGGATAACTTCGAAACCCCAGATCGCCTGGCGCAAAATAAAATTTTTCGTAGTACGCCGGGTCATCAGGGATATGCATTTTGCGGTAGAGCCCACATTGGGAGCCATCCGCATCGAAGATCACGGCGCTGTTGTGATAGAGCCCTGGGGCGCGTTGTTCAAAGACGGGCGCAATGAGGACAATCTGCAATGCTGCAGCGAGTTGCCCCAGGAGAGCAGTTGTTGGTCCAGGGATCGGTTCGGCCAAATGAAAATGGGCGGTGTCTTCTGTTTGACAAAAGTAGCGTGAGCGAAAAAGTTCTTGCAGACAGACGATCTGGGCCCCCTGGGCTGCGGCGGCACGTACCTGGACCACTGTGCGCTCCAGATTGAGTTCCGCCTCAGGTTGTGCCTGCATCTGTATTAAGCCAACGGTGACGGTCTGTGATATGTGGGATGTTGACATAGAAATGTATCCCTGCAGCCCTACTCTTCTCGCAGAAGGCTAGGTATGGCCTACGTCTCTCCTACTGTCTGACCGCGGCAGGCGAGACAGAGATTACGGCACCATACCTGGTCGATCAATATGATGGTGTCTATTCAATAGCATTGCAAATGCAACATTGGCATATCTTCCACAACGGTACAGACCACGGCAAATTAACGCTGTACTAGGTGGGGCATTATAGCAGTCCACCGGAGCTTCATGCTAGCCGCTACACATTCGCCGCAGCATCGAGCCTGCTCTCACACGCCGCTGGCATCTGCTGACTCACTGTCCACCCCGACACATGACCCCAGGTGCCTCGATCTTGATCATATCCGCCCCCACGTCGGCTAAGATTGTCGTGCCAGAGGGGCCAGCCACACTCGCCACCAGATCAAGCACGCGAATACCTTGCAATGGTAACGCCATCGTCTGTTCTCTCAGCGGGCGCCGCTGTCCGTCGTCCACCAATCTACACCGGCCAGGTTTCCTGACGGTAGGCCATGTCCCAAAACAGATATTCGTAACGGCAACTATCTATGAACAGACGCGTCAGGCGGGTCTGCGCGGTTGCTGTAGTATGGCTAGCGAGGTGATCGAGGAGAGCGCGTAACCAGGCTGCCAACTCCCCGAACTCGGGCGCCGCATACGTACGAATCCAGGCACCATAGAGCGGTTGTGCAGCCGGCAGACCCTGGGCGGCCAGACGTTGACCGATCTCACTGTAATCCCACATACAAGGCAGCAACGCTGCCGTAATATCCGTAAGCGAGCCAGTATATGCCACCGTCAGCAGATGCTGCGTATAACTCCGCGTGCTGGGGGCGGCTTGCGTGGCTTCCAACTCGGCCACACTAATACCAAATTGCGCAGCAAAATCCCGGTGCAGCGCCATTTCAGTGTGCAACGTCGCGTGTAATAGTGCGGCAAAGCGCCCCATCGTCTCGAGGTCGTCTGCTTTGGCCACCGCCAGTGCCAAGACCCGGCAGTAATCAATGAGGAATACATAATCTTGACACATATAATAGCGAAACGCTGCGAGTGGTAGTGTGCCGTCACCAATACGAGTGACAAATGGGTGTTGGAAGACCCGTTCACGCACCGCAGCAGCCTGTTGCCGCAGCCGCTCGGTAAAACCCATGCGTCCCTCTCCTGCTTGTTTTCCTGGCTCTGATGTACGTCCCAGAGCCCCTCTGCGCTGGGTCATGATGGCACAGAGTGTACACCATCTCGGCGCAAAAGTCTGGAGACGTAAATGCGTATAGCATGGCGACGTTTGGCAATTCATCCCTTGTCAAGATATGCAAGGAAGTCCTCGCAGAGCGTGGGCTCTGGCAAGAGGACTGACACCTTAGTAGCAGTGCCAGGGAGGAGGATGCACGGATGCAGCAAAGGGGGTTTACTATCACTGAACTCA
>Ga0137374_10006042_pt1 | contig 14404 bp, 15 predicted proteins | sample SagtaG_20_FD_104811 | JGI IMG/M metagenome (GOLD analysis project Ga0137374, IMG submission 104811) | Vadose zone soil microbial communities from Sagehorn Ranch, Mendocino, California, USA - Sage1_R_100_16 metaG | ecosystem: Environmental > Terrestrial > Soil > Vadose zone | place: USA...
CCGCCCACATGATGATGCGTGATCAAATCGTACACTTGTGACTTATCGCCTGTATCCGTACCGGTAAAGGTCACTAAAAACAACTGCCCTACTCGCTCTTCAGGAGTCATGGAGCTTAAAATCGAATCAATATTGGGGGGCGGTGTTGGGGTTTGTGCCTGCACAGACGCAGAAATGCCGATTGATCCCGCAAGAACTATAAACAGGACCATTCCAACTAGGATGCGCTTCATCGTATTGATTTCCACAGTTTGCATTTTACTGTATTAATGTAAAGCCCCATACCTGATTTGACCATCCTTGAATAAAAGCGGCGCGCCGACAGTGAACCTGATCCAGACATTCGTACGGGATTACGCGCCCCTCCCCAGCGCACGAACCGCAGTCTGCGGATCATCGGTGAAGATTCCGTCAACGCTCCATTCCTTCAAACGCAGAATATCCTCCGGCGCATTGACCGTCCACACGTGGACGCGCCGTTTCAAACGGTGAACACGCTTCACTTGTTGTTGGTCCACATCCTTGATATTTGGATGCAAGGCCTGATATTCGCCAAACATAAACCCAAACGATCGTGCCCATATGCCCTTCCAACCATCCAATGCCAGCAGACCGCGCGGCACTTCAGGAAGGATTTGGGCAGTTTTTTTTAAGTTATAAGTGAAGAAGGATGAAAAAATAACACACTCTTGCAATGCGTGTTTCTTGACCAGTGCACAAACTTTTTCTGCTAAATTGTCACGCGGGCCATAGTAATTCGTTAACTCAACGTTGATTAAGCCTTTTTTACCAACGGTTTCAAAGACTTCATCTAAGGTGGGGATTCTTGCTCCTTGATATTTCTCAGAAAAAAAACTGCCTGCGTCCAATGTACGCAAATCTGCCAGTTTAAGCGCAGATACGCGTCCATGGCCATTCGTTGTGCGGTCCACTATCCCATCATGTATGACGACCACTTCTCCGTCAGCGCTAAGCTTGGCATCCAGTTCGATGGCATCGGCTCCCTGGTCAAAGGCTAGCTGAAATGACTCCAGTGTATTTTCTGGAGCCTGTATACTTGCGCCACGATGGGCAAAAATGATGGGGCGTGGAAACTGCTCAAGCATGGGAATCAAGCTAAAGCGCCGCGTGAAGCGGACTATATATCCACAAAATAAGCTTGGGCAGCGCGATCCAGCATCTCGCGCGTCATGGTCGGCTGGACGGCAAGATAGCTGGCAATGTCGTTGATCTGATCACACAGGTCACGCGGATGAGACGCGCGCAGTTTACGATTACGCTTGATATACCATTCCTGCAAGAGGTAGGCAAGACCCTGGTCGTTGTATTCAATCCTTTTAGCCTGCGCGACCCGGCGGAAGATTTCGCGGTACTCTTCATAGGAAGGATCACCGATTTCAATTTTGTGTCTCAAACGGCGCAAAAACGCTTCATCTACAAGATCTTTTGGTGGGAGATTTGTGGAGAACACTATCAAAACGTCGAAAGGCACTTCAACTTTACGCCCGGTGTGGAGGCGCAGATAATCTACCCGGTTTTCGAGCGGTACGATCCAGCGGTTGAGCAGATCACGCGGACGGACTTGTTGCCGTCCAAAGTCGTCAATCAACAAAAATCCCCCGTTCGCTTTCACCTGGAACGGCGCTTCGTAAAATTTATGTGTGTCATCAAAGACAAGATCAAGACCCTCGAGTGTGAGTTCTCCGCCAACGACGATGAACGGACGGCGGATTTTTACCCAGCGTGGATCACGGCGCGTGCTTGGGCGCAAGTTCCCTGTACCTATTGTTAAGCCGGCAGTTCCAGGCTCCGATTGTGGTGCCAGGCTATGACTCACCGCATCATAGAGTTTAATCACCTGCCCATCGAGATAAAGGGCATAGGGAATATACATGTTCTGACTTAATACCAGATTCCCAAAGGCGCGTGCAATACTCGTCTTACCATTGCCAGGGGGGCCGTACATGAAAATAGACGTACCTGAATTCAATGCCGGGCCAAGCCGTTGAAATGTAGAATCCGATATAACGAGCTGTGACAGAATTTGGCGCATGGTGCGCGTGGTCACTGTCAGACGACTGCTCTTCTGGCGGCGGATCGCTTCGTTATACACTTCAAAGGGCACAGGCGCAGGTCCGGCATACTGGCTGCGCTCCAAAGCCTCGCGCGCACGCAAAACCCCCTGGCCAGTAATACCATATGTGTATGCACCCTCTCCCAAGCCTCCTTGCGAAGACTTCACTTCGATTAATTTTTCCTGTTTCAGTGAAAATAAGAGCTGGTCTGTTACACTTGCAAAAGGCAGAGCGATATCTTCGGCTATTTTGAAACCAGTCAGATAACCGCGAAAGTACAAAACCTTAAGCACAAGATCTTGCAGCCAGAGGGGAGAAAGCCCTGTGTCTTCCAGTGAATTGATTTGTGGCGGAGAAAAACCGCTAGAAGGTGGTGCGGAGGGTGGTGCGATTTGTCCACTTAATCTTGTCATAATCCTGATATCCATTTAATTGCAAGAGAAAAATAGAAAATTTCCACGAATGGCCTGATTATACTGCTGATTGGAATAATCCCTGGATTCAGGGAATCGGTAATTTTGTTAGCCTGCTCATTTCTTCACCACAGCCTGTCCTGGACGGACAGTCCAGGGAGAACACGGAGAGCACAGAGTTTTTCTTTTATTTTTCTCTGTACTCAAAGTTTCCTAGGCTCATCTCTTTAAACACTCCCTAGATTCGGTCTTTCATTCGCGTCAAAAACCTTTTCGTTTATAATTTAATCACCATGAAACTTTCCGTCATCATCCCCGTTTACAATGAAGTTGAAAGTATTAAAGAGATTTTGAAGCGTGTTCAGGCCATAAAACTTGTAAAAGAAATTGTTGTTGTAGATGATGGTTCATTGGATGGGACACGAGATATCCTGAGTAAATTGGATAGCAAGGGTGTGGTGCGGGTTATCCTACACGAACATAATCAGGGAAAAGGCGCAGCCGTCCGTACCGGGATAAGTGCAGCGAAAGGCGATGTTCTGTTGATACAAGACGCCGATCTGGAATACGATCCACGCGATTACCCACGTTTGTTACAGCCAATCAAAGAAGACATCGCTGATGTCGTCTATGGCTCACGATTTCTTGGTGGGCCGCGACGTCCAACCATGTACTGGCACATGATCGCGAACAAGCTGCTCACCTTCATGACCAATATTCTTTACAACAATATTCTTACTGATATGGAGACTGGATATAAGGTGTTCCGGCGCGAAGTGATCGAAGGTATGGTTTTGCACGCCAATGGCTTTGATTTCGAACCGGAATTCACAGCCAAAATTCTTAAACGCCGCTTCCGTATATACGAGGTGTCGATATCTTTCAATCCACGTGATTACTCGCAAGGCAAGAAGATCAAAGTTCACGATGCCTTTGTAGCAGTATGGACTTTATTCAAATATCGTTTTATTGATTAATTTGAGGCAAGCCAAGTAGGGCGGGTTTGTCGCGAAGTATCCCTGAAAAGGGATAACTCCGTACGGTTCATCCAAATTATCCGATGAACGTACGGGGCAACCCGTCAAATCTTACGTTTTATAAGGAACGTCAGGCTAAAAGCCTGACCTACTACATGCGACTCTCGCAAGAGGATTATTTAAACAACTGTAGAAATAACTGCTCCAACCCATCAAGCGAATCCCTTACCGCGTCCGTCAATCCCTGACCTATTTCCGTTGACCCAGGTTGGATCGCGACAAGAAGTACATCTGGTCGTTTGTCCTGTGGGATAACTTTAAACAAGAGAGACAAGTTCGCGGTGTGTGTGGAAATTCCAAAATTTTTTATTTTGTCAAGCTCAATGAGCGCGATTTCACCAGGACTACCCCCAAAGTCTGCCGCGTCAACAACCAGCACAAAATTTGCACCTGAATTTTCAATCGGACCAATATAATTTTCAGGCACATCGCCTGCATCTATCATGGGGATACTTACTCTTTTTTGCAAGCGTTTCACGAGGTATGACCCAATCCCATCGTCCTGGCGTAAGCGGTTGCCAACGCCGAGGATGAGGATATTTTTTCCCGCAATGATTTTCTCAAGTTCATCAATCATGGATCACAATATTTGAATTTTACTCGAAGCTTGATTCTTTTTATTATTGTCTGGCTCCTATTCCCAAAGAACGTTGGGTGATTTTATCTGATAGTGCTTCACCATAAAAATAAGAGCCTTGGAAATCCAAGGCTCCTACTTCGGAGTGCGAACTTAACTCCGCATTCCGTTATTTGGATAGGTTCTTACGGATTGACCGTAACCGTATAATCCAAAACATAATCACCAGCTGCGTAATCCGCAGATCCGTCGTTGATCTTATCGGTAAAAGTCGCCGTAGTAGTGAGATGATGCTCCCCCCCTGGCCAATCACTCAGTGCCGTATAGATGAGATGACATTGGTTACCCCCGGATTCAGTATCAAAGGTAGCCATCTTATCCACTGGAACTTCCTTACCATCCAGCACAAACTTTACATCAATATTTTTCAAGTTCTGTTGGAGCGTGTTTGTATCTTTTGCACACCAGGCATATGACCAGATCAACGTGTCGGATTTTGGCAGATTAACATTATAAGTTACGGTGCCCGGCTTCGCGAACGTTGTTGCATCATATTGTTCTTTGGCCTTATTCTCAAGGAAAGTCGCGCCTGAAGTCAAGGCAGCCTCTGCATCCGAAGCTGAAGCAATCTTCGGTGAATCGGAAGGCGTGATCCCTGCTCCAAGTGGTGTACCAAGAGCTTTTTCAGCAGCTTGCAACACCACATCTTCGCCGTTGGCCTCTTGCTTGAGAGTCTCAGCCGTGACAGGGACTTTGACATCCGGTACAACGCCCTTTCCTTCAAGATGGATATTGCCCTCTGCATCAACCGCGCGGCCAATTGTTATCTGAACCGTAATATTTTCCGGCATCAAAAACTGCTCCACGCTCCCGCCTGCACCTTCGCTCGGATAATACCCGACAATAGTTGCGCGGTCATTGATTGTCATGTTATACGAGAAGAATTCGCAGGCACTGGCACAACCTGGCCCAACCATCACGGCCACCGGTCCATTATATTGGAGTACCTCTCTGGGTGGGATCATACGCTGCTCATCGCCGGGGTCCATATAGAATTCACCGGTGGCTTTCCTATATTTAGCTGTATTGCCTACGACGATTTCTTCATTGAAGAAATAAGCAGCCATTTGGTCAGCCAGCCAGCCACTTCCGCCGCCATTGACGCGCATATCGAGAATCACGCCCGGTATCTGATTATCGTTGAAGAACTTGATCGCGCGTTCCCACACCTGATTAGATAGCACATCATTATCGAAGAAGCTGCTGATTTTTACATAACCATATCCACTGGGTAATATCTTAAACTCAACTGGCAATTCGGTCGGCGATTCGCCTGCGCGAAACGACGAAAAACTAAAACTGGTACGCTCATTGACTACATCCAACTTTGCGGTCTTTGAGCTCTCGCCTGGATTGACAAATGTAACCTCCACCTGACCTTTATCCATTGGGAAACGAAGCGCATAACGCAGTTGCTGCAGGCGCTTGCTGATTGGATTGCTGAACGGAGATGACCACGGGACAGTTGCCTCGACAACTTGAGCTGTTGGCTTTCCATCCAATGAAACGATCTCTGCTCCCCATTTCATCCCGGCTGCTTCTCCTGGACCGCCTGGCAAAATAAAGTTGGCGATGATCTTGCCATCATCCGTTTCGCGCATGGCAAAGCCCAGTCCGCCCTCTGTCTCTCTGGTAAAGTCCTCATTCAAGAGGCTTTGATCAAACCCAACATGGGTATCAGGAATGGACCAGATAAAGTCGCGTAATGCAAGGGCGTATGCATGTGGGTCATTCTTCTTTTCCGCTTCTTCAAAACGCGGACGGAGTTCTTTGGCTTTGGCATCCCAGTCTATCTTCTTAAATTCTGTAAAAGCGTACTCATTCTTGAATTTTTCGATCATTTTGTCAAAAGCTTCTGTGTAGGAAAGCTTGGAGAAATCATCAAGCGCGGCGCTTTCGGGCTCATAGAGATCAAGCGTTGCTTCGTCTGAACGGTCAATGGTGAAGGGTGATTGATCTAAATCAACCACAGACCAGCCCGCGGGGAGATCCATGACCGGGTCGTCATCAGTGAAGAGTTTTTTATCATCTCCATAATCTGAAGGGAACTGCTGCTTGTCATCCGGCGCATACACCAAATACTTGCCGCCATACACTTCCAGATAAAAGTTGGGGTCATCGCTGATCTTGGTCGAAGCATACGCTGTAGACCAACCACCGCCCCCCTGATCGCGGCGCTCCAGATACGGGTCGCCCCAGGTGTTGGTCCAGTAAGCCGCTGCGAAGACCATGACCCCGGTTTCTTCGTTTCCATCATGATCTACATCATGCAGTGTACCGTTTGGCTCTGCGGGGAGATCCAAACTATATGTGAATGGTGAAGTATAAAAATCTGAAGTGATCTTGCCGATCACCTGTGACTCAACGGGTATCAAGAACTTGCGATCCCGGGTCACAAACCCGCCCTGGTCTTCAAGGATGACCTCCGGTTGAGCAACCCCTTCCGTAAAGAATGTGTTGGTATAAGTGACACTTCCCGTAACGGTCCTTGGCCCTGTGCCTTTTGAAGGTTTTTGCGCCTCTTTCGTCTCTTTCGGCGTCTCATTAGTTATTGCACCGCATGCCAATGTAACAATCCCCAAAATCACAAACACACTTAATAGTTTAAAAAGGTGACGTCTCATCTCTGCCTCCAAATCGTTCGTGACATTATAATCCAGCGAGAAATGGACTGGAGTACAAGGATACAGCTTGAATTTGAGAGAGCCGCGGAAGCGCGTGCAAATGGCAATGAGGGGCAGGCACGTGTCTGTGCGCGGCGCGCGGCCGGGATTGCGATCAGAGAATACTTTACTCGACGTGGGATTCGTGTCCTCAGTACCAGCGCGTACGATTTATTGAATCTGCTCAAAGTCGAACCGCATCTCTCCCCTGACTTGAAGCTGATCGCTGACCATTTGACCTTGCGCGTCACGGAGGAATTCAAATTACCCGTGGACGCGGATTTGGTGGCAGAAGCGAAGAAGTTGTGTGAAGAATTGTTGAACTAAGAAAGTGCCTCTGTTCCAGCAGGTTACTAGTCGACTAGTTCACGTGGTGGAAAGCGAGGAAGATAAGATGAATACCAAAAGCCTGATAATAATTTTCATTTTCTATGCTTTAATGGCATCTGCAATAGTAATATTCATGTACTTCTTGGGTCACGTGCTGCTACAAATGCCAACATGGTTTGTGTTCATTCTTACTAGCCTCTCTCTGTTGGCATTCACAATTGGCCTAATAGTTATTAGTAAACTAACTATTAGGCCATGGGAGCTATTGGGTTATTTATGGCCAGCCTTCATTAGAATTTCCGATGTAGGAGAAGAATGATGTTTTGGGAGACCCGCACTTACAGTCGCACGTAGGTCAGGCTTTTAGCCTGACAGTCTTTTGAAAACACAAGATTTGGCGAGTTGAAAACCCGCCCTACAAATACTTATGAGGTTTTAAAATAAAATCCCCAGCAGGCTCATTCGCCTTCTGGGGATTTTTGTTGGGAAATATTCAGCCTGTATGCCTGCGAACTGTGAAATAAAACAGGGCACGGGCCACGGTAATAATCAACCGCATCCCGGACAAGCAAGTTCGGCTATACAAAATAAAACCGGCACAGGTTTGTTTGGCCTGTGCCAGTTTTGACTGTTAACCGGATAACACAGCAGGTGGACGAGATATGATCTTTGGTTTCCGCAATCTCGAACGAATGGGAGCCAGTTCTCCCACATCTATGAACACGACGTCTTCTTTTGGAGCTTTCTCCACCATGAATCGCGTATAACCGGGATCACGGCGGTCCAGCAGAATCACCTCTGCTCCTTTGGGAATGTTCTCACCAAAGTCTGGATGGGTTATAAGGTAGCGCGTAAATTCTATAAATAAATCATTGAATTTCGCGCGATAGAACTCTTTCATTCTTTCTTCTCCTTCACAAAACGTTCCCGATAAAAAGACCAATTCTCCATTATGTCGTTTTGACCGATTGTCAACACTTCTGCCACAGAATAGCCCTCGAACCAATCTTTTGTTTGCTCGCTATTCGGGTGAAGAATATCGCGGTGAGGGCGTCCGTGTGCTGTATCATATCGGACGACTGCAAGCCAGTTACCTTCAACCAAAATTTCAAGTTGTATGCGAAATTCTGTTATTTGTTTTCCATTGGAAACATGGTAATGCCTATAGCGGCATAAACGGGTCTCTGGATCAAGGTATATCAGAAATTCGCGCTCTCCCATATTCTAATATTATACGGCAATTTACCCAGCGACCCGAAGGGTTATCGTCAGATACATATACTAGTCAAGGTATGCACGACACATTCTCTTCTGGCATGGTATTTTTACGTTATACATCAACAAAACTCCCCAGGTGGCGAATGAGCCTTCTGGGGAGTTTTGTTAGGTAATATTCAGCCTGTATGCCTGCGAACTGTGAAATAAAAGAAGGCGCGGGCCACGGTAATGATCAACAACATACCGGTCATCACTCCGCTGAATACAAATACCAGCGAGCCCCAGTCGCGCATGCGAAAAACGATCTCTTCGCGCGCGGGCATACGGATACGTTCTTTCACGCGGTTGAGGATATCCATCGGAGGCGCGACCGGTTTCAGGGTCCCGGCAAGCTGCGCTTCGAGGATATCAAGTTCTTCGGGGGGGATGTTCTTCCGCTTGCGTTTAATCATTCTTACCTATTCCACAGGATATAACACCAGACCGACCGTTCCGGGTCCGAGATTGGCGGCTACCGAAATGGAAAGGTCGGTCATCACCACCTCGCCCTGGCAGTTGAAACGCTTCTTCGCTTCCGCCATCAAAGCCTCACCGGAAGGTTTATCATTGGCTTGAATAACTACAAGATATACAAGCTGGTCGCCAAATTCTTCCTTTGCAATTTCCATGACTCGTTCAATCGACGCTTTGCGTGTACGGACACGCTCTGACATTTTTAAGTCGCCGTTTCTTAAGATGGCAATCGGCTTGACGTTCAGCAGGGAAGCCAACGCTGCCTGGAGAGTTTTCACACGTCCGCTCATCTTGGCGAATTCCAACGTATCGAGCGTCACGATCATGCGCACACGGCTGCGGATGCGTTCGATGTATTTAACGATTTCTTCGGCGCTTTTGCCCGCTCGATCCATCTTGCGAATCTCGCGGCACATGAGACCGATTCCAGCCGAGCCGACCATTGAGTCAACCGGAATGACCTTGAACATGTCCTTGACTTCTTCGGCGGCCTGGACTGCCGAAGCATACGTACCCGAAAGCACACTGGTAACATGAATGGAGATGATGGTATCGCCCGGCTGCGCAACTTTTTTGTAGAACTCGGAGAATTGATGAGGCGATGGTTGAGCAGTTTTGGGGATGGTCCGGGTCTCTTTTACCATCCTATAGAAACCTGCAGTGTCCAGGTCTATGTTTTGGAGATAAGATTTCTCTCCAAACCGGATGTTGATTGGGCAAACTTGGATATCGAACTCTTTTTCCCAGGCAGGAGGCATATCGGCGGCGCCGTCAGTAACGATTCTCAGCATAGTCAGTCTCCATCAAGATTAATGTTTTGATCTCCTATTTGATCGCGGAGCGCTAGCAGAGTACGATGGTATAAGCTCTTGACTGCACCTTCGGACCGGCCCATGATCTGACCGATCTCCGAGTTCGACATGTTCTCAACGAATTTCAGTATCAACAAGTTTTGCCGTTCAGGAGGCAGTCGTCTGATCAAACGAAGAAGCGCTTCCTGCTCCTGGGAACGTACCAAGTTTCTTTCCGGATGATCGCCTTTTGTGGGAAGCACAGGCAAATCATCCAGCGGGATCTCCTGTTTGCGGCTCCGGTCACGGTGCCAGTTCGCGACGAGGTTGTGAGCAATGCGATACAACCACGCTGAAAATGGCACGCCGCGATCGGTATAGTTTTCAATATGGTTCATTGCCCGTTGAAAGACGCGGGCTGTGAGATCCTCGGCGTCGTGAAGATTCCCCGTCCGGTAGTACACGTAGTTGAAGATGCGTTCCAAATATAGCTCGTACAGTTGACCGAAAGCATCACGGTCACCATTCGAGGCGCGGGTTAACACATCGTCTTCTTGAAATTCCGGTTCAGGCACTGGAGACTAAGCCCTACCGGCGGGTGTAAATAATAAAACCCTGCCGGATTTGAGAAGTTGCACATCAGTATATCACGTGACATTACAACTTCATTATCGTCACCCCAATATGCAAATGAGCGTGCTCCCTGCGTCATCCCACAGGGATGCTCACCCGAACTGCCCTACCGTTCGTGACACGAGCCCCGTCCTGGCCCGCCTGTGCCTGCGCGATACCTACCCTGCCGGTAGGCACGGGCAGGTGCAGGCGGACGGGACAGGGCACGACGGTGCGACACCTGCCCCGCACCTGCGGTTCGGGGACGGCAAGTGCCCCGTGCCCCGGACAGGGCAGCGTAAGTATCACGACGGACGACTGCTTGAGCATAGAATAAGTCGCGTCGAATTTATAGCTTGGACACTATTGTGTTGGTGTCCGCGCATGAAGAGTTGTCGGAGGATTATTGAAGTACTGTTTTGAAAGAAAAAGCGGGTGCTTAGGTGACAGGCTCAGGCGAATTATTCGTTAAAGGAATCAATAGCCGCTTGCATGCTTTCGTAATTAGGAATGTACTTTAAAAAGCCAGTGATGCCGAGCACATGAGAGATGTGTTCCGGAGCGCCGTATATCTTCACATGGGTAGCTTTGTATTGGTCAGCCTCAGGTGTATATAGCTTATACACTTTTGTAAGCGCGCGCATCCCGGCACTAGTGATCGTATCCACCGCGGACATATCTAGGATGAGCAAACGAGTGCCCTGCTTATAAACATCGCTTGCGGTCTCGTAGAACCGATCCTCGTTATTCTTGTCAAGCCAGCCATTCAGGTGCAAAACCGTTATGGCGTTCTTGCCTTGAACCTGCTCGGTTGTCGTTTTCAGGTCAGTTTTCATTGCTCCTCCTGTGAATGGGAAATAATGACAATTATAGACCACGGCGCCCAATTTGCGTATAAAAGATTTTACAAAAACTCGATGGGCTTCTTATTATCATCTAATAAGCCATTGATATAATTGAGTTTTGCTAATTAGCCGGATTATAGTTTTCCTTTGCATATGAATATACTTCGCGCATTGAAAGACAATCATATGATAATTGAAACAAATGTGCTATAATTAATTCGCTTTTTCCACAATTGAGAAGGCCAATTCATGTCATCTAATAATATTCGTGTGGTGGGCGCACGCGTCCACAACTTAAAAAATATCACCGTTGAGATCCCGCGCAACAAATTCGTTGTCGTGACGGGACTTTCGGGTTCGGGCAAATCCTCGCTTGCATTTGATACCATCTTTGCAGAGGGCCAACGACGCTACGTCGAGTCGCTCTCGGCCTATGCGCGCCAATTCATCGGCCAGATGGACAAGCCCGATGTGGATTATATCGACGGACTCTCCCCTGCCGTATCGATTGACCAGAAAAGTACATCGCATAATCCCCGCTCGACTGTTGGTACTGTTACCGAAATCTATGACTTCATGCGTCTGCTCTACGCGCGTGCGGGAATCCCACATTGTCCGATCTGCGGGCGTGAAGTGGTCAAGCAATCTGCACAGGAGATCGTTGATAAGATCGAAACACTTCCGGATGACACACGGATTCTTGTTCTTTCTCCTATGGTGCGCGGACGAAAAGGTACCTATCAGGCAGTTTTTGAGGAAATTCGTAAGGCAGGCTTTGCGCGTGCACGCGTGGATGGAACAGTCTACTCCTTGGATGATGAGATCGAACTTGACCGCTACAAGCAGCATACGATTGAAGCGGTGGTTGACCGCCTTGTCATATCAAATAATGGTGATAAGGAAGAGAAAAAAGCGGCACGCACGCGTTTGACGGATTCTGTGGAAACCGCGCTCAAGTTTGGCGAAGGCTATGTCACGATAAATATGCCCCCGGCCCAACCCTCTCCCAAAGATGGCAAGGGTGAAGATGTCCATTTTTCCGAACATCTCGCCTGCCCTGTACATGGTATCAGCATCACGGAAGTGGAGCCGCGCACCTTTTCGTTCAACACTCCGCAGGGCGCCTGCCCGGACTGTCAGGGGCTTGGCTCAAAACTGGACATAGATCCCGACCGCATCATCCCAGACCCCGACAGGTCTCTGAACGAGGGAGCAATTGCTAGCATGGAGTGGAGTGGACCAAAAGAAGAAGGCGGTTACTACTGGCAAAGTCTGCAGGCCGCGGCGCGCGCATACAGAATCGATCTAGATAAACCAGTACGTGAATTGAGCAAAGATCAATTAGCTATCGTCCTATACGGAACAGGCGATAGGCAAGTCTCGATGTCGTACAGGAATTCCAATGGAAATGAGTTCAGGTTCACGCGCGCCTTTGAGGGAGTGATCACCAACCTGGAACGCAGATATAAGGAAACAAACTCAGAATATATTCGAGAAAAAATTTCCGAGTTTATGTCTGACCGTCCCTGCCCGACGTGTAAAGGCAAGCGACTCAACCCTGCTGCCCTGGCAGTGACCGTAGATGACGTCAACATCATTGAAGTCACTTCCTGGCCTGTGCTGAAAACGCTGGATTGGGTAAAGAAAATCTCTGGCAAAAATTCTCCGCTGACACCAAAACAAAAGACGATTGCTGAGCGCATCATCAAAGAGATCCATGAACGGCTGACCTTTTTGGTAAACGTCGGTTTGGATTACTTAACCCTCAGGCGTTCAGCAGCCACACTTTCAGGCGGCGAAGCTCAGCGCATTCGACTGGCAACGCAAGTCGGTTCGCGCCTGGTCGGTGTGTTGTATGTGCTGGATGAACCGTCCATTGGCTTGCACCCGCGCGATAACTCGAGATTACTGACCACCCTAAAAGGTCTACGCGATTTAGGCAACACGGTTTTGGTCGTTGAACATGACTCTGAAACCATTCTTGATGCAGACTGGGTAATTGACCTGGGCCCTGCCGCGGGTGAGCATGGAGGTCGGGTCATTGCCGAGGGAACGCCACAACAGATTTTGGAACACCCAAAGTCATTGACAGGAGCATACCTTTCGGGGCGCAAGCAGATTGAAGTCCCGAAGAAGAGGCGGGAAGGAAATGGTAAATCGCTCACAATCGTTGGCGGACGCGCGAACAATCTAAAGGGCATTAATGTTAAGATCCCCTTAGGGAAGTTGGTTTGCATCACCGGTGTGAGCGGGTCGGGTAAATCCACATTGATGAGCGATATCCTATATAACGCACTTGCCGCGAAGTTGATGGGCGCGCGTACCAGCGCGGGTGAGCACGAGCGGATTGAAGGGGTTGAACATCTCGATAAGATTATCAACATTGACCAATCCCCCATTGGCCGCACGCCGCGTTCCAACCCTGGCACATACACTGGGTTGTTCGATGAGATTCGTAAACTATTCGCGGAACTGCCCGAGAGCAAAATGCGCGGTTACAAGCCGGGGCGCTTTTCGTTCAACGTGCACGGCGGACGTTGTGAAGCGTGCCAGGGACAAGGTGTGCTGCGCATCGAAATGCAGTTCCTGCCTGATGTATATGTTCCTTGCGATGTATGCCACGGCAAGCGGTTCAATCGTGAAACTTTGCAAGTGCTTTTCCGCGATAAATACAGCATCGCAGACGTGCTCGACATGACGGTTGATCACGCGCTGGAAGAATTCAAAAACTACCCGCCGATGCAAAACAAATTGAAATTGTTGCAGGAAGTGGGACTCGGTTACATCCGCGTTGGCCAGCCTGCCACAACCCTCTCTGGTGGTGAGGCGCAACGCGTGAAACTCTCGAAGGAACTTTCGCGGCGCGCGACCGGACGGACGCTCTATGTTTTGGATGAGCCGTCTGTTGGTCTACATGCGGCGGATGTCCACAAATTGATTGAAGTTTTACAGAGATTGGTGGATGCAGGCAACTCTGTCTTGATTATCGAGCATAATCTTGATATCATAAAGATCGCCGACTGGCTGATTGATCTCGGACCTGAAGGCGGCGACCGCGGGGGTGAACTGATTGCGGAGGGAACACCTGAGCAGATCATGAAGGTGAAGGGATCGTATACAGGTCAGTTCCTGAAAACACACATGAAATAGGTAGACAGGAAAACAGGTAAACAAGTAGACAGGCTTAAATACAAATTACCTGTGTACTTGTGTACCTGCCTACCAGTTTCCTGGTCAACTTGTCTCTTTCCACACAATCCCCATTTTTCA
>Ga0137374_10006050_pt1 | contig 14390 bp, 9 predicted proteins | sample SagtaG_20_FD_104811 | JGI IMG/M metagenome (GOLD analysis project Ga0137374, IMG submission 104811) | Vadose zone soil microbial communities from Sagehorn Ranch, Mendocino, California, USA - Sage1_R_100_16 metaG | ecosystem: Environmental > Terrestrial > Soil > Vadose zone | place: USA...
GATGTGTAAGTGTGGGAATCGTCTCAACTTCGAGCGAGGGGATGGACCTGGCATGTGCCAGACGTGCCAACAGATATACTGGAAAGAGGGCCAGAAAGTATCGCCAAAATACGCAGGCTGAATTTTTGCATCGAGGCCCTTCCTCAGGACGGCAAGCAGCAACTGGGATTTGGGGACTGTCAGGTATGCACTGACCTGGAGATTAAGGAAGGTAGGCTTTGCATGTCAAAAGTAAGCGTGATTATTCCGACCCATAATCGTGCGGAGTTCCTTCGCTCAGCGATTACGAGTGTTCTAAATCAGACATTTCAGAATTTTGAAATAATAATCATTGACGATGCATCAAAGGATCACACTCGAGAAGTCATTGCTCATTTCAATGATGCAAGAATAAAAGTCATACATAATCAAGTCAGCAAAGGAGCTGCAGGAGCGAGGAATGTTGCCATAATGAATTCCAATTGCGAATATACCGCGTTCTTAGACGATGATGATGAGTGGTTACCAGAGAAGCTTAAAATACAAACTTATTTATTAGATAATAGTCCTCTAGAAGTTGGTGGTGTTTGCACAGCTTGTTTCACAATAGAGAAAGTGAGTGGAAGAGTATTGTCAATAGATAATCCTGAAATGAGTGATCTTTCCAAAGGTAATTTCATTACGACCTCCTCAATTTTATTAAGGAGAGAATGTTTTGAAAAATGTGGTTTATTTGACGAAAGTATGCCAACAAGCAGTGACTACGACATGTGGATCCGTATATCAAAAACTTTTTCTTTTAAATTTATCAAAAATGCTCTAGTAAAGTATTATATTCATAAAAATAGTCTAACTTTCGATTATGAGAAAAAGACCAGAGGTCTAGAGATTATTTTTGAGAAACATGATGATTTCTTTAAAAAGAATTATGAAGAATATAGCAAGCAATATCTCGACCTTGGAGTCCTTTATTGTTATAAAGGAGAAGCCAAAAAAGGAAGAAAGGCATTTAGAAAAGCTATTAGAATGAACCCGTTTGAGATGAGGAATTACTTCAACTTTATTCTTTCTCTACTCGGTGCAGAAAGGTTTAAAAATCTCAAAGAAGCCAAAGAAAAGGTGTTCCTCCAGTAGATGGAGATATTATTTATGACAGTTGTGAATCATCCTCTCTAGGACTTATTCGTTACCACAAGCTAGACAACCCTTCCTTGCCTGGAGACCTAATTGATGTGTGGAATCGCTGGTCTTGCTGGACTGATTGATCCCCTGGAAGCGAAACGTGCTGTCCACAAGATGACCTTAACGCTTGCCCGCAGAGGGCCTGATGGCGAAGGTATGGCGTGTTGGAATAACGCGGTTCTTGGCCATCGGCGTTTGGCCATCATTGATTTGAGCGCTGCAGGACAGCAGCCAATGGTTTCCGTCGATCGTTCTGTAGGGGTTGTGTTCAACGGCGAGATCTATAATTATCGCGAGCTGCGCCATGAGCTCTCCACGCGTGGCTGCAGATTTAGCAGCAACACTGATACGGAAGTACTGATTCATGGATATCGAGAATGGGGCCTTGATCAACTTGTCTCCAAGCTCAGAGGGATGTTTGCCTTTGCGCTTTGGGACGATCAGCAGCGCAAGCTCTGTCTCGTGCGTGACCGATTAGGCGTGAAACCGCTCGTTTTTGCTCTACGTGGGGGGACGATTGCCTTCGCATCAACCGTACGCGCGCTGCGCATAGCAGGGTTTGTCAGCAAGCTCAACGAGTGCGCTGTCCTTGACTTCCTGGAACTGGGATATGTCACGGACAATCATTCGATCTATCATGGCGCGTTCAAGGTCCCAGCAGCAACTATAGTTGAGTGGTCTGATGGAGTACTTTCTCAACGTGAGTATTGGGAACCGCCTCCCGTCTCCTCATCGCCCACGCTCTCATTCCAAGAAGCGATCGAACAAACAGAGCATCTTTTCTTAGAGGCCGTGAAAGTACGGTTGCACGCCGACGTGCCCGTCGGTGTGTTATTGAGTGGAGGTACCGACTCGGCTCTCGTCTGCTGGGCCGTGAGGAAACACGGACAAGACCTCACAGCTTATACGATGGGCGTGCCTGGCGATCCCTGGGACGAAACCGCTGCCGCCCGCACAACGGCACAAGAGATAGGCATTGCACATCAGGTTCTTGACATGTCCATACAGGACACTCCACAGGGAGAAGAACTGGTATCCGCATACGCTGAGCCATTTGCATGCGCCTCGGCACTTGGTATGCTCAGAATATCGAAAGCCATTGCCCCATCTGTGAAAGTGCTGCTCACGGGTGATGGAGGAGATGATGTCTTTCTTGGCTATCCGCGCCATCGACATCTGTGGATTGCTGGGAAGCTCGCAGAGACAGTTCCAACCGCGCTCACACGTTGCTATCCGTCTGTCCGATCTGTATTACCTCGATGGGGTGCTCTCCGCCGTGCTGCAGCCCTCCTAGATTACGCCTCTGGGGACCTCCGCGCGTTTGCGGGCGACCCTTGCGGTTTCGGCCTATACAACACAAGCAGTATGCTTGGCAGTAGGCTCAGGGATGTATCCCCAAATCATCGTGAGATACTGCTAGCGAGTAACGGTAAAAATCGACTGTTGACTGATTTTCTTCCTTTTGAGCGTAAAACCCAATTCGTTGGTGAATACATGACCAAAGTTGACGGGGCGACGATGCACTATGGCCTGGAAGCCCGTTCACCTTTTTTAGACCAGTATCTCTGGGAGTTTGCGGCTGCTCTTCCCCTTGACCTCAGACTGCACAGAGGGCAGCTCAAAGCTTTGCTTCGTGAGTTGGTCCGCCGACGCATTAGCAGAAATGTCGCGTGGAGGAGGAAACGAGGGTTCGGCATTCCGGTCCAGCGTTGGCTTGTAGGCCGCTGGCGGTCGGTGGTGGAAACCATATGGCGTGAATCACTGCTGGATGCAGAGGGGTGGATCTGTGCGCCGTCTGTGCTCACCCAGTTAGAGCTGGCAACCCAAAAAGGCTGGGCACCGCCCCAGCTCTGGTACCTCTTTGTCTTCGAGTTATGGCTGAGATACGAACAGTGTAACATTGTGTGATCTCTCTTCTGATGACGATAGAGAACTTCTGGCATACACACACGAACGCAGGACTCCCTCAGTAATGCAACAAATAGACACGAGACTTCTCCTCGACACAACACAACCCTCAACCCTTCCTAAGAAGGTGATATATATCCTTGTGCGAGCAAGGACGAACCCGAAGATTGTCCGTTGGGCCTTTTTGTTGTTTGTGTCTACATTTCCCATTGAACCCATAGACCTTGAGGCCATACGTGGAGTTTCATCCCTGGCGCGCGTAGCTGGTCTCCTGTTCTTCAGTACCTGTCTTTTGTACCCAAAGGTCTGCTTCCGCCGTCCTCCACAAGCTTTGTGGTGGTTCGCTGGATATGTTTCTGTATATGGGCTGAGCGGTTTCTTCATTCCAGAGCAGTTTGTCGGTCGATTCATTATAGGGCTCCAAACATTCATTCAGCTGCTCGCCCTTTGTTGGATTGGCTCTACGCTCTTACAGGAAGAAAATTTTGCGAGACACACGTTGCTTGTCTTCTCAATCGCTACACTGCTCACAGCCACTGGTCCGCTTCTAGGTCTTCCTGGATTCTCTGCGACATGGGGAGGAGGGAGGTTGTCCGCCGTGGGTTTCGATCCAAACGGACTCGCAATCATGATGGCCTTGGGAGCTCAAGCTCTAATAGGGTTCGGCATTGAACAAACGCGCCGAAATATATGGATGCGAGTGACATTCATGGCGATGTCCCTTTTTCCTTTAACAGCCATGGTGTACACAGGCTCTCGTGGTGGAATAGCTGCTTTCCTGATCGGAGCTGTCCTCTATGCACTCCCCTATCGCAGGTCTAAACGAAAAATGATAGCTATCTTAGGGGTGACCATCGCCGTCGTCAGTATTATCTACGCTGTAGTCAATGACGAGGCTACTTTGTCACGGTTTGAAAGATCCTACGATACAGGGGATACAGCGGGGCGCGATCAGATCTTTGCGGCCTCTATAGAAATGATTTCTGAAAAGCCCCTCTTGGGATGGCGCCCTGTTGTGCTTTGGTATGAACTTGGGGCACGAACAAGATCGCCATTCATTATCCGCGATGCGCACAATCTTTTTCTCCACTTGTTGCTGGAGGTTGGTCTTCTTGGTGCTATGCCCTTCTTTATCGGCCTTGGGTTATGTGTGCGGGCGGCATGGACAGCTCGAGTCCGTAGTCTAGGGCTCCTTCCGCTGGTATGGTTGATAACTATGATAGTCGCTAACCTGTCCGGTACACTGCTGTCAACAAAATCACTGTGGCTTGTCTTAATATTAAGTCTTGCTTTTGAAGCATCTACAATAAAACAATACAAGAGAAAAAATTTGCTGATCAGAACTATACTGCAATACTCTCAAAAGAGTAATAGTAACCATACAATGGAAATACGCACATAAAGCTAGGTGCCACACGATGCAGAGAACCTGTGCGAGGGCCATGAAAGTTTTTGAAATATGTCCCCTTAGGGGACATAGCTTCCTTCCAACCGTGCATCAATCATAGAATGGAAAAGTCAGGATGGTTTTCAGGTTTTCAGGTTTTCAGGTGCAGAAGAATATGGCTCAGGTGTTTCAATGGTGAAGCAGCACTCGTAAAGTTTCTCGAAAATGAGAATTCATCGGAAGATATCAGCATGTGTGGAATTGTGGGATTGATTGGTTTTGATTCTAAGTTAGGACCAGAGCCTATCGGAACAATGAATCATACCCTTAGGCATCGGGGACCTGACGACGAGGGATACCTTGCAGTTGATACGCAAGGACAACACATAAAGATAGTTCCTCTTAGGGGAAATGACAGTGCCAGCAAAAGCGAGCCGCTCCTAGACAGGTTCACTGGGGGGGCAAACTTGTACCTTGGACATCGGCGACTTGCTATTTTAGATCTATCCGTAGCTGGTCATCAACCGATGCAGCACGGTGATAGTCTGTGGATTGTCTATAACGGCGAGATATACAACTATGTGGAACTCCGGCAAGAGTTAAGAGCCGTAGGATACGAGTTCAACACCGGCACCGACACTGAGGTCATTCTCGCTGCGTATGACAGGTGGGGTGAAGAATGTGTCACGCACTTTAACGGGGATTGGGCCTTTTGTATTTTGGATATAAAGCGCCGTTCGCTTTTTCTCTCACGTGATAGATATGGGGTTAAACCCCTGTATTTCTTCAGGACCGATGCGCACTTCGCCTTTGCGTCAGAGATCAAAGCGATATTATCCCTCTCCTTTGTGCCAAAATTGCTGAATCGTGAAAAAGCTTTTCAATACCTCGCACTATTCTGCGGGGACCACACGGAAGACACATTATTCGACGGTATATACCAGCTCATGCCGGGACAGAGTATGAAGGTAGATATCCGCACTAGGAAGACACACATATGGCGGCATTACACACTTTCATACTGCGAGGAATTGGGAGAGTATGACGACCGCAGGGCTGTCGCTTATGCTGCTGATGTCCGCGACCTGCTCTTTGATGCTGTGCGGTTGCGTCTTCGGGCCGATGTCCCCGTTGGCACATGCCTCTCTGGAGGCCTGGATAGTTCGGCAATTGTAGCAATAACGGCAAAAATATTAGGTACAGACGTTAATGCACACATGCAGAAGACATTTACAGCATCCTTTCCGGGCGAATCGATTGACGAAAGCCGCTTTGCAAGGGTGGTCGCTGACAGTGTAGGAGCCGTGGGCCATGTCATTTGTCCGTCAAGAGAGGGTTACTGGCGTGACCTTCCTGTGCTTCTGTATCATCAGGACGAGCCTTTCGGTGGGCCGTCGATTTATGCGCAGTGGGAGGTCATGCACGAGGCTTCTAGGCACGTCAAGGTCATGTTAGATGGCCAAGGCGGAGATGAAGTCTTCGCAGGCTACAGGGACTATCGGGTGTCATTCCTTGCCAACCTCTATGCGCAAAGGCGCATTTGTCCGCTGCTCACCGAGCTATGGTATACAATGAAGCATGCAAGAGGTATTAGGAGTGCAATTGCAGAGATCAAGCCTTTACCAGCCTTTGTTCTGGGCAATTTCTGGAAGCAGCGTATATACTGCATACGTTACCGCCAAGAATTAGAACAGGCTCAACGCATCTATGGTCTTTATGGTCAGCGGGAATTAGATGATCTCGATAGGATGTTCAGTGCCAATGTGAATGAACTGTTGTTCTATTACATGACGGTGTATAGCCTTCCTCACCTGCTACGGGGTGAAGACCGTAACAGCATGGCCCACTCAATTGAGACCAGGGTCCCTTTCGTTGATCACCGCCTCGTTGACTATGTTTTCTCACTTCCAGGAGTCTACAAGATCCGGCATGGATGTACGAAATGGTTGCTCCGTCTCGCGGTGCAAGATCTCCTTCCTTCCGAGGTTGTCCGGCGTACTGATAAGATAGGTTTTGCGACTCCTCGCTGGGCATCGAGACAGGAAGAATGGAACGCTTGGATGCAACTCAGCCTCTTTCCCCAAGAAGCTGCGGGGCTTTAAGCCCCAGCAGAGAGTCACCTGCCATGCATCTCTTAGTCATCGCCTTGGGTTTCCCCTCACCGGAAGACCCCTATCCCAGCTCTTTTATAGGGCAGCAGGTGCGCTTGCTGTGCGAACGGATAGAATACATAACCGTGCTTTCCCCTACGACTTTCGTATCGCCATTCATGCGTAGGTTCCGCCGCGTCGCCAATCAGGCATCATTACCAGACCGCTATGAGATAGTTAAAGGTCGTTGTGAAGTGCTCTTTCCCAGATATTTCAAGGCTCCAGGGGATGTGTTTTTGCATTGGACAACGGCCCAATGGTGCCGTATTGTCAACCAGACTGTCGCTCGTTTTACCAAGACGTGTCCTGTCTCTATCCTCCACGCCAATTTCGGGAGTGTCAGTTCCTGGGCCGCCATTTGTGCGGCCAAGCAGTACCGCATCCCTTGCGTGGTAACCTATCAGGGCGACGATGTCAACACGATTCTGGCACACCATCACAAGGGGTGGCAGCTATGCCGCGATTCCTTCCGGCTAGCCGATCTCAACCTGTCAGTCAGCCGCTCGCTGGAAAATATTCTCAGGCTTCACGCCCAGCCAATGGGTCGATGTGAGGTCCTACTTCGGGGTGTAGACCAGACCCAATTCTTTCCGTCTTCTGAACTCACTGCAGATCCGCACGTGCTCTTTGTCGGTCGAATTGAGCAAGCCAAGGGTGTCTTCGATCTCCTGCCAGCTTGGACAAAGGTGCAGCGTGCCTGTCCAGATGCCTTGCTGACTATGGTTGGACAAGACCACACCGGAGGGCGTTTCTTGCGGAAGATGCACTCATGCGGGATTGACCGTTCGATCAGGCTGACTGGCCCTTTGCCCTCTCCTGCGGTTGCGGATCTGATGCACCAGTCTCGACTGCTCTGCTTGCCAAGCCATGGCGAGGGGACACCAAATTGTGTGATGGAAGCATTGTCCTGTGGCCTTCCGGTTGTGGCGACACGTGTGGGCGGTATCCCTGACATTGTCGAGCACGAAAAAACCGGACTCTTGATTGACAAAGGCGATATCGAAGGTCTAGCCGCCGCTCTGGTCACTCTGCTCCGCGACCCCCACCGGTGTGCTCGTATGGGACAAGCTGCACACGCTTTCGCACGTGTACACCTTGACGCTCGAAAGACGGTTAGTCGTCTTGTTGAGCTTTATGACGAACTAATCGTAAACCACTCCAGAAAGGGGTGACACTCTGCATGGGCTAAAGCCCAGCAGCTTCTTGGGGTGGGTGCTACCGCTCTACTCCCACTCCTATGGACTATGCAGCATTCTGCCTGCGCTGGGTCGGATACACGACCAAACGCTCCATGCGGCATGAGATCGACTCATAGCCCCGTTTGCGCACCGCCCCCTATGAAGAAGTCATTGAGTGGTTTCAAGCAGAGACGTATCAGGACCTAGAATTATTGCGTGATGAGCGACCACCGGAGGGAGTCCCTGATACCTTTCCTTTGAACGTTGGCGTTCGAGGATTCCGCCGGCCAGTCAGAGAGAGTCGCCAGATCGTGTGATTCTGTTGAGAGGAGATTGGCTGGATGTGCGGAATTTGTGGTTGGGTTCGACCATCGGGTGTTGAGCTGAGGCATCTGGTTCGCATGAATCAGGTGGCATCTCACCGTGGCCCGGATGGTGAAGGCTATTGGCTCTGGGATGGCGAGTCGGCTAGGGGCCAGTTCTCAGCGACACATGGTGTCACGGATGCGCCGCAGCACGGCAGGGTGGCCTTGGGGAGTCGCCGGTTGGCCATTCTCGATTTATCCAGCGCCGGTCTACAACCGATGCCATCAAGGACCGGGCGGGCGTGGATCGCATTCAACGGTGAGATCTACAATTATGTGGAACTCCGCAACGAACTGATCCAACTCGGTCATCAGTTCCGGACGGGAACGGATACGGAGGTGATTCTGGCCGCCTATGACCAGTGGGGGACCGACTGCTTCACACAGTTCAATGGGATGTGGGGCTTGGCCATTGCCGACTTGCAAAGACGGGTCCTGATCCTCTCTCGCGATCGGCTTGGTATCAAGCCGCTCTATGTGTGGGCGAAAAACCGCGCGCTGGCGTTTGCGTCCGAAATCAAGCAGCTCCTCGCCTTGCCAGGGACCACGGCCGTCGCCAATATGGATGCTGTCGTCGAGTATATTGATACCGGCTATGAAGCTCCACCGGCCACTTTTTTTGAAGACATCCACGCCTTCCCTCCGGGATGTTGGGCCGAAGTGTCTCTAGACCAACCCCATACTCCGTCTCCGCACCCCTTCTGGAATCCCGAGCAGTTGACATTGCGCCAGATTGATCGCGCGGAAGCCAGAGAGCGGACCCGGTGTCTCTTTGAAGATGCTGTCAGACTCTGCTTGCGCTCGGATGTCCCGGTCGGGGTCTGTCTCTCGGGCGGACTGGACTCGTCATCTGTATTGGGCCAAGTGCAGCGACTGAAGGATGGCAAGGGGGCCCCGACTTACGCGTTTTCTGCCGCCTTTCATGAAGCCCCCTTCGACGAGCGCCAGTACATTGAACTCGTGCTCAGGGAATGTGGTGGAGAAGGATACTACACCTTCCCCAGTGCGGACGCTTTTTTAGAGGATTTCGACGACTTCATTTTTCATCATGATGAGCCGCCGGGTTCCTTGAGCCCATATGCGGCCTGGTCGGTAATGCGTTTGGCACGTCAGCACCGCGTTCCTGTCCTCTTGAATGGACAAGGAGGAGATGAACTCTTTTCGGGGTATTGGCCGGCGTACTACCTGTTCCTCCGGCGGCAATTGGCCCAAGCACCCTATCGTGTGGCCGAACACGTGTTGGGGGCGTTGTTGCCTGCTGGAAATCCCGCACTGGTCTTGCAGGCACTTGCTCATTTCCGACAATATCGGCATCGGCGCCAGCGAGACAATCGAACACTTCTGCAGCCACAGTGGACGTCCGCTGGGTTCAACCTCGCAGTTAATTGGGCTGTTGTGGCTCAGCACCTGGAACCGGCACAGTACCGCCTGGCGGAAATCCGCCACATTCATCTGCCTCGTCTGCTCAAGTGGGACGACCGGAATTCGATGGCGTTCAGCGTTGAGGGACGATACCCGTTTCTCGATCATCGGTTTGTAGAATGGGCCATGACTTTGTCTCCGGAGATGAACCTGAAACGAGGGTGGAATAAGCTTTTGCTTCGCGAGGCGTTGAGCAACATCCTGCCGCCAGCGATCCAATGGCGTCGATCCAAAGTGGGATTTGAAACGCCTCAGTCCGAATGGATTCGGACGACCTTGCGTTCGGTACTCACGCAGTGGGCAGCGCGTCCTTCTGAGCGACTCCAGGCAATTGTCGACCCGTCACACCTCAAACGGTTCGCCGAGCAATTGCTGGGGTCAAACACACTTCACAAGATGGATGAGCGACAACTGGTGCTTGTTCGTCTCTATTTCCTTGATCGATGGTTAACCCTATTTAAGGTCGATTTATAGATTTAGGCGTGAGTCAGTGGCTCAGGCGCTGGTAGGCGCCGCCAGATGTCCAGGGAGCGTGTGTCCCCGCTGGCGGGCTTGGCTCTACCGAGTGCGGCAAGGCAACATGCAAGAACTCACTGCAGTGGCCTCTCCCATCCGCCGCTGGTGCCCGTGGATAGTGCACGTTTTCCGTAACCAGGGGACCGGTGGGGCAACAGAAGGGCACAATAATAAGATCAAGCGGCTCAAACGGATGGCTGACGGCCTATCCACCTTCGCTTACCTCTGAGCCCGTATTCTGATGGTATTTGCCATAGAGGGAGACAACTTACCCCCACAAGCACAAAATTTGTCAGAGAGTCATTAAAGTCTTTTTTGTATCTCCCGATAAGTTTTCCAGATGGTTCGAAAGTGTGGGAGGCAAAACCACACAAGTTCTGGTCCTTAGTGCTCCGTTTCACAATTAATATCCTGGTTTTCAGAGCTGACCCCCAGTCAACAAGCGGGAAAATGGGAAGTCAGCCTGGTTTTCATTTCTGAAACGCAGCACTTAGGTGTCCCAGGACGGCAGGATGAACACAGGACCCGCTAAGGGCCGTGTACCTTGCGTGGCAAGGTGATGAAATCTGGAGAATTTTGAGGAGACTGTTTTATGAGGAAGTTTCTGCTGGTCATGTTCTTTGTAATGTGTCCGGTCCTAGCCCATGGAGCGACATACTACGTCGCCACGACAGGGAGTGATAGTACGTCATGTGCTAATGCACAGTCACAGTCCACACCAAAACTGACCATAAACGCTGGCATAGGATGCCTGAGTAGTGGGGATACCTTGATTGTCAAGGCGGGAATCTATAATGAGATTATCCCCGATAACATCCCATCGGGTACGGCGGGCACTCCCACGACGGTCAAATCAGAAGTCCAGTATGGGGCCGTCTTGCGGCCTGATGGGTCCCAGAGCAAACCGGATGGTGTGGGGTTTGTGATCTTTGGGTGGACGGGGGATCGGAGTTACATTACGTTTGATGGGTTTGTACTTGATGCCGTCGACATGCCTGCCCCCGTGTATATTACGTATATCAAAAATGGGGACAACCACCACATTACCATCTCGAATAATGAGATGAAGAACGCCGCGCACTATGACGATGGCACGAGTAGCGATGGCTTTGTGCTTGGGCATACAGCCCATGAGATCGTCTTTCGCGGCAATAAAATTCATGACATCGGGACGGGAGCTTCGTCAAGCGAGCACTTTTTCTCATATTGTAGTTACTTTACCGGACAGAACTCGGTGTTTGAGAACAATGAGCTCTATAACTGCTCTGGCTTCGGCTTGCATATGTATGATGCGACTGGGCTCGGCAGTAACAACAATATTGTGCGCAATAATTATATTCACGACAATGGGGGCCAAGGGATTCTCTTCGCATCGGGAGGGCAAAATAATCTCCTCTATAACAATATTATTGTGCATAATGGCATCGGTCCTGCACCGCAAACAGGTGGTATCCAGGTGGGGGGATATGGTAGTCCATCAGCAAATAATGGCGTCTACAACAATACGGTCTACAATAACAATGGTAATTGTATAGAAATCGGTGGTAATGGACCCTCAGACAATACTATTCGAAATAATATTTGCTATCAAAACAGCAATGATAATGTTGTCGTGAGTAGTGGGTCTGGAAATACAATTGACCATAACTTGCTTGGGACTAATCCCCTGTTTGTCAACGCGACTGCACAGGATTTTCACTTGCAGGCTGGCAGTCCGGCCATCTATGCCGGTGTAGTGATTCCTGGCCTACCATATTGCGGCTCTGCTCCCACTCTGGGAGCATTGGATAGGTGTGGGCTCCCGGCACCAACAAACCTTAGACTCGTAGTGAACTAAGCATTTGCCGTTAAGTCGCTCGGCTGGACGCTTGCCCTTGATTCTTGATCACCGTACCCGGCGACGACGGGTCAAAGTTCCATAACAAAGCCACGATCGTACACGGCCCTCAGCCGACACTAACGTGCCATGGCGATATGGGCCGTTACAGCCAACGCGATCGAGAAACTTCATCAAGCACTTCATCATAGAACTGGTGCGATGCGCATAGCGATGAGTGTCGCTCCAACTGCACTGCACTCGCTTCTCACACCGCTCGAGCGTATGGCGCTTCATCGGCGACGCGGGCAGCGCTGGCTGCGTCCAGGCCCACAATCGCCTCAAACGTTGCGCAAAGGTGCGTCTGCTGTCACATCGTAGGCCTGTTACACGTGCTCCTTCACCTGCTCCAAGGCCTTCCTGAAGCTTGCGTGGCGCGAGCACAGATATTTTGAAAGGCATGAAGACAACCCAAGATGAAGGTGACATGGGGAAACAACGTCTGCTAGGCTCCCCTTGGGTCGGTTGCCAGCCGTCTGGCTTGACCATCTCAGAAGTGAAATGCGTAACCAGGGTTGTGGTGTCTTGGGCAAAGACGTCATAAGCATGTACCAGGTCGGCTTGCACAGCCAACTGGGCAAACGACGTCCCCAGGATCTCGTCCCTCCCGCCGTGGTGGCAATAGAGACACGTTGTCCTTTCAACCAGCTCTGTATTTCATCCGCAATCAGGTCTTTGGGCCAGGGCTCAGCCGTTTAAGCCGCGGTGTCCACGACACTAAATCGCCCTCAACCGTGTTAGAGTCGATACCAGTACATGGCCTCGCGTTCAACCACTGAAGTAGCCTGATAGGGCACATGAAATCGCATCAAAAACAACTCTTTTTCCACCTCTACCACCCACTCGGTCATAGAGGGCATGACGCCAACCGGTTCGAGGATACAGCCTTCACCCGTGTCATGGAGCCATTGCCGACGACAACGCAGCGATTGTTTGCTTGAGGCGAGTGTCAAAGCCGCTTTCATCATAATGATGGTGTGTTAGGCTGAGCAGTTACCTTTTTGGTACACACCTCTGGGAAGTCTCCTACGCCCCCCGACTAGTCGACGGATTCCTCAACATGCATATGCACCCCAACAATGTATGGCAGGCGCGATTGCGCATCGGCATTGTCGGTTGCGGCAAGGTCGCGGAACACCATGCACGCTTTATTAAGGCTTTGAATAACGCGCAGCTCATCGCTGTAGCCGATGTCAGCGAGGAGGCTGCCCGCCGCTTCGCGGCGACGCATGGGATTCCGCACGTCCGCGCTACGATCAATGACTTGCTGGATTCTACGGAACTCGACGTGCTGCACGTCATCACTCCTCCCGCCTACCACTACGAATGCGCCAAGGCTGCGTTGGACCGCGGGATGCACGTCTTCGTGGAAAAGCCAGTGGCCTTCACTGTCCGGGAGGTAACCGACCTCTATGAGCGCGCCGCCGCCCGTCGCGTATTGCTGTGTCCCGATTTTCTCCAGTTGTTTCATCCTAAGGTGCAGGAGCTATCAGCCTTGATCGACTCGGAGCAACTGGGACGCGTGGTGCATGTAGAGAGTTATTGGTGCCTGAATCCCGATGACACCCCGGAGATGCTTGAGGCGGAAGGCATACACTGGATTTATCGGCTGCCCGGTGGTCCGCTGCGCGATTTCACCAGTCACTTACTCTCCCTCGCATTGTATTTTGCCGGTTTGCCAAACGACGTCCATGTCAGTCTGAACTCGCGCGGGACACTGCCGCAAGGCCTTGTGGATCATGTAGTTGTCCATATGAATGGCACCCGATCGACGGCCACGATTCTGCTGTCTTATCTCGCCCGGCCCTCCGCCTACGGCCTACGCGTGCTCTGTGAGAAGGGCTCTGCCGAGGTCAACTTTGACACGCAGACCCTCGTAGTCCATCACCAGACCTTTCTGCCCCGCAGAATTGTCTCGGCCACAGCGAACTTCACCGAGTCTTGCAAGCTTTCTGTCCAGGCAGTTGGCAACATTGTGAATTACGTTCGTGGCAAGCTGGTCCCATACGGCGGGATGCAGATCCTGATCCCACGCTTTTATGACAGCATTCTTCACTCACAGCGGCCGCCGATTTCGCGCGAGCTGGCAACGGCGGTTACCCAGGCTGAGGAGGAGATTTTCTCAGGCTCGACGCAGCCTTGCTTTACGGGCCGCTATTTTCCATCGGCGCAGACGGCAATCCGGCATGCGGACCGTGTCCTGGTCACTGGCGCCAATGGCTATGTGGGTTGGCAGGTGGTCCAGGCGCTAGTCGAAAAAGGGTACTATGTGCGGGCGCTGGTCCGGCCGACGAGTTTACCAGAGCGCCTGCAGCAGCTAGGCGTGGAGGTGTTCCTGGGGGACGTGCGGCGTCTCGAGGACGTCAGCGCGGCCGCCGACGGCATGCAGGTGATCGTCCATCTCGCTGCCGGCATGAGGGGTAGTCA
>Ga0137374_10006051_pt1 | contig 14388 bp, 13 predicted proteins | sample SagtaG_20_FD_104811 | JGI IMG/M metagenome (GOLD analysis project Ga0137374, IMG submission 104811) | Vadose zone soil microbial communities from Sagehorn Ranch, Mendocino, California, USA - Sage1_R_100_16 metaG | ecosystem: Environmental > Terrestrial > Soil > Vadose zone | place: USA...
AAGGTCTGGACAAGAGGCAAAGAAGCCGGGATCGCGATGATGCAGCGTTCCATGGCTCGCTGTCGGAAGATTGACCTGATGCAGGTCCACAATCTGGTCGATGTCGAAACGCATATGTCTTCGCTCCGTGAGTGGAAAACAACGGGACGCATCCGTTACACGGGCATCACACATTCACAGGCGCGCGGTTTTTACGAAGTCGAAAGAACCATGCGCATTCAGAAACCCGATTTTGTCCAGATCAACTACTCACTAATGGAGCCCGAGGCGGCCCAACGCATTTTGCCGCTGGCCCAGGAGCTGCGCATGGCGGTCATTATTAATCGCCCGTTTGGCGGCGGCGGTTTGTTTGGGCGGGTCGCTGCAAAGCCACTGCCGCCCTGGGCTGCGGAAATCGATTGCCGATCGTGGGCCCAGTTCTTTCTGAAATGGATTGTGGCCCATCCCGCGGTCACTTGCGTGATACCTGCAACAAGCAAACCGCAGCACATGGAAGATAACATGGCGGCCGGGATAGGCCGCCTTCCCGACGCGAAGATGCGTCGGCGAATGCTGGAGTTGGTCTCGTCACTATAGGCCACGGGGCCGTTCTGGCACTCGGCAGATGTCAAATGAAAAATTTTACGTTTCTTGAAAAAAATCGGTTGCGGGCTTGGCCGATATGCTGGATAGAACGCGCTCTTTATGCGAAAACTTCTCACCTTTACCTTTACCATTTTGGGATGCCTGGCGTTTTGTCCCCGCCCCGCGTTGGCCTTGGGGTTCTCAGCACCGAAGCCGCAATTTGCTTATACCGATGCTTCCGGGAAGAAGCAGTCGGCTGCTGTCGTGGACAAATATTATCCGAAGAAAATGGGGCAACCATTTGCAGGGGATTCGAAGGTCGATCCAAAACTGCGCCGGGCAGCGACCATTGCCGAGGAACGCGCCCACTCGCACTCGCTCTCGAAGTGCTGGCATTTTGTTAAGGAAGCGCTCGTCGCTGCGGGCGTGGTGAAGTCGCGGCCGCAAACACCTCTGGCCAAACAAGCGGGCCAAGAGCTTGTGAACAATTACGGATTCAAAAAACTTCCGGTCTCGGACCCCTACCAGGCACCAGTCGGCTCAGTATTAGTATACGACGCCAAGCACGCGGCTGGCCATGTCGAGATCCGCACCGAAAACGGTTTCGTTAGCGATTTTCGCTCAAAGACACCATCACGCCGCCCGCTGCTGGGCGTTTTCGCAAAGACCTAGGTAGGACCGTACGCGCGATCTCGCCTGGACTAAAGCCACGTACGCGCATTGGTAGAGCGGGCAGGTCCTCGGCACGCCGCCTGGGTCTGCGGAGAACGGCGCGCACGGAGTGTACGCGGCCCCGGCTGAGGATCGGCAGATCCGATTTCGGCTGGCAAATCTGCCAGCGGAGCGAGAATCTTTGCCGATGACTCGGCCGATACGCATCGCCATGTGGTCGGGCCCGCGAAACATCTCGACGGCGATGATGCGGGCCTGGGGAAATCGACAGGATACCTTTGTAGTCGATGAACCGTTTTATGCCTATTATTTAAAGGCGACCGGCAAACAGCATCCGGGTGCGGAAGAGGTGATCGCCGCAGGTGAAATCGATTGGCGAAAAGTCATCGCGCAACTCAGTGGCCCAATTCCCAGGGGCAGGTGCATCTTTTTTCAGAAGCAGATGACGCATCATCTCCTGCCCGAAGTAGATCGGCAATGGCTGGATGCGATGACGAATTGTTTTCTAATCCGCGATCCGCGCGAAGTGATCGCCTCCTATATCAAGAAGCGGGAGAACCCGGCGCTGGAAGATCTCGGCTATGTGCAGCAGGTGGAGATTTTTGATTTTGTGCGAGCTCGCGCGAAATCGCTTCCGCCCATCTTGGACGCCAAAGACGTGCTGGAAAATCCGAAACGAATGTTGCGGCTACTTTGCAGAGAAGTCGGTGTCGAATTTAGCGAGTCGATGCTTTCCTGGCGGCCGGGATTGCGCGAGACCGATGGACTGTGGGCCAGGCATTGGTATGGGGAAGTGGCAAAGACGACATCGTTTCGGCCGTATCGTCCCACAGATCAACAGGTCCCGGAGCGATTGCGCGAAATCTATGAGCGCTGCTGCGATTGCTATGAACGGCTGTATAAATATCGGTTGCATTGAACCGAGATTCCTCGCTCCGCTCGGAATGACAATTTGAGATGTTGCAGAAATTCGACGAACGAAACCGCGACCTGATTGTGAATATCAACGGAGAGTTGGTGCATCGCGACAAGGCCAGGATCAGCCCGTTCGATTCAGCGGTGCAGGGTGGTGACGCAGTGTGGGAAGGGTTGCGTCTGTACAATGGCCGCATTTTCAAGCTTCACGAACATCTCGATCGACTGGAGCGTTCGGCCCGCGCCTTGTCGTTCCCCGAAATTCCGACGCCCGAAAAAATCATCGAGGAAATCAAGCGCACGCTCGTCGCGAACAAAATGCGCGACGGCGTGCATGTTCGCCTCACATTGAGTCGCGGCGTGAAAATCACTTCGGGCATGGATCCCCGGCTGAATCAGGGCGGGCCGACGTTGATTGTGCTCGCAGAACACAAAGCGCCCGTTTACGCGAAGACAGGCCTGACTTTGATTACAAGCAAGATCCGCCGCCCGCTGCCGGAGGTTTTGGATGCGCGAATTCATCACGCGAACCTGTTGAATTCCATTCTGGCAAAGATCGAAGCGAACAACGCCGGCGCGGACGACGCGCTCATGCTCGACACACGCGGTTTCGTGGCTGAGACCAATGCGACCCACATTTTCATCGTGCGTAATGGCGATGTTGCGACCAGCCGGGTGGTGGCCTGCCCGGAAGGAATTACCCGCGCGACGGTAATCGAGATTTGTGCTGCGGAAAAAATTCGCTGCATCGAGACCGACTTGTCCGTAGTCGATGTTTACGCGGCCAACGAAATCTTTTGCACAGGCACAATGGGCGAATTAGCCGCTGTCACAAAGATCGACACCCGCCAGATCGGCGATGGCAACGTCGGCCCGATGACGAAGCGCCTGAGCGATCTCTACGCTCAGCGCACCGCGAGCGAAGGCGTGCAGGTGGTAGGGTAGGGACGGCGTGCTGCGCCGTCCGGACGCCGCAGCGCGGCGTCCCTACCGTTCGCGCCAGGTTTTCTTTTGAAAGGAAACTCTCCCGGATCCTTTTTCGAACGCCTCGAAGTGCTCCGGATTTTGCTGATAATATTTTTGGTGATACGCCTCCGCAGGATAGAACTTCATTGCGGGCAGGATTTCGGTGACGATTGGTTTATGGAATTTGCCGGAGCGCGCCAGCTCCTCTTTCGAAGCCTCAGCAATTTTCTTCTCCTCTGCGTTGCCATAAAAAATCGCGGCGCGATAACTCGGGCCGATATCGGTGAACTGGCCGTCGGCCTGCGTGGGATCGATTTGCCGCCAGTAGATGTCGAGCAGCTGCTCGTAGGAAATTTTCGCCGGATCGTAAGTGATTTCAATTGATTCGCGATAGTTAGTCCTTTCCGACGAGACGAGCTGATAAGTGGGATTTGATTCTGTTCCGCCACAATAACCCACGACAGTTTTGATCACGCCGCTTGCCTTATCGAATGCCGGCTGAATGCACCAAAAACAGCCGCCAGCGAAAATGGCGGTTTTTGTCGTCGCCGGCGAGGAATTTTGCCCACGGCTACCGATGACGATAACTGCCGTAAGCGCTGCATACCCGAGCGCAAGAAGAAAGATTCGTTTCACGTTGCCGACTTAGACATCGTCCTAAACCAAAGCGTTGTGAATAACTCATGGTGTTTTTTGCTTGCCATTAACAGTTCGGACTGTCATAAGCCGGTCGACTCAAGGCGCAGGAAAGCACGAGTTTGATTTCTCCTCAGCGTGCCTGCGGGCGAGGATAGCTTAGCTCACCGCAGGCACGTCTGTTCTCGAGTGACCTCGTAGTGACCGGATTCCATGACGAATCGGCTCGATCTGGAAAAGATCTTCAGACGAAAGCGCTATTCGCAGCTCGAGCGGCTGGGAATTACCGAGCTGAGCTCAACCTGCCTAACGCGAGAGCGCCGAGCAGCAAGCCCAGATCGCGCAAGGCGATGTCGTAATAACCAGGGATTGAAAGAAGGTTGATGATGATCAGTAGGAGCCAGATGGCGACGATATACGCGAACACCCGGGGCTTAAGGAATACTCCGATTCCAGCGATGATCTCAATCACGCCAACAACGAGCATGAATTGATGTCCGTGCCCTCCCAGCGCGTTGTTTGCCGTTGGCGACAAATATTTATCCCAGTCTACCAGGAAATCGAAGAACTTGTCCAAACCGGCCAGGATTGGTGCCACGGTGAAGCCGAAGCGGAGAATCTGAAATGCCTGTTTCTCGTGCGATGAGGTTTCAATTGAGTTTGCCATAGTTCGTGTTGGGTTTGTCGTCTCGAGGGGGTGAACGATCGCAGGGTTACTCCCGTTCAATAAACTAGTCAATGACCGTTTTGGACTCATTTGCGGTCGAAAGTTTGCCCTGCTTCTAACAAAAAAGCCGACGACGGTCAGGCCAGAGCCGGACGGGGGCGGAGTGACGGCCGGCGCAGGACCGAACTGTAAAATTAGCGTTCACAGAGCGTGAACACTTGAATGTCATAGCAAGTGACACGACTTGTTTGGGTGATCGGACCGGAAGCCGAGATTGCTCTCAAATCAGCGGCGACTAGCTTCGATCTGGCGAAAACTTTCGGTCGCGAAGCGCCGTTGCACGTCGATCTTGGCTGCGGCGACGGCTCCTTTCTTTGCGCGCTGGCGCAGCAGTTGCCCGAGAAAAATTTTCTTGGCATCGAGCGTTTGATCAAGCGGGTAGAGAAAGCGCGCCGCAAAGCCCGGACGATCGACAATGTGCGGATCCTGCGCACGGAAATTTCGTACGCGGTGCGTTATCTGTTGCCCGCCGGGTCGGTGGAAACATTCTATCTTCTGTTTCCAGACCCATGGCCAAAACGGCGGCATCAGCGGCGCCGAATCGTAACATCAGACTTCCTGAATTCTGTTCAAGTCGCCCTTGAGCAAAATGGGGTCATTTACATTGCGACCGATTACCTCGATTACTTTCAAGAGATCAAAAAGATTGCCGAATCAACTCCCGGCTTCGCAATCGATGACGCGGATGTCGATCTTCCGCAGAGCAAATTTGCCCTCACTTTTCAGCAGAAGGGCACCGCGATTCACTCGTTGGCGCTGCGAAAAGTTTCGCCGGTCAAATAACTTTGCGCTTCCCAACCATCGCGGCCAAAACGCAATATCACCGCGCCGGTCTGGTCCTGACGAAAAAGTTTAATGCCCCTTCGTTGGAGTTCCTCGGCCCAAGTGTCGCTGATTCGCTCGTGATCTGGAAAATCGCGTGAAGTAGCAATGATCAGGCGCGGGCGGGTAGCATCAAGGAAGGCTTGTGAGCCGGACTCTCCGAAATGATGCTGTCCTTTGACGATGATGTCGCTACGGAGATTCAAATGGTCGGCCAACAATGCCTGTTCGGTTCTGACGCCACTATCCGACATAAACAAGATCGACGCCGTTGGGCCGACCAAAAGCCTAATGACATACGCCTGATCATCAGCGATCGGCGAGCTGAAGTTACGCGGGGGAAACAAGACATTCGCCGTGACATTGCGTGATAGACGGAAAACGTCGCCTGTAGCGAGAGCGTCCGGTTGGATACCGTGCTCCTGAAACAGACGTTGCGATCGCCGGTGCACGGTTGAGCGATCGGGTGCCGGATTATCCACCACACGCACTCGAGGAAAATCGTCCAGTAATTGCGCCGTCCCACCCAGGTGAAGCGCATCGCCATGAGTGAGCAGTACGCCCGAAAGCCGGTTTACGCCCGCCCAGTGCAAATACTCGCGGACCACACGTTGATAGCTCGGTGCACTGCCGCAGTCGAACAACCAATCCGCGTTGCCTGTGTGCAAGTGAACTGCCGCCCCCGCCCCGAGATCCAGGATGGTGATCTTCGCCAAACGTTTTTCGGGCCAGTGCGGTTGCGCGACATAAAAATGTCCACCAGGAATTTGCGCGAACAGGTGGACGATGCCGATCACCAGTGTGGCCAGCGCCCAGTTGGCGTTATTAAAAATGACAGCAACCCACGGCAGCAGCGGCGCCGAAAGGAGTGAAAGAAGCGCAATGGCGAGGACGAAAAATGCGATGGGAACAACGACGAGGTTCGCAAGCAATGAAATCGGTGTAACCAGATGGAAATACCACAGAATTAATGGCAGCGAGCCAGCCCAGGCCGCGAGCGACACCGATGCTCCGTGGCCAAGCCATTCATATCCAGAGTGCAGCCAGCGGCGCGGACCACGCAGTAAGCTTCGCGGCAGGAACGGATCGACTGCCACCCAACGCTGCCAAAACCCAAAGAACGGATCGGCAAACAATACGATGGCGCCCACAACCGCGAAGGAGAGTTGAAAGCCTGTGGAAAAAAGCTCGTTTGTATTCCAGCAGAGGAGAAAGAACGCCGCTGCCGCGAGGCTATTGAATAGAAAAGCTCTTCGTTCGAAAAAGAAACCGCCAATCATAATCGAAGCCATCACTGCGGCTCTGATGCTTGAAACGTGCAGCCCGGTCACTGCAGCGTAAAAAAGAAGAAGCGGAATGATGAACGCCGCTGAGGACCTGCGCGAAAGCCGCGCCACCGTCGCGAGCATCCACAAGAGCGCTGCGACAATTCCCACGTGCAGACCAGCGACAGCGAAAAGGTGAAGCGTGCCCGTTTGCTGAAATGGTTCTTCGACGTCCTGCGGCGTCTGGTGCCTCAGGCCAAGCACGATCCCGCTGAGAAAATTTTGCACCTCGGGCGCATCCTCCAGCCCCCGGCAAATTGCGTTTTGCATCCATGCCCGTGACTTTTGCGCCGCGCGCAGAATCGGATTCCCACCCCCGTGTCGAATCAGCGTGTCGTCCTCCAGATAGCGAACAAAGAGCATTCGACGGACGTCGCGGCGCGCGAGGTAAGAGCGCATATCGAATTCACCGGGGTTTCGCGGCGGCGGTATCGGCTCGGCAGTTCCAAAAAACTTTAGTTCATCGCCAAATTCCGGCGTGCCCCTCCAACGCACCTGCCAGACCGCATGCGTCAGTTCTGTTCTCTCCTCGATTTCAATTGATTCGAGCCTGAACAGGAACGTCGCGAATCCGCTGGGCGCAATTTTTGGCTCGCTGATCACACAGCCGATTGCTGTGACCACTCGTGGCCGGCTGCCAAGCTCGTCAGCGAGCTGCGAGCCTTCTGTGTTGCTGGTCTCAAGATTGTGCAGCAGAAAAAAGCCGGCGCCAACCACGGCGTATGTCATGAGCAGCCTCGGCCAGCAGAGCAGAGGAAAAGCGCAGACCGCGAGAATTATCGCGGCTACAGTCAGGGCGACAGGTGGAAACGGAAAGATATCCGCCGCGATAATTCCCATTGCAGCCATGAGCGCCAGGCCAACGAATGGCTGGCGCGGAGCGCTAAGCAATTTCATCTACCGGCTTTTCGCTTATTTTTGGACAATAACGCAAAGCCTCTTCGACCGGAGCTCGAGCTTCGCTAAGGCCGAGATTCCGGTACGGGTATTTCTGCCGGATTCCAACGTACAGCCATCTCCGTCACTAAGGGCTTGCACTATTCACTTCTTCTGCGGTTGCGTTTGTAACCCTAGTTCTTTGAATTTCTGAGCTTTCTCGATTTCGAGGTCGACGGTTTGATAATGCAACAGCCACTGATTGTAATCTTTTGCATATTTCTCGCTCTTGCTTCGCAGCGTGGTGCCGAACGCCAAGCCATATACTGATGAAAGCATTAAAGCCAAGATGCAGAACGGAATTGCTGGTCGTAGATTCTTCAGACCTTCTACTGCAAACGCATAGCCGCATAGTGCTGTAACAAGGGTCAGTAAAGCGGGCAAGACCGCGGAAATGGCGGGTTCACGGCTATTTCCTGCGACAATTCCAGTCACTGTTCCTAAAAGAGCAAATGCCAAGATGTAAATCCAATAACCAGATCGCTTGCCTGTCACACCGAAGCAAAGCGCGACCAACCACATGAGAAGCGAAACCGCTGCCGCCGCAGCTAAGAGCGGCAATACGAGCAAGTAGATTATCCTCCAGTGCTCTACCGCCGTCATTGGTCGTTAATGCGCCGCACGTAGTGCTTCAAGAGCTGCCGTGTTTTTCTTCACCCCCTCTCCCGGCGTGGGCTTTTGTGGAGGAGTAGGCGTTGGCGATGGAATCGTGATAGGGCTGCCGCTGGGAAAGGGCGCCGGCGGCCCGGGAGGATTAGCAAACGGGCCAAACACCGGCGGTGAAGGGGGCGGAGCAAAGGTTGGTCGCGTTTCTTGAGCCTGCCCGGGTTTGATTAGAAAAAGCACCAAGGCCGTGACATAGACGATGCTAATCAATGCACCTCTCGAGAGGCGTCTGTCGTCCTGACCGTGGGATGCATAAGCGTTCACGATCTTTTTTTTGTATGATTCTCGCTGCGGGGTTGCAAGATTTTTTTGCCCAAAACGCCGTCACTGCTCCCGGTGTGTGAAAATCTTCGAGCAAGCTGCGAAGAAACCTCGTACTGTTAGGATCTGCGACCGGGCACCAGCAGCACCGGGCGGGTCGCGTGCTTGAGGACCCCTTTGGTCGCGCTGCCTACCAGCAAATGATACATCGCTCCGTGGCCGTGTGTACCCATCACAATGAAGTCCGCCTGAACGGTGTCCGCTTGATCCAAAATTTCGTCTGCTACGGCTCCGGTCGGCTCGTGCAATGTGACCTTGATACCATCCTGAGCGATTTCTTTTTGCCATCGTGCCAGCTTCGACTTCTGATCTTCAGTTTCTGAGATTGGCTGCGGCATCGGATCCAAGCCCGGGACCGGCACGCCCGACATCGGCGCAAGCTCGGGCATTCCAGCCAGGCCGTACCCCAGCGTGCCAGGTGTTGCGGCGGCGCTCAGTTCCTTTACATGAACGAGATGAATCTCCGCATCGAGAGCTTTGGCGAGCTGTCGCGCCAGATCGATTACTCGCGGGGTTGCGTCCGAAAAATCAATGGGGACCAGAAGGCGTTTCATGTTCGCGACCAGCCTAGTGGCCCGGCGGTGTGCCGGCCAGACTAATCGCGCAAGCTGGGAACAAAATGTGATGCAGGATAGAGCCGCGCGCCGTATTTTTACGCGTGCACGATCTGTTCGAGGAAGAGGAAAACGTCGAAGCGGCAGCAAGCGCTGCACCGCTCGCCACGCGCATCCGCCCGCGCTCGCTCGAGGAGTTTGTCGGCCAGGAACACATTCTCGCGCCCGGCAAACTTCTGCGGCGCGCCATTGAAGCGGATCGTCTGCCCTCGGTCATCTTCTCCGGCCCGCCTGGCAGCGGAAAAACCACGCTGGCCAGGGTCATCGCGGAGATGACCCATGCGAAGTTCATCCGAATCAGCGGCGTGGAAAGTAATGTCGCCGAAATGCGCCGAGTAATTGCCGCGGCGACGAATCGCCTCCGCACATCGGGGCAACGGACGATCCTGTTCATTGATGAAATCCACCACTTTAACAAGGCGCAACAGGACATCCTTTTGCCCGACGTCGAAGCTGGGAGTCTTCGTCTCATCGGCGCGACCACGTACAATCCCTTCTTTTATGTAAACAGCGCGCTCGTTTCGCGGTCGCAGGTTTTTCGACTCGAACCTCTCAGCGTTAAGCAACTCGAACAGTTGATCGACCGCGCGCTCGCCGATAAGGATCGCGGCCTTGGAAATTACAAGGTGAAGATCGACAAAGACGCGCGCCGGCATCTTGCGAAGCTCAGTGACGGGGACGCTCGCAAATGCTTAAACGCGCTCGAGATTGGTGTGCTAACTACGCCACCTGAACCTGTAGCCGGGGTCGATGACCCCGGTGCCGCGATCAGCGATCGCGGCTACAACGTGATTCGTTTCACGCTCGCAGTAGCCGAGGAAAGCATTCAGCAAAAAGCGGTCGTGTACGATCGCGCGGGCAACGCGCACTACGACACAATCAGCGCGTTCATCAAAAGCATGCGCGCTTCAGATGAGAAAAACGCCATGTACTGGCTCGCTAAAATGCTGCATGCCGGTGAAGATTTCCGTTTCATCGCCCGGCGTATTGTGATTTTCGCCAGCGAAGACATCGGCCTTGCTGATCCGGAGGCCTTGCCATTGGCAATTGCGACGCAACAGGCGGTGGAGTTTGTGGGCATGCCCGAAGCGCGAATCCCTCTGGCGCATGCGACCGCTTACATGTGCCGCGCACCGAAAAGTCGCGAAGCGTACGACGCGCTGAACGCCGCGACCGAAAAGATCGAGATGGAACAAACCCGGCGCGTCCCGGAACACCTGAAGAACAAGCATTTCCCCGTAAACCCGGAAAGGTAGCGGGCGGCGGTTACAAGGAAGTCTGTAGAGGCAGCCGTGTCGGCTATGTGGCGGCACGCTTTAGTTAACGAGCTTTTCGAAGCGCGGATCACCACGCAGCGGATCGAACATCGGATCGAGCCGGAGTATTGCAGCAGTAAGTGGTATGCCTGCCGCCAGCGCGCCATCGTACGATATCGAGAGTAGCTTTTGTAAAGCGGCGATGGCGCGGTCCGGTTCCGCTGCCTGTGCTGCCACTCTGGCGAGGATCTCCATCGATATCGGACCACTCACCGCGTCCTTTTCGATTGGATTCAGCGCCATGGCCCGTTCCGCCAGGGCAAAGGCCGCGCCTTTGTCACCGAGGCCTATACTGGTAAGCGCGAGATCGCCAATAAGGAGAATCCGGCAATTCCGGCAAAATCGTGCTCGATTGGAGCAAAATCCTGAACAAAGAGTTTTAGACAAAATAGACAAAACGGACCGAAGGGACTGAGCTGTTATTCTGTCGATTCTGTTCATCTGTCGCAATTGCTGTATCCCCGTATTTTTGTTGCCTGATCTCTCGTCAGCGTTCGCTACAATTTCTAGTCCATCAAAAAGCGCTATTGTTGCGCTTTAGATCACCTTCTATCTGGTGACTTGTTCTCAGCGGTGCCGAGGACCTTCGCGACCAAACGCTCAAATCGTGGCTCGCCGCGCAAAGGATCGAGCAGTGGCTCGACTTTGATGCCGACGATACCGGGATCGGCCCGTTCGCGATACGCCTGCTCGAGATCGTCAATCGCCTTTTCGTTTTCACCTAACGCAACGTGGACCAGCGCAAAGGTGAAAGGCCCGACGTGTCGCTGTGTGGCCAGCTGCTCGAGTTGCAAGAGAAGCTCCCGCGCTTTGTCGCGTTGGCCAGTTTTCGCATATCCTTGTGCCAGCATCGCCAGGACTATCGGATCGTCCGTTATCTCAGCCGCTTTCTGGTATTCGGTCATTGCTTCGCGCAGTTGTCCGCTCAGCTGGAGTGCTTCGCCGAGAGACCAGCGCGCGTAATAAAAACGCGGATCCATTGCGAGCGTTTTGCGCAATTGATCGATCGCCTCGTCGTAGCGCCGCGCCAACAGAAAGTTCTGGCCCAGGTCGGCATTGATGATGAGAGAGAGTGGATCGAGTTCCACCGCGCGCTTTCCTTCCGCGATCGCGCGATCGAATTCGCCGACCATGGCAAGATTCATGTTGCCGAATTGATGATGCGCGGTGGCGTAGTTCGGATTTAGTTGAATCGCGCGTTCGAACTCTTTTTTCGACCGGTCGAAATCAAAGTCGTGCAGCGCTAGGACCAAGCCGAGTGAGTTGTGCGCTTCAGGCAGGGCGTCTTCCAGTTCGAGCGCTTTCCTGGCTGCTGCCTTCGCCTGGGGCGCAGTCTCTTGCGGACCCTCACCACCGTAGAGGGAGAGAAGCGCATAGGCATCGGCCAGTCCCGCATACGCCAGTGCGTAATTCGAATCCTGGCTGATCGCGTCTTTGAAATACTCGATGGCCGTTCGAAAATCGGGTGCGGTCCGCTTATTGGAAAAATATGTGCCTTTGAGATAAAGCTGATGCGCCTCAGTGTTCTCCGTTGGCCGTGTGGCAATCGCGCGCTGCTCGGCGCCGCTAAGTCTCGCCTGCAGCGTGTCGGCGATTGCTTTCGCGATCTCGCTTTCCACGCCAAAGACATCCGTCAATTTGCGATCATATTTTTCTGCCCAAAGATGGGAGTCGTTCCTGGCGTTGATGAGTTGGACATGCACGCGAACCTGACCTTCCGCTTTCTGCACCGTGCCCTCGAGAATATTTGCGACGCCCAGTTGCTTCGCAATTTCCGGCAGGTTTTTCGGCGCACTCTTGAAAGGTTGTGTCGATGTTCGGGAAATTACTTTGAGATCACGAATTTTTGATAGTCGGGTGAGAATTTCTTCCTGAATCCCATCGCAAAAATATTCCTGATCGCGCGCCTGGCTAAGATCGGCAAAGGGCAGAACGGCGATCGATTTTTCATTGGGTGATGGCGCCGGAGCACCGAAATAAAAAGAGTAGGCAAACGCTGCCGCGGCCAATATCGCAGCCGCCAATGCGAGTAACGCGCCTCGCTTGTGACGTTTGATTTTGCTGACGATAGATTCGACGCGCGCTTTGGTCTGCGGCGAGGAGCCTTCCGCTTCCAGTTCCCCCTTGAGATCGCGGAGGTCGGCGAGCATCTCCTTGATCGTCTGGTAACGCTCATCCGCGTCTTTGCGCAAAGCCTTTTGCACAATGGATTGGAGTTTGACCGGCACATCCGGCAAGACGCCGGATAAAGGGGGCGGCTCCGTCTTCAGGATGGAGGCGATGCAGTCGCTCGGCGTCTCGCCTAAGAACGGCGGGGCTCCTCCTACCATCTCATAGATAACCACACCGAGGCTCCAAATATCCGAGCGCGCGTCCACCATCTGGCCGCGCGTCTGTTCCGGAGACATGTAGTGGCCCGTGCCCAGCACCAACCCCGGTCGCGTTTGCAGCACCGTCGTTGTTCCGACGTCATGAGAGTCCGACGCCGGCTGTTGCTCGGTGAGTTTGGCAATCCCGAAGTCGAGCACCTTCGCGTATCCATCCGGTCGCAACATGATGTTCTCCGGTTTGATGTCGCGATGCACTACACCGGTTTCGTGCGCGGCAGCCAGGGCTGAGGCCACTTGCACGGCAATCTCCAGCGCCTCGTGCAGATTCATCCTCCCACGCGCCAGCAACGCGCGCAGAGTTGCGCCTTCGATGAACTCAGTCGCGATGAATTGCCGGTTTGCCTCCGTGCCGATCTCGTAAACCGTCAGAATGTTCGGATGATTTAAGGCCGAGGCAGCGCGCGCCTCGGTTTTGAACCGGCTCAGCTGCGCCTCGTTAGCGGTCATGTGCTCTGGAAGAAGCTTCAACGCGACTTTGCGCCCGAGTCGCTCGTCTCGCGCAAGATAGACTTCGCCCATCCCGCCCACACCGAGCAAAGACTCAACCCGGTAATGACCGATCAATTCTCCAACCAATGCGCCGGCCCTCTCGTTAGTCAGAAGTTCGGGAGCGACTTCAAAGGCCGGTGCTTCGATAAAGCTTTGCGCCCGCTCGTAAGAGGTGATCAGGGACTCCACCTCCCGGCACAAGCCTTCGTCGCCCTGGCAGGCTTCAGCAAGAAACGCGGCCCGCTCCTCGGGCGCGCGCTCGGTAGCCGACTGGAACAGATCATTGATCTGTTGCCAGCGCTCAGCCTTCATCAGGTTCGTCCCCGCTGAGCGCGCGGTAAAGCCAAGCCTTAGCCATGTTCCATTCGCGCTCAACCGTCCGCTGAGACTGTTTCAGAAACTCAGCCGTTTCTTCGACCGTCAACCCGCCAAAGTAACGCAGTTCCACAATCTGACTCTTGCGCGGATCCTGCATGGCCAATCTTTCCAGCGCTTCGTCGAGCGCGAGCAATTCCTCCGATCGCGTTTCCGTCACGAAGGCAGCTTCGTCCAAGGTTACTTTTAGCGCGCCACCGCCACGCTTGAGCGTCTGACGTTCACGCGCATGATCAACCATGATCCGCCGCATCAGCTGCGCCGCCGCAGCGACAAAGTGGGTTCGATTCTGCCAGTCGCGTTTGGTGTGATCGACCAGCCGCAGGTAGGCTTCGTTGAGAAGCGCGGTGGTTTGCAGGGTGTGGCCGGCGCGTTCCCGGCTCATGTAATGATGCGCCAGCCGGTGCAATTCGGGTTGCACCAGCGGGATCAGTTTCTCCAGCGCTGCCTCGTCTCCACCGCTCCAGTCGCCGAGCAGTCGGGTCACTTCTTGTTGTGAGGAGGATGGTGTCGTCATACCGGCTGCTGGACACTGCAAATTCTAACACGGTGGAGGGATTTTTACAGAACGGCGGCAGGCGAGGAAAAAAACGGAGCTGTGGCGGGTTCCAAGCGGGAATTCCGCTTTAGAAGGTAGAAACACATTTATGCCGG
>Ga0137374_10006052_pt1 | contig 14387 bp, 8 predicted proteins | sample SagtaG_20_FD_104811 | JGI IMG/M metagenome (GOLD analysis project Ga0137374, IMG submission 104811) | Vadose zone soil microbial communities from Sagehorn Ranch, Mendocino, California, USA - Sage1_R_100_16 metaG | ecosystem: Environmental > Terrestrial > Soil > Vadose zone | place: USA...
GAACACGTCGTTGCTGGCCATTGGCGTCACGCTCACGCGGTAGAGCCGGTTGGGCCCGCCGTTGGTGACCTCAAACGAAGGGCCCAGCAATCGGCCCGATGTCGTGTCCAGCACAAACGGCTGCGTGGCGGCCGGCGCGCTGTAAACGTTGTATTGCAGCGCCGCCGGATAAGGGAACGCGAGTTGCGCCGGGCCGTTCGTGCCCGGCTTGATCGTGATGCGCAGCGGCGCCGGATTGACTTCGCCAGCAAATCCTGTCGAAAAACTGGCGACGAAGTTGAGGGGGACGAGCAGCCACCAAGCGGCCCGCCCGGCACGCGTGAAGGGTTTCATAGTGAGACGATGCACTTTCTCCCACTGGAGATCATAATTTGCAAGCCCGAATTTCTAAAAATGCTGTTCCGCGTTCCCGTTTTCTCGACTCCGCTGCGGTCCGGGGCGCGGGCGAGATCCGGCGTTGTTGATGCCGTGGAGAAGCGTTGAACGGTAAAGGCGGAAGTGTGACTCCACTTGGAGTCATTCTTCGCACTTCGCTCTTCAACCGTCCAGTTTGACGAATCCATCCGCTCACGGAGACGAGTGCAGTCTCGACGCGTTTCCCGCTTCGTCAGCAGAAGCCTTGCCAGCAGCATCTGACGCAGTCCCGGCCACTGAATTCCTGTGGACAGAGCCTAATTCCAAGCCAAGACTGTCTGCGGCAAACATAATTGGGACAGTGAAAACTCAGCCCAGCATCTGTTCGGCCACACAACACCAACGAGCATGAACGCCATCAAACTCGCCACGCTGTTCAACGTCGCCCTTGTGGCGGTTGCAACGCCGGCCACTGCTCAATTCTACACGCCAATCGTTCTCGACCCGTCATTGACGAAGTTCTTTGACCCTGACAGCGCCTTCCGCGCGTCTGTTGAGTTCATTCGCAGGAGCCCCGATGGCAGCACCGACCGATGGCCAGTGCGAGTCGCGATGCTCAAAGGCATGACGCGGATCGAGAAGGACATCACGCAAGCTAAGAGTGATCGCTCAGCAGAGATGGGCGAGGTCTGGAAGGAGTATGTCGAGATGATGAAGACGGCAGGCTCGTCGGAGGCGGTATCCATTTTCAACCCCGGCAAGAAGTCGGCGTTCATCATCCTGCCACGTGTCAAGAGCTACATCCAAACGCCGATTCCTGACGACGCTGTTGACCAGCTCAAAAAGCGACCAAAATACAAGAAGGAAGACTTCGGACGGGAGGACATCGACGGCCACTCGAGTACCAAGTACAAGCTAACATTCGACAAGGAGGGCATGGGGGATGTCTGGAGGACTTGGGAGACCCCAATGGCATTTGTCTGGAGCGCCAAGGACTTTCGAGGTTACCCGCTGCGTGTCGAGGTTTTGAATTCTGTCGGCGAGACAAACGCGACGCTTGTCATCAAGGATATCGACGTCAAGCCGCCAGAGGCGCAGCTTTTCGAGGCACCAAAGGGCTTCGTCAAGTGCGACGACGAGCAGGCGCTGATGCAACGGATCATGGAGAAGTGGCCCAAAAACAAATGACCGTGCTGCCCAAAATCGCGCTGGAGCTAACGCGCTGACATGAAAAGCGCTGTCGAGTCATGGCTTGGGAAATCCTAATGCGCATTCCGCCAGCCCTGAATCCGGGAATGCGACCCGCCTTGCTCCCCTTGGCGGTGCTTGAGTTTCCGCCTTCGCCAGTGGCCAGCCTCGCGGAGCGAGGCCGTGATGGTAGCCGTGGACTTCAGTCCACGGATAGTCGCCGCGACGAGAGACAGCGTCGCGTAGCGACGCTTGAACCCTTCGGCTCCTGCCGTCCGTTCAATCGTCGCTCCGCGACTCTACCGCGTCTCGGCCGATTCATCCGTGGGATAAATCCCAAGGCCTGGAGTTTGCGCATTTTGGCCCGGCGTTTTCCGTCTCCCGGAGGGAGATTTGAAAATAGCCCAGCGTTTCAACGCTGGGTTCTATGTCCCAACGCCGTCCGTCCCGAAGGGACGGGTGAATCCAGCGAATGTCATGCGTCTGTTCCTATTCCCATTTTGTGGCAAGCATTCATTCGTCCCTTCGGGACGCGATGCCTCAATTCCACAATCCCACCCTTGAAAGGGTGGGCTATTCTCGAATCTCCCTCCGGGAGATGGGCAACATCGGCCCAAAATGTCCAAACTGCATTCCGTGGGATAAATCCCACGGCTACCATCACGGCCTCGCTCCGCGAGGTTTCCATTCGGGTCGCCGCGTTGGCATTCGCGTGGGCCCTCTCTTCATCGTCGCTGCCAGCGCAATCGGCCACGACCACGCCTGGCCACTTCGACACGACCATCCGCCCGCTGCTCACCGAATTCTGTCTGAAATGTCATTCCACCGAGAAGCACAAGGGCGACCTCGATTTGGAACGCTTCTCCTCGCTCGGCGAGGTGAAGAAATTTCCGAAGGTTTGGCAGACCGTCGTCGAGCAACTCGCGAGCGAGGAGATGCCGCCCAAGGACAAGCCGCAGCCCTCGCCGGCGCAGCGCGAGCAGTTGCTGGCCTGGGCCAACGCCGTGCTGGATGACATCGCGCTGGCCCGCGCGGGCGACCCCGGCCCCGTCGTGCTCCGCCGGCTCTCGAACGCGGAATACACCTACACCATTCGCGACCTCACCGGCGTCAAGTCCCTCGACCCGGCGCGCGAGTTCCCGGTGGACAGCGCCTCGGGCGAAGGTTTCATGAACGTCGGCCATTCGCTCGTGATGTCGCCGGCGCTCGTCACGAAGTATCTCGATGCCGCGAAGGACATCACCAGCCACGCGGTGCTGTTGCCGGATGGGATTCGCTTTTCCCCGAAGAACACGCGGCGCGATTGGACGGAGGAATTGCTGGCGGCGATTCGCGGCACGTATCGCGAGTTCACCGACAACGGCGGCGGCACATCGGTCAACTTGCAGGGCATCCGCTTCGACACGAAGGACGGCGGGGTGTTGCCGCTGGACAAGTATCTGGCGGCGACGTTGGAACTGAGTAGCCGCCGAGGTGACGAGGCGGAGGCGGCCTCCAAGCCGGCGAATCCGCCTCCTCACGTCGGCGGCTACGAGAAATTGGCCCGCGAGCGCGGCCTTAGCCCGAAGTATCTCCGCGCGTTGCTTGAGCTTCTTTCCAGCACCCGACCCTCCCTCCTGCTCGATCCCATCCGCGCCCGGTGGCGCTCGGCGAAGCCCGGCGACGCTCCGGCGCTCGCCAGGGAGATTTCCCAATGGCAGCACGCGCTTTGGAAATTCAATTCCGTCGGCCACATCGGAAAAAAGGGCGGACCGAAAGCCTGGATGGAGCCGCTCACGCCGATTCAGTCGAAGCAGGAAGTGCGATTGAAGCTGCCGCCGTCAACGGAGGCGAAGGAGGTCACGCTCTATCTCAGCGCATCGGATGCGGGCGATGGCAACAAAGGCGATTTCGTGGTGTGGGAGCAACCGCGGCTCGTGGCCCCGGGCCAGCCCGCGCTGCTGTTGCGCGACGTGCGCGAGGTGAGCCGCGAGTTGTCCGCGCGGCGCGACCGCGCGCTCGCACGCACCGCAAAGTGTCTCGCCGCGGCGGCCGAGGCGGATTCAGGCAAAACGAACATCGCCGAACTCGCCCGCCTACAAGGCGTCGAAGCCGACGCGCTGGCAGCATGGCTGAATTATCTCGGCATCGGTGTATTGGGCCCGGTGAAGCTCGAGGGGCACTTCACCGACACGTTCACAAACGGCGGCGGTTACGCCTTTATCAACGGTTGGGGTTCCAGCGGCACTCCAAATCTTGCCGCCAATTCGTCCGATCAGCACGTGCGCATTCCCGGCAACATGAAGCCGCACAGCGTCGCCGTGCATCCGTCGCCCACGCTCGCGGCGGTCGTGGGCTGGCGCAGCCCGATGGCGGGTCGCGTGCGCGTGACGGCCACGATTCAGCACGCGCATCCCGAATGCGGCAACGGCGTGACGTGGTCGCTCGAAGTGCGGCGTGGAATGAATCGCCAACGCCTCGCCAACGGCATCGCTCAAGGCGCGAAGGAAGCGAAACCCGCGCCGGTGGAAAATCTCGTCGTTCAACCCGGCGACGTGGTGTCGCTGCTGATCGGCCCGCGCGATGCGAATCATTCGTGCGACCTCACTGCCGTGGACCTCACGTTGACGAGCCTGGGCGATGGCAGGCGCGAATGGGATTTGGCCAAGGACGTCTCGCCGAGTGTGCTCGCGGGCAATCCGCACGCGGACCGTTTCGGCAACGAAGGCGTGTGGCATTTCTACACCGAATCGGACAAGGGCGGTCAGTTTAGTCCGGCCATTCCCGCCGGTTCGCTGCTGGCGAAGTGGCAGTCCACCACGAGCGCGGACGAAAAGCAGAAGCTCGCCGATGACGTGCAGCGATTGCTGACTTCCGCTGAGCCCGGGAAGCAGGATTCTCCCGATGCCGCGTTGCATCGCCAGCTCACATCACTCGGCGGACCGTTGTTCCAATCTCAGATTCGTAGCAGCCGACGTGAGGAGGCTCTGGCTGAAATCCGAAATCCGAAATCCGAAATCCGAAATAGCGAGAGCCTCCTCACGCCGGCTGCTACGGGATGGGCGCTCGACCCCGCCCAATTCGGCAAACACCCGAACGGCTCCGCAATCGACGCCGCGAGCCTTTGTGTTCAAGCGCCATCGGTCATTGAGATTCGCCTGCCGACCGACCTCGTGGCCGGATACGAATTCGTCACCACCGGCGTGCTCGACAAGTCCACCAGCGCCGAAGGTAGCGTTCAGCTTCAATTGCTCACCAACAAACCCGCGAGCAACACCGGCCTCCTCACCATCGAGGCGAAGACGGCGGACGGCGAAGGGCCGTGGTATTCCAACAACCGCACCACCTCGCACAACACACCCATCGTCGTGAACGATGGCAGCGCGGCGCGCAAACGCATCGAGGCCGCATTCGACGAGTTCCGCGAGATGTTTCCCGCCGCGCTTTGCTACACCAAGATCGTGCCCGTCGATGAAGTCGTCACGCTCACGCTCTACTATCGTGAGGACCATCACTTCGCGCGCCTCATGCTCGACGACGCCCAGGCCGCGCGCCTCGACCGGCTCTGGGACGAACTGCACTACGTCGCGCAGGACGCGCTCATGCTCGTCGATGTCTTCGAGCAGCTCTGGCAATACGCCACGCAGGACGCCGACCCCAGTGTGTTCGAGCCGATGCGCGAGCCGATCAAGCAACGCGCTGCTGCGTTCCGTCAGCGCCTCGTGGACACGCAGCCAAAGCACCTCGACGCTGTTCTCAAGTTCGCCGATGGCGCGTATCGCCGCCCGCTCAACGACGTGGAGCAGGAGGAATTGCGCGGCCTGTATCGAAAACTGCGCGAGCAGGAGTTGCCGCACGATGAAGCGATTCGTCTCACGCTGGCGCGGGTGCTTGTGGCGCCGGCGTTTCTCTATCGAGCCGAGAAGCCGAGGCCGGGCGCCGAGCCGGGGCCGGTGAATGATTGGGAACTGGCGACGCGCCTGAGCTACTTCCTCTGGTCCTCCGCACCGGACGCCGAATTGCGCGACCACGCGGCGAAAGGCCAATTGCGCGACCCCGACGTGCTCGCCGCGCAGGCGCGCCGGATGCTCCGCGACCCGCGCGTGCGGCGCCTGGCGACTGAGTTCGCCTGCGCCTGGCTGCACATCTACGGCTTCGACGAGTTGGGCGAGAAAAGCGATCGGCATTTCCCCACATTCACGGCCCTGCGCGGCCCGATGTATGAGGAGTCGATTCGTTTCTTCACCGATCTCTTCCAGCGCGACGGCTCGGTGCTGAACATTCTCGACGCGGACTACACATTCCTGAACGAGGCATTGGCCAAGCATTACGGCATCCCCGATTCCGTCTTCCGTAGCAGCCGACGTGAGGAGGCTCAAACTGAATTCCGAAATCCGAAATCCGAAATCCGAAATGGTCGGAGCCTCGTTACCTCGGCTGCTACGACCGAGGACGATGGCTGGCGTCGAGTTGATGGGATAAAAAAGTTCGCGCGCGGCGGCATCCTCGGCATGGCCACCACGCTGGCGAAGCAATCCGGCGCCTCGCGGACCAGCCCCATCCTGCGCGGCAACTGGGTGACCGAGGTGTTGCTGGGCGAAAAACTCCCGCGCCCGCCGAAGGATGTGCCGCGCCTGCCCGAGGACGAAGCGACCGAGACTCTCACCGTGCGGCAGCTCACCGAGAAACACAGCACCGACCCCAAATGCTACGGCTGCCACCGGCGCATGGACCCCTACGGATATGCGTTGGAAAGCTTTGACGCCATCGGCCGCCACCGCCACCGCGACCTCGGCGACCGTCCCATCGAAACACGCGCGAAGACCATGGACGGCGCGGAGTTCGACGGTCTCGAGGGCCTGCGCGACTACCTGCTTACCAAACGACGCGACGCGTTCCTGAAGCAATTTTGCCGCAAACTGCTCGGCTACTCCCTCGGCCGCGGCGTGCAACTCTCCGATGGGCCGCTGATTTCCGAGATGCGGGATCAACTCACAAAGCATGACTACCACATCACCGCGGCCATCGAAACCATCGTCCTCAGCAAACAATTTCGCGAGATTCGCGGGAACGAGATGGCAAGCGAGGAGTGAAATGTTTGCTTCTGGCTTAAAATGCCAAGAATCAGCATCCTAAACCGATGTCCACTGTGCCGAAGACGCTCACAATCGGAGTGCTGCAACAAGAAACCTCCTGGTCCTCATGCCCGTGATCACAAAATATCCAGAGGCGAAGCAGGATGATGGGGTTCAACTGCGATTACGCGAAGACTACGAGCAAGCGGTGCTCGATCTGTTTGATGCTGACCATGAAGCCAAGGAAGTTCGTCCCGCGTTGGGGGTCGTAGGGCACACGTCCAATTTTCTCAGCAACATGCGGTTGCCGGTTCACCGGTGGTTTCGTTACAGCGCGGGCTTCTCGGCGGAGTGGGTGAAATGCCTCCTTGCCGAAAGGGGTGGCAACGAACTCCGTGTGCTCGATCCGTTCGTTGGTTCGGGAACGACCTGCCTGGCGTGCGACGAAATGGAAGTCGCGTCCTACGGCCTCGAAGCACATCCGTTCGTCCATCGGGTTGCGCAAGCCAAGTTGAGTTACGCCACCGACCCAGAGCGGTTCATTTCCAAAGCGGAGAGAGCATTTGCGTTTGCCCGTAAAGCGGTGGCTCAGACGGAGCATTACCCGGAAATCATCGGGAAGTGTTACGGGCTGGAGACGCTGGTCTACCTGGACCGCTTCCGTCAGGCCGTCGAGGCCGAGCAAGACGGCACGCCCGAAGCCGGACTGCTCTGGATGGCGCTCGTATCATCGCTGCGCGTGGTTTCCGAAGCGGGCACAGCGCCGTGGCAATATGTGTTACCAGGCCGGCGCAAGACCGTGCCGCCATCGCCCGAGGCCACGTTGCACAAGGCGGTGCAGATGATTGCCGCCGACATTCGCTTCATGGCGCGCCGGGCCAAGCCGCTGGCGAAGTTGCGCGAGGACGACGCTCGCAAGTGCGCGACAGTGCCGAACGGTTGGGCCACAATAGTCATTACATCTCCACCCTACGCGAACAATTACGATTACGCCGATGCAACGCGATTGGAGATGGCATTCATGGGCGAGATTCGCGGCTGGGGAGACCTTCAGGAATCGGTTCGACGACATCTGGTGCGCGCCTGCTCTCAGCACGTCCCTCCAAATTCAGTGAATCTCGATCAAGTGCTGGCTGAAGCCGCGCTTGCGCCCATCCGAGACCAAATTGTGCCGGTTTGCCGCGAGCTTTCATCGGTTCGGTTGGACCGTGGCGGCAAGAAGACCTACAACAACATGATCGCCTGCTACTTCCTCGACATGGCGCAAACGTGGAAGGCGCTTCGGCGGGTTTGTGCGTCGCCTTCGGAAGTCTGCTTCGTCATCGGAGATTCCGCGCCTTATGGCGTTTACGTGCCGGTGATCGAATGGTTCGGCAAGCTGGCGCTGGCTGCTGGCTTTGAATCGTGGTCCTTCGAGAAACTCCGCGACCGGAACATCAAATGGAAGAACCGCAAGCACCGCGTGCCCCTGTGTGAAGGGCATCTGTGGGTTCGAGGATAGCAAGTAAAGTCGTGGCCGAATCACTCGCACATCGTTGGGGACAAATCATCGGAGACGGTTTCGAGATGTTCGTTCGTAACATCCTTGGCGAAGTCGCGCAGCGGCATGGGCTCCACCTCGATTTCAAGCGACCGCGCGCCACACGCGGCGGCCAAGGCAAAGTGACTTGGCAGGATGGCTACGGCAACAAGCACGACCTCGACCACGTTCTGGAGCGCGGCGGAACGGAGGACACGCTCGGCGTTCCAATCGCTTTCATCGAATCGGCGTGGCGTCGCTACACCAAGCACTCGAAGAACAAAGTCCAGGAGATCGAAGCGGCAGTGATGCCCATTGCCCTCACGTTTTCGCGGCATCAGCCGTTCTGCGGTGCTGTGCTCGCAGGCGAGTTCACGCGCAATGCACTTCAGCAGTTGGAATCGAAAGGCTTCGGCGTCCTTCACATTCCCTACGCCTCGATTCTGGCCGCGTTCCGCGAGCTCGGCATTGATGCTTCATCGGAAGACGGCGTAGGCGGCACAACCGAAAGGCAGTTTCGGCAGAAGATTGCGAAATGGGAATCATTGCCACAGCCCCAAGCGACCGACCGGCTGTTGGCGAAGTTACACTCGTTGCATGTGCGCGAGATTGCAGAATTCAAACAGCGTCTCGATGCCGCGCTTACCCGCAGCGTGGTTTCGGTTCGGCTTACAGTGTTGCGAGGCCCTTCAGTTGAGTGCTCGGATATCGAAAGCGCAATTCTCTATCTAATCGAGGAGGAGAAGTCGTATCGCATGCGCGAGAACGACGAGCAGCGAGAGGCTTTTGAGATTCAGGTTCGCTTTAACACTGGCGCGAGGATAGAAGCGACTTTCCCCAAGCGCGCCGAAGCCATCGCGTTTCTCAGAGGATTTGCGTAATGAAGTATTTGAGACCCCAATCGTCAAAACCTAACTGTTTATGACCACTCACTCCTTTTCCCGCCGCACCTTCCTCCGCGGCGTCGGCGTCACGATGGCGCTGCCGTGGATGGAATCGCTCACCGTCTGGGGCGACACGCCGCCCGCCGGCGTCATGCCCGCCAGCGAAGCGCCGGTGCGGCTTGCGGTGCTGTTCGCGGGCAATGGCTTTCACTCGAAGGAATGGTGGGCCAAAGGCGAGGGCAGCCAGATGGAACTCGGCAAGGTGCTCGCGCCCCTCACCGATTTCCGCGAGAAAATGCTCTTCATCCGCGGCCTTTACAACGACGAGGCGCTCAAGGGCAACATCCACAGCTCGCAGACGGGCAACCTGCTCTCCGGCGCGCCGCTGGCTTCCGGCGGCGAGATTCGTTCGGGCACGAGCATCGACCAGTTGCTGGCGCAGCGGTACGGCCACTCGACGAAGGTGCCGAGTCTCGTCCTCGGTTGCGAAAAATCGAACCCGTCCGTCCACAAGAACTACTCGATGCTCTACAGCTCGCACATCTCCTGGACCTCGCCGACCACGCCGACGCCGCTGGAGATTTATCCCGCGCTCGCATTCGACCGGCTGTTCAAAGACGAGGTGAGCAAGGGCGACCGGAGCGTGCTCGACGCTGTCCTGACCGACGCGAAGGACCTCCGCCGGCACATCAGCGCGGGCGACCAGCGCAAGCTAGACGAATACCTCGACTCCGTACGCGACGTGGAGCAGCGCATCGAACACGCCGGGAAAAAAGGCGAGTTGCAAGGCTGGCGTCCCACGCTCACCGCGCCGAACATCCCGCGGCCCGCCGACGGCATACCACAAGACGTCGCAGAGCACATGCGGCTGATGTGCGACATCCTCGTGCTCGGCTTCCAGACCGACACCACGCGCCTTTGCACGCTCAAGCTGAACAACGACCACAGCTCGCTGCGCTTCCCGCACCTCGGCGTGGATTACATGATTCACCACCTGCTTTCGCACAGCGACACGGCCGATTGGCTCAAGGTGAACCAATTCTTCCTCGAACAAGTCGCTTACATCGCGCGCAAGCTCGACACGATCCAGGAAGGCCCTCGCACCGGGCTCGACAACACGATGCTGCTGTTTTGCTCCAGCATGCTCACCGGGAATCACGATGCGAACCAGTTGCCCGTGGTGCTGCTCGGCGGCGCCGGCGGCCGCATCCAAGGCGGCCGCGTGCTCGACTACAAGGAGAAGCCCGAGCGGCAGATGTGCCGGCTTTATCTCTCGATGATGGACAAAATGAACGTGCGCCCGGCCAGATTTGGCGACGCGACGAAGATGTTGGAGGAAGTGTAGCAGCCCGTCCAAAACCTGTAGCGGCGCTCTATGAGCGCCTTGGGCCGGTCAAAATCCTTGGGTGTTCTCGGCGGTCACAGACCGCCGCTACAGTGCGGCCCGATTTCTGAACGGGCTGTGAATTGTTGAGTCCAGTTTGGAGTCGAGTGTTTCTGGATGGGCTTGCCGGACGGCGCCGACCGATGGTTGATGCCAGCCAGACTCGATTCCTCCCTCCCCGGGAACCTCGTGGTTTTCCCATGCATCGTACCCCGACGCAACAGAGCAGATTCGGAGTCCCTGAGTTCACATTCCGACGCGCTCGGCGGCCTTCCGGGGTAGCTGCTCACGTCCAGAAACTTCATCACCAACGAAAGAATGCAATTATGAACACGACTCGTAAACCGCGCTTTTTCGCTCAAGCCGGGGCGTTTGCCCTTGCCCTTGCAATAGTCCTCAACTCGTCCACGAGCTCGGCCGCAAGCAAAGACAGAACCAAACCAACGTCGCCTGGGAACTTCCGCGTGACGGCCAAAACGGCCTACACTGTTTCAGTGGCCTGGGATCCATCCACCGATAACTCAGGCAACTTCAATTACTATCTGTCGGGAGCCTACGGCGTTACCTCGGTCGTCCTGCCAAAGACCGCCACGAGCCACACCTTCACCGGACTGTATCCGGGCAATGAGTATTGGTTTTTTATCTATGCAAAGAATGCAGCCGGAAAGGTGTCCGGGCAGGGTTCGGTGACGACCCGAACCCTCCTCGATACCACACCGCCGTCAACGGCACCCGTAGTGTCGGTAACAGAAGTCGGTTCCACCTACGCCTCCCTTACCTGGACTCCCGCCCAGGACGACGGGCCTTACCAGTTTTACGAAATCTGGCTGAACGGCAGCCTATATTCCCGTACGGGGAAGCACATTACGTCCACCACACTTCGGTTCCTCGAGTCAGCGACGACTTACACGGTCAATGTCCGGGCCTACGATTACGGGAATAACCGGTCGCCGTTCAGCGATCCGGTCACCGTGACCACGCCGCCGCCCAATCCCAACGACACCATGCCGCCCACCACACCCGCCAACCTGACTGCGGACACCTTCGGCGATGGCAGCACCGAGACCCACTTGCGTTGGACCCAATCCACCGACGACTTCGACGCGCAATCCAACATCCGTTACGACGTCTATGTGAACGGCGTCTGGCAAGACGTCCTCTTTGGTTCCGGCGGTCCGAGCATCGTTTACGCGGAGTTCGGCCAAAACCTCATCGAAGTCATCGCCACCGACACCGCTGGCAATGCGTCGGCTCCGGCCACGATTACGGTGATCTTTTAGCGACTTTCCTGCCCAGACAGGTCAAAAACTCCAGGTGGGGTTGTAGCGGCGGTCTGTGACCGCCGAAGTCGGGCCAGAATGCGCAGCTTGTTCGGCGCTCACAGAGCGCCGCTACAGTTTTTGAACGGGCTGCTAGGCGTGGAGTTGGCCTCGTTCCTCATCGCGAAGGAGTGGACAGCGGCCCTTCGTGCTGAACCCAAGATGAACGACGATGTTGGCGAGGGTTTGGGACATGGTCGTAACGCCCTTACAGGGCTTGAGAGGTGTGTGGGGACGGTTGACCTGGGCCTCCGCTCGTCGGACTCGCTTCAGCCCAGGCTGTCTCATTGGGGGCTTTCAGCCCCGACAACCGGCGCCTGCGGCGCACTGAGCGCACGGTTCCGCTGGCGCCTTCCGAGCGCACCCGATACCGGGCCGATGGCCGGCGTGGCGAGGGCTGAAAGCCCGTCCTATTATAGCCTGGGGTGAAGCGCGCAGCGCGTAGCCCCAGGCAAACGGAGCCAAAACTCTCGCCGCCCTGAAAGGGCGGGACATCGCACCAGGTATTGGTCAATCACCCCTTCGAGCGCGAAACCGACACGGTATTCAAACGTCTCGGGCGGGATGCCGTCCAGCGTCAGGAATTTACTGCAGGCGAGCGAGGACTTGTTCTTGGAAAGGCGCATCCTCTCGGTGCACAAGTTGGTAGGCGGGCTGCAGTCGAAGCAGTTGGTGCCAGCAGCGGATGTATTCTGCCTGAATCTGGTCATTGATCGAAAACGGAGTGAGGCGGCTGCATTGTAAAGCGCCAGATCCGTAAAGCATCTCCTTTGAAATTCTTGGGTATTAGCACTCCGAGTTTTTCGGGTCACTGTAGAATCGTAAAGCCAAAGGCTTTGGAATGCCCACCAGACAATTCCTAAGAATAGCTTTTAATTCGAAAGTCCGGCCGTTTGAGTTTTGGCGACGCGACAAAGAACTCACCTGCGTCCTCTTCAGCGATGATTCTACATCCGCCAAGGTCCGCTGCGACATATGCGAACATTGTTTGAATCCTTAGCCCGTGAACCAAAATCGGGTCACCCCGATGCTTGCGTAAGGCATCGGAAACTTTAGTGATGAATTCCTCATCTCTGGATTGGTCTGATAGATCAAGCCCATGGGAATGTAGGAATTGGTCAAACATTCGCAAGACCCCAAACTGCTTCGAATCTGTGCGTAGCTTTTTCATTTTGAATTCCATGGAATCCGTTGAACGCGCGAAATTAGAGTGATCCTCGCCCACCGCTCGCGTCCGCACATCATGGCATTCATACGCTTTCGGTTACAGCCGAGGCACGAACCGGCCGTAAGCTTCAGGTCGTCGCTTCTCCCTGGTCGTTCTCCGTCGAAGCGGAGAGGGAGGGGAGCGCGCCGTTGATGCGGTGCGGCTGCTGCGGCAATGCCGCGTAGTAGTTCTGAACGGGCATGTGCGCCGGTTTGAGTTCCTGCCTGGACATCACGGGCTTTGCTCTAGCCGGTTTGGTTCCTCCAGTCGAGTGCGGCGGCAGAAGATGATTTTTCAACCACCAATGGACGCGAATCCACACGAATCCGGCCGGCCAAATTGAGGACACGGATTCCACGGATTCTCACGGAACCAATCCGTGTTCATCCGTGAAATCCGTGTCAGTTCCATTCGTACTACGATCCATGAGAGTTTTGTCGGCATGCACGAATTTTTGCCGCAAGGAACGCAAAGAACACAAAGAGAAGCCTTTCCATCTGTGCGTTCTTTGCGTTCTTTGCGGTTATCACCTTCGGTTGCGGCGTCAGCCGCGCTGTGTCCTTTCGTGGTTGAAGGCTGCCGTCCGAAGTGATCTGTGGATTTGGGCGTAAGGAGTTCTTCGCCGCCCCGACCCACTCCTGAATGCGAAAGCAACGCGCTGTCATGAACGCGGTCGTTCGAAGATTTGCCGGGGCTGCGCGACGACTCAATCCCCGCCCACCGGAATCCCCGCCCTCCCTCTCCATCCGGGGAGCTGCCGTCGCAGCCCCGCCCGCCTTTCCTCAATCGGAAGACCGAGGCATGATTGACATGGGCACGATGAGTTACCTGGGCGTGCCCCTCATCAACTCGGCGAAGCGCATCATCGGACATCTCGTGGTGTTCGACGACCAGTCGATGCCCGCCGACCCGCTGGCGCTATCCGTGATGGAGACTTTCGCTGCGCGGGCAAGTGCAGAACTGGAACGCAATCAGGCGGACGAAGAGGCGCGCCGGCCGCGCGTCCGGCTAGGCCCAGCTCGCATACCTTTGGTCGCAGTTCCGGCTAAAGCCGGGACTCCGTGCCAGCCGCTGCCGTTCACGGCCACGATACGCCATCCGCGAATCGTGGCGCCTACGCAGGATATGGCCCGTCCCGGCTCCCATTGAAGCGGCTGAATGGAAGTGAGTAATCATTTTGGGCGGGACATCTCAAAAGCGATTTTTTAGGCTCCGGGCATGTCGAACTCAAAGTTTCGTCGTCCCACTGCACCCGAGCAACACATCCTGGAGCATCTGACGGTCCGACCGATCACACCGCAGGAACGTCGCCGGTTTGATGCCCTGATGGTCGAGCATCATTACCTCAAGTCCCATCACCTGGTGGGCGAGCAACTCTGCTACGTCGCCATCTATCAGGGCCAGTGGCTGGCCCTTTGCAGTTGGTGCGCAGCGGCGCGCCATCTCAAGAGCCGGGATCAATTCATCGGCTGGAGTTC
>Ga0137374_10006056_pt1 | contig 14384 bp, 9 predicted proteins | sample SagtaG_20_FD_104811 | JGI IMG/M metagenome (GOLD analysis project Ga0137374, IMG submission 104811) | Vadose zone soil microbial communities from Sagehorn Ranch, Mendocino, California, USA - Sage1_R_100_16 metaG | ecosystem: Environmental > Terrestrial > Soil > Vadose zone | place: USA...
CCGGCGCGGTCTGTGGCTTGAAAGGCGACTGCGCCGCCGGAATGAAGAACAGGCGCGCCAGTCCGAGTTCCTCGCAGGCCGCCTGCGCGACCAGCAGATGCCCGCAGTGGACCGGGTCGAAGGAACCACCATACAAACCGAGCCGTTGCATCGGGCGCATCTTACGGGCGCGGATGAAGGGATGACAGTCGGAAGTGGGAGGTGACAAGTGGCGTTTCCCCCACTTTGTTCCGTGACACCCGCGCGGGCTGTTGCTACACCCCACGTGCATGCCGGCGCCTCAGAGAGATCTTCCGCCCCCGAGATGGTCCTCCGCGCAGGCCGCCCTCCGCTGGATTTGGCGCCTGCTGCCGGTGGTGCTCGTCGGCTGGTTCCTGCTCAGTTCGTTTGTCACAATCCCGGCAGACGCGGTCGGCGTGCGCACGCGGTTCGGGAAGTTTAACGACATCCTGCAACCGGGATTGTGCTTCCGGTTGCCGTTCGGGATCGATCGAGTGGAAAAAGTCCCCGTGCAGCGCCAGCTCAAGCTCGAGTTCGGTTTCGCCACGCCCGACCGCACGAATCCGTTCCAGGCCGGCGAGGAGCCGCAGGCCGAGAAGTCGATGGTCACGGGCGATCTCAACATGGCGATGGTGGAATGGGTCGTGCAATACCGTGTCGAGGACGCAAAGGAATACCTGTTTCATGCCCGCGATCCCGCGCTGATCCTGCGCGACACCAGCGAGTCGGTCATGCGCGAGGTCGTCGGCGACCGCACGGTGGACGAGGTCATCACCATCGGCCGCCAGGAGATCGAGCACGCCGCGCTGCTTGGTCTGCAGGAGCTTGCCAAACGCTACGGCCTCGGCATGTCGGTTCTACTGGTGCAGCTCAGGAACGTCCATCCGCCCCAGCCCGTGCAGGCGTCGTTCAACGAGGTGAACCAGGCCCAGCAGGAGATGCAGCAGTCCATCAACCTTGCCAATGGCGAATACAACCGCGCCGTGCCACGCGCCCGCGGCGAGGCTGCCCGCAAGATCAGCGAAGCCCAGGGCTACGCCACAAAACGCACGAACGAAGCCCGCGGCGACGCGGAGCGCTTCAGCGCCGTGCTCGCCGAATATCTGAAGGCGCCCGACGTGACCCGGCAGCGTCTCTACCACGAAACGATGAAGGAGGTGCTGCCCAAGCTGGAACGCAAGGTCATCCTCGACGAGAGGGCTCAACAGATTCTACCGCTGTTTCAACTCGACCGGGAACCCTCGAAAACCCGATGAAACGCGCCACATTCATCATTCTCGCCATCCTCGCGCTGCTTCTGTTCCTCGCGTCGATCTACACGATCCCCGAAACGGAACAAGTGATCCTCACCCAGTTCGGCCGCCAGGTGGGCCGGCCGATCACCAACGCCGGCTTCCACTTCAAGGCGCCGCTCATCCAGCACGTGAATCGCATCGAAAAGCGCGTGCTCGAGTGGGACGGCCCCGCGGCCGAAATGCCGACGCGCGACAAGCTCTACATCATCGTCGAGGCTTTTGCCCGGTGGCGGATTACCGATCCGGAGCAGTTCTTCCTGCGCCTGCGCGATGAGCGCAGCGGGCAGTCGCGGCTCGACGACATCATCGGCAGCGAAACGCGCAACACCGTCGCCCGCCATGACCTCGTCGAAGTCATCCGCACCAGCAAGACCCGCAAGCCCGCCGTCGACGAAACGCTGGCCGGCGGCAAGTCCGTTCCCGGCCTTCCGCCCATCGAATTCGGACGCGCTGTGCTCGAGGAGGAAATTCTGAAGGCCTCGAAGAGCAAGCTTGCCGAGTTCGGCATCGAGCTGCTCGACGCGCGCCTCCTGCGCATCAACTACAACATGGCCGTCACCTCGAAGATCTTCGACCGCATGATCAGCGAGCGGAAGCAGATCGCCGAGCGCTTCCGCTCCGAGGGCGCGGGCGAGGCGGCCAAGATTCTCGGCCAGCGCGAGCGGGATCTGCGCCAGATCGAATCCGACGCCTACCGCCAGGTGCAGGCCATCGAAGGCAAGGCCGACGCCGACGCGACCGCCATCTACGCCGCCGCCTACAACCCGACGCCCGAGGCTCGCGAGCTGCACTCGTTCCTGCGTTCGCTCGAAACGTACAAGGTGGCCTTTGACAAGAACACGACGCTGATGTTGACGACCGAGAGCGGGTTATTGAAGTTCATCAAAGGCGGAGCGGATGCGGTGAAGGCCCCCTGAGAAGCCGCAACCAGTTTGGAGTGCGCGGACTTGTCCGCGCTTTCGGCAGGCGACTTGTCGCCGTCGAGCGCGTCAAGGCGTACGATTTTCCCGCGCCGCTGGACGCGGCCCAGCTTTGGCGACAAGTCGCCAAAGCCGCAAAAGCGGTGACAAGTCCCCGCACTCCAAATTCCTGCCGTCTGCGAGCGAAGCTTCGGTATTGTAGTACAGGCTAACTAACAACACCGGTTCACACCCTTGAAGCGGCGCTCGACGACAGTGGCGTAGAGTTCACCGCGGACGGCCGCGTTTGCCTCCCGTTGGTCGCCGAGCAGTTTCACGCCCGAAACGCACGGACAGGCGCAGGTCCGGGCCGATTTCTGTTCCCGCTCCAGCGCGGTTTCATCGGTGAGGTGGCGGGCAAGGCCGAGCGCGAGCGCGAACAAGCCTAGGAACTTCAGTGGCCTGCCCTCGGCCACGGCGTAGTCGGGCAGCCACACGGCTTCGCTTTCACGCAGGTCAGCCAGCCGCTTGCGGGCGATGAGAAGGAGCCATTCGCGGACGCTCAGGAGGAAGACGGCCGCCACCAGCACCAGGAAAAGGCTCGTGACGAGGGCATCGACGGTGTTGTTTAAGCGCAGCGTGCGGGTGTTCTTGAGTGCCTTTTCCGCGGCGTCGACGGCCGATGCGTTTCCAACGGCCCGGGCATCGGCGAGGGTCCTCTCCAGTGCGGGCAGCTTTTCCCTGGCGGCGCGCGCGGCGGCAAGGAAGCCAATGCGCGGCTCGGGATGAAACACTTTCTGCAATCCGGCAGTGATTGTGACGGTGAGCAGCCAGAGCAGAGGAATGAGAGTCACGAGCGCCAGCACCGGCCGGCGCACCGGAGCACCGAGCTCCTGTTCGGCGCGTTTCTCCTCGTCCACGGATCGCGCCGAGATGGAGCTCAGCGCTCCAACGCGCAGTTGCATCTTCAGGATGACTGTTGTCGCCAGGCAAAGCGCGATGCTGGCGAGGAGTTGGTTGGCGATACCGAAGATCGGCCAGAGCGCCTTGATGCCGCCGTCGGGATCGCGCACGCCCATGATGAGGAACGCGCCCCAGCCCAGCACGACGAGCAGGCTGGCGAAGAGGTTTGCCGGCAGGCTGCGCGTCTCGCCGAGTGCCGGCGAGACGTGCCTCAGGGCGTCCTGGATCAGATAACGGCCGACCCGCGTGCCGGCATCGAGGGTGGTCAGGATGAACAGCGCTTCGAACATGAGCGCGAAGTGATACCAGAGATCGAGCCAGCGACCGTGGGTGACCTTCGAGAGGATTTGTGCCATGCCAACCGCAAGGGTCGAAGCGCCGCCGGCGCGATTGAACAGCGTCTTCTCCTGCACCTGGTCTTTAAGCCGATCCATTTCGTTCGCATCCACTACAAACGAAGCGCCGGCTTCGCGAAGCCTGGCATTGATGCTTGCCGCCTGGGCTTGGGCGTCGGCGCCGGTGCTGGCTACGTTCATCCCATGATAAACTCCCGGATCCAGCGTGCAGGCGGCGATCATCGCCATGATGGCCACGAGCGATTCGAGCAGCATCGCGCCGTAGCCGACCGGCCGCGCGTAACTTTCGCGCGTGATGATCTTGGGCGTGGTGCCGCTGGAGATGAGCGTGTGAAAGCCCGAGATGGCGCCGCACGCGATGGTGATGAAGCAGAAGGGAAACAGCTTGCCCGGGACGACCAGTCCCGAGCCGTCAACGAACTTGGTGAAGGCCGGCACCGCGAGCTTCGGCAATACCACGAACACTCCGAACGCCAGCGCGAAGATGGTGCCCAGCTTCATGAATGTGCTCAGGTAATCGCGCGGCGCCAGCAGCAGCCAGACCGGCAGCACGCTGGCGGCGAATCCGTAGACGATGATCGACCAGGCCAGCGGCTCCGCCTTGATTGTGAAGGCCGCCGACCAGCCCGGGTGTGAATGAACGAACTGTCCGCCCCACACGGCCAGCAGCAGCAACACCACGCCGAGCGCCGACACTTCCGCCACTTTGCCCGCGCGCCAAAATCGCAGGTAGCCGCCCATCAGCAGGGCGATGGGAATCGTCGCGCCGACGGTGAACACGCCCCACGGACTCTCGGCGAGGGCTTTGACCACCACCAGCGCCAGCACCGCCAGGAGAATCGTCATGATGGCCAGTATGGCCAACATCCCAATGAATCCGGCCGCCGGGCTCAGTTCCTCTTTCACCATTTGCGCGAGCGATTTGCCGTCGCGCCGCATCGAACTGAAAAGGATCACGAAGTCCTGCACCGCCCCGCCCAGCACCACGCCGATGAGAACCCACAGCGTTCCCGGCAGGTATCCGAACTGCGCGGCCAGCACCGGGCCGAGGAGGGGGCCCGGGCCGGAGATGGCCGCAAAGTGGTGGCCGAAGACGATCCACTTGTTCGTCTTCACGAAGTCCTTGCCATCTTCGTGAACTTCGCACGGCGTAGCGCGGCGGTCGTTGAGCGCGAGCACGCGCGCGGCGACCCACTTCGAGTAAAACCGGTAGCCGATGGCGTAGGAGCAAATGGCGGCGAGGAGGATGTAGGCCGAGTTGATCGGCTCACCCCGGCGCACGGCCAGTGTCAGGTACGCGAACGCGCCCAACAGCGCGACCGCCAGCCAGAGCAGGAGGGAAAGCGGCTTCTTCATGACATGGCTGGCGGTGTTGTAGGCCAATGGGAGGGGAAAGCCTAGCGGGAAGGAGTTACAAAGTTACATGGTTACAAAATTACACGGCAACCACGCGTACATACCTTGGCCATCCGAAGAATTGCCGTTGATGTTCAAGCACTTGCGAATAATTTCGCATCCTGTTTCAGCGCTGACGCGGCAAAAAAACATGTGGGAATTTCCGGGAAAAAGCGGGATGAGCGGCTTGCCCGCCGGGGAGAACCCCTGCGGGAGGGCTGCGACGAGCCACTCACCTCCGCAGTCGGAACAATTCCCCACCCGCCCCGAGGGCACCCTCTCCCGTGCGGAGGCGGGGAGAGTCGGTGTGAGGAGGAGCGCTGCTTTCCTGCTCGAGGCGAGCCGACGCGCGACGCAACGGCGGTTTCCGGGCTTTCGAGTTGGCCAACAACCCGGAACCCGGAACCCTAGAGCCTGACGCCAGTCCCGGCCGGCAATGCGACAGTGCTTCGCGCATACGAACAATGCTCTAGCGTACCTGGGCGCAAAAGTGTTAGCGCCAAACGAGCGAAACGAGCGAAACGAGCGAAACGAGCGAAACGGGCGAAAAAAATGTGAAAATCTTCATTCCGGGCTCCTTTTCGGCGGAAACGCAAGCCCGTCGGCCCATTTCAGGCCGTGCTTCGCCCTTTGCCAGCCGTGGCGCGTGAAGAATGGAGAACGGTTGAACACAGCCCACGGCAGAGACTGTCTCATCCGCGCTATCCGCGCCATCCGTGGTCCTCGACCCGTCAGTGCAAAACATGCGAATCTGCGGGACTGCCCCTTTTCCTTTCTCGCCCGTTTCCTCCCCAAGCTCGCGTCTTTGCACCAGTTTGCCAGTGGCGCCGGCCGGCCAAAACCCACATCGCTGCAGCGCAGAGTAACTTTGTTCTCAAGTCTGTATGCAGAGTCGTGACACGCGAGGTCCAGCCCGGTCATGCAGTGGTGGTAGTACCCCTACCTTGGCATTGTTCAACGGAGGTGATGTCGTGACTGCGTGTTGCTACAAAGCAACGACCTGAGCGCGAGCAACTGGAACACCGCGGCGAGCGGCAGAGCGAATCCCGCAACCTTGCCCGCCACCAACACGGCCCAGTTTTATCGCTTGCACCAACCGTGAATGAGAAAGACTGTGACTGCATGAAAACAATGCTCTTTACTATCATCACGAGCGTGTTGCGGTCGGTCGCGGCCGCGCGCGCGGCCGTGCTCGCCGCGCTTCTGATCGGCTTTGTGGGAACGGTGTATCTGTTCAGTATCGAACCTTGCACGCCGGGCCTGATCACTTTCACCAATCCTGCGCCGCAAAACGTCACACGCTTTGGCTGGTCGGTGGCCGCGGTGGGAAGCGACCGGGTACTAATCGGTGCGGTTCGCAATGGCGGCGTGCCAGGGCGCGGCGCCGCGTATCTGTTCGGCATCGAAGGCTCCTTGTTGACGACTTTTACCAATCCCACTCCAGTGGCCTACGATGGTTTCGGATGGTCGCTCGCGGCGGTGGGAGGCGATCGGGTCATCATCGGCGACAATGTCAGGAGTGCGTATTTGTTCAACACTGACGGCACTTTGCTGACCACGTTCACCCAACCCAACCCGGAATCTGACGGCTCATTTGGATCCGCGGTGGCCGCAGTCGGGAGCGACTACGTGCTCATTGGCGCGCGGTATGATCTCGGAGAGGCCGGGGCGGCCTATTTGTTCAGCACCAACGGCATGTTGGTGACCACCTTCACCAATCCTGCCCAGTCCACGTTCGAAGGGGATTTTGGCTTCGCCGTGGCCGCATTGGGAACCGACCGCGTGATTATTAGCGCGCAGAACACCTATGTCGGTGGAGCTGACAGCGTCGGGAGGGCGTATTTGTTCAGCACTAATGGCACGTTGCTGACGACCTTCATCAAACCCTTCGCGAGGCCGGGCGATGAATTTGGCGTCGCGGTTGCGGCGGTGGGAAGCGACCGCGTGCTCATCAGCTCGATTCTGGCCGAGGATGGTGCGGGTGCCGCGTATCTCTTCAGCACCAACGGCGAATTGATTACCACTTTTACCAACCCCATCTCGCACAGCGGCGACGCCTTTGGGTGTTCGCTTGCGGCGGTGGGAAGCGATCGGGTGCTCATCGGCGCCTATCAAGATGGAACGGGCGGTCGGTACTCCGGGTCGGCATATCTGTTCAGCACCAACGGCACCTTGTTGATCACCTTTACCAATCCCACCCCGGCAATTGGAGACGATTTTGGTTGGTCGTTGGCGGCAGTGGGCAGTGACCACGTAATCATCGGCGCGTACAGAGACGCGACGGGCGCTTATGAAGCCGGAGCGGCGTATCTGTTCAACATTAAAACTTGCACACCGGTCCTGTCCGTGACGCGTTCCGGATCGAGCGTGATGGTCTCCTGGCCCAAGAGCGCGGAAGGCTTCGTTCTCGAGCAATCCGTTACACTCGCCGCCTGGTCCCAAGTTCCGACGGCCACTTACCAGACCAATGCCACGAGTATTTTCGTTTCAGTGTCCGCGCCGACCGGCTACCGCTTCTACCGCCTGTCCAAACTGTGAACGAGAAATCCCGAGACTGCATGAAAACCAATCTCTCTTCCATCATAAAGACCCTCCGACTGGTTGCACGGCGGTGGTTCATGGCCATTGTGGTGCTGCCTTGGTTGCCCCTTACCGTACGTGGCGCTCAAGAAGGTGACTTTGTTTACCAAACCAGCGACGGCGGGGCGGTGATCACTGCTTACGCCGGACCGGGCGGCGCGGTTGTGATCCCAGATTTTCTGGGCGGCCTGCCGGTGACGATGATTGGCAGCCGCGCCTTCTGGGCCCAAGCGACTGTGACGAGTGTGACGATTCCCCATACCGTGCTCGACATTGGGGAAAACGCGTTCTTCTTATGCCGCGGCCTCACGAATGTCACGATTCCCAACAGCGTGAGCAGCATCGGCCGTTGGGGGTTTTCCGGCTGCACCAATCTGAACAGTGTCACGCTGCCGGATAGTTTGATCTCCCTGAGCGTTGCAGTGTTCTATGGCAGCGGCCTGACGAGTGTGACGATTCCGAACAGCGTGGCCTCCATGGGCAGCCTCGCGTTCTTTGCGTGCCGCGGACTGACGAATGTCACCATCGGCAACGGCCTGACCATCATCCCGGACCACGCGTTCTCCTACTGCAGCGGCCTGCGGAGCGTCACCATTCCCAACAGCATTACCACCATTGGGGAATCCGCTTTCAGTGAATGTAACAGCCTGACGAGTGTGACGTTTGGCACGAGCGTGGCCTCCATCGAGTATAGCGCGTTCTATGGTTGCAGCGGCCTCACGAATGTCACGATTCCGGGGAACGTGAACACCATTGGGAGAGCCTCATTCTATGGCTGCACCAACCTGGCAGGTATCACGATTGCCGATGGGGTGGCCTCCATTCAGGCGTTCGCGTTCGCGGGGGGCGCCCTGACGAATGTCACGATTCCCAATAGCATCATCGACATTCAGGGCGGCGCGTTCGCCGACTGCGCCGGGTTGACGGCCATCAACGTAGAAGCGCTGAATCCAGTTTATAGCAGCGTGGACGGCATTCTGTTCGATAAGCAGCGGACCGCGCTCCTCGCTTATACTGTCGGCAAGGCGGGACCTTATGCCATCCCCTCCGGGGTGACCTCCATCGGCAGCTACGCGTTCAACCGGTGCACGGGCCTGACGAGTATCGTAATTCCCAACGGCGTCACCCACATCGGAGAATTCGCGTTTTCGTACTGCACCGGCCTGACGAGCCTCACGATTCCCAACACTGTCACCAACATCGGGTACGCCGCGTTCGCTGACTGCACCGGCCTGACGAGTGTCGCAATTCCCAACAGCCTGACCTCCCTCGGAGAAGCCGCGTTCTACCGCTGCACGGGTTTGACGAATATCGCGCTTCCCAACAGCCTCATTTCCCTTGGAGGAGTCGCGTTCTACGGCTGCACCGGTCTGACGAGTATCGCAATTCCCGACAGCGTGATCGAAATCGGAGAATCCGCATTCTCCGGTTGCACTGGCCTCACGAATGTCACGATTCCCAACAGCATAACCACAATCGAGGAGTCGGTGTTCGGTGACTGCACCGGCCTGACGAGCATCATCATTCCCAACAGCGTGACTTCCATCAAAGATTGCGCCTTCGCCGCCTGCACCGGATTGAAAAGCGTCACGATTCCCAACAGCGTGACCTACTTGGGAGAGGCCGTGTTCGCTCGCTGCACGGGCCTGACAAATATCACCATTGGCAGCAGCGTGACCCACATCGGCGAGGAAGCGTTCGCTGCCTGCACGGGCCTGACGAGTATCACCATTCCGAACAGCGTTACCTATCTTGGGAACAACGTGTTCGGGAGTTGCACTGGCCTGACGAGTGTCTCCATCGGCAAAAGCGTTACCACGATCGGAGAAAATACGTTCTGGGGTTGCACCGGCCTGACGACTCTCAGGATCCCCAGCAGCGTGATCGCCATTGGGGAGGGGGCATTCTATGGCTGCTCCGGCCTGACGAGTCTGTATTTCGAAGGGAATGAGCCGGATTGGGACGAAGAGAGCACGTTGTTCGATGGCTCCTCCTTTGTTACCATCTTCTACCGTGCCGGCACCACGGGCTGGGGCTCCACTTTCGCGTACCGTCCGACATTTCTGTGGAATCCGCAGGCGCAGACCGGCGATGCCAGCTTTGGCGTGCGCAGCAACCGTTTCGGTTTCAACATCACGGGTACCGCCAACATTCCCATCCTGGTGGAAGCCTCCACGAACCTGGCCGCGGGCACTTGGGTTCCGCTGCAAAACTGCAGACTCACGAACGGCTCGATCTACTTCAGTGATGCCGAGTGGACAAATTATCACGGCCGGTACTATCGCATACGCTCACCGTAGTGTTCATGCCATGAAGGGCAGCAACAGAATTGTTCCGGTTCAACGCTTTAACGCTTCAACGATTCAACTTTACCAAAACCGCCACTCCCCCCGCCACACGACCCACAGGCCGAGAAGCAGGTTCGTGATCGCGTGCGCCGTCATCGCGTCGCCGAGGCGCTGCTTGCGGCAGACGAGCCATTGGAAAGCGAAGCCGCAAATCAGTCCGGCGAGCCATTCGCGGTGCTCAGCGGCGAAGAGCAGTGAGGTGATGAGAAAAGGCCGCGCGGCGAATGCCCCAAGCGGCACGCTGAGAAAATCCGCCTTCGAGATGTAACGGTAGACGAACGAGCGGAAGAACACTTCCTCCAGCGGCGGCACGACCAGCGTGGAGCCAGCGAGACGCACGACGATAAAGAACCACGCCCACGCTGCGCCCTGGCCGAAGTGCGCGAGCGGATTCCACGGAACGCCTCCGCCGAAGTTCAGCTTTGGATAAGAACCTTTCCAGCCGAGTGAAATGAACAGATCGTCCAGCCCGGCCCACAGTAAGAACAGGCTGACGCCCACAGCGAGCGATTCCCAGCTCCACGCCCAACGCATTTCCTCGACAGCGGGCCAGACAGCGGCGAGCATCGCGGCGCCGAGGACGGTCTTTGCCAGGTAAATCCAGTATCGTCCGGCGGGGCCGAACCATTCCTGCGTGAAGGTCAGAACGACAAAGAGGACGAAGGGGACCACGCGCGCGACCAGCGGCGTACGGGTGAGTTGAGCGCGAAGCCAGTTCATCCGCCTTTTCTCACAATGCGCTTGAAGCCGCTACGGTCTGTAGCCGCCGACGCGAGGAGAAACGACGGCTTGTGGCCGGGCATCTTCATATTGACCCGGTAGGGCGAGGCTCCTGCCGAGCCGAAACTTCCGGTTTGATCACGCCTCGGCAGGAGCCTCGCCCTACCGGCGTCATGGATAGGCGGAGAAGGTGGACGCATGATCCCTCCGCCTCCTTACGTCGGCGGCTACAATCGTCCCGTGAGAAATGCAGGTTCATCCTGCGCCCCGCGGCGCGAAGCACACACGGAGGCGCAGGCGATTTAGCTGTTGCCTACTCCAAGGTCAACACCGTCGTCTGTCCGTTGACTTCGATCGTGAGGCTTTCGCGGGTGATGGTCTTGACAGTTGCGCCATCAATTCGGCTGCCAACCCAGACACTCTTGCCGTTGACCAGTGCCGACGGGTTCGCGGGGCGAAAGAAGATGCCTTGAAGCCTGAAGGCCGGCTTCGCCGGTTCCGTGGGTGGCGCGGGCGCAGGGAGCGGCGGGGGCGCGGACGCCTCGATCGCGGGCGTGGCGGTTTCGGGCGAAGGGCTGTTTTTCGGGACGAGCGTGGGCGTTGAGGCCACGCTGGTGGAAGCCGCTGGCGCGGCTTCAGCGCCCGCCGCGCTGGGGGCAGCGGACGCAGGCGTCTGCGGCTGCGGTTCGCGCGCCTTCACCAGGATCGGCGCCGAGGCGGGATCCGAGGCTTGCCGGCGGGCCTGTACGCCCTTGACGATGAACCAGCAGGCCGCAGCCACGATCGCCAGCAAGGCCGGAAAGAAATACCACGGCAATCCGCGCTTGCGGTATTCCACCGGCTGCATGGGAGCGGCCGGTTCTGGAGCTATTGCCATCGTGGTCGGCTGATTGCGGGTGGCGCGCTTGAGTGCGTCGTTGATAAGGCTCATATGTCAATTCCTTCCAATTCCTTGATGGCCGTGCCGACCAGGTGGTAATCCACACGGCCGCATTGCTGGACGTAGCCGGCCAGCAGACATTTGTCGCACACCGCGTTGATGAGCCGCGGAATGCCTTGCGAGTAGCTGAAAATTCGCCACAACGCGGGCGACGTGAAACGCGGCCCTGCACCATTTGCCCCGGAAATCTTTAGCCGATGCTGGACGTAGCAGCCGACTTCGGATCGTTTCAGCGGGCGCAAATGATACCGTACGGTAATGCGCTGGCGAAGCTGGCGCATCGACGGGTCGTTCAGCCGGTCGCGCAGTTCCGGCTGGCCCATGAGCACGATTTGCAGCAGCTTCCGGTCGTCTGTCTCAAGATTGGACAGCATCCGCACCTGTTCGAGCTGTTGATTGGAGAGATTCTGCGCCTCGTCGATGATGAGGACCGACTCCTGGCCTTCCTCAAGCTGCCGCAGGAGAAACATGTTCAACTCGTGCAACGTCTCCACGGCGTCCAGGCCGCGCAGGTCCAGCCCGTACTCCATCCCAATGGCCTTGATGAGTTGCTCGGGGCTGAGGGCGGGATTCAGGATAAGCGCCGTCGAGTAGTTTTTGCCTAGTAGTTCGAGGAGTACCCGGCAAATTGTGCTCTTTCCGGCGCCGACTTCGCCGGTCAGTTGCACAAAGCCCTTGCGCTCGCGAATCCCGTAAAGCACGTGATTCAGCGCCTCGCGGTGTTTGGTGCCGTAAAACAGGAACCGCGGATTCGGCGTGATACTGAAGGGCTGCTCTTTCAGCCCGTAGTAATCCAGATACACACCGGGAGCGTAAGCAAGGGGCTTGCCGAGTTTCGTGTTTTACTGGCTCAGGCGGTAGAAACGGGCGGGTCCGGAATTCGGAAGAGTGAGCGTCTTCCACACGCCATCGTCCGTCGGTGTGCCCGGTTGATCCTGCCAGTTGGCCGAGGCACTCAAGTCGGCGCTCGACTGGAGTCGGAACCCGACGGCAGCGCTCGGCCACCGCAGTACATGGCTGCTCCCGGCCGGCTCGATGAATAGGAGTGGACGGACTTCCCCACCCAGGCCGATGAGTTCGAGATCGAAGCTGATGTCCGAGCTGTCCACCGCCGCCTGATGAATCTCCGCTGCCAGTGTGTTCGGGCCGTTCTCGAGCAGCGAGAGGTCCACCGGCGGCGCCAGAACATAGACGCTCTCCGCCGCGCCCTCCACGTCCAGGCTGGCCAGCGTGCGGTAATCGGGGAAGGCGCCGTCCGGCATGTTCGTCCGATAGATCTCCGTCCCGTTCAGATAAACGATCACGCCGTCGTCGCTGAGCACTCGCAGGGCGAGGTTGGTGTAAATGCTCGCATCGGCGACCTGGAAGGTGTGCCGAAAGTACGTCGTGATGAATCTGTTGGCTGGATCGGGTCCGAAGCCGACGGTCGAATCTTCATCGCCGTCTCCGTAACCGAGTTGGCCTGCGCCCATGAACCAGGACGAATCATCGTAGAAAGGCGGCGGAAGCACCCAGGCGCCGCCCTGGTCCGAGCCGTCGTCGAGATACTTCCAGTCCGAGTGGCGCGGCACGAGGCCCAGTGGGATGGGTATCGAGCCGCGGACGATCGCCGTGCCACTAAAGACCCCGAGCTGCGGATTGGTGTCGTCCAGCGGCGTCTCGAAGGAAAAGCGGATATCGATGGCGAGAATGCCGCTGGCGATCCGCATATTGCCCGAGAGGTTGCTGATGCTGTTCTCGCCCAGGGTGGCCAGGTCGATGTTGCTGCTGCACGGGAACGTGACGAAGCTGCACGCCAGATCGTTGATTTGGTAATTGGCCGTGCCCGCAGTCAGGAACGGGACGCCGGAGAAGGTGTAATTGGTGCCCATCACCAGCGGAACCGATGGGTTCGTCGGACCCGGCCGGGCATGGTAAATGCGCAGGTTCGAGGCGGTGGCGTCCACTCGCGCGGCGCCAAAGATCCACGACAGGTTCAGATGGTAGGTCCCGATGGCCTGTAGATCGAAATTGCGCAGCGCGATTTGCGTCGGGTTCCCGTTGTCGTCGAGGGCAATCGTGACGAAACCGCCGACCGGCTTGGTGTCGCTGTCGCAATCGGTGCCGAGGCCGCCGGGGTTGGCGCACAGTCGGAGGAACAGCGACGACCTGACTGAATCGACCGGGACCTTGACCTGCGCGGCGTAGGCGGACGCGCCTGCGAGCAAACCCGCCACCGCTGACCCGATGCACACCGTTCTCATGCCCGTTCCTGGTTGAGGGATTCGAAGAGAATTCGGATGCAGCGTACCTCGCGGCGCGGGAAAGTCAGGCTAAAATTCGGTGGGTGTAATACTACCCCAGGGCGGCAGCCAAGGAGGACCGCGAGGGATTCAAGATTAACGGGTTAACAGCCCGTTCAAAAACTGTAGCGGCGCTCTATGAGCGCCGAAGAAAGTGCACATTCTGGCCCGATTTCGGCGGTCACAGACCACCGCTACAACCGAACTTGGAGTTTTTGAACGGGCTGTTAGCCATGATCCGTTTCACGGCACGGCCAGGCGGTAGAAGCGGTGGGGGTATTGGGAGACGGTCGTGTCCGTGTAGCGGGCGATGCAGTCCGGCGAGGCGGTGACGGTGGCGATGTCCTGCCATGTGATGAGATTGGTGCTGGCCTGGAAACGCACGGACTGGCCGGAGGCGGCGGGAAACTGGAGCAGCACGGCGCCCTTGGAGAGCCATTGGATGTTGTCCAACTCAACGTATTTGATGACAACCAGCTCGACCAGATTGTTAGAGGCTTGAGACCAGCCGGCTACATACACGTTGCCACTGGGATCCACCGCGAGCGCGGTTGCCTGATCGTCGCCGTTGAACGGGCCGTTGTACCGCTCGACCCAAAGCTGAGC
>Ga0137374_10006065_pt1 | contig 14376 bp, 16 predicted proteins | sample SagtaG_20_FD_104811 | JGI IMG/M metagenome (GOLD analysis project Ga0137374, IMG submission 104811) | Vadose zone soil microbial communities from Sagehorn Ranch, Mendocino, California, USA - Sage1_R_100_16 metaG | ecosystem: Environmental > Terrestrial > Soil > Vadose zone | place: USA...
CCCTTGGCCCTCGAGCGCGAGGGCATTTCGTTTCCCCGGCGCGTCGTGTATCTTGAACAGAAGGCCGCCTCATGAATGTCAGAAAGGCCGTGTTCCCCGCCGCTGGACTGGGCACCCGCTTCCTGCCCGCCACCAAGGCCCAGCCCAAGGAGATGCTGCCGCTGGTGGACAAACCCACCATCCAGTACGTGGTGGAGGAGGCGGTGGCCTCCGGGCTCGAAGAGATCATCCTCGTCACCGGCCGGAACAAGCGGGCCATCGAGGACCACTTCGACGCCGCCTTCGAGCTGGAGTACTACCTGCAGGACCGCGGCAAGATGGAGGAGCTGGCGCAGATCAAGACCATCTCCGAGCTGGCTTCGGTCTCCTACGTGCGACAGAAGGAGCCGCTGGGGCTGGGCCACGCCATCCTCTGCGCGAAGCCGCTCGTGGGCGACGAGCCCTTCGGAGTCTTCCTCGGAGACGACATCATCGTCTCCCGGGTGCCGTGCATGCGCCAGCTCCTGGACGTCTTCGAGCGTCACGGAGGACCCGTGCTCGCCGTGATGCGCATTCCACGGCAGGAGCTCGGTCGCTACGGCGTGATCGCTCCGAGGGGCCTGGGCGGCAATGTCTACGAGGTCCAGGACCTGGTCGAGAAGCCCGATCCCAACGACGCCCCGTCTGACCTGGCCATCATCGGCCGCTATGTCCTGACGCCCGACATCTTCGCGATCCTGGCGGACACCGGGCCCGATTCCCGCGGCGAGATCCAGCTCACCAATGGCCTCCGCGCCTTGCGCGGCCGGCGCGTCGTCTACGCGGTCGAGTTCGAGGGGAAACGCCACGACACGGGGGAGAAGCTGGGCTTCCTCAAGGCCACGGTGGAGTTCGCCCTCGCGCGGCCCGACCTGGCGGATGCATTCCGCGCGTACCTGAAGAGCCTCGACCTGTAAGGTCGGGCTTTGACCTCCTGAGACCGCGTCGGAGGCTCAAAGCTCACGAAGGCTAAGAGCGTAGTACCGTCCGATGATATGCGCGCCGAGTACGAGTTCGACTATTCGAAGGCTGTGCGCGGCAAGTACTACCGTCGTCTCCTGAAGGAAGGCGCAAACGTTGTCATCCTCGAACCGGATGTGGCCAAAGCGTTCCGCAGCTCGGCCGCCGTGAACGAGGCGCTTCGATCGCTGCTCAAAATGTCCGAGGCAACCCGGCGTCTAATTTCACGCTCCAGCGGACGGGCGACAAGCGCCCGCCGCTGAGCGTGCGCGTCAGCCAGACTGGTGATTACCTTCATACTGTGTAGCCAGCGGGACGGGCACTTTGCGAGATGTCTGGACTGGATGTTAGACTGAGGCACCGGTTGAGTAATCATGGGTAAGGTCGAAAAGATCGAGCAAGAGGTCCAGGCGCTCTCCCCGGCGGAGCTTGCGCAGTTTCGTGCTTGGTTCCTCGAATACGACTGGGCGGCGTGGGACCGCCAGTTCGAACGAGACGTTCAGGCCGGGAGGCTTGACGACCTTGCTGAGAAGGCCCTTCGTGACCACGCAGCCGGCAAGACCACACCCCTCTGACTCACCAGGCGTCTCCGGATTTCTGGGCGGCTTACCGGTCCTTGCCGTCACATGTCCAGAACCTCGCCGACCAGGCGTACGCGCAGCTGAAAGAAGACCCCCGTCACCCATCGCTCCACTTCAAGAAGGTCGGCCGCTTCTGGTCGGCGCGAGTGGGGGCTCACCACCGCGCCCTTGCAGTCGAAGCGCCCGACGGGCTTGTCTGGTTCTGGATCGGCACCCATGCGGACTACGATCGGCTGCTCGGCTAACATGTGCATGCAGCCGACGGAGCGGGGCCGCGTAGCGTAGGCATCCAGCCGACGGCGCTTCACGCCGCGGCTGATACCGGCGTTGGGCGCCTTGAGGCGAGCGGTCAAGAGAGGGTAAGCTAGGGCCCATGGCGGAGCCCATCGTAACGTCGTCGCCGGACATCCTGAGCGGTACACCCGTCTTTGCGGGAACGCGCGTTCCCGTCCAAGCGCTCATTGACTATCTCGAAGGCGGCGAGACGATCGACGACTTCCTGGCGGGGTTTCCGACTGTCAAGCGGGAGCAGGTCGTGGCCTTTCTTGAGGAGGCCACGGCGCGAATGATCTCGAAGGCATCGTGAGGGTGCTTCTCGACGAGTGCGTCGATCGTCGCCTCGCGGGTGACATCCAAGGACACAACGTGAAGACGGTGCCAGAAGCTGGCTGGGCCGCGCTGAAGAATGGCGAACTCCTCGGGCAAGCGCAACACGAGTTCGACGCCGTCGATCGCAACCTGCCCTTTCAGCAAGACCTGTCGCGCTTCTCCATCGCCGTGATCGTGCTGCGTGCGCCTTCCAACCGTGTGACGGATCTCCGCGGCCTCATCCCCCAGTTGCTGGCAGCGCTGCCTGTCGCGAAGCGCGGTGAGGTTACCTGCTGGACTGAGGAATGAAGAGACCAAGAACAGAGAAATCGAGGGTTCGTTTCGCGGTCTGCGTGAAGAACAAGGGCTACGAGGCCTCGCTTGAGGTCGGAAAGCTGTATCGCGTCATCCCTTATGCGGAGGCGCAAGGGCACGGCTATCTCCGGATCATCGACGAGAGCGGAGAGGACTACGGCTATGCCGCAGATCGCTTCTTCTCGATCGATGTGCCCAAGCCCTTGGAGAAGGTTCTGCTCAAGACCGCGTCCTGATGGAGGTTCGCCGAACCCTTATCAGGCCCCCGGACCGGGGCTCGCGTTGCTCGCTCCGGCCGGTGAACTGCGGGTGTTGGGCCGACAGCACGGATACGATTTTGGCGACCTACAGAGCAGGATCGACCGGAAGGAGTTTCAGCGATGCGCACCTTCAACATTGTAGTTGAGCGAGACCCCGACACGGGCCTGTACGTGGGCTATGTGCCGGGCTGGCCGGGTGCCCACAGTCAGGGGGAGGGCCTCGACGAGTTGCGGCGGAACCTTCAGGAAGTCGTCGAGATGCTCCTCGAAGATGGCGAGCCGAAACTAGAGTCTGAATTTGTCGGGATCCAGACGATCCAGGTGGCGTAAGAGTTGAGCGGGGGGCAGCCCGCCGTCGGCGGCCTGGAAAACGCATCGGTGCCCTCCTGCCGGCCGACTCAGGTCGGGCTGGGTCCCAGCGGGGGTCCAGTGAGGCGGCAGGCTCATCCGTGCCCTCGAGTCAAAGCCTGACATCCACCCTCCGGAAATGCCTTGTCGGACCGCAGTTTGTGGTCCACCGGGGGCCTTCGTTCGATTGACTTCGCCTCCGGTTTCTGGGACAATCGCGGGCACTTCGGGGAGCCCACGAGGCTCCCGAGCCCGTATGACGAGCCATCCCAAGCGCGCCTTCCACGTCGCGAGCGAGCCTGAGATCAAGGCGGGCCAGGTCTCGGACGTGTATTTCGCGCGCACCGTCCAGATCCTGAATTCCCGCGGGATCCGCAAGCGCGTGAAGGCGGAGGTGAGGCTCAAGAGCTTCCCGCAGGCCGACTGGCTCTTCGGGATCCTGGCCGGCATCGAGGAAGCGGCGAGCCTGCTCGAGGGGCTGCCGGTCAACGTCTGGGCCATGGAGGAGGGGACCCTGTTCGGGCCCCACGAGCCCGTGCTCGTCATCGAGGGCACTTACGTCGATTGGGCCGAGTACGAGACGGCGCTCCTCGGGCTGCTCTGTCAGGCGTCGGGCATCGCGACGAAGGCGGCCCGCTGCAAGCGCGCCGCCGGCGACCGCCAGGTCATCTCCTTCGGCGCCCGGCGCATGCATCCGGCACTCGCGCCCATGATCGAGCGCAATGCCTTCGTCGGTGGCTGCGACGGCGTGGCCGTCACGAAGTCGGCCGAGCTGATCGACGCCGATCCCACGGGCACCATCCCCCATGCCCTCGTCCTCCTGTTCGGCGACACCGTGCAGGCCCTGCGCGCCTTTCACGACGTGGTCGATCCCAAGGTCCGCCGCGTGGCGCTCATCGACACGCTCCAGGATGAGAAGTTCGAGGCCATCCGCGTCGCCGAAGCGCTGGGCAAGGATCTCTATGCGGTGCGGCTCGACACGCCCTCCTCGCGGCGCGGAGACTTCTACCAGATCCTCTCCGAGGTCCGCTGGGAGCTGGACATCCGCGGCTTCGAGCACGTGAAGATCCTGGCCTCGGGGGGCATCGACGAGTACGAGATCCTGAAACTGAACCCGCTGGTGGACGGCTACGGCGTCGGCACCTCCATCGCCAATGCCCCGGTGCTCTCCTTCGCCCTCGATATCATGGAGATCGAGGGGAAGCCTATGGCCAAGCGCGGCAAGCGGTCGGGGTCGAAGCAGGTCTGGCGTCTGCCCGGCACGGTGCGGAACCTCGTGCAGGCGGCGGGCAAGCCCGCTCCCGCGGGACCTGATGGCCGGCCGGCCGAAGGGCTGCTGAAGCCGCTCATCGCCGACGGCCGGGTGGTGCGCGATCTGCCCCCACCGCGCACGCTGCGCGAGTACGTGCTCGAGCAGATGGCGCAGGTCGAGATCCAGGCGAGCCGGGAGCGCGGGCTACGCGCGGATTACTAGTGTGTCTCGACCCGGGAGTTCGCTGACAAATCGCCGGGTGTGGCGGGGCTGGGGGCGCGCTCCCCGGGACACGCCACCTCGCGTGGTGTCCCAGAACTCCGTTGACTCGCGGCGCCGGGTGGGGCGGGGGGCCCCTCCGCGGAACCGTGGCTTCTGCGCGTTGCCGGAGGCGAAAACCTCACTCTCGTGGCTCCTTACGAGTGCCCGGTGCGGGTGGCGACTCAGCGTGTTCCGCGGAGGGGCCCCCCGCCCCGCCCGGCGCTTTGTCCACACGCTTCTGGAACAGGACACTCACTCTCGTGGCTCCTTACGAGTGCCCGGTGCGGGTGGCGACTCAGCGTGTTCCGCGGAGGGGCCCCCCGCCCCACCCGGCGCTTTGTCCACAAGCTTCTGGGACAGGACACGAGGGCCGCGCTGGTGATGGGAGTCCTCGACGAGATCATCGCGCACAAGCGGTCCGAGCTCTCGCGACGGCGGGCCCGGCGGTCCGTGGGCGAGCTGGAGGCGGACTGCCGCGGCCTCCCGCCGGCGCGGGACTTCGAGGCGGCGCTGCGGCCCCATCGCGGGCGGCGCGTCAGCCTCATCGCCGAGGTCAAGAGAGCCTCACCCTCCCACGGTGTCCTCGACGCTGATCTCGATCCCGTCTCCCAGGCTCGCGCCTATGCGCGCGCGGGCGCGACGGCCATCTCGGTCCTCACCGACGAGAAGTACTTCCGCGGGAGCCTGGACGATCTCGTGGCCGTTCGCGCGGCGGTCGAGGTGCCCGTGCTCCGGAAGGAGTTCATCCTGGAGGAGTACCAGCTCTGGGAGTCCCGGGCCGCCGGGGCCGATGCCGTGCTGCTGATCGTGGCGGCGCTCGATCGAGTAGCGCTCGCAGAGCTGCTGCAGGCCGCGAAGGGGATCGCGCTCGGGACGCTGGTCGAGGTGCACACGGCCGAGGAGCTGGAGCGGGCGCTCGGGCTGGGCGCGCCCGTCGTCGGAGTGAACAACCGCGATCTCCAGACGCTCCAGACGAGTCTCGCGCCCTCGCTCGGTCTGCTGCCGCTCATCCCTCCCGGCCCGGTGGCGGTCAGCGAGAGCGGGATCACGACCGGCGCGGATGTGGAGCGCGTCGTCGCGGCCGGAGCCCACGCCGTCCTCGTCGGGGAAGGGCTGGTGCGCGCGGCCGACGTCGGCGCCAAGGTGAGGGAGCTTCTGCTCGCGCAGAGCGGGCCCTGAGATGGTCAGGGTGAAGATCTGCGGCATCACCAGCATCGAGGACGCGCGGCTCAGCGTGGAGGCGGGCGCCGACGCTCTCGGCTTCATCTTCGTGGAGGGCACTCCCCGCTTCGTCACGCCGGAGGCCGCCGCCCGGATCATCGCGGGCCTTCCGCCGTTCGTGACGCCGGTGGGGGTGTTCTGGGACCACGCGCCCGGCCACGTCAAGGCGGTGGCCCTACAGTGCGGGCTCGGCGCGCTGCAGTTCCACGGCGACGAGCCGCCCGAAGCGCTGGCGGGCTCCGACCTGCCCAGCATCAAGACGATCAAGGTCTCCGGTCCCGAGAGCCTGGCGGCGATGGATCGCTATAGCGTGTCGGCCTTCCTCCTGGATTCCGCGGCGCGCTGGAGCGAAGGCGAAGCGCGCGCGCCGATTCCCTGGGAGCTGGTGCGCCGGGCCGCCGCGCGCCACCCCATCATCCTCTCGGCCGGGCTGACGCCGGATAACGTGATCGCGGCTATCCGGCTCGCGAGGCCCTTCGCCGTCGACGTGAACTCCGGGGTGGAGGCGCGGCCGGGGCACAAGGACCCCGAGAAGGTGCGGCGCTTCATCGCCGCGGCCAAGTCGGCCGACGTGGACCCCTCATGACCCCCGCTCGACTCCAACCCTCCGCGCTTCCCGACGCCGGCGGCCATTTCGGGCGCTTCGGCGGCCGCTTCGTCCCGGAGACGCTCATGAGCCCGCTGATCGACCTCGACCGCGCCTACCGCGCTGCGAGGCGAGACCACAGGTTCCGTCGCCAGCTGAGCCAGCTGTTGACGACCTATGCGGGCCGGCCGACGCCGCTCTACTTCGCCGAGCGCCTCACCCGCCACTGCGGGGGCGCCCGCATCTACCTCAAGCGGGAGGATCTCTGCCACACGGGCGCCCACAAGATCAACAATGTCTTGGGCCAGGCGCTGCTCGCGGCGCGCATGGGCAAGCCGCGCATCATCGCCGAGACCGGCGCGGGCCAGCACGGGGTCGCCTCCGCCACGGCCGCCGCGCTCCTCGGCCTCCGGTGCGAGGTGTACATGGGCAGCGTGGACGTGGCGCGCCAGGCGCTCAACGTGTTCCGCATGAAGCTCCTCGGCGCGACCGTGATCACGGTGGAGAGCGGATCCAAGACCCTGAAGGACGCCGTGAACGAGGCGCTCCGCGACTGGGTCACCAATGTGCGCACCACCTACTACCTCCTGGGCTCGGCCATGGGCCCGCATCCCTACCCGATGATGGTGCGCGAGTTCCAGCGCGTGATCGGCGAAGAGGCGCGCGCGCAGTCGAAGAAGGCGACCGGGCGGCTCCCCGACCTGGTCGTGGCCTGCGTCGGCGGCGGCTCCAACGCAATCGGCCTCTTCTGGCCGTTCATCACGGACCCCCGCGTCCGGATCCTGGGGGTGGAGGCCGGGGGGCACGGCGTCGCGACCGGCAAGCACGGCGCCTCGCTCGGCGCCGGGGCCGTCGGCGTCCTGCACGGCAGCATGAGCTACGTGCTCCAGAACGACGACGGGCAGATCGCCGAGGCCCACTCCATCTCGGCCGGCCTGGATTATCCGGGCGTTGGGCCCGAGCACTCCTACTACAAGGAGCTGGGGCGCTTTCAGTACGCGTCGGTCACCGACGCGGAGGCCCTCGAGGGGTTCCAGTCGCTGGCCCGGCTCGAGGGGATCATGCCCGCGCTCGAGTCGGCGCACGCGGTGGCCTATGCCATGCGCGCGGCCGCCGGGATGAAGAAGACCCAGACCGTGGTGGTGGGGCTGTCGGGACGAGGCGACAAGGACGTCCACACGGTGGGCGAGGCGCTCGGCGGCGGGAACGGTCAGGGAACGAAGCGGTGAAGAAGCTCGAGGGGGTTTTCGCGGCGCTGCGCGGGCGGGGTGAGCGCGCGCTCATCCCCTACTTCACGGCGGGTGACCCGTCCCTCCCGGTGACGCGCCAGCTCGTGCTCGAGGCGGCCGGGCGCGGGGCCGACATCATCGAGCTGGGTGTCCCGTTCTCGGACCCGCTGGCCGATGGACCGGTGATCCAGCGCGCGACCCAGCGGGCGCTGGCCGCCGGCGTGACGCTGCCCCGAGTGCTGGAGCTGGCGCGTGAGATGCGAGGCGATGTGGCGACACCGCTGGTCTTTCTCACCTACTACAACCCCGTCCTGGCGTTCGGGCTCAAGGCCTTCTGCCGCACCGCGGTCGAGGCGGGCGTGGAGGGCCTGATCGTCGCCGATCTCCCGCCCGAGGAAGCGGCGCCCCTCCGCGCGGAGGCGGACCCGGCGGGTCTCGATCTGATTCATCTGGTCGCCCCGACCTCGACGCCCGAGCGCCTGAGGAAGATCGCCCGGGCGACGGGCAGCTTCATCTACATGGTGTCGCTCACCGGGGTCACCGGGGCGCGGGCCGAGCTGCCTCCCGATCTCGCCCGGCACCTGCGTGCGCTCCGCGGCATCACCACCAAGCCCATCTGCGTGGGCTTCGGGATCAGCACTCCGGAGCACGCGGCACTCGTCGGTCGCTTCGCGGACGGCGTCATCGTCGGCTCGGCGATCGTGAACCTGGTCGAGCGGCACGCGGGGTCGCCTGAGCTCTTGTCCAAGGTCGGCGACTTCATCGCCGCCCTCAAGGCGCCCCTGCGAGGAGCGACGGCATGACGGCGGCTCCGGCGAGGCGGGCGCGGATCCCTGGGACCGTCAGGGATGTGACCCGGGTTCGAGCGCCTTTGCCGGCGCAATCGATTCCTGGGGGGAGGCATCGGAAGGGGGGCGAAGCCCCCCTCCGAGTCTGACGATGGCGTGGTTCTGGCGGCGGAAGGGCGAGCCCGGCGAGGAGCGCCCCAAGCAGGTGATGATCGCCGAGGGGCTCTGGGTCAAGTGCGATTCATGCAAGGAGATCGTCTACCGCGCCGAGGTCGAGCGCGCCGGCCGGGTTTGCCCCAAGTGCCACTACCCCTTCCGCATCAGCGCCCGGGAGCGCGTCGCGTCTCTCGTCGATGAAGGCTCCTTCGAGGAGCGCGAAGCCGGTCTGCGCTCGCGCGATCCGCTCGGGTTCAAGGACACCAAGAAGTACACGGACCGCCTGAAGGCCGCGCGCACCAAGACAGGGCTGGAGGAAGCCGTCATCACCGGGCTCGGCCGCATCGGCGGCTATCCCGTGGCGATGGCCGTGTTCGAGTTCGCCTTCCTGGGCGGCAGCATGGCGTCCGTCGTTGGCGAGAAGCTGACGCGGACCATCGAGCTGGCCACTCAGAAGCGCGTCCCGCTCCTGATCGTGTCGGCATCCGGCGGCGCGCGGATGCAGGAGGGGATTCTCTCCCTCATGCAGATGGCGAAGACCGCCGCCGCGCTTCAGCGCCTGGGTCAGGAGGGCCTGCCGTACATCTCGCTCTTGACCGACCCGACCACGGGCGGCGTCACGGCGAGCTTCGCGATGCTGGGCGATATCATCCTGGCCGAGCCGCGGGCGCTCATCGGCTTTGCGGGGCCGCGGGTCATCGCCGAGACCATTCGACAGGCGCTGCCCGAGGGGTTCCAGCGCTCCGAGTTCCTCCTGCAGCATGGGCAGCTCGACCTCGTGGTGGAGCGCCGCGAGCTTCGCGAGACCCTCCAGCGGATCCTCGGGTTCTTTTGCCGTCGCGGCCCCGCCACCGACGCATGACGTATCACGAAGCGGTCGCGCGGATCCTCGCGCTGCGCGGCGGGGAGATTGCGGGCATGCGCCCCGGCCTGGAGCGGATCGAGACGCTGCTCGCGGCGATCGGCAACCCGGAGCGCGCCTTCCGCATCGTCCAGGTGGGCGGCACCAACGGCAAGGGCTCCATCTCCGCCATGCTGGCGTCCATCCTGGAGGCCGCCGGGCGTCGCGTGGGCCTCTACACGTCTCCGCATCTCTGCGACTTCCGCGAGCGGATTCGCGTGAACGGGAGGCTCATCGGCGAGGCCGACGTGGTGGATGGCGTCGAGGCCATCGGCACCCTCGTCACGCGCCTGGACGCGACGATGTTCGAGGCGGCGACCGCGCTCGGCCTGGACCATTTCGCGCGCGAAGGGGTGGAGGTCGCGGTCCTCGAGGTGGGGCTCGGCGGCCGGCTGGACGCCACCACGGTGGGCGAGCCGGTCGTCGAGGTCCTGAGCTCTATCGACTACGACCATCAGGCTTACCTCGGCGGCACGCTGGCCCAGATCGCGCGGGAAAAGGCCGCGATCATCCGGAGCGGAGTGGCCTTCGCCGCGCGGCAGGAGCCCGAGGTCGAGGAGGTGCTGATCCGGCGGGCCGCCGAGGTCGGCATCCCGCTGGCGCTCGAGGGACGCGACCTTCACGTCACCGGGGACCGCTTCAGCCTGGACGGCCAGCTGCTGGATCTCGGTGGACCCGGCTGGAACCTGGAGGACGCGCGCTGCCGCCTGCTGGGCGTGTTCCAGCCGGGGAATGCCCTCCTGGCTGCGGCGGCGGCCCGGGAGCTGGGCGCTCTCGGGGAGGCCATTCGCCGCGGGCTGGCGACCGTCGACTGGCCGGGACGCTTCCAGGTTCTCCAGCGCGACCCGATCGTGATCCTGGATGGCGCGCACAACCCGGCCGGAGCTCGGGCGCTGGCGGCGTCGCTGGCGGCGTACTTTCCGGGTCTGGCGCTGACGCTGGTGCTCGGGATCTCGGCCGACAAGGACCAGGCCGGCATCCTGGCGGCGCTCGCTCCACTGGCCTCGCGGCTCATCCTGACGGCGTACCGCAGTCCGCGAGCCGCCACGCCGGCGGCGCTTCGCGCGCTCCTGCCATCGAGCGATGCGCGGGTCGAGACGGCGACCTCGCTGGAGGAGGCCCTGTCACTGGCCATGGCGGAGCCGCGAACCCCCATTATTTGTGTGGCCGGATCCCTCTATCTCGTCGGCGAGGCCCTGGCCCAGGCGCATGAAAAGCAGGATATTCTTTGTGGCCCTGGAGCCCGCTGATAGCATGGGAGTCCCATGTCCGCACCTTTCCTGCCTCACGGCCGGATCAGCCTCAGTGGGATTGGGAACGTGCTCGCCGTGGCGGCTTCCTGCTTGGCGGCCATCGCGCTCTCCCTCTCGCTGGGAGTGGCCCCGGCCTGGGCTCAGCCCAAGAGCCCGCTGACGATCCGCGCGGGCGGCCAGGAAGCCACCATCCTGGCTGACCAGATCCAGGAGGTCGGGGGCGCCAACGAGCTCCTGATCGCGGTCGGCAACGTGGAGATCACCCAGGGGCAGAGCCGGCTCCTGGCGGATCGGGTCGAGCTGAACCGGGACACCGGCGAGGCGGTCGCGCAGGGTCGCGTCGTCTTCTTCGACGCCGAGGACCGTCTCGTCGGCGACCGCGTGGACTACAACCTGAAGACCGGCACCGGCGTCGTGCACAACGCCTCCACCTTTTCCGCCCCCTACTACCGCCTCTCCGCCGAGCGGATGGACCGCGTCGGGCAGGGCCTCTATAACGTCTACCGCGGGGTCTTCACCACCTGCGAGGGGGACGAGCCCGCCTGGTCGTTCAAGATGGGCTCGGGCACGGTGGCCCTGGATGACATCGCCTACGGGCAGAACGCGTCGTTCTGGATCGCGGACAAGCTCCCCCTCGTCCCGTGGCTGCCCTTCTTCGCGGCGGCGCTCCGGCGCGAGCGGCAGTCGGGCTTCCTCTTCCCCGAGTTCGGCACCTCGTCCAAGAAAGGCCTGTTCGCCAAGATCCCGTATTACTGGGCCATCAGCGACAGCCAGGACATGACCATCTCGCTGGACACCTTCACCCGGCGCGGCGTGGGCGTCGAGGGCGAGTACCGGTACATCCTCTCTCAGCAGGCCCGCGGCACGTTCTCGGGCTTCTTCATCCGCGAGATGCTCCGCAGCAGCGGGGACCGCGCGCAGCTGGACGTCCCGGAGAATCGCGGGTTCTTTTCCTACAAGCACGACTGGCAGATCATGCCTCGCCTGTCGTTGAAGGTGGACGCCAACGCCACCACCGACGACCTGGTGTTCCGCGAGTACGGCGACTTTCTGCAGGACCGCTCTCGCCAGCGTGCCGAGACCAATGTCTTTCTCTCCCGGGCCTGGGACACCTGGAGCCTGGTGGCCAATGTGCTCTGGTATCAGGATCTCACGATACCGGTCGCCACCGAGCTCCAGCGAGTGCCCGAGATCAAGCTCCAGGGGTTGCGACAGCCCGTTCCGGGCGCGCCCTACCTGCAGTACCAGACCGAGGCGTCCTTCACCAACTTCCTGCGGGCCGTCGGCGACGGGGGGGTGCGCCTGGATGTCCATCCCCGGGTTTTCCTGCCGGTGCCGGTCGCCGGGCTCTTCACGCTCACGCCCTTTGCAGGCGGGCGCACCACGTACTACAACCAGCGGGCGGTAGGGCTCCGGGCAACCCGCGGGGTCACGGTCGAGGACACGATCCACGAGGACCGCGTGCGCCTGCAGGCCGAGGGCGGGGTTGAGGCCGAGACCCGCGCCTCGCGCGTCTTCCAGCTGGACGGCGCGGGCGGGATTGCCGCGCTCCAGCACGTGATCGAGCCTCGCATGACGCTCCTGCAGATCCGGGGATTCAATCAGAAGGCCAACCCCCAGTTCGACCCGAGTATCGACAGGATCGGCAGGGTCAACGAGATCACCTACTCGCTCACCAATCGCCTGAATGCCAAGACCGGATCGGGCCCGAACGCGGAGCCGGTGCGCTGGGAGATGGTGCGCTTCGTCGTGAGCCAGACCCTGAACCTGCGCCGGGCCATCAGTCAGGGCCAGCCCTTCGAGGACCTCACGGGCGACTTCATCTTCCAGCCCAACACCATGTTCCGGTTCAGGGCCGATGCCGCCTACAACTTGTACGGCGTCGGGCTCCGGTCCGCCAACACGGACCTCACGGCCACCTATCGGGATGTCGCGCTCACCGTCGGCTCTCGCTTCAACGACATCAGCGGGGTCAACTACGCGACGGCCCAGGTGTCCGCCAAGCTCCTGTCGAACCTCGACGCGCACGCCGCCATCGGCTATGACGTGAGGAACGGTAGCTCGGTGGAGAGCCGTGTCGGCGTCGACTGGCGCTTCCAGTGCTTCGCCATTTCGGCGGAGTACGTCAACCGGCACAAGGACGAGAACGAGTTCCGCTTCTTTATCAGCCTCCTGGGGGTTGGCCAGACCGGAACGAAGCTGAGTCGATGACTGCCAGTAATCCATGAACCACGCGAGGCGGCGGGTGGTCGCGCCGTGAATCGCGTAACCGCCGCATTCGTCTCGCTGCGCCCGCGCCAGTGGGTCAAGAACCTCTTCGTCTTCGCCGCCGTCATCTTCTCCCAGAACCTGTTCACGCCGCTCGTCTGGCCCGCCGTCGCCGCCTTCGTCATCTTCTGCGGCCTTTCGGGCGCCGTCTACCTCATCAACGACGTCGCCGACATCGAGCAGGACCGGCTGCACCCCGTCAAGCGCTCGCGCCCGGTCGCCTCCGGCACCTTGCCGGCGCCCGCCGCGATCGCGTTCGGCGCGCTGCTGTTCGGGGCGAGCCTCGGGGCCGCGTTCGCCCTCTCCCGGCCCTTCGGACTCGTGGCCACGGGCTACGGAGTGCTGCTGGTCGCCTACTCGTTCTGGCTCAAGTACGTGGTGATCCTGGACGTCCTGACGGTGGCCGTGGGCTTCGTGCTGCGGGCCGTCGCCGGCGCCGAGGCCGTCGACGTGGACATCTCCGGCTGGCTCATCATCTGCACGATCCTCATCGCCCTCTTCCTGGCGCTGGGCAAGCGCCGCCACGAATACCTGTCCCTCAAGGGCGCGGCGGTGGCCCACCGTCCCATCCTGGCCGAGTACAGCGAGGGCTTCCTCGACCAGATGATCGCCGTCGTCACGGCGTCCACGACGATGGCATACGCTCTCTACACGATGTGGCCCGAGACGGTGGCCAAGTTCCACACGCGCCTCTTGCCGCTGACCTTGCCCTTCGTCCTCTACGGCATCTTCCGCTACCTTTACCTGCTCTACCGCCGCGATCTCGGCGGCAACCCGTCCGATCTCTTGCTGAGCGATCGGGCACTCCTGGTGAACACGCTGCTCTGGATGGCCGCCCTCATGGCCATCATCTATGGGCCGGCGCTGCAACTCCCATGGGCACGCTGACGGATCCCGAGCAAGGCGGATCCGGCGCGGCCACCCTGGAGGCGATCGGGGGATGGGGGCGCCGTCCCGTGCGGGCGGGGCGCGTCTACCGCTCCGCGCGGCTGACGCTCCCGACGGGCGCGTCCCCGCTCCTGCCGCGCGGCCTCGGCCGCGCGTACGGCGATGCCGCCCTGCCGGCCTCGACCGAGGGGTTGGTGATCGACACCTCGCGCGCCGACCGTATCCTCGACTTCGATCCCGCCTCGGGACTCCTGACTTGCGAAGCCGGGCTGAGCCTGGCCGAGATCCTCCGGGTGTTCTTGCCGCGGGGCTGGTTTCCTCCCGTCACGCCCGGCACCAAGTTCGTCACGGTCGGCGGTTGCGTGGCGTGCGATGTCCACGGCAAGAACCATCACCGCGACGGCTCCTTCGGCGGGTTCGTGGAGGGCTTGCGGCTGCGCGCGGCCGACGGGAGCTCGGTGGTCTGCGGCCCCTCGCGAGAGCGCGAGCTGTTCCTGGCCACG
>Ga0137374_10006096_pt1 | contig 14336 bp, 9 predicted proteins | sample SagtaG_20_FD_104811 | JGI IMG/M metagenome (GOLD analysis project Ga0137374, IMG submission 104811) | Vadose zone soil microbial communities from Sagehorn Ranch, Mendocino, California, USA - Sage1_R_100_16 metaG | ecosystem: Environmental > Terrestrial > Soil > Vadose zone | place: USA...
GACGAGCAGGCCCAGCAGCCCGCGAGCGACGGCGTAAGCAAGCATGGACAGCATGCGATGTGACCGAGCGGGTGCTCCCTAGCCTACCAGTGTCCCACCCCATGCCGCGAGCCGAATGTGCGTACCCGACACCTCCTACCTGCTCTGGGGGCGGCTTTCGTACCGGGCCGTGCGTCAGCCGCAGACCACCGCGATCACCTGCCCACTCCCGCGGTGGCCCGGATTCGAGTCGTACCCGCGCAGAATGGCGCCTCGACGACCCGGATTCTGTCCGACCGTGGGACCGTACTCTTCGACTCGCGCTCCGTTTCCCTCGGGAAAATGGCCGCTGGTACGGTTCAACAGTGGTCCCCATCTGGGTGGTACGAATGCGCTACCGGTGCTAGGTTACGCCTGTGACGATGCCGACGACCCTGAAGCAAAAGCTGGATGCTGCCTGCGAGGGCCGTCCCGTCTACCAGCTCACCGCCGAGGAACAAGCTTGGCTCGAGGCCGAGCGCGCTGCCGTCGAAGCGGGCGAGCGAGAAAGCACCTCGCTCGAAGAGATTGAAGCAAGGCTTGAAGCAGACCGCGAAAAGCCCGAAGCTCGGCGGCGTGATCGTCAAGTTCCGCCGCACCGCTGAAGAGCAGTTTCGATGACGGCGGCCATGTCCGGTCCCTTCCAGTAAGGCTCGATCCAGCGCAATCGCTGATCGGACCAGCGCCTTCTCGGGGCGCCGCCAGTGGCCCCGCACCATGAAGCGCGCAAAAAGGGATCGCCCCTCGGTCGTTCGCTCCAGCTCTTCGAGCTGCCGCACCCGCCGGTTGTCGATCTTCCCGGGGAGGAAGAACACGTCGTCCGCGCTCTCTGGCGGAGCCGAGGACGTCGCTTGCCGTTGCCCGGCGCGCGACGTCGTCCGAACTTCCGGACTCACGCCGGCGCTCGTCCGTCCATCCCGTACGCGGGCTGCTGCGGCTTGTGCTCAATGCCATCCTCTACGCACCTGCCCGCGATGCGCCAACAGGCGCGCTAGTGTTAGGGAGGGACTCCCCAGATGACGTTTCCGCTGCGCAGGAGCACGACGTGATCCCACGGTGCGGGACTCTGCTTGGTGGCGTCGAAGGAATAGTCGTTCGTCTGCGTGAGAGGCGGGAAGTTCGTGCCGTGATATTGCCAAGCGATGACGACACTCTGTCCCGGAGCGATCGTGGGGCCGCCTTCATTGAAGCCGAACTCGACATAGCTGTCGGCAGTGAACGTCGGGCTTGGAGCAGGCAAGACCTGCTTGGTGATGACGCTCATGAGATCGCGAAACCCCGGATTGACTCCGGCAAAGCCAATATCGACGACACCCTGTCCGACGACCTCGTTCGTGAAGTAGTACCGCACGATGAGCTCGCGAAGAGCGACCATCGACGGCCCGGCGTCGTCGATCGTCAGCTCGCATTGAATCGCGTTGGCCATAGCGCTCGGGCCCACCACTTTGTAGAGAACGGAAAATCCCATCGTCGGAGGTGCCAACGGCCGATCGAGGGGGGCGTCCCTCGGCGCATCGGTGCCGGCTTCGACGGCCGATCCCCCAACTCCGGCTGCGCCGCTGCTACCACCGGCGAGGCTTCCTCCCGCTCCGGCGGAACCTCCCGTGGGGCCCCGGTCACCGGATGCTCTGGCATCGAAGCGATTCGCGTCCGTCCTCGGCGCCGAGCCGCCCAGGGTCGGTGCACCATCCGTTCGGAACCGGTCTTCCGCGAGTTCTTCCGCTGCAGCGCAGCCAGAGGCCGCGAGCGCAAAGGTCAGCAGACGAGCGCGGAATCTCACCGGCCTCCGTCGGCTTGAGAAGATCGAATGAGGTGCATGAAATGATCGGGTTCGAGCCAGCGGCCGGCGACGTAGTAATCGTAATTGCGGTGAACGCCGGTACCTTCTCCGAGGTCGTTCCAGGTCGCGAGAACGAGCATCTCGGCATCGGCCGAATCGGCAAGAACCCGTTTCAGCAGATCGGATCCCTTGATCACGCGTTCGCGCTCATTGGCCATGTCTCCCGGGCGATCGCGCCCGACCGAGTCCCACTTGACCATGGCGTGATCGATGACGTGCCCGTTCAAGAGCGAGCGGCTGCGGCGCTCGGGAAGATCGAACGTGACCCAATCGAACCGAGCATCGGCGACGCGCCACATCTCGGGGTCCTCGAAGTACTCATTGTCGACATCGACGAAGGGCTCCTCTCCAAAGTCGAAGCGGAACCTCGCTTTCATATCGGCGATGACCGCCGCGGTGCGATCGCGACGCTCCAGTGTTCCTGCGCTGTAGAAGTAAATGAAGGGACGTCCCTTGAAACGATACCAATGACGAGGTTCGATTTGCTCGTAGAAGGGTTTCCACTTGGCCTCGTACATCGTGGCAGCGGCTCGCTCGGGATTCGTGAGATCCGGCTTTCGTTCCCAAAATGGACCGAAGTACGGCCGACCCCATGTCCAGGTATCGTCGAAGAGTGCAATCTTCAGCGGATCGTCCAGGGTCGCCAGAGCCTTCGCGAGGGGCGCGAGCTTGCCACTTTGGACATCCGGCCCGTACGCATTGAGAAGAAAGAACTGCAGACCAGCGTATTGCCCATCGAGCAGCTCACGCCGCCAAAAACCCGCTTCCGATGGCGAATAAATGCCCCGATCAGCCGTGCTCATGCGTAAGAGCGCATGAGGCCGGTCCATGCCGATCGCGTGCGTATTCGCCCAGTCCATGCCGCAGTTCACACCCGCGGGGCAGTCGAAAAAGAACATGAAGACCGCCCCCACATCCCGTCGCGCTCGGCGTTCGGGAGCTCCCAATAGCTCGGGCTGCGAGCTCCACGGGTCGGAGTAGGTGAAGGCGCATTCACGCTTCGCTTGCAGAGAGAGCGCGCGAACGACATCGACGCGCCGAACGTGAGGATGGTTGCGCAGTCGAACGGACCAGAGTTCGACCAGCTCCGGCGGCGCTTGCTCTCCGTGTATTTGCCCGTAAGCGGCGCGCACGAAAGACTCCGGCGTATGCCCGAGATTGACGTCGACCACATCCGCGCGAGGGCACGACCCGGTCAAGTCCGGTTTCAAACTGAAATGACTCGAGTGACTCGTCTTCATGAGCCGTTGACCACAAAATTCGTGTAGGGAAGGGGGCTACACCTGGTCTCGAAGCGCCGAGCGACCCGTGATATAAATGAGCATCCTGAAAGGCCTTCATGCCGTCGCGAAAGGCTGAACAGATCGTCCGCGTGCTGCGAGACGAGATCTTGGCGGGCAAGAGAGCGCGTGGCGCCAAGCTTCCCACCTACGACGCGTTGATGGAGCAGTTTCAGGTGACCCGCCCGACCATCGCGCGGGTGCTCAACGCTCTTCGCGGCGAAGGCTTGGTGACCGTCAACGGGACGCGCGGCGTCTTCGTTGCCAAGATTTTCCCGCACCACAATCGATATCTGTGGGTGACCAGCGAGCAGCCGGGATCGCTGGAGTGGACCACGTTTTTGGCGACGATTCTCGATCTCATCGAGCGTGGCGAAACGGGGATCCCGGGTGAAGTCATCGCGCTGGTGGGCGTCGATGGTCGCGCCAACAACCCCGAGTACCAGCGACTGTGCGAAGCGGTGCAGCACGGCTCGGTAGCGGGGCTTCTCCTGATGAACTCGGCTACGGTGTATCTCTTGCCGGTTCTGCAGCAGCCGGGGATTCCGCGCGTTGCGATCTGGGCGCCCCTGCCCCATGCCGCCCTCCTGCGTCTCGATTTCAATGGGCTCATCTACCGCGCGTGTCTGCGCGTGCGAGAGAAGGGACGCAGGATCGCCGTGCTCTCGCCGCACTTGCCGAATTTGGCGGTGGCCCAGCAAAGGCTGGTGGAGCTGGGCGTCAAGAACGAGGAGCTCTGGGCCTTGCACGTGGCGCCGGTGGGCTGCGAGCGCATCGCCGAGCTCCTGTTTGCTCGCCCTGATCGCCCCGAGGCCGTCTTCATTACCGATGACAACTTGGTCGAACCTTTTCTGGCCGGGCTCCGGCGCGCGAAGGTCAAGCCGGGGCGCGACGTGTACGTACTCGCGCACTGCAACTGGCCGCACCCCATCGGCGCCGGCGAAGGAGTGGAACACATCGGCTTCGACGTGCGCGAGGTGCTCTGCTCGGCGAAAGAATGCATCGACGCGGAGCGCGCGGGGGAACCATCTCCGGGCCGCGTCGTGCGCCCGCGCTTCTCCAACGAATTGCCGCGCCGAGTGCCGATTCGCGCGGAAACCGGAGTCGAGTGACGCGGTCATCTCACACGCTGAACGAGAGCTCGAAGCCCTCGCCGCGATTGTCGAACTCCAGACGACCTTCCTTCGTTCGAATCTCTCCCTCTCGTAGCTCGGCCTTCTCGGGCGAGCGCCCGTGGAAAACGACATGCAGCAACCGGCGCCGAAACTCGCGAAACCCGTCGCCCGTCACCCGGGCGGAAATGTGTATGCGACCTCGCTGGCGAGAAAGACAGAAAGTCGTCCGCAAGAAAGCCCCTCCCCGGAAGGCATCGGTGACGCCGTCGTCTTCGTGCAGGTGAGAAAAGAACTCACCATCTTCGTCGGGGATCGCGAGGTGAAGCTCGAGTAGCTCGGGATGATGGTCCATCGTGGAGCGGGGAGCCGTAGCGTAGGTGGGAATGACCCATCCTCCACGCGCGAAGAGCGGAATCCTGTCGAGTGGAGCCGGGGCGGTGATGAATTGTCCGCCGCTGTGACGCTCGCCGCTGTACCAATCGACCCAGGTTCCCTGCGGAAGGTACACGTGACGCGCGCTCTGCCCAGCCTTGGTCACCGGGGCAACGAGCAGAGCTTCGCCGAACAGATAGGCGTCCTCGGTTTCGCGAGCGTGTCGATCGTTTTGAAAATCGTAGACCAGCGGGCGCTGAATGGGTTCTCCGGTTTCGCTCGCCCGCATGAAGGTGCTGTAGATATAGGGAAGAAGCCGGTAGCGAAGCTCGAGCGCGGCGCGCGCGCGCTTCTCGACACCCGGTCCGAACGACCACGGATATTGATCGCGCTCGCCGGCCTCGTTGTGGCATCGACAAAAGGGGGTGAGCGCGCCGTACTGCATCCAGCGCGTGGCCAGCTCCGGCGTGGGATTGGCAGCGAACCCCGGTATGTCCGCTCCCACGAATGGCTGACCACAGATGCCCATCGCCATTGCCATGGGGATGCTCATTTCGATGTGGTCCCATTCCGAACAGTTGTCGCCGAGCCATTGCGCGGCATAGCGCTGAATGCCGGCGAAACCAGCTCGACTGAGGATGAAGGTTCGCAGACTCGGCGCGGCTCGCCGCACCCCCTCGTGGGTGCTCATGGCCATGAGAAGCGCATATTGGTTGTGATAACGCTCGTGCGAGTGATTGGCGCCGTCGCGATCGAAACGCATACCGAACGGTTCGACGTCGCCAGTCGCCGGCTCGTTCATGTCGTTCCAGATCCCCGCCACGCCCGAAGCAATGTGTTGCGCGGTGAGGTCGGCCCACCACGTTCGCGCTGCCGGCTTGACGAAGTCGGGAAAGACGCTGCGTCCGGGCCAGACTTGCCCGATATAAAGTTGTCCGGAGTCCGTCCTACAAAAGAGCCCGCGCGCCCGGCCTTCCTCGAAGACCGAATAGCCGGCCTCGACCTTCACCCCCGGATCGACGATGGTGACCAGGCGGAGCTTCTCCGACTTCAACTTGTCGATGAGCTTGGGCGCATCCGGAAACTTGTCGGCATCCCAAGTGAACACCCGGTACCCATTCATGTGGCCAATGTCGAGCCAGAGCACATCGCACGGAATGCCGCGTTCGCGATACTCCGCTCCGATTTCGAGAATCTGTTGCTCGGTGTAGTCGTGAAATCGGCACTGGTGGTGACCGAGCGACCATAGCGGCGGCGCGGACATCCGTCCGGTCACGAATGTGTAGCCGGAAAGGATATCGGACATGCTCGGACCGGCAAACACGTATTCTGTGTATTGGCCTCCATCGAAGCGGTAGCAGTAAGTGTCGCTTCCCTGGAACTCAAAAGTGGATTTGTAGCCATTGTCGACGAAGAAGCCGGCCATCTTGGCCCCCTTGGAGTCGGCACGGCAGTGATAAAAGAAAGGGATCGACGTGTAATAGGGATCGAAGCAGGTGCTCCGGCCTGTTTGCGTAGAGTCCGCTTCGTAGAGGCGATTCTTCTGGAGAACACCGGGAGCGAGGATGTCGGTGTTCCAGAGGATGAACTTTCTTCCTCGCCGGTCGAAACGCCCGGCTTTTTGGCCCAGTCCGTAAACGGCGTCGTGCGAACCGATGCGGCGGGTCACCGTGAACGCGTCGTTCAGGTGAAGATAACCGCGCGAGTGGCCGGCCTCGTCGCAGGCGTCTTCGAAGATCGCCGAGCCGTCGGCGCGATAGGCAGTGAGACCGAACGGTCGCTTGGAGATCACGAGGCGCAGGCGCCCGGCGTCCAGCGTGATGGAGTCGGCGCCGTCGATCACTCGGAAAGGGGGCGCGCCGGATACCTTGAAGTGGGTCGCGAACGTCGGATCTTCGTCGAAGGAGCCCGCCTGCGAAATCTTGAGACGCAGAAGATCGGGTCTCAGCACGTCGGCCCGAAACTTCTCCTCGCCGACATCGAGCAGGATTCCATGCTCCGTCTTCTCGAGGGACCGCACATTGCCGAGCGAGCTGAGTAACGACGGCTGCACCACTGTGGACACCTTCGCCTATTGAGAAAAGCGCCACCGCTCAGCGCTCGACGGAATGATTGATGCCGCCAACGTTCAAGTCAAACCAAATCGTGGTCAATCAACTTTGTTTACCTGTACATCATTCAATAGATGGATCCTCTCGATTCGCGAGAGCATTGCGGACCGGACGCCGGTAAACGTTGTTTTTTGACTACGATTTCTGTTGCGACGAGTTTCGTGCTTGCTAAAAAGACGTTGCGAGGGCGCATCCTTGCGAACGAGTGCGACGCCAGCACCGTGGCGCGCTCGTCGCTATTTCGACGGAGGTTGGACATGCGACGCTTCGGTTTCATTGTGGCACTCGCATTGCTCATTGCGTCTTGCGCGTCGGGCGGCAGCGATCGGCGGGACGGGCCGGGCGCCGCGACGAGCGGCGCGGGCGGGAGCCTCATCGGGACCGCCGGTGTCGGTGGGGGGATCGATGTCGGACCCAACGACGGCGGCAATACGCCGCCGCTCGACGGCAAGATCAACGTCGACGGCGGCGAAACGGTCGTCGTGTCCGGTCAACCGGTCAATGTCCAGCTGCGTTTGAAGCTGAACGACGGGTCCGAGCCGCGGGTCGTTTGGTCCGTCGACGACACCCGGATCGGGTCGATCGGCGCTGACGGCGTGTTTCACGCCAACGGCTACGTCGGCGGCATCGTGATCGTCACCGCGACGACGGCATCGGGTCGAGCCACCACTCGAATCACCGTCAACGTCGACATCATCGACAACATCGCGGGATTGCCCCCCGCCGAGCAAGGTGCGCTGGTGATGGGAGGTGCAGCGGATCCCGCGTTCCGTTGGCTCTATCCTTACGATCAGACCGTCTTCCCCCGGGGGCTTCCGGCACCCGTGCTTCAGTTCGGCGGTACCGCCGCCAACGCGACATACCTCAAGATCACCGCGCCCTACTTCAGCTATCGGCAGTTCGCGCCCGGAACGACGCCGACGCGCATCAGCATTCGCGAGCCGGTCTGGAAGGGGCTCACGCTCACCATGGGCGCCAAGGATCTCGCGAACGTCGAGGTGACCAAACGCAGCGGAACGCAGGTCGCCGGACCGATCAAAGAATCTTGGATCGTGGCGCAGGCAACTCTCAAGGGGATCATCTACTACGGCACCTACAAATCTCCGCTTGCCCCGAGCGGCGCGGTCATGCGTCTTCGGCCCGGCCAGAACGCGGAGGTGGTCCAGGCAGGGTGCACCGTGTGCCACACCGTCAGCGCCAATGGCAACGTGCTGGCCGCCGGACTCAACTACTCGCTCGCTGATTACAGCCCCACCGACAGCGCCACCTACGATCTGAGCGCCGCCGGAACGGTCACCGCGCGCGCGCAGTCCGTCGAGGGGCGGCTCTTCGCCTTTTCCGCGCTCACGCCTGACGGGACCGTAGCGCTCGTCAATGGCGTTCCTCCCAACCGATGGCCGCCCTACATTTCCCGCGGCATTTTCGCGCCGCAGGGTTTTGCCTCCCGGCTCGTCGACACGGCGACAGGTCTCGACCTGGCTGCGCCTTCGTTGACCCAGACGGTCACCTATGCGCAGACCCCCGCGTTTTCACCGGACGCCAAGCACGTCGCCTTCGTCAACGGTGATCGTTTGGAGCGACGCGTCCTTTCGATCATGGATTACGACGGATCGACGAGACCGCCTGCGTTCTCCAATCCGCGCGACCTCGTCAACCAGACGGCTCCGGCGGTGGCCTGGCCCTCGTTCTTGCCGGACGGTGCCGCGATCGTGTACCACGAAGGCGATTCGTTCGACTCCTACGTTTTCAGCAACAACAATGGCCCATCGCTGCCGCAGTACGCAGAGCTTCGGCTGATCGAAACAGCCGACAAGACGGTCAAGACGCTCGACGCACTGAACGGTCACTTGCCGGGAGGAGCGCTGTACCTCCCCTACGGTGCCACCGTCGAAGGGCGAATGAATTACGAGCCGAGCGTGGTGCCGGTTGCGGTGGGCGGCTACTACTGGGTGCTATTCACGTCGCGGCGCGTGTACGGCAACATGATTGGCCCCGATGGTTCGGTGCCGCGCGGAATCGACCCATGGGGCAACGAGTCGGATCCCAGCCCGCGCAAGAAGATTTGGATTGCCGCCATCGACGTGGATCACGCGACGCGCACCGATCCGAGCCACCCTGCCCTCTATGTGCCGGGTCAGGAGATCGAATCGGGCAACATGCGTGCATTCGCGGCACTCGCTCCTTGCAAGGCCGACGGGGGGGAATGTGAATCGGGCGCCGACTGCTGCGGCGGTTTCTGCCGGGAGACTTCGCGAACGCCGGACGGCGTTCCGATTCTCGGCTGCGTACCTCCCCCTACCAACACCTGCTCTCAGACCGATGAAAAATGCCAGAGCGCTGCCGACTGCTGCGATCGCGCCAATCTCTGCATCAACAGCCGATGCGCGTCGCCGCCACCGCCGCGGTAGGCTCATGGTGGAACTGCTGGTACAATGTAGAGACTCGAGCTTTCGTCTCATCTGATAGCGAGGAGTTCACCCTGTAATGCCGGGACGACGTAGCCGTGTTTCTCTACGCACGGCGCTGGTGTCCTTTGCAGTGTTCGTCGTCGCGGTCGCGGTTTGGACCTGGCGCTCGACACGCGAGGAAGACGACGGACGCGAGAACATCGTGTTCTGGGCAGGGTGGCTCCTGGGTGACGACATCTACAACGCGCTCGCCCGTTTCGAGCAATTGCACCCGCGCTACCGGGTGACCGCGGCGACTTCGACGGCTCAAGACTTGACGGGTGACGCGCAGAGGCTGCTCTCCGCCGTTGCCGGCGGCGTGCCTCCCGATGTCGTCTTCTTCGATCGCTTCGCCGTCGGTGAGTGGGCCTCCAAACATGCGCTGGAAGATCTGACGCCCTACCTCGAGAACCAAGATCGCGCCGATCCTTATCGGATCGATCTCGACGACTACTATCCCTGGGCCGTCGCTGAAGGAAGCTATCGCCCGCCTGGCTCGGACGCGCCCCGCCGCGTGTACGCGATCCCGTCGATCATCGATGCGCGGTTCATGTACACGAACCTCGATCTTCTCGCTCAGGAGGGGCTGACCGACGAACGGGGAGAGCCCCGGGTACCCAGAACGTGGGACGAGCTTCGCGCTGACGCGAAGCGGCTCAGTCGCTACCGTTTGCCGGGCAAGCCGGAGAGTGGCCTCGTCCGCCTCGGCTTCGCTCCCAATTTTGGCGATAGCTTTCTCTATATGTACGCCTTTCAAGCCGGCGGCGAATTGTTGAGCTCCGATGGGCTGAGGGTCACGATGGACTCGCCTCGCGTCGCTCGGGCGCTCCGATTCATGACCGGCATCTACGACGATCTCGGCGGCGTCGAGCAGGCCAACGCCTTTCAAAGCAGTTTTCAAGCCGGTCCGCTCGACCCTTTCCTCAAGGGGCAGGTCGCGATCAAAATCGATGGCAACTGGTATCTGGAGACGCTCGGCGACTGGAAGCCGGAAATGAATTTCGCACTCACCCCCGCTCCGATGCCACAAGACGAGCTCGCCCAAGGGCGCCGCCCCGTCACCTGGGCGAGCGGGTGGGCGATGGTGATCCCAGCCACGTCTCGGCACAAGAAGGCGGCCTTCGAGCTCATTCAATATCTTCGAAGTTGGGAGGCTGTATCCAAGCTCGAGCAGGGCAAGCGCGAGCGCAAGCAAAACGAGGGGAGGCTGTATCTGCCCGGAGCCGACGCCAACCGGGGCCACACCACGCGGATCTTCAGCGAAAATGTGTTCGACGAGCCGGGAGTCCCCTTGCGCTTCAAAGACGCCTACCGTTCGCTGGCGGCGGCTCTCGAAGACCCACTGATCCGCCCGGTTTCTCCGGTGGGGCAGCTTCTCTGGCGACAGCAGGTCGCCGCCTGCAACGCGGCCACTGGTCACAAGTATGCCGAGGAGGCGAGGGCGACGGGCGCCGACGAAGTGCAGCTTTCGCTCTCCCGCATGCAGGAACCCGTGCAGCAGCAATTGGACGCGATCACCCGACCACCGGCCGGGCGCGCCGTCGATTGGCGTCCCTACGCGGTGGTCTACCTCGCGGCCATCGCGGCGGCGCTCGGGGCCATTCTCTTCTATTCACACAAGCGTCGTCGTTCGCACAGCTACAAGATGCGTGAAACCGCCGCGGCGATGTTCTTCGCGAGCCCGTGGTTCGTCGGCTTCGCCGTACTCACGGGCGGTCCGATCTTGGCGAGCATCGTTCTCAGCTTCACCAGCTACGATGTCCTCACGCAGGCGCACTACGTGGGGCTCTCCAATTATCGAGAAGTCGTCGCCGATCCCGTTTTTTACAAAAGTCTTCTCAATACGGTCTTCATGATCGTGCGGATTCCGCTGATGATGGCGGTCGGCCTCGCGATGGCTCTTTTGCTCAACACCGGCGTGCGCGGAATGGGTCTTTACCGAACCGGGCTCTATCTGCCGGTGACGATGCCGATCATCGCCGCTTGCCTCTTGTGGATATGGATCTTCAACTCTCCCGACAGCTTCCTCAACGAGGCGCTTCGGTGGAGCTTCGAAACGGCGCCGGCTCGTGCGTTCGAGTGGGTGGTGAGCCGGTTCACGTCACGACCGTTCCGCCTCGACCCGCCTCTCTGGCTGCAAGATACGAAATCCAGCAAATCCGCGCTCATCCTGATGAACACCTGGACGGCCGGCGGGGGGATGGTCATCTGGCTGGCTGGGCTCCAGTCGATCCCCAAGCAGCTCTACGAAGCAGCCAGCATCGACGGCGCTGGGGCATTGCGGCGCTTCATTCACGTCACTCTTCCGATGCTGAGCCCCTACATTCTCTTCAATCTCATCATAGGTCTCATCGCGACGATGCAGATTTTCACCGAAGCGTACATCATGACCGGTGGAGGGCCGCTCGACTCGACGCTCTTTTACGCTTATTACCTGTTTCGCCAAGCGTTTCAGTTCTTTCGAATGGGCTACGCGAGCGCGCTCGCCTGGCTCCTTTTTGTCGTCGTCCTCGCGCTCACGTTGATTCAGCTCCGGCTGAGCACCAGATGGGTCCACTATGACCGAACGTGAAGTCGCGTTGCCCATGGTTGGCATGTCGACCACGAGCCCGAGGGCGATCTCGATAGGGACGAGGATTGGGCGTTGGATGGCAGCCAAGGGGTGGGTCCACGTCCTTTTGCTCACTGGTGTCGCCATTTGCCTTTATCCGCTGGTCTGGATGTTTCTTACCAGCATCAAGACCGATGAAGAGCTGGGAGATGGTCGCGGTGTTCCGGCGGTTCCGCTCTTTCACGATGCATCACCCTACATTCGTGGGGAGTTGGAGACGGTGCGACCCGACGGTGTCTCGGCATCGCAGTTCTTGGCAAGCCTACCGAAGCTGCGCGACCTGACTATCGCCGCCGTAGCCCGAAGCTTGCCGCGCGATCTTCCGAGCTCCGTCAGCCGTGAGACCTGGACTTCTTCTGCCACGTCCTTGCTCCTCGGGCGCACCGTCAATCGCATGTCCAAACAGGTGTGGGACGAGGGGACCGATAACGTCGTCGAGCGATATGCCCAGCTGCTCACGCCCGACGCCGTCGGGTCTGCCATTTCCGACCAACTCGCCCGCTTCGAGCTCAGCGCGCTGAGTCTGCGAACGCTGGACGGCCGAATCTTCAAGCTCGTGCAGGGGGGCGAGTTCGCGACCAGCTGGCACGTCACTTCGGGGGCGGCGACGCTGGTGCCCTTGGCGGAGACGAGTCGCATTGATTACAGGTTCCGCTCGGGATGGGACGATTCGATCGTGCTTACGCATGACTTCGAGCTACCTTCGGGCGTCGAAGCATCGGACATCCACAAGCTCGTTTTGGCGATGCGCGCCGACGACAGCTGGCACCGCCTCGACGTCGCGCTCGACGTCGGCAACTCCCATTGGACGTCGTCGCGCACCACGTATCTCGCGCAAAACCGCGCTCAGAGCATCGCCTTTCAACCGCCGACATTCGACGACACGACGAACCGCGCTCGCACTTGGGTCTCGCTTCGGAGGGAGGGGCCGAGCGACCGAGGCCGCAACGCGAGGCTCACCGTCATCCTCTCGCCGAGCTCCACGCTGCGTGCGGTCGCCGGTAAGGTGCTGCGCAATTACCTGCGAGCCTTCGACTCCGGTCCTTTCGCGCAGTACATCGCGAACAGTCTGCTCCTGGTGGGGCTCACGATAGCCGGTTCTCTTTTCTCCAGCACCTTCGTCGCCTATGCCTTTGCGCGGCTGCAGTGGCCCGGTCGCGGCATCGCCCTGGCCCTGCTTCTCTCCACGATGATGATCCCCTCGCAGGTGACGATGATTCCTTCGTTTTTGATCTGGCGGGGGCTCGGTTGGTACAACACGCTGAACCCGATCTGGGTCCCCGCTTGGTTCGGCAGCGCTTTCTTCATCTTCCTCATGGTTCAACACATGAAAACGATTCCGCGCGAGCTCGAGGAAGCCGCGCGCATCGACGGATTCAACGTCGTGCAAACATGGTGGTACATCATCGTTCCCCAGCTGAAGCCGACGATGGCGGCGATTGCCATCATGAGCTTTCTCGGAGCGTGGAACGAGTTCATGGCGCCGCTCATCTACCTTCGCGACCAGTCCAAGTTTCCCCTGAGTCTCGGCCTTTTCGGCATGCGCATCGATCAAGGCGCCGACTGGTCGCTGATCATGGCCGGCAACATGCTGATGACGATCCCTTCGATCTTGGTTTTCTTCGCCTTCCAGCGCTACTTCATCGAGGGCATGACGGTCAGCGGCATGAAGGGGTAGCCTCTTTACCCGCGCCAGCATCAAAATCACGCGAGCCGCCGGCAAAACCCCGAGACCCCATCGAGGCGGTAAAGATCCTCCTTCAGAGGCGCGGACATCTGCGGCAGATGGAATGACCCCCGTCCCGAGAATCTCGGTATGCGAGGCTGATTCAGAGTCCAACTACGCGAGAAATCACAGGAGGTGCCGTAACGGGTGCATTGCCGGGCTAATTCCCCGAGCTACGCTTTTATCGTGGCGATCACGCGCTCGAACCAGCTGGGCGAACTCAAGCATGTCGCATGCGAGGACGAACGCAAAGCCGACGGTAAGCTCGAGCGGCGGATGGTCAGGGGACATCTCGCCGAGTTCGGCAACCGAGGAGTATGGGTCTTCGAGCAGCTGGTTGTCGCGGACGGGCGGGGGTTGCTGAAGAGGACGCTTCGGCGGACGATCCGGGAAGGAAGCTAGACACTTGAGGGTTGGTGTATGCTGAGGCCCTTGGCACGCCGGCTTAAAGATCCCCCGATCGTGGAGGTCGTTTGCGGGTTCTTCTTCTCGCAGCTAGAGCTCGACGCCATTGTCGTGGGAAAGTACTGGTCTGAAAGGAAAGAGGACCAAGGGTACGGACGCCACCAGCTTCAACCTGCGGTGTCCGACCGTCCGGGCCTGTCGCTGAGCGAGGGCATCGGACCGCTGCGGTGCTGGCTCATCAAAGACACCGACGAATATGTTCTCCAGATCCAGGCAGACCGCTTCTACTTCAACTGGCGAAAGCGGCAGGGGGGCTACCCGCACTTCGCCGATCATGACGGAGCCGACGGCGTTCTAACCAAGAGCATTCGAGAGTTCGAAGAGTTCAAAGAATTCTGCGCGTCGGTTCTC
>Ga0137374_10006099_pt1 | contig 14332 bp, 10 predicted proteins | sample SagtaG_20_FD_104811 | JGI IMG/M metagenome (GOLD analysis project Ga0137374, IMG submission 104811) | Vadose zone soil microbial communities from Sagehorn Ranch, Mendocino, California, USA - Sage1_R_100_16 metaG | ecosystem: Environmental > Terrestrial > Soil > Vadose zone | place: USA...
GCCCGCTCCGGCTAGACCCAGGGAAGCGCAAGCGTCGGCTGGTTCGCGTAGCGCCTGAACGTCAGAGATAGGCGCGTGCCCGCGCCTGGAGCCAGGCGTACGCTGAAATGCGAGTGATCCACTGCCACTTCAACCGCTGCGGCGACAGGGCTTTGAATGGGTGTGGATCGGACTCGCGTGATCTGGTGCTCGGCGTAGGCACCACCTTGCACCACCACGACTTTCTCGCCGACCGGGTCCAGGTTGACCAACTGGAGCTGCACCTCGCCCTCCGCAATTCGCTCGACCAGCGCAGCAACGTGATCCGGCAGTCCGGCCCTGCGCCGCAGCGGGTCAAAGTAGCGCACGAACGCGTGCAACGTCGCGACGTCGCGCCCGGTTGGTATGCCGCCCAACATCAATTGGATCAACGCTCCGGTCGTGGCCGGATTCAGGTGATTCATGTCATCCGACATCGACATGTCCGGTGAGCGGTGGTCAGCGCGCATGCCAGCGACCTTCGATCGAACAGTCTCGAGCTCGGCGCGCAGCGCCGCCTCCGGGTAGTCCGGGTCCTCGCCGTCAAGGAAACGCACCCAGCGTGGTGTCTCATCCATCAGCTCGAGCGCCGATCGGTCGAGCGTCCAGTACCAGAGCGCCTCAGCGCTCGGCGCGAACTTGTGCGACCGAAACTCGTACCACCCGGTCGGCCCGTCGGCTGGCAGGTCGTCCAGTGAGTCGCCGCGCCGCAGCCGCTCGAGGCGATCCAGTCGACCGTACATGTGCGGATACAGGGTCCGGCCGTCCTCCCGTTTGGCGTTCGCGTTGACCTTGTCGATCACGCTGCGCCAGACATCGACATACCCCGGGTGGCCGGTGAGCAGCAGCGCGTTGGCGAAGGCGAACGGCGTGCGAAGGTGCACCGCGCGGTGCGCCAGTTGTCCGTGCCACGGAATCTCCAACACCGTGAAGCCCCAGCCATAGACTCCGCCGTACCAGCCGTAGCCGCTCTCGACCAGGCCGTCGAGTCCTACGCTCGACGGGATCAGCCCGTCGTTGCGTTGCGTTCGCTCGACCCAGGCGTCCACGTACTCGAGTGTCCAGTCGCGATACCGTGCGTCACCGGTCAAGGCGTACGCGGCGAGCGCGAGCCCCGTCGCGCCGAGGTTGACGTGATTGTCGCCGACGACGTCGGTGTAATCGCGAAAGTGGTCGAGCATTTCCTGGTACGTCGTCTCGCCATGACCGGTGTCGAAGCGACCCGCCACCTCGATCGGATCGCCCGCCCAATCGAGGGCGGTCGCCTTGCGCAGCAGCGGCCCTCGCGAACCATTGAAAAAGCTGCGCATAACCTTGTGCTGTTTGTCGTAGTTCGGGACGTGCGGGTCATCGCCCATGTACCAACTCGACCAGCGGCGCATGCGGTTGATCAATCGCTCGTCGTACGGGTCGGTTAGCCCCTGCAGAAGAATCACACTCCACGCCTCACCGTGATGGAACCAGTCGAAACACGCGTGAAACTCCTGGTAGTACATGCCGTCGCGGCCTAGTTCGACGGCGGTAGTTTTCGCCTCGGTGTACTGTCGGAAGTGCCCTTCCAACGCGCGCTTGTAGAGCGCCAGCACGCGGTCGCTGCCGCCGAGTGCGTGCAGCACCGTCCAGTTGAGGACGTTTTCGAGCGCGTCATCCGGGCCATCGTCACCGGACCAGCGCGGCACGCACAGCAGGTAGCCACGCTCGTCGAAGTAGCGGTCATAGAACTGCTCGCACGCGCGTGACTGCGCCTCGAGCAGCTGCCGCTCGAGGAGCGCCCATGCCGGCGCTGCAAGAGGCGTCATGACGTCGATGATGGTCTCGCGGCTGGTTGATCTGCTCACCTGCCATCCCACGCTTTCTGCTGGTGCAGGGTAGTCCCGAACGCAGCGTGGCCGTTCGCGCTCTGGGCGGCGCCGTGCCAGCCCAGCGCGAGGCGTTAGTCTGCGGTACATGCGCAATGCAGTCACGCTCCTCGTGCTCCTTCTTCTGCCTCTCGCCGCCGGCGTGCGACCGAGTGCCGCGGCTGTACTCGGCGATGGATGGCTCCCTGGGCCTGGAGTGGTCGGTGAAAACACGTACTCGGGCGTCATCGACGCTCCGCGCCGCGACTCCCAAGTCACCACGCCGGGTGCTGTCCAGCTGGCGGGTTGGTTCGTGGACCGCACGGCTCGAGGATGGGCCGGCGTTGACGACGTGGAAATCTTCCTGGGCACTCTGGGCAATGGCGGAACGCTTCTCACCCACGCGTACTTTGCGCAGACTCGTGCGGATGTCGCGGCGACATTCGGCCGCGCCGATTGGGAGCTCTCGGGCTGGACTGCAATTGTGCCGACTACCGCGCTGGCGCCAGGACCCAACGTGTTATCCGTTTATGTGCACACGCCGGGCAAAGGCTGGTGGTACAGCCAGCTGACCATCAATGTCGCGGCCGCGGCGACGACTCGACCGGCGTCGTCATCCCAAGGGTTCGATATCTCGTTCCCGCAGTGCGGCGGCCCCGAGCCGGCTGCCCCGGCGTTCGCCATTGTCGGCGTAAACGGCGGGCGCGCTTTTACGGCCAACCCGTGCCTTGCGCGAGAGTACATTTGGGCGCTGGGCGCCGCCTCCCCGGTACAGCCGCGCGTGGGCTTTTACATGAATACCGGCAACCCTGGCCCGCAAGCTTCGGCGAACTGGCCGCCGGCTGGCACCATGAATCCGCGCGCCTGCGACGGCTCATGGAGCATCGACTGTGCGTACGACTATGGTTGGTTCGCGGCCCGCGATGCCTATGCTCGTGCCCACGCGGCTGCCGGAGAAACTGCCGCCCTGGCGCACTGGTGGCTCGACGTGGAGGTGGCGAATAGCTGGTCCACCGATACAACGTCCAATGCGGCAAGCCTCGCGGGCGCGATCGACTACCTGCGTTCGGTGAACGTCGCGGTGACTGGTATCTACGCGCTAGGTGCCGATTGGGAGGAGATTGTCGGCGCCGCGTCGGCAGCCGATCCGCGCAACGCACCGTTTGCACCCTTGCCGAACTGGCGGCCAGGCGCGCGCAGCGCCCAGGATGCGCTGACGTGGTGCTCGCGAAGCGTGAGTGGCGGCCGCGTTGTGTTTGTCCAGTTTCCCACGGGCGGGTTTGATGGAAACCTGCCGTGCTGACACGCGTTGGCATTACACACCGCTCTCGGGCGTTCAGGACGCGAGCGGGTAGCCGCGGTGGCGCGCACCAGGCGTTGGCCAGGGTCAGAGCCGCTTCGTTCGCTTGCGGCTGCCGGGCGCTGAGGTGACGCCGCGGGAGCCGCCACGTGCAGTGCTCGACTTGCTCGGCGGCGTGCGAATCGAGCTATTAGATCCGCGAGGCCAGCCATGGCTGGTCCGTGGGGACAATTGGACAGGTGTCCTCCGAGCGGCTGCACTTGCATCAGGCGTCGAGCACGTCGCGTGGCTGCATCGGTTCCTCGCTCGTCTGGCAGAGACAGAGTTCCCAGCCCCGCGACCACTAGCGGTCCTGGACGGCGCGAGTATCGTGGTCGTTGAAGACGCAGTCTGGGAGATGGTCTCGTTCCTGCCCGGCCAGCTCCTCAACTGGAATTGCCGCGTCCCGCTCGGGTCGGCGGGCGCACTGCTGGCTCGCTTCCACCAGGCGTCACTGACCATCTCGCCGCGCGAGCAACGGCCGGGAGCGCTGCCGATGGAGCTGTGCCGCCCGACTTCAGAAGCATCGCTCGCCGAGCGCTTCCAGCGCGACCTCGTCGACCTTGGGCACCAGTCAAGCATCCGTTGCGTAGTCCACGGCGATGCTACGCAGGCCAACATGCTGGTCGCGGATCGAGCCCGAGCAGCAACGGCTCTGATCGACTTCAACCTCGCTCACCTGGGCCCGCCTGAGTCAGACATCAGCTTCGCCCTGTGGGTCGCCGGCCGGCTGGAGCAGCCAGCGATCACGCTCGACACCGGTCGCGTGCGCGACTTCGTGGCCGGTTATCACCGCGTTCGACCGCTCGGCGTTTGGGCGGTGCGTGCGATTCCTTTGTATTTAGTTGGACGAGGCCTCCAGATGCACGTGCGGCTCGAGCGTCGTGGCGTACGTGACGAGACCCAGTCGAAGCGCTTGCACTGGCTCGACGAAAACCGTCGGTCGCTCGAGGACGCGGTGGCCTCCGCGCTCGCGCAAGCCCCTGGCGCCGACGGGGACGCGGTACGCGAAACTGACTAAGCGCGGCTGCGTTCAGTCGCCACGTGTCGGGTTGTGCCTCGGAAGTGACTGCAAATGATCCCGTCGTGGCAGCGCCGGAGTTACCCTAACGCCGCAGTGGCAGCCTCGACAGTCTGGAAAGGGCTCGGCCTCGCGCTTGGCGCCGCGCTTGTCTTCGCGGTTGCGGTCGCGGGCGGATACGAACTCACGACGTGGGATCGCGTCGCCCCGGGCGTGAGCGTGCTCGACGTGCCCGTCGGCGGCCTCACCCTCGAGCAAGCGCAGGCCCGCATAGCGCCGCGCACCCAGACCATCCTCGATCAGCAACTCACACTCCAACTCGACGACCGCACCTGGCAAACAAGCGCGCGATCCCTCGGCGTCCGCCTCGACGCGACGCGCCTGGCGGAGTCCGCGTACGTCATCGGACGTGATGATTCACCGCTGACCAGGCTGCGCGCGCAACTCGACGGCATGCGCCGCGGCGTCGACGTGCCTGTTGTCGAGGAGGCAGATGGCGCTCGCCTGGACAGACTGGTGGCGTCGATCGCGGCGGAGGTGAACAAACCCGCGCGCGAGGCGCACCTGAGTCTGAGCGACTCGGGCGAGATCAGCTTCGGCACCTCGGAAACGGGTCTATTGCTGGACCAGCCAGCGTCGCGCGCGCAGATCGTCCAGGCGCTGACGACGGGCGGCGCGCAGGCCCAGCTTGTCTACCGCGTGCTCACCCCGGCGCTGACTACCGGGCAGGTCGCGGCGGCGCACGAGCAGTTGGAGCGCATCCTCGGCACGCAGCCGGTGCGGCTGACTGCCGCCGAGTACTCGCGCACGCTCGAACGCGAAGACGTGCTTGGCTTGCTGACCCTGAATCTGCCGGCCGGCGCTGGCACGGCGTCGGTAACGTTGAATGAGAATGCGGTCCAGCCGTTGCTGGACGAGGCCAGCCGCTCCGTGGCGCAGCAGCCGTTGAATGCGCGCCTCACATGGAATGGCACGAAGCTGACCGTGACGCGGCCAAGCAAAGAGGGCCGCGGCCTCGACTCTGGCGCGGCCGAGGTGCTGATGCGGGAGTTGTTGGTGGGCACGCGCGACATCACGCTGCCTGTGGTCGTCGTGAAGCCCGAGGTGCCAGCTGACGAAGCGCTGGCCAAACTCGATGGCCCGGCGCTGATCGAGGAGAGCACGACGTCGTTCAAGGGCTCGGTGCCCGAGAAGGCGCACAACATCCAATTGGCCGCCGCGCGGTTGAACGGCGTGGTCGTGCCGCCGCATGGCATGTTCTCGTTCAACGACGAGGTCGGACCAACGACGCTCGAGGCCGGCTTCGAGTGGGGCTTCGGCCTGGTCACCGGAGCGCAGGGTGGGGCGCACACCGTACCGAGCGTCGCGGGTGGGATCTGTCAGGTGGCCACGACCCTGTTCCAGTCTGTGTTCTGGGGCGGCTATCAACTCGAGGAGCGGTTCTGGCACCTGTACTGGATTCCCAATTACACGTCGCGCGACGTGGTCGGGCTGGACGCCACGGTTGATGGAGACTCCGGGTTGGACTTCAAGTGGATCAATCCCACGGACGACTTTGTCCTGATTCAGGCTTCGGCAGGCGCCGAGAGTGTGACGTTCCGACTGTACGGCCGGAAGCCGCCGTGGAAGGTGTCGCTCGACCCGGCAGTTATCTCGGATCGGGTAGCGCCCGATCCGACGCCCGATGTGCAGGAGGAGCCGCTGCTGGCGTGGGGGCGGGTGGTGCCTGTCGAGACCGCGCGTGATGGCTTCCAGGTGGTGTTGACGCGGCACGTGGTTGGGACGGACCCAGCGGCGAAGACGCGCGACCTCGTTCTGAAGAGCATCTACCAGCCTGGGCATAACGTAACCCTGGTTGGGACCGGCGGGGCCCCTGACGCGGCGAGCGTGGCCGCCGCCGTGGAGCGGGTCCGAGGCAACCTGCAGCCTGCCGCCCCCGCCGCCCCAACAAGGTATGAAACCGCCAACGGCCAGAAAACGATTGCCCAAATCCGAGAAGAACTACGCCAAGCCGGCTGGGGCGGCGGCAGCGATCAGGACGCCGTAGCCACCTACAAAAGAATGGCCGAAGCCGCCGGCGGCCGTTAGCCTCGCCCGCGGCCGCATCGCCGCCCACGGAGTCCGGTGAGGGGAACCGCGGCGGATCGCGGCGCGCAGCGTTAGAGCTTCTGAGCGGCTGTGCTTACTGCGCGGGAATGCGCAAGCGCATGCCTGCCTGCAGCGCGTCAGGGTTGCTGCCGATCACGTCGCGGTTCGCGTCATACACCCGCTGCCACTGCGCCGGGTCACCGTACTGCTGCTGCGCGATCGTGCGCAGCGTGTCGCCTGTCACCACGACGTACTGACGATCAGCCGCGGGGGACGCCACGGCCACAGGAGAGCGCACGGGCGACGCGGCGGGCGACGCGGCGACCACGACGATCGTCGGCCGCGCGCCCACAGCCGTTGATCCGGCGACAACAGGGGCGGCCTGCTGCTGACCCAGCCACGAGCCCAGGTTCAAGCCGCCAACGGCGGCAACGAGCAGCACGAGCGCCACCCACGGCCACCAGCCGAATCGACGCCGGCCGTCACCCTGCGGCCCAGACGACGTCGGCGGCTCAGAAGCGGGCGGTTCGGAATGGGCCTCCACCACAGCCTAGGAGTCTAGTCCCGCCGACCCACTCCGACGCCCTGCCGTGACGCACTTGCGATTGAGCCGTTGGCGCCGACGCGACTTCAGCGCACGTGGCCACGGCTCGCCACATTCTGACGTCGTGTCGGTCGGCGGTTGACCGTCTAGCGCTCGGCGACGCTGGTGGCGGCGCTGCCGGCCGATCGCAGCGCCCAGACTGTCACGGCAGATGTAGTAGCTGCCAGGAGTACTAGCGTTACGGTGAGCCCGTTGTAGCCTGCCCACCCTAGTGCCGACCCGCCGATCGCAGCCCCGACGAAGAGTCCCAGGTTCGCTCCCGCCGCATTCAAGCCCAGAACGGCGCCGCGGATGGGTGTGTAACGGCCGACCAGCAGGCTGATCGTCACGGCGATGATCGCGCCATGCGCGGCCGCCGTGAGGCCGGCGATCAGCATAGCGACAGGCAACGTCGCAACGAGCAAGCCCATCGGTGTCAGGATCGTCAGCGCCACAAGGCTTACTGCGAGCAGGCGTTCGGGAGTCCGCCACCCGCTCGCCGCGGCCGTGCCAATCAAGCGACCGACCAGAAGGTTAGCAATGAAGAACCCCGTTCCCCCTAGCGTCCAGGTAAATGCGACGTCGACCGTCGACGCCCCAAAGCGCTCCACCAGGAAGGCGGCCAGGTAGGTCAGCCAGGCGAACTGCAGCGTCGCGCGGAGCGTCGAGCCCATGACCAGAGGGAGAGCGCCGGGTGCAGATCCCACAATGCGCAACGCGGCCACGTACGTAGGACGGGCGAGACCAGCTATCGGCCGCCGTGCAAGTGTGGCGGCAGCAGCGCCAGCGATCACCAGGCAGCCGATGGCCATCGCGAGAAAGTCTCCGCGCCACCCCCAAAACAGGGCAGGCGCCGCCAGGAGCGGTGCAGCGAGCATTGGTGAGAGCGCCCTGAACGCACTGATCATCGCTGCCGCTCGGGCGCCGGTTGCAGCATCGCGGCCATCGGCGGCAGCTGACTGCACAGCCGGTTCTGAAACCGCCCCGGCTGCGCCGGCCAGGGCGAAGAACACCGCCAGTGCGGGGATGCTGCCAAACGTTGCCAGGAACGCACCGACCGCCAACAACGTCAGACCACCTGAGATCGCCCAGGCGCGCCCGAGGCGGTCAATGAGCGGCGCGGCGAGAATGCCACAGATCAGCGCCGCCGCGCCGCCCAAGCCGCGGAGTCTCCCGACCAGCGCCATGTCGCTGCCAGCGTCGGCAGCCATGTCCGGTAGAAAGATGCCCGTGGCGGACGCAGGGAAGGTCGACAGGATCTGCGCCAGCACGAGCAGCCAGATGCCGCGCACGAGCGCGACGTCGCCGATTCGGTTGGTCGTCGCGGGCGAAGCAAGCGTGATCGGCAGCAAGGTGGATTCGCACCCTACCACAGGCGCCTGCAGGCGTTCCTTAGTTCTGCGGGGCGCCCTGCTACCCAGAGCGAGTGGGACCTACGCGTTCGATCCGGATGCGCAAAACGACGCGGCGCTCGCGCTGCATGGCGGCTCGGTACTCCTCCCAGTTCGGATGCTCACCTGCCACTGCGCGGTAGTAGCGGACCAGGACATCCATGGCTCCTGGTAACGACTCGACGCTGGCCGGGCCTTCCGCCTGCACCCACTCTCCGAAGAAGGCATCGCCAAATACGCACACCGAAGCGCGTCCGCGACGCCGCACATTTGCGGTCTTCATCGCCGTTTCTCGGCTACTGATAACCAGCGACCCGTCATCATCGACGCCGACCAGGACTGGCGACAGCTGTGGCTCGCCATCTCGACGCATGGTCGCGAGCACGGCGCGATGCTGCGAACGCACAAAAGCTCGGACCTCGTCCGCTGTAAGACTCACCCGACAAATCTACGACATACGTGCGTGCCGCGCCCGCCGTTGTAGACCGCCTTCGATGGGTGGTCGAAACGTCTCTGACCAAGACACTGGCTGCAAAGCTGCAAAATCGACCAGCCCCACAACATCTGGAATACCAAGACGAACTCCTCGGGCGGCTCCTCGCGGACACGCGCGAGCTCTGTGGCTCCACAGATCGCATCTGCACTGATCCATAGGTGACAGAGTTGGTGGAACCGTAGACTGGGAATCCGGGCCGTTCGACATCTATCTCTACGTCGGATGTGCGAATCCACCGGCCCCAGGAGAAGAAATCCCGCTACCCCTGCGCGAGCCCAGTGTGTTCGTGCGTGTCATGCGGTGGGAATCCCGAGGGTTCCTTCGCCTCGACCTTCTTCGCCCGGAAGTGGCGACGATACGAAAGTGGTTCAAGGAGCACCACGCCAGCGTCCTGCTGGTCCCCGTCGCGTACCGGCAACCACGTGTGACGGTCGAAGAAGCCTATCCAATCGCGGAGCAGTTTCTCCGGCAAAAGCAGTCGCGGCGTTACCCGACACTTACTTGGGGACCGATCGTCCGTGCCGCACACGCAGGAGAAGCATGTGCGTGGGCCTTCTTCTCAGGTTCACATGAGTTGCAGCGGCAGGGTTACGTTCCCGGTGGCCTCTTCGCCTGCGTGGATAAGCTCGACGGCCACGTATGGACCGATGAGGACGACAACCGCCGAAACGCTCTCAACGACGCATCATAAGCAACGGTGCGCCGACAGCCACCTTCCGACGTCCGCATCAGGATTAGCGGGGACGCAATCTGATTCGGGGACATAGACCCTTTGAGAGCCGGATGCCTGGAAACGGGCACGTCCGGTTCGGAGGGGGCCGACGGAAAAGTGCTGGGACCATCTTCACGACTGAGCGAGGTGCGAGGGACGTGCAGCTCGAGATGAAGCGCACACTCGACGAAGCACCCGTGGAGTAGGCACCAGCCGTAGAGTCGACCGAGTGGTGCCGGCAACACGCCGAAGTCCAGCACAGCCCGCACGAAGCCCGCGCGATCGGTCAGCTTGGCGGCACCGGCCGCGAGCAGGATGCCGCCCAGGCACAGGCGCACGAGCAGGTGCAAGTCCAACTCGGTCCTCCAGAAACCAGAGTTCGAGCACATTGTGGGCAACGCACGTATGTTCTGGCGTCTACCCGGGGCTAGATCGCGGGTCTATCCACAGGTAGACACGGCCGCATGCATGTCTTCTCGACCGGCGACCCGACATGGGACGCGGTCGTTCTACACTGCCCGACAGAATGACTGAGATCTCGAGGCCACAGGCGAGTCGTCGGACTTGCAAACGTGAGGTGATCGCCTCGCAGGCCGTCGTCGCGTCGAACCATCCGCTCGCTTCGGCGGCAGGCGCCGAAGTGCTTAGTTCGGGCGGCAACGCGATCGACGCGGCGGTAGCGACACTGTTTGCTTTGTCGGTCGTCGAGCCAATGATGGTCTCGCCTTTCGGCGCCGGATTCTTCCTCATTCGCGACGGGCGCACTGGTGACGTCGCGTTCATCGACAACTACGCGACCGTGCCAAGCGCCGTCACCCAGAACATGTATCAACCGGTGCCGGGTAGCCTCGATTACGAGACCGTAGACGAAGCGAATAGTATCGGCTACCGCGCGATTGCCACTCCTGGTGCGCTGAAGGGCTGGTCGCACGCGGTGCAGCGGTATGGCCGGCTCCCATTCGCCAGGCTGCTCGAGCCAGCCATCCGGTTCGCGACAACTGGCTTCGCCGCCAGCGGTTACCTGGTCAACATGATCTGCGACTCGGCTGCCGCCATCGCTCGCTTCCCGGCCACGGCCGAAGTGTTCCTGCCGGCGGGCCGTCCACCCAGCATCGGCCAGCTGATCATCCGACGAGACTATGCCCGCACGCTGCGGCAGATTGCCGACGAGGGCGCCGAAACGATGTACACGGGCGCGCTCGCGCACACGGTGGTCGCGGACATGCAAGCCAACGGCGGTCTGATAACACTGGAAGACCTGGCGGATTACCGGGTGCACGAGCGGCCCCCCGTTCGCGGACAGTATCGCGGCTACGAGATCCTCTCGGCCGCGCCGCCGTCCTCGGGCGGGACGCACATCGTACAGATGCTCAATCTGCTGGGTGGGTTCCCGATCGGCCACGACAGCATCCGCTTCGGCGAGGCAGGCTACGTTCACTTGCTCGCGGAAGCATTCAAGATCGCGTTCGCGGACCGGCGGCAGCACATGGCGGATCCCGACCGGGTAGACGTGCCTGTTGACAGGTTGATCTCGACAGCCTACGCAGACCAGCGGCGCTCCGAGATCGACCCCGGCCGCGCGCGCGACCACGCCGCGGGCCAGTTTGCTGAAGTAGCGCGTTTCATGGGTGGCGAGGGCTCCAACACCACGCACTGCACAGTCGTCGATGCGGATGGCACGATTGTCAGCACGACGCAGACGTTGCAGAGCGCTTTCGGTTCGAAGGTGACGACGCCAGGTACGGGGATGCTCCTCGATAACCACATGAGCTTGATGGATCCGGTTCCCGACAATGTGAACTCAATCGAACCAGGCAAACGCGTTCTGTCCAGCATGGCTCCGACAATCGTGCTTCGCGCGGGCAGGCCGTTTCTCGCACTCGGGACGCCCGGTGGAAAGCGCATTTTCGGGGCAATAGCTCAGGCGTTACTGAACGTGATCGATCACCGCATGACGCTCCAGGAAGCAGTCGAGGCGCCACGTGTGTGGACCGAGGGCGCGCAGCTCGAGCTGGAGGAAGGATTTCCTGACGTGCTCGACCTGCGCCGGAAACTCGAAGAACTGGGGCATTCGCTCACCATTGTGGAGAAGGTGGCCGGCGGCATGAATGGAGTGTTGATCGACGATCAGGGCTGGCTGCACGGCGCCGCCTGCTGGCGTGCCGACGGCGTCCCGATCGGGATCAGTGGCGGCCAAGCCCGCCCGTCCGCGATGTCAGGCGTTCCGCTCTAGCGTCTCGGCGACCGCTGCGCCGTTGGCGTGGTGGTATTGCTGCACGTCCCCTTAGCCCAGCCTCAACTGGAATCCAGCCGCCGCCGCAGTATACTGCCGCCCGTGACGGTCGGACAGGTGCCCAGCATCGAAGCTGCCCCGCTTGAACAAGGCCAGCCGTCACCACCAATTGCGAGTCAGAAGGCTGCGCCACTGGAACGCGATTGTCGACTCTCTGAGTCGATCTTATGGCAACTGCAGCGCAACTTCTATCGTCAGCGCAGTCTCGACGCGTGGCGCACAAGCGATCCGGTCCCCTATTACGTGACCACGAGCCCTGCGCTAGTAGATGCCAGCGTCAAGCTCGCGGAGGCCTTCCTGCGCGACTGTTCAGCCCGCGAAGTCCCGCGCGAGCCCATCTACTTCATCGAGTTGGGAGCGGGCCACGGTCGCTTCGGCTACCGCTTTCTCAAGCGCTTCTCCCAGCGAGCCGCGGGCCTCGACTGGACGTACGTGATGACCGACCTTGCCGAGCGCAATCTCGAGTTCCTGGAGTCCAATCCAGCGCTGCGTTCGTACGTGGACAGCGGACACCTGGACTTCGCCCGGTTCGACATCGGTCAGGATTCGCAGTTGAAGCTCAGCCACTCCAGACGGGTGCTTCAACCAGGCGCGTCCGCATCGCCGCTGGTCATCTTCGCCAACTACGTGTTCGATACGCTGCCCCAAGACGCGTTTTACGTGCAGGGCGGCGATCTCCACGAATACAGGGTCACGGTTTCGACGGGTCAGCCGGAGCCCGATCTCAACGACCCTGCGATCCTGACACGGGCGCAGGTTGCGTTCAGCCGACAGGGAACCGCTGCCACACACTATTCCGATTCCTATTCGAACGCGATTCTAGACTCATATCGGCAGCGGCTTCCGGAAACGTCTTTTTCGTTTCCGGTTGTCGCCCTCGAGTGTCTGCGCACGCTCCAGCGCCTCTCGGACGGGCGCCTGATGCTCGTTGCCGCGGACAAGGCAGTGACTCGCGCCGATCAGTTCGCCACCGGCCTCGACCCATCAGGCATGACCATTCATGCGAGTCACTCCTTTTCGATGACGGTCAATTTCGACGCAATCGCCCAGCACTTCCGTCTGCATGGCGGACACGCATTCCACCCGCCGCGCGACCCACAAAGCCTGACCGTATCGACGTTTGTCGTCGGTTCGACTCCGGGCGATGAGTTTCCAGAAACGGCCAGAGCATATACCGAGACCGTGGGGGGGTTCGGTCCCGACGATTTCTACACCGCGATGGGAGCTCTGAACGGGCGCTGGCAGTCCATGCAAGCCGAGGAACTGTTCGCCTTCTTGCATCTCGCTCGCGGCGATGATTGGGTGCTCGGCAATTGCCTGCCCATGCTGACGGCTCTGGTCCCATCGCTGTCGGAGGCTCAGCGGCGTCATCTGCTCAGCCTGGTCCGCGACGCGTGGGATGCCTACCTGCCCATCGGCGAGGTGCACGATCGCCCGTTCGAACTGGGCCTCCTTCTGTACGAGATGGGATGCTATGCGGATGCTCTCGAGCTCTTCAACACCTCGGCTGACGTGTACGGCCCGCAGCCGGGCACTCTCTACAACATTGCTGCGTGTCTGTATCGGCTAAGCGATAATGAGAAGGCACTCGCAGCAGTCAACGCGTCGCTCGAGTTGGACCCCAGCTTCGACGCCGCGCGGGCTCTGCGGTTGATGATCGAAGGCGCCCGTGGCTGAACACGCCGCTCCCGAAAGCAAGTCGTCCGCGCGAGGCCCAGCAAAAGCCGAGTCAGCGCGCGAGTCCGGCCTTGGACCGGACGAGCAAGTCGCGTCGGCCCTGCCGAGTCAGCCAACGTTCGCACCGCCCAGCCCGCCGTCCGCGCGGATGCTGCTGCGACTGCAGCGGACTGTTGGGAATCGGTCCGTGCAGCGCATCGTTCAGCGCTTCAGTCAGGCGAACGCGGCTGGCGACGAACACGAAGCAGAGGCCGAACGAGTCGCGCAGCAGGTTGCCGCGGCGCCCGCCGCAATCGCGCGCACCGCCGATGGCGACGCCCCCGGGCACGTGGGGTCGGACATCGAGACCGCGCGCCAGGGCGGCGAGGGCCTGGACGAGCAGACGCAGAGCTCGATGGAGCACGCCTTCGGCGCTGACCTGTCGCGAGTAAGGGTCCACACCGGCTCCGAGGCTGGGCAAATGAATCGGGCGCTCGGCGCGCGCGCGTTCACCACCGGCTCGGACATCTTTTTTGGCCCGGGCAGCTATGACCCGAATAGCCAATCCGGGCGCCACCTGCTGGCGCATGAGCTCACTCACGTGGTGCAGCAAGGGGGTGCGACGCCCAGCGCGCAGCCAATGCGGCAGCTTGGCGCCCCGTTACCACGCGCCGTGCCACCGGCATACAGTCCTCAGCCGGCGGCTGCCTCGATCTCCGCGGCGCCATACGGGGTAGTCCAGGCGGCGCCAGTGATCACGGCGATTACCTCCCCGGCTGACGTCGGGGTCGGCCGCTCGATCGGCGTTGAAGCCGTCCTGGCAGCAGCTGGCGGCAAGCCGCCGGCCGTCACGTGGAGCCTCGTGGCCGCGCCAGCCGGTGTGACGATCGCGCCCGC
>Ga0137374_10006115_pt1 | contig 14306 bp, 12 predicted proteins | sample SagtaG_20_FD_104811 | JGI IMG/M metagenome (GOLD analysis project Ga0137374, IMG submission 104811) | Vadose zone soil microbial communities from Sagehorn Ranch, Mendocino, California, USA - Sage1_R_100_16 metaG | ecosystem: Environmental > Terrestrial > Soil > Vadose zone | place: USA...
ATTACATTTAGCAGGGTTGATTTACCTGAACCCGAAGGGCCCATCACCGAAATAAATTCACGCTCTTTAATCTTCAGATTAACATCCTTTAAAATAAAGGTTCTTATTCCGCCAATAGTTACCCATTTGGATAAGTGTTTTAATTCAATCATGTTGTGTTTTATTTATTGCTTCAAAGTTATAACCCGCACTCTTGTTGACAAATACATGCCAATATAATTTTCAATTGAAAAGCAACAAGTTGTAATTGAATCTTTAATTAAGGTGTTCGGTTTCGATACACTTGTTGTTCTGTTTTGTTACAAAGAAAGTTTAGGGTTCTGAGTTCTATGTTCTGAGTTCTGCGTTCCAAGGTTCTGCGTGTCTTGTCCTGATTTTATGATTCATGCATTTTCAAATTGCCTCATTTTCAAATTTTCAAATTGGCCGTCATTCTGTTCTCAAACTCTTTACAGGATTTGCCGATGCAGCCCTTATTGTTTGAAAAGCCAGTGTGAGAATTGCAATTAAGATCATTAAAGCTGCTGCTGACACAAAGAGCCATACACTTATTTGTACATGATAAGCAAAATTTTCCAGCCATTTTTTCATACCCCACCATGCAAGGGGTGACGCAATGATGAAGGCAAGCATTACCAATTTTAAAAAATCTTTTGATATAAGGTGTACAATTTGCACCAACTTTGCCCCCAACACTTTACGAATGCCAATTTCTTTCGTGCGTTGATTTGTAGTATAAATGACTAATCCTAACAATCCAAGACAACTTATAATAATTGCAAGACCTGTAGCCCACGAAAGCAGTGTGGAGATATGTTGTTCGCTTTCATAAAACTTTGCAATGCTCTCATCGAAAAAATTATATTTAAAATCTTCCCCGGGATAAATTTCTTTATATGCTTTTTCAATTTGTGCAATGGTTATTTTCCAACTGCCGGCCCCTGTTTCAGGCTTTAATGCAATATGCAGCACAAACTCATAAGGAAAAATGCTGTAAAATATAAGAGGTTTCAAAGGTTCATGCATTGACCTTGAATAAAAATCATGTACGACGCCCACGATGGGTATGCCACCTTTATCTCTCTCAATAAATTTGCCTACTGCATCTGCCGGATTTTTAAATCCAAGAAATCTTGCGCAGCTTTCATTGATCACATATTCGGTAAGGCTATCGGTTCTTTTGTTGAATCTTCCTGCAATTAATTTCAAGTTGTAGAGATTAAGATAATCAGCATCGGCATATTTAACATCTACAGTTGTTTCTATCTCTTTTTTACCATTGTTGAATTTTATGGTTTGCATGGAAGTGTTGGAACTTGCCGGTGGTTCGCTACCCAAACAAACTTTATCTATACCCGGCAGTGATTGAAGTTTGTTCAGCAGAACCTGTCTCGTTTCACTTGCTTTTGCTGCATCATCAATCCTGAAAGGAGTTCGCACAGTAATGATATCCTCTTTTTTAAATCCAAGGTCTTTATTCAATGCATAATGTATCTGCTGTCCAACTATCAACGTGGCAATAATAAAAGCTTGTGCAAAAACAAACTGTGTAACAGTTAAAGTTTTTCTTATCCATGATCTTCTGGAAGATGAGCCAGATGCAACCTGATTTTTTAAAACAGTTACCGGGTTGAATTTTGAAAGCACCATTGCCGGGTAAAATCCTGATAACAAACTCACCACTACAAGCAATGCAATTATAAACAGAATAACATTTGTATTCGCCAGCATGCCTGCGTTTATTCCCGTTGGGATAAAATCAGCAAAGAGTTTGATGATCCATTGTATCATCGCAATTGAAATAAGCATAGCAATAAGTGCAAGCAAAAATGTTTCGCTCAGGAATTGAACAATGAGTTGCAATTTAGATCCTCCCATTGTTTTACGTATGCCGATTTCCTTTGCTCTTTGCACCGCATGTGCTGTGGTAAGGTTGATAAAATTTATACACCCGAGCAGTAACAATATGGCTGCTACTGCAAGCAAACCATATAATGTAGGCAGGTGAGCCTGTCGTTGATCAAAATTGTCGTAATCGCTGTTAAAATGAATATCAGGCAATGGCTGGAGAGAAAAAATATTTTTTAAATATGCATCTTTCTGGTTTTTGTCAAACAACTGCTGAATTTGTTTTTGTACAATTGAGAGAGAAACTCCTTCATTTAGTTTTACAAAAAACTGGTCACTCGAATTTATACTGCCCCATTCTTTCAAACGCGTTTTTTCTCTCATACTCATGTACGGACGGGTGCTGTAGGAAATGAATTCTTTAAATGTAAAATCTGTTGTTTCATCAACGTCTTTTACAATGCCTGTTACAGTGGTCTTAATTGAGTCGTTATAAGTAATAATTTTTCCAACATCTTTTGATACATCATCGTAAGGGAAATAGGTTTTTGCACGGCTTTCTGTAAGCACTGTTGTAAAAGGTTCTTTCAAAGAATTTTGCGATGAGCCGGCAAGCCATTTGTAACCGATGAGTTTAAAATAATTATTGTCTGCAAATAAAATTCCTGTTTGTCTTTTATACCTGTCAGAAGTGTTACCCACTTGCGTGGCAATGCTCACATTCATATAATCATTCGGCATACTAAATGGTGCAAATATTTCCACACCTGTAATTTCTTTTTGAGCCGCAGGAATCAATGGAAGCGGTACGCCGGAATTTTTAAAATCATTGTCTGGGAATTTCATGTTGCTTACTACACGGTAAATCCTGTCTCTGTCTTTCTCAAACTTGTCAAAACTAAAATCATAAGAAACAATCAGGTAAATTACCAGCGATGCACTAATGCCAATTGCTAAGCCAATAATATTAATCAGCGAAAAAATTTTGCTGCGCCAGAAATTTCTCAAGGCAACAATGAAATAGTTTTTAAACATAAGAGAGGTTTTAGGTTTTTGGTTTCATGTTCTATGTTTCCGAGTTCTAAGTTCTATGTTTTGAATATAATTAATAGAATTATTATACTTGCAATTCACAATGATGACCAATTTGGAAATACTCTTGTCACGCGTTCAATACCTGGTATTTCTTTTTGCATGGCTGGCGCAGCAGCAGGTGGCGTTGTGGCATCGGCTAAGCGGCTGCCATCGGCGTTTACAAAATCTTTTGCAACGCGGTAAATTCTGTCTGCATCTGTATTAAAGCGATCATAACTTAAATCATCTGCAACAAACAAAAGATCAACAGGCTGGAAGCCATTCTTGTTGCCAGTCCAAAAATATTTATGAAAGACAATCCTATTTGCTCCATCATTAATCTCAAATAGTTTCCAATTCTTTTTTTGTCAGCTCATTTTCTATATTGCCTGTGTTTAAAGTTGTTGCAGGTTCAAACATCATTACCCATGCTTCTTCCTTAGCGTTGGGACGATGCTCCACTCCTTTCGGCACTATTAAAAAATCGCCTTCGTTCAATTCAATATTTTCGTCTCTTAATTCCATTGTAAAGCTTCCTTTTACAACATAGAACATTTCATCTTCATTATCATGATGATGCCATATAAATGGTCCTTTAAATTTTCCAAGCTTCACCTGTTGACCATTTAATTCTCCTACAATTTTGGGAGACCATTGTTCATTGAATAAATGAAACTTCTGAAGCAGGTTTATTTTTTCCATAAAGCTATTTTTTTAAGTTAATAAATTTTTCATGTAACTGAATAACCTGTGGTATCACCATATTCTGTTCATCATTTACAATTACAAAATCACAGAGACGCATCTTCATTTCTTCATTTATCTGTTTACTTATTCGTGCAAGCACTTCTTCACGCGTTACGTTATCACGCTGCATTACGCGTTGAATGCGCAAATGTTGTGGCGCATATACGCCTATAATATAATCAAGACCTTCAGTGGTACCCGCCTCGAAAAATAATGCCGCTTCTTTTATTGTATAAGATGTAGTTTGCTGCTGCATCCATTTCTCTGCCATTGCAATCGTTGCAGGATGTACGAGGGCATTAAGCTGTTCAAGTTTGAATGGATCATTGAAGACAATATCTGCGATATATTTCCTGTTCAATATTCCATTTGAATAAGCTACATCACCAAATGTTTCTTTTATTTTTTGTTTTAGTTCTTCATCTTCATTCATTACCCGGCGTGCGGCAGCATCTGCATAGAATACAGGAATACCAAGTGTTTCAAATATTTTAGCCACTGTACTTTTTCCACTTCCTATGCCGCCTGTAAGACCAATTCGCAGAGCCATAATGTATTAAATTGAGATAGAGCTAAAGTTCACCAGAAGATTTTTCGTTAGCAATAATAATTTCCATCCATTCTTTTATGACAGGAATATCTGTTTTGGTAGTTTCCCAAATTCAATCTGCGAAGGGAACATATTCAACTGTTTTTAGAATATGCGGACCAATATAAGGACTAAGTCCCTGCGAAGTAACAATATCAACTTTCTTTTGAAAAAGATTTTCAAGGAATTCACCCCAAATTAACAAGATTCTTTAGTGTCTTTTTCTCTTTTTCAAAATCCACTAAAAAGTCAACATCACTATCTTCTTTTCCCTCATCTCTTACAAAAGAACCAAATAAGCCTATTTGTTTAACGCCATAATTTATCAACACTTCCTTATTACGTCGCAGTTCTTCAAATATGATAGCCTTATTTAATTCGCCATTTTTCATAAACACAAAAATAAAATTTTCTCTTGCGTTCGGCTTTTATTATTATTCTGCACCATTAAAATTAGTCATCGCGAAGATGAATAAAGAACAAAGCGCATAAGAGTCCCGAAGTGTTGGGACGAAACAAGTGACACAACGAAGTTTATAGATATTCAAAAGCTCCTCGCAAAAAAATTACTCCGCATCGGCCATCTTTATAAAATCACTTACAAGATAACTAATAAGTTTTCCTGTGCTTTCATCTGTTCTCCCATCGCTTAATTTGGTTGCACCTTCGCAAATATGCAGGTAAGCAACTTTTAAATCGCTTGTTGCAAAATTGATATACTGCCTTGCATGCATTGGTGAAATACCAACTGGTGTTGATGCGCTGCTGAGTGTATCTTCAATTACATCAAGGTCTAATTCAATGCCGCAATAAGTATCTTCAGTAAATGCAGTCGCATGCGCAACGGCCTGTATAAAAGTTCTCTTTTCATGAATAAAAATATCTTCAAAAGTGATTACATCAATGAACGGATCATTGACAATATCTATCCAGCAATTTTGCGGAATATAGTTTTCGTGAAGACCAATAACGCAATATTTATCGAGGTATCCGTCTTCATCGGCATAACGAAAACCATTGCCACTATGCCTTCCCTCTGCCGGACGAAAATCTGCATGTGCATCAAGATTGATCGCATTGATTTGTGCCAAAGGAATAATACCGGCTTTATGTAATCCTTTGGCAGCGCCTTTTATACAACCATAAGAATTATTATGACCACCTCCAATGACAACCGGAATTTTTTTGTATTGCGTAATAAGTTTTATGAGATGCTCCACTTCTTCATCAATAGTATTTACAGCATGGCGATATGCTTCAATCTTTTCATCGTAACTGTGTGCATTGCTGTCAATCAAAGTTTCAATGTCCCTAAAATCAAAATGGCCAAGTAATAAAATATTACTGCCTTCCAAAAAATCATTGCTCTGAATATTAAGAAATGATTGGAGGAAGGGAATCCATGCAGTATCGGTTCCTCCTAAACTATCATTGGCTATTGCACCTATATCTTCGGGAACGCCCACCAGCACAAATTTTACCGGAGATTGTGCCAGTGATTTTTCAATATTGGTTGTACCATTTATAACTTGTATTCTCTCTCCCAACTTTGTTTCAAACCGGCGAAGCTTCGTTATAGAAAGTACGTCCTGCTTATTGTAGACTTTAAGGTGTTGCATAGAAAACAGTTTTGAATAATAAAGTTGTTTTGCAAGATCGTTATTTTGTAGATTGGTAGGAAACCTTTTTGATTGAATATAAATAATGAATAGAATTGTTATAGAATAAAAGTGCAGTGCAATCATAGATGGTCTGTGTTATTGCACCGGCTAAAAAAATTACACTCCGATCTTCTTATTCACTATTTCCAATATCTCTGCCTCCAAAGTAATCGTTTTGTTTTCTATTTCCTTTCCGGTTGCAACAATATTTTCTACAAAAGTTTTATCATTACAACCCACGGCATTAATGCGCACATTCATAAACGCGCCTATCACTGCACTGCATGCACACAATGCGCCAACACCTGCATCGGAAACGGAATTGGGATTGCCAATTTCTGCCATCGCTTTAATCACCTTCATGCTCGCATAAGCGGTCTGCATTACTTTGAATGGAATTTCAATTGCATGCTTTGTGGCATCCTGTATGGCTTTTGTACGTGCTGCTTTTTCCTCTTCTGTAGTTTTTGGCAAAGAAAATGCAGACATTATTTGATTAAAAGCTTTTGTATCTGCATCAACAAGTTTTACCAATTCGGTTTTATATTGTTCGCCCTCTTCAGCCCAGTTACTAAATTCTTCCCATCTTTCGTCCCAACCTTTTTTATGCGAAGAAAGATTAGCAACCATCGTTGCAAGAGCAGCACCCAGTGCCCCAACATAAGCAGCAATAGAACCGCCACCTGGCGCCGGACTTTCACTTGCCGTTTCATCTACAAAATCAGATAAGGTCATGCTTACTAATTTGCTCTCCGCTTTGTCTCGAAGCATGTATTCAATAATTCTTTCTTCTGGTTTAAAAGGAACAAGTTCATCAAGACCCATTGATTTGATTGCGATCTTTATTAACTCTTTTTCTGACACACCTGTTGAACGTTTTTGTTTTCGCAGAAAATATTTCCCAGCATCGAGCATTGCTTTTAAAGGAATTAATCCAACAAGTTCACTTCCTGTAACATGTATGCCGCGATCATTTGCTTTTTTGCAAACTTCGTCAAACGCAATGTGCACAGGTGTTACATTGATGTTGGTAAGGTTCATGGAAATTTGTGCAATGCCATATTCTTCAATATACCATCCAATTGCTTTTACATATTTTAAACTGCCCGGAACGGTAACAGGTTTTCCATTTTTATCAGTAACAACTTTGTTGCCGTTACGTTTTACACGACCCGCTTCACGCACATCAAACGCAATTGCATTAGCTCTTCGTGTTGAAGTTGTGTTTAAGTTTACATTATAGGCAACTAAAAAATCTCTCGCACCAATTACAGTTGCGCCGCGTTTTGCATCAAACTCATCAGGACCAAAATCGGGTTTCCAATTGGGCAATTTTATTTTTTTGAAAAAACCTTCATATTCGCCAGAACGTATCACCGATAAATTGCTGCGGCTCTTGTTTTCCTGTGCTGCTTCATACAAATAAACAGGCAATTGCAATGAATATCCGACATGCTTTGCTAATTCCTGAGCCCACAATGCGGTTTCTTCCATAGTGATGTTGGCAATAGGTATTAACGGGCAAACATCCGTTGCGCCCATGCGTGGATGTTCACCTTTATGTTTGCTCATATCAATTAATTCGCCCGCTTTCTTAATTGCTCTGAAAGCTGCTTCCACAACAGCTTCCGGGCTGCCAACAAAAGTTATAACAGTTCTGTTCGTCGCTTTGCCGGGATCAACATTTAACAATTTTACACCTTCAACAGTTTCAATCTGATCAGTAATTTGCCTGATCACATTCATATCACGTCCTTCGCTAAAGTTTGGAACACATTCTATAATTTTCTGCATGTTGGTATGTCCTGTTTAAATGGCTAAGATATTATTTGCGGAGAAAAATACTACGAAGAAAAATTTTGGTACGATCTATCAGAAATGGATCTACATATATCCTGAAAATCCTTACAATCTGCGTTCTAAATAAATTCCCCATTAATCATCACCTTATCAATTAAATTCATTCCAAATGAATAAGGCAAATAAGCAAGTGAGGGAATTTGTTTTGTAAAAATGAGGTTTGCTTTTTTGCCAATGGCAATACTGCCTACTTCATCTCCAAGTTCCATTGCATAAGCACCATTAATTGTAGCAGCATTAATTGCTTCTTCAGGCAACATTTTCATTTGAATACAACTTAGTGATACAACAAAATTCATATTGCCACCTGGTGATGAACCAGGATTAAAGTCCGAAGCCAAAGCAACGGCGCAATCAGCATCAATCAATGTTCTTGCAGGTTGATAAGGCATGCGCAAGAAAAATGCAGCAGTGGGCAATAAAGTAACAATGCCGCTCCAAACCTCTGAAGCACTCGCTAATAGTTCAACTTCATCAATATTCAATGTTTCAAGATGATCGAGAGAAAGAGCATTCGATTTAATTCCTGCTTCAATACCACCAATACTGTTTAATTGGTTTACATGTAGCTTTGGTTTTAATCCATATTTATATCCTGCTTCACATATTCGCATCATTTCATCAGCACTAAAAAAACCCACCTCACAAAAAACATCAATATAGTCGGCAAGATTTTCTTTTGCAATATTGGGCAGCATTTCATCAATGATTAGTTGAATATATCCTTCATGATTATTCTTGTAATGTTCAGGATAAGCATGCGCTCCAAGAAAAGTTGCTTTGACAGGAACAGATGATTGTTTTTTCAATTTTTTTATTACACGCAACATTTTCAATTCACCTTCAACCGTTAGACCATAACCACTTTTTATTTCAATTGCCCCGGTCCCTAACTTGATTAACTCCTGCAAACGATTCCACGCCGCTTCGTATAAAATATCTTCGGATGTTTCATTTAGCTTACGTGCTGAGTTTAATATGCCTCCTCCCTTGGCTGCTATTTCTGCATAAGTTTTTCCTTTTATCTTATCTATAAATTCTTCTTCACGGGTAGCTGCAAAAACAAGATGTGTATGACTATCGCACCAGCAAGGTAAAATTGTTGAGCGATTTGCATCAATGGTTTCCGATTGCCAGTTGCCAGTTGCCAGTTGCCAGTTTTCAGTTGGCAGTTCTGAGTTTTGAGTTCCGGGTTCTGAGTTTAAAGTTTCAGGTTGTGAAAGTGACTTTGCAGTTTCGGATTTCGGATTTAAGATTTCGGATTTTAAATCTTTCATTTGTCCGTAACCTGCAATTACTCCATCTTCAATAATTAAATAGGCATCATTGATGCATGGTAATTCAGCCAACTCTTTTCCATGAAGAATATGGCTTTCAGCGCTAACATTTGCAAGGCAGCTAATGTTTATTATAACTTGTCTTTGCATCAGCAATATTACAAATAAGCCATGAGCTATGAGTTTTGAGCGATAAGTGTATTGCAGAAACTATAGGCTTGAGCTTAAGTTTAATAAAGTTGAGAACGCACAAGTGCACGCCCGACTGAATGCCGTTCGGACGGGAGTGACACAAGCGAAGATGCTGCACGTACGAAAAGCCAGTCCTATAAAAATAATTTTCTCTTAACCAATATTTGTTTTATTTACACCAATGAAAAAATTTTTGCTGATATTGATACTTATTTTTTCATCTGTTCTGTTGTATGCGCAAAAACCAAAAATTGGTGTTGCACTAAGTGGTGGCGGTGCTAAAGGGCTTGCACATATTGGTATTTTGAAAGCTATTGACTCTGCAGGATTACAGGTTAATTACATAACGGGCACGAGCATGGGCAGCATTATTGGAGCTTTATATGCATGTGGTTATTCTACAGATACAATTGAAAAAATTGCACGCAGTACAAATTGGGAACTGCTGCTTACAAATAGTGCGTCACTTCAAGCCATGAGCATGGATGAAAAAAATGAATACGATAAATATGCTGTGGAATTACCCTGGGTAAATAACGGCTTTCGCATACCAAGCGGACTACTGGAAAGTGAAGAAATATGGCTGCGCCTGAGTGAATATTTTTTCCCTGTTTACAATATAAAAGATTTTTCAAAACTGCCTGTGGGTTTTAAATGCATTGCCACTGACGTTTCTACAGGCGAAGGTGTTGTATTTGACTCAGGGGAAATTGTGCCCGCAGTGCGCAGCAGTATGGCAATACCATCTTTATTTACGGCGGTAAATTATAATGGAAGAAAATTTGTAGATGGCGGTATTGTACGCAATTTTCCTGTAAGTGATGTAAAGGAAATGGGCACCGATATTATAATTGGCAGCAATGTTGCAGGCGGTTTATTGCCCAAAGAAAAAATCAATAATATTTTCCAGGTGTTATTACAGATCGCTTTTTTCAGAGAAGATGTAGATGCTATTAATGAAAAAAAGCTTTGTAATATTTATGTACCACACCATCTTGATGAATATAACATGGGCAGCTTTGCATCGGCGGAAGCTATCATTGATGAAGGTGTTAAGATGGGTGATTCATTATATCCTCGTTTCAAAAAACTTGCCGATTCTTTAAACACGATTTACGGCAAACAAACACCCAGGAAAAATCTTTTGCCTCTTGTTGATTCAGTAAAAATTACTGCATACGAAATTCATGGACTGCATCAAACAAATGAATTATTTTTTCTGCATCGCCTGCAGTTTGAGAATGATAAATGGTATACGGCAAAACTATTATCCTCAAAAATAAGAAAAGCTTTTGGCACAAGATATTATAACAAAATTGTGTACTCATTACAACCATTACCCGATGGCAGTTGCAAGATCATTTTTGATATTGAAGAGAACCCTTTTACGTTTGCAAAACTAGGCATACAATATAATAGCTTTACCGGTATCAGCCTGATTGGTAATCTTACTTCAAGAGATTTTTTTACACCTCATTCACGCAGTCTTGTTAACATAAATATTGGAGAGAATCTGCGTATTCGCGGTGAGCATTTACAAAACTTTGGAAAATTTAAAACATTTGCTGTTGCCGGCAGAACGGAAGCTGAATCACTTGGCTTTACAACCTATAAAGATTTTAATAAAGAGGGCACATTTAAACGAAGTTCCTTTCTTGCTGATGTTAATACGCATTGGACCTTCAGGCGAAATTTTCAAATGGGTGTAGGCACTAATTTTGAGGCGTATCATTATAAACCAGATATTCCTTCCCAGTTTTATCTGAGAGGTCATATTAATCTATTTACATCCTACGGATTTTTGAAAGTTAATACTTTAAGTAACAGCATTTATCCTCAACAAGGTACTAAAGTGAATGCTGAAATAGGTTATGTATACAATCAACATCCGCATCTGGAATATTATCGCAATAAAGAGCTCATCACAAATGTTGATTCATTGAATTTCGAGTATAACAATTTTTGGAGAACCACTTTATCTGTAGCACATTATCAGCCTTTAAGCAAAAAAATAACATTCATTGCAGAAGGGCAGGCTGGTCTTAACTTTCATGAGAAAGCAGGTATTGTAAATGATTTTGTGGTAGGCGGACTAACACATACTTTCCGTAACCAACTAACTTTTGCGGGTTTAAACGAAGGTAGTTTTTTCACGAGCAGTGCCGTAACGTTGAGCCTGGCTTTGCGTTACCACATGTACGCAAACCTGTATCTAACTGCTATAGCAAATGGATTATACAACAATTTTATCACGAGCAACAGGAGCGCTGATCAGCCCAATTTTCTAACTGGGTATGCAGTTACGCTCGGTTACAATTTTGTATTAGGCCCCTTAGAAGTAAGCGCTATGTATTGCGATCAATCCAAAAAATTATTGCCTTACATAAATTTGGGAATTCCTTTTTAGAACCATGATTTACATGATCCATATGATTTACGTGATCAAAAGAAATTGAGGAATAGATATTTTGGATTTATTTTTTGGGACAAGCTGCAGTAATTCTAATGATTCTTTTATTCCCGTACGTACCGACTCTTGTACAATTAATACTTGCTGAGCAAGCAAACTCCGAAAACAAATTATACACGCTATTACATTACCGTTCTTTATAAACTGGTAAATATCGTTCTAATCTTTTTACAAGAGTATGCCAAGCTCCGCCAATTAATAATTTGCTCTCACTGTATCAATATAAGTAAACCTATATTTTATACGTACTAAAACAGGTTATCCTGTTACCATCTCTTATTACCACCTCTGAAAAAAGTATTGTTGCCAGACTTTTTTTCTTTTTCTCTTGCTACAGATACAGATAAGGCTCTCCCTCCTATCTCTTTGTTATTAAGTTTCTGTATCGCTTCATTTGCTTCTGATTCGGAGGGCATTTCTATAAATGCGAAGCCACGTGAACGGTTGGTTTCCCTGTCCATAATAATTTTAGCAGAAGTTACAGTACCAAATTTTCCAAACATGCTTTTCAGGTCTTCTTCAGTTGTTTGAAAACTTAAATTTGAAACATAGATGTTCATAAAATCAAAAAATTAGGATAAATAATAAAAATACCAATAATGTTAAGTAGAAAACACGAGTAAAAAAGAATAAAAATATTACTGATAAAAAAGTAAAAATTTGCATCTGTTCTATACTGCCTGCTTGCACAACTTAATATCATATAGTGAAGGTATGTTAATAAAAAATATCAGAAAGAATTTTTATTTGCAGTATGAAAGTGGTTTAAACATCAGCAACTCTGAAGGGTAATATTTCAATATTCTCCCAAACTCTTCCAATAACATAAGGGTCTTCATTTATCCATTGCTTCACTGCTTCTTCATTTTCTAATTGCACAACCAACATAGAGCCATGCATGTTACCCTGTTCATTTAATTTGGCGCCACCAATAATAAACCTGCCTTCGGCTTTTTCTTTGCATACTCTTTTTAAATGTTCTTCACGAACAGATAACCTTCTGCTTAATGTATCAGGATCCCGATAATCGTCTGCAAGGATTAGAAATTGCGGCATGGTTTGAAATATAAATGGAGTAAAAAATGTAAAATGTAAAATTGATAAAGCCTTTATTAATTTGAAGTAAATACTTTCACCCAATCAACAGAATAAGTTCCTGTTTGAATAAGTGAAGGATCAAAATTGGAAAAGAAATTTCCGCCCACTGCAAGATTTAATGTAATGCGTTCTGTTTTGCCAAAAAGGTTTGAGACAAAACCACCGGTGTTTGTAATAACTATCTGCCCGTCAAGCATAAAAGTCAAACTACTTTTAGACCAGATAAGTTCATACACATGCCAGCAATCCGTAAGACTTACATTAGATTTACAAGATTTCTGTTAGCTGCCTTTCCATAAAAATAATTTGTCTGATACTTGAAAGGCTCCTGTCCCCTTGCTTCCATGCAATCAATTTCACCTTGCGTGGGCCATGGATCACCATAACTCCAGAATGCAGGCCACATCCCATAACCGGCAGGTAATTTTAACCTTGCAATCATTCTTACTTTTGGCGCTGCAGCAGACGCGGAGAAATTCGTTTTGCTCTCTATTCTTCCTGATGTGTAATTAAAAGTTTTTGGTGTTGCGTCGAATGGAGTAGTGGCACCGGTAACAGTCTCTTTCTTTGCGGTAATTAACAACACTCCATTTTGTATTTGCATATTTGCTGCCTGGTAATATTGCAATTCATTATTGAAAGCGCCGCCTGTCCATATATTCCATTTGCTTAAATCTGTGGAGAAATTATCTTCAAAAACTTTTGTCCAGCCTGCAGAAGTTAATGTTGTTTCATCAAGATCGTAATCACAAACAGCATTTGCATTTACGGAAGTATTATTATCTGAACGTGTTGCTGTTGCAATTGCATTTTCATTGTGAAAATCTTTTTTACAAGAAACAAATAAAAAGGCTGAGAACAAAAGAATGTAGAAATAATTTTTCATGACAAGTAATTTTTGATCTGGTTAATGGATATATGAATTTAAGAAAATTACTTCAGCGCCTTTTACTCTATTTTCGCAAAAAAGAAATTCATTCAGCAACATCGCTAGTGTAGAAGGTGTTATAATGTGTATGTTTCATTTTTTCTTTCGGATAATTATGATGAATTTATTTCATGAGAATAAACTACGCAGAATATTTATGTATTGGAAAATATTAAACACACGATATTAATCGCGAATTATTCCTGCAATATCAAAAAGAATAAGTTTTTATTTTTTCCTAACATACCTCATTCTGCCTGTAACATCCCAGCTTGAAGTATTTTGCGGCATACGCATATTTTCAACAATGAGCTCATCCGGGGAAATAATTTTATAAACTACGCGTAGCTGTACAGTTGATTTATCAGGATATATCCAGGTGTTATCAAAATAAATAGTATCAGCCTTTTTCTCACCCTGATAATCTATCAGCACGCCGTGTTCGGAATCAATAAACATTCTTTGAAATTTCTGAGAGAAGCGATTGTATGCAATGATTGATTTTGTCATAAAAGTTTTGTTCTGCAATATTCCTGTATAGTCTTCTTCAATCGCTGATGCA